>Ga0307440_1000016_pt1 | contig 64947 bp, 62 predicted proteins | sample SalMarWE160410MG_FD_202150 | JGI IMG/M metagenome (GOLD analysis project Ga0307440, IMG submission 202150) | Salt marsh sediment microbial communities from the Plum Island Ecosystem LTER, Massachusetts, United States - WE1604-10 | ecosystem: Environmental > Aquatic > Marine > Intertidal zone >...
TCCGTCCCTGAACCACTCGCTCATCGGATATCTCCTTCGGTAGAGGTTCGACGCTCGCGAGCCCGCGCGGAATCGGGCGGCAGCCCGATGCCATCCGGCAGGGCCACCCGCACCGCGTCGCGCGCCCCCTCGACGGCCCGCGCCCGCTTCCGGAGCAGGAGCCACACCCCGGCGAGGACCAGGGCCGACGTGAGCCCCAGGGTGCCCAGGCCCGCCGCCTTCGCGATCCCGTGCCACAGGGCCTCCGGCCCCGTGCGGCTGTGCTCCGCGGCGCCGGCGATCCCGGCCACGGTGACCAGAGCGCCCAGCGCGCTCGTCGTCAGGCAGGCCATGGCCAGGCCCGGCAGGACGCGGAGGCTGGCGACGGGGTGGGCCGTGATCCGGCGCGGCCGCACGAACAGCGCGAGGCCGTGCGCCAGGCCCGCCCCCGCTCCCAGCCCCGCCAGGGCGAGGACCGCCCACGTCCACGGGGACGGCTCGGCGGCCACGGGGGACCGCCACACCGCGTAGGCGCCCACCGCCGCCGCGAGCGCCGCCACCAGCACGACGAGGGCGCTCTCCAGCCGGTGCGCCCCCGCGCCCGCCACCCGGTCCAGCACTCCCGCCATCCGGGAGCCGTGCGTCCGGCCCATCTCGGCCAGCACCTGCGGGGAGGCGCCCAGGAGGCGCACGGCGCGCTCGCGCGCCTCCTCCTCGTCCAGCCCCCGCTCCCGGTAGCTGCGGTAGAGGTCCTCGAGGTCGGAGGCCATCTCGAGCAGGATCCGGGAGCGGCGCGGCTCCGGGACCCGGAGCCCGGCCTCAGCCCTCCGCAGGACGCGCTCGAACGCTTCCACGCCTGACCTCCTCGAGGATGTCCATGAGCCGGTCGAACACGGCCGACAGGCTGCCCGCCTCCTCCCCCAGCTGGCGCCGCCCCGCCGCCGTGAGGTGATACTCCTTCCGGCGGCGGCCTTCCTCCGTCCACCGACCCTCGATGGCGCCCTCCTTCTCCAGCCGGTGGAGGATCGGGTACAGGGTCCCATGCTGGAGCTCGAACGTTCCCCGGGTGTCCTGCTCGACGTCGAGCGCGATCTGGTAGCCGTGCTTCGCCTCCTCCCGGAGGCTCGACAGCACCAGGAGCTCGTTGATGCGGCGACCGACGGTCTGCGTGTCCAGCGACACCGGGCTCGCTCCCGTTAGTGAGAGGATCTTTATATAGATTATCTATACTATGGTGCGTTCCGGGCGTCAACCCGGGTCGGACTAGGGCTCCGGGCACGGAAAAGGACGGGGGTGGAGGAGCGCGGCAGGCGGCGCGGAATGACCGCGGGGGGCAACCACGGGGAGACCGAGGCGCTCCACGGCGAGGTCGAGCCGACACGCGAGAGAGGCGCCGTCCGGATTCGAACCGGAGTAGGGGGCTTTGCAGGCCCCTGCCTAGCCACTCGGCCACGGCGCCGTCCCGTACAGGGTAGGACGACGGGCGCGCCGCGAAAAGCCCGGTGCCGATCGTCACGCGCTGCGGGTCCGGCCGCCTGTCGCGGGCGCGCCGGCGCGCCTATACTGCCCGCTCGGGCGGTCCGGCCGGGCTGCGGGCCCCACCGCCGGCCGCCCCCGATGACGCCGAGCCCGCCCCGTCCGAGCCGGAGCCTCGTGTCCGCCCATTCGGTTTCACGAACGTCACGCGCCCGACGCGCCGCCACGCTGTTCCTCGTGGCCGGCACGCTCGCGGCGCTCCCGGTCGCTCCGGCCGCCGCCCAGAACGTCACGGCCCGCACGGTCACCGCCCAGATCCCGAAGCATGGCGAGCTGTGGATCGAGGTGGCGCCGGTCTTCCAGGGGTGGGACGAGCACTTCGGCGCCCACGGCGGCCGGGTGCCCCTCGCCGACGCCTACGACGGGCCTCTCGCCTCCCGGCTCTTCCCCGGTCCCGAGGCCGTGGCCGCCGATCTCAACGTCGATGCGTCGGCGCTCGGCTACACGGACGTGGCCGCCGACCAGGCCTCGCTCGGCACGCTCCACATGGGAGAGCTGAACCGGGAGATGCGGGTGATTCTCCTCCGGCTGGAGGTCGGCTTCCTGGACCGCTTCTCGATCGAGGCCTCGCTGCCAGTCGTGTGGACCAAGGCCGAGCCCTTCTTCGGGTTCGACTCGGCCGGCGCCACCGTGCTCTCGGGCTCGAACGCCATCCAGAACCCCGTCCAGTTCTTCGGCGGCCTCGGCGGCGCCCGCGACACGCTGGCCGCCCGGCTCCAGGCCGGAAGCATCCCCGGTAGCCAGCAGGCCCAGGCGCAGGCGCTCATCGCGACCTCGACGGCGTTCCTGGAGGCCATCCAGCGGCGGATCATCACGGGCGATCTCCTGCCACTGGCCACCACGACCGCCGGACAGCAGCTCCTGGCCTACTACGCGAGCCTCCAGCAGCAGTTCGGCTCGTTCGGCCTCCAGTCTCCTGACTTGAGCCTGCCGGACGTGGCCACGTCGGCCGACCTGCACGGCTGGTTCGGCGGCGCCTTTCTCCAGGGGGAGCCGCTGGGGGCGACGGTCCGCAGCTGGACCGCCGGCGAGATCGAGGTCGGCGCCCGGTTCTCCCTGCTGGACGGCTACCGGCCCGACTCCCTCGCGGGAGGAATCGAGCTCCGCACCACGGCCGGGCTTCTCACGCGGCTGGCGCTTCGGGGCTCCGGATCCCTGCCTTACCAGGTCCCGGGCGACTTCGTGGGCGTCCCGGTCGGCGACGGGCAGCGCGACGTGGCCCTCAGCCTGTACCAGGACGTCCGGATCGGGCACGCCTTCGAGCTGAACGCCGCGGCGACCTACGGCGTGCAGATGGCCGACCAGCTCGAGCTTCGGCTCCACCCGCCGGGCCAACCCTTCGCCACGCCGGGCACGGCGGTGCAGGTGGACCGGAACCTGGGCGACTACATCCGGCTCCGGCTCGCCCCCCACTTCGCCCTGGATCCGCACGTCATGGTGGGCGTCGAGTACCGCTACTGGCACAAGGCGGCCGACCACTACCGGCTGACAGGCGGCGGAACGAACGGGGCCGCGGCCATCCTCGCGACTCTATCGGCACAGACCCGGCACCGCCTGGGGGTGGCGGCCACCTACCGGCCCGGGGGCGCCGAATCGGGGGCCGAACTCGGCTTCGTCTACCAGGTCGCCATCGGCGGCAAAGGGGTGACGACGCCGGTGGCCGACCTGGCCACCTTCCACATCCGGGTGCCCGCCCACATCTTCTAGGCTACGCCGAGCAGCTCCCGGGCGTGACGCCGGGCCACGCCGCTCTCCGGATCGCCGCCCAGCATGCGTGCCAGCTCCTCGATGCGCTCCTCGCCCTCCAACCGCCGGACGCGGGTGGCGGCCTTGCCGGCCACCGATCCCTTCTCGACCCGCACGTGAGCGTCGGCCCGGGCCGCGATCTGCGGCAGGTGGGTGATCACGAACACCTGGTGCTCGCGGGCCACCGCCGCCAGCCGCTCGGCGACCCGGTGTGCCACCTCGCCTCCGACCCCGGCGTCGATCTCGTCGAACACCAGCGTGGGAATCCGATCGCCTCGCACGAGGACCGTCTTGAGCGCGAGCATCAGGCGGCTGAGCTCGCCCCCGGAGGCGATCCGATCCAGGGGTCCCGGGTCGAACCCCGGGTTCAGCGACACGAGGAACTCGACGTCCTCCGCACCGGCCGGCCCGGGCTCCGCGCGCGGCTCGAACGCCACGCGGAAGACGCCACCCTCCATCCCGAGCTCGGCGAGGAGAGGCGCCACGGCCTCCTCCAGCCGGGCCGCTCCCTCGAGACGTCGCTTCGTGAGCCCTTCGGCCCGCCGCCGCCGCTCCCCACCGAGCTCCCGCTCCCGGCCCTCCAGCTCCCTCAGTCGCTCATCGGAGCTCTCGAGCGCGTCCAGCTCCGCCCGGGCGGCACGCCCCTGCTCGATCACGTCCTCGACGGTGTCCCCATACTTGCGGACGAGGCGGAAGACGAGGTCGAGGCGAGAGCGCACCCGCTCGAGCCGGGCCGGATCGTGGTCCACGGAGTCCCGGTAGCGGGCCAGCTCGCGCCCCAGCTCCTCCACGGAGGCCAGCCCCGAGTCCAGGAGTGCCTCCATGGGGGCGGCGTCCGGGTCGATCCGGAGCAGCTCCCTGAGCGGGCGGCGCAGCCGGCCCAATCGGTCGACCACCGAGGCCTCGTCCTCGTACACGGCCTCGTGCAGCCCTCCGGACAGCTCGAGGAGCTCCTCGGAGTGCTCCAACCGGCGGGCCTCGCCCCGTAGTGCCTCCTCCTCGCCGCCCTCGAGCCGCGCCTTCTCGATCTCCTCGGTCTTGAACCGCAGCCAGTCGGCGCGCTCCGCCGCCTCCCGGGCTCGCGTGCGCACCTCCTCCGCCTCGGATCGCACGTCCGACAGGGCCCGGTGCGCTTCTCCCACCGCGGTGACCGCATCCTCGGCACCCGCGAAGGCATCGAGCAGGTGCCGCTGCTCCGCCCGGCGCAGGAGCCTCTGGTGCTCATGCTGGCCGTGCAGCTCCACCAGGGAAGCGCCCAGCTCCCAGATGAGGCTGGCGGTGACGGGCGAGCCGTTGGCCCAGGCGCGGTTCCGTCCCTCTCGCTGGACCTCGCGCCGGAGGATCAGCCACCCGTCCTCGACCTCGATCCCGGCGTCGGAGCAGCGTTCGAGCACCTCGGGGCGGCCGCTGACGTCGAAAGCCGCCTCGACCCGCGCCCGCTCCTCTCCGGACCGCACGTCCTCCGAGGAAGCCCGCTCGCCCAGGAGGAGGGAGAGCGCACCCACGATGAGGGACTTCCCCGCCCCCGTCTCCCCGGTCAGGGCCGTGAGGCCGGGCCCCAGCTCGAGGGTCAGGTCGTCGATGACCGCGTAGTTCTGGACGCGGATCTCTCTCAGCACGTCTTCACCCGGAATTGTGGTGGGCGCCCCCGGCACCCGACGCTGTCACGCGACTTCAACGCGGTCTCAGCGATCCCGCGGTCGTACATCGCCCCAGCGCAGCTTCCGCCGGAGCACCGAGAAGAAGCTCTGGCCCGGGAAGCGGATGAGTCGGACCGGCCGCTCGGAGCGGCCCGCCTCGACCCGGTCGCCGACCTCGAGGTCGCTGCCCACCTGCCCGTCTACCGTGACGATCGTCTCGGCGCTGTGCGGGCACACCTCGATCGTCACCCGGCCATCGGCCGGGATCACCACCGGCCGAACCGCGAGCGTGTGCGGGGAGATCGGGGTGGCCACCAGGGCGTCCAGCGTCGGGACCAGGACCGGCCCCCCGGCCGACAGGCTGTAGGCGGTCGAGCCCGTGGGGGTCGACACGATGATCCCGTCGGCGCTGTACTGGGCGACCTCCTCGCCGTCCGACCACAGCCGCAGCGTGATGAGCCGCGCGAACCCGCTCTTGTGGACGACCACGTCGTTGAGCGCGTAGTAGCCCGGCGGGCCCGACTCGCTCCCGGAGCGCACCACGGTCACGTCCAGGGCCAGCCGCTCCTCGATCTCGTACTCGCCGGCCACGAGGCGGCCGAGCATGCGCTCGAGGCTCTCCGAGGGACCGGCGGTCATGAAACCCAGCCGGCCCAGGTTGCAGCCCACGACCGGCACCTCGCGCGGTCCCGCCCGCCGGGCGCCGCTGAGCAGCGTCCCGTCGCCGCCCAGCGTGAGGAGCACGTCCAGCCCCTCCCAGGCGTCCTCGAGGTTGGCCACCCCCTCCACGCCGAGCTCCTCCCGAGCGATTCGCGCCGTCTCCTCCCCCAGGGCCACCTCGGCGCCGAGATCGTCGGCGCTCCGGAGCAGCCGCTCGAGGACCTCGGCCATCTCCCGGTGCTCGGCGTTGCCGAGCACGCCCAACCTGAAACCGCTCATCGGCGTCGCTCCACTACGAGCTCCGCCAGGAGCTCCAGCTCGCGGGTGTCCTCGAGGCCGGCCAGCTCCCGCCGCGCCACGCCGGCCAGCTCGCGGCTCACCTGCTCGGACGCCTCCAGCCCGAGCACGGACGGGTAGGTGGCCTTGCCGAGCGCCACGTCCCTGCCGCTCGTCTTGCCGATCTCCGCCTCTTCGCCCGTGACGTCCAGGATGTCGTCGACCGCCTGGAAGGCGAGCCCGAGGGCTACCCCGAACCGCCCCAGTCGCTCGACGACCTTTTCGGGCGCGCGGGCCGCGACCGCTCCCATGCGCACCGATGCCGCCATGAGGGCGGCCGTCTTGCCGCGATGGATCCGCTCGAGCTCCTCCCGGGTGGTGGCGCGGCCCTCCGCCCGCAGGTCGAGGAGCTGGCCGCCCACCATACCCCCCGCCCCCGCCGCGTCCGCCAGGATCGAGAGGAGGCGGCGGGCGCGGATGGGCTCGAGGCCCAGCGCCCCGGCGGCCCGCCACACGGTTCGGGCGGCCATCGGCATGAGCCCGGCCCCGGCGAGGACGGCCGCCGGGGTACCGAAGCGAACGTGCACCGTGGGCCGGCCGCGGCGTAGCACGTCGTCGTCCATGCAGGGGAGATCGTCGTGCACCAGGGAGTAGGCGTGGACGAGCTCCACGCTGCAGGCCAGAGCGGCCGCCGGATCGCCTTCGGTCGGCGCTGCTGCCGCCTCCCCACCCGCGGCGCGCCACGCCGCCAGGAGCAGCAGCGGCCGGAGCCGTTTGCCGGGGCCGAGAACGGCATACCGCACCGGGCTGGCCACGGCGTCGGAAACGCCCCTCAGCTCGCGGTCGAGCACCACGGGAAGCGCCGCCGCCACGCGCGCGCCCAGCGCCGTGAGCTCGGGGCCGGGGCGCCGCGTGCCCAGGGCCTCAGTCACCGCCATCGCCATCGGCGGCCTCTCCCGCCGGGAGGTCGAAGTCCACGGTGGCCAGCTCCCCCGATGCATTCTCGATGAGCTCCTCCACCACGCCGCGGGCGTCGTCCAGGAGGCGGCTGGCCGTGCGCAGGTGGGAGACGCCCGTCTCGAACATCTCGAGGGCCTCGTCCAGCGACAGCTCCTCGCGGTCGAGCCGCGCCACGATGCGCTCCAGCTCTTCCAGCGCCGCCTCGAACTCCGACGTGCGCGACGGCTCCTCAGCCACCCGTCTCCTCCTCCGTCATCGTTTCGGTCCCCTCCACGGTGCACGCGACCCGGCCATCCACGACCCGGAGCCGGAAGCGGTCCCCCTGCCGGAAATCCGCCAGGCGGCGCAGCACCCGCCCGTCGCCGGCCAGTGGCACGGCGTACCCGCGGCGCAGGGTGCCGAGCGGACTCAGGGCATCCAGCCGCCCCCCGAGTCCCTCGAGCCGACCCGCCAGCCGTTCCAGCCTGCGGTCCATCCCGCCCAGGAGGCGGTCGGCGGCCCGCCGCGCCCGCTCCTCGCCCCGGACCGTACGCTGGCGGAGGCCCGACACCAGCCGGTCGCCGAGCTTGCGCAGGTCGGCGCGCAGGACCCGGCCGTCCGGGACCACCAGCTCGCCCGCCGCCGAGGGGGTCGGGGCGCGCACGTCGGCCACCAGGTCGGTGATCGTGACGTCGATCTCGTGCCCCACCGCGGAGATCACCGGGACGGGACAGGCCGCCACCGCCCTGGCCACGGCCTCCTCGTTGAAGCACCACAGGTCTTCGACCGACCCACCGCCGCGCGTGACCACGATGACCTCGACCCGACCGTCCCGCACGAGGCGGTCCAGGGCCCGGACGATCTCGCCGGCGGCCTCCTCGCCCTGCACCCGGCAGTCCGACACCAGGAGCTCCGTCCACGGCGCCCGCCGGCGAACGACCGTGATCACGTCGCGCAGCGCGGCTCCCGTGCGGGAGGTGACCACGCCCACCCGGAGCGGCACGCGCGGCAGGGGCCGCTTTCGCGCCTCCTCGAGGAGCCCTTCGGCGGCCAGCTTCCGCTTGAGGCGTTCGAAAGCGAGGCGCCACAGCCCCTCACCGCGCGCCTCCAGCTTGCGCACGATGAGCTGATAAGAGCCCCGCGCCTCGTACAGCGACACCTCGCCGAAGCCGAGGACCTCCATCCCTTCCTCGGGGTCGGTCGGCAGGCGGCGGGCGTCACTCCGCCACAGGACGCAGGAGATCTGGGCCTCCTCGTCACGGAGGCTGAAATAGCAGTGGCCCGAGCTCACCCGCCGCCAGTTGGCCACCTCGCCCACGACCCACAGGGACGGAAAGCTCTCCTCCAGGATCCGCCGCGCGGCCGCATTGAGGGCCGAGACCGAGACCGGCGACTGGCGCGACGAGCCGGGCGGACCGGGAAGCTCCGGGGACGTGGGGGTCCGGTCGGGTCCGGGGGTCTCGGCGGATCGGTCGGGGGATGCGCCCCAGCTCGGACCCGACGCCTCCGTAGTCTCCGTGCCCGCGGGCCGCTCGGCAGGGTCGGCTGCATCCGCGCCCGGGCCGTTCGTCGCCCGAGCTCCGGCCTCCGCCTCCTCCGGCGACCCGCCGAACAGCGAGATCTGCGTCTCGGTCCCCTCTCCCGTGGACCGGGACTCGCGGTCCGCCGTCACGCGCCCCCGGCCGGCGACGCCGCCCCGACGGTGCGGCCCGCGGCCCGGCGGGCCGCCGTCAGCGTGTTCTTGAGGAGCATAGCGATGGTCATCGGCCCGACGCCCCCGGGGACCGGCGTGATCCAGCCCGCCCTCGTCCGCACCTCGTCGAACGCCACGTCCCCGACCAGGCGGTAGCCCTTATCGGCCGAGGAATCCTCCACCCGGTTCACGCCCACGTCGATGACCACGGCACCCTCGCGCACCATGTCCGCCGTGATGAGCTCCGGGCGTCCCACGGCGGCCACCAGGAGCTCGGCCTCGCGGGCGACCGCGGCCAGGTCCCGGGTGCGGCTGTGGGCGATCGTCACCGTCGCGTTGGCGAACGGCTCGCGTTGGAGGAGGATGGAGGCCAGCGGCCGGCCCACCAGGTTCGAGCGTCCCACGATCACGGCACGCCGTCCCTCCGGGTCGAAGCCGATGCGCCGCAGCAGCTCCTGCACGCCGGCCGGCGTGCAGGGTCGGATGGCGGCGGGGTCCCCGAGGGCCAGGCGGCCCACGTTCACGGGATGGAGTCCATCCACGTCCTTCTCGGGCCGCACCCGCTCCACGATCGCCTTCTCGTCCAGGCCCTCGGGCAGCGGGAGCTGCACGAGGATCCCGTGGACGTCCGGGTCGGCGTTGAGCTCGTCCACCACCACCTCGAGCTCGGCCTGGGGCGTGTCGGCGGGCAGCTTGATGTCGCGGGCCTCGATGCCCGCCTCCTCGCAGGCGCGCGTCTTCATGCGCACGTACACCTGGGAGGCGGGGTCCTCTCCCACCAGCACCACGGCCAGTCCGGGCCGCGTTCCGGTCGCCGTCAGCTCCGCCGTCCCCTCGGCCACCTCCCGCCGCACGTCCCGCGCGACGGCCCTGCCGTCGATCAGCTCTGCCGTCATCTCTCCCCTGTCTCTATCGGGCGAAGTCGACCGCCCGCGTCTCGCGGACGACGACCACCTTGATCTGCCCCGGATACTGGAGCTCCTCCTCGATGGTGCGCGCCGTCTTCTCCGACAGCTCCGCCATCTCCTCGTCGGTGATCCGGTCGGGCATGACCATGACGCGGATCTCGCGGCCGGCCTGGATCGCGTACACCTTCTCCACCCCCTCGAAGGAGGCCGCGATCGCCTCCAGCTTCTCTAGCCGCTTCACGTAGTGCTCGAAGGACTCCCGACGGGCGCCCGGTCGCGCGCCCGAGATCGCGTCGGCCGCCGTGACCAGGAAGCTCTCCGGGTAGCGGGCCGGCTCCTCGTCGTGGTGGGCGCGGATGGCGTTCAGGACCTGGTCCGGCTCCCCGTAGCGCCTGGCCACCTCGTAGCCCAGCTCGACGTGGCTCCCCTCCTGCTCGTGGCTGAGCGCCTTGCCGATGTCGTGCAGGAGACCCATGCGCTTGGTCATCTGCATGTCCAGGCCCAGCTCGGCCGCCATGTTGGCGGCCAGGAGCGCCACCTCCCGGGCGTGCTGCAGCTGGTTCTGGCCGTAGCTGGTCCGGTAGCGCAGGTGCCCGAGCAGGTCCACGAGGTGCGGGTTCACGTCGTGGATGCCGAGCTCGTAGAGGACCTCCTCGGCGGCCTCCCGCATGGAGTCGTCGACGTCGCCCTTCGCCTTCTCCGCCACCTCTTCGATGCGGCCCGGGTGAATGCGTCCGTCGGCCACCAGGCGCTCCATGGCCAGGCGGGCGATCTCCCGCCGGATCGGGTCGAAGGAGGAGAGGATCACGGCCTCGGGCGTGTCGTCCACGACCACATCCACGCCGGTGATGGCCTCGAAGGCCCGGATGTTCCGGCCCTCGCGGCCGATGATGCGGCCCTTCATGTCGTCGCTGGGGAGGGCGACGACGCTCACGGTGGTCTCCGAGGAGTGGTCCACGGCGAGCTTCTCGATGGCCATCGAGATGATCTTACGGGCCTCGCGCTCCGCGTCCCGGCGAGCCCCCTCCCTGAGCTCGCGCACGTGCTGTGCGGCTTCGGCGCGGGCCTCGTCCTCCAGGCGGGAGATCAGCATCGTGCGGGCTTCCTCGGCCGTCAGCCCGGCCAGGGCCTCCAGGCGTTTCTGGGCCTCGGACTCGCGGTCCTCCACGGAGCTGGCCCGGGTCTCCAGGGCTTCCTCGCGCTCCTCGAGCTTCTGGAGGCGCTCCTCCTGGCGCGTTTGGCGCTCGTCGAGGAGCTCGAGCTTGCGCTCGAGCATGCGCTCGCGCTCGTCGAGCCGGCTCTCGGCCCGCTCCAGCTCGCCGCGCCGGTCACGGGCCTCCGTCTCGAGCCCCTCCTTGAGCCGGTAGATCTCCTCGCGACCGGCCAGCTCGGCCTCGCGGCGGATGCTGGTGGCCTCCCGGGTCGCGGCCTCGACCAGGTCCTTCGCCTCGTCTTCGGCCGCGCCACGACGGCGCCGGGCGAGTCCGCCCGCCCACAGGCGGCCCAGGATCAGCCCGGCGACGAGCGCTGCCACCAGGATGAGGAGGATCCACTGGACGCTCATAGCGCGGTTCCCCGGATCTATGAAAAAGACGGCCGCTTGCCGGTCTCCGGCTTCCCTCGTGATGCTGCGGCTCGATCCCGGATACGAAAACAGCCGGCGGAATCGATGACCCCGCCGGCCGTGGTCTCGCGCATGGTGTCGCCAGCCGTCGTACTGTGGCGATCTATAGTGTCTGGATCCCGCGAGGGTCCCTGCCGCGCCGGCGAAGCCGCATCATCAACCTCCAAGTTGCCTGCGGCCCGGGCCCCCCGCAAGCGCACCGGAACGGCGCGGGTTCACCCCTCCAGCGCCTCCTCGATCCGGCTCCGGAGCTCGGAGGCGCGGGCCGCGGTGCGCTCATCCTGCCGCCGCGTGTGGTAGCGCAGACGGAAGAGCTCATCGGTGATCTCGAGCGCGGCCAGGATGGCGGCACGGTGCGGCTCGGAGACCCGGCTCTGGAGGTGGGCCTCCCGGATGGCCTCGTCCACGTACCGCGCGCAGGCCCTGGTGTACTCCTCGTCGGCCTCGGACCGGAGCGTATACTCGTCGCCGAAGATCTCGACCCTGACCGAGCTCTTGGCCGCCTCGTCGCTCATGCCTCGTCCTCCATGAGGATGAGACGGCTCCGGATCCGCTGCGCGCGCTCGCGGCTCTCCTCGATCACCTGCCGCAGGCTACGGTTTTCGTCGGCTATCTCCTGGAGGCGAACCGCGATCTCTTCCGCGGCCATGCCCTCCAGGTCGGCGCCCTCCAGCGCATCGGCCAGGCTGCGCTCGGTCGACTCGGCCCGTTCGGCCCGGGCCCGGAGCTCGACGTACGCCTCCAGCAGCCGCTCGACGGCCGCGCCGAGGCTGTGCAGCTCGGATTCGGGGTCGGGTCGACCCTCCCTGCGGCGCTCGGCCGCGGGGGGCGCGGGAGCCGTCTCCGGTTCAGGCCGATCGGACGCGGGCATCGCAGCGCTCCTCGAGTCGGTGGATGATCTGCTTCAGCGCGCTCTCCACCTCCGCGTCTTCCAGCGTACGGTCCCGCGCCCGGAAGCGAAAGCGGAAGGCCAGGCTCCGCCGTCCGCCCTCGACACCCTCACCCTCGTAGACGTCGAACAGCCGCACATCCTCGAGCCACTCCGGCGCGGCTTCCCGGATGACCGCTTCGACCTCGGCGGCCCGGGTGCTCGCCGGCACCGCCAGGGCCAGGTCGCGGGGTACCGCCGGGAAGGTCGAGAGCGGATGGTACGGCGTCGGAGACGGAAGCTCGACGGCCTCGAGCCTGAACTCGAGCGCCCACACGGCCTCCGCCCATGGCGGCGCGTCGACGGCCTCCCGCCGCACGCGGCCGGCCCATCCGATCCGCCCCGCCGGGCCCACCAGCTCGAACCGCTCCGCGCCGAGCCATCGCGCCGCCCCGAAGCGCCCCAGCGCCGGCGCGTCCTCCCCGGCAGTGGGCGGAAGCGGCTGCAGCGTCGCGCCGCACAGCCCGGACGCCACCTCCTCGGCCACCCCCTTGAGGTCCCACACGTCCACCGCGGCAGGCTCCTCGGACCAGTGCGGCGGCCGGCGCCGACCCGTGAGCAGCGCCGCGACGCGAAGCTCCTCCGCCACGGGCACCTCGCCCGACTCGTCCTCGGCACGCCGGCGGAACACCGTGCCGATCTCGTAGAGCCGCACATCGCCGGTCCCGCGCGCCCAGTTGTGCTCGAGGCGGCGCAGGAGGACCGGCACCAGCGCTCCGCGCAGGAACCCTTCCGCCGCGGAGATCGGATGCAGGAGCTCGACGGGCCGCTCCGCGTCGGCCTCGGACCGGGCCACCAGGCTCGAGCTCCTCGCCTCCAGCAGGCCGCGCGCCTCCAGCAGCCTCCGGACCCGGTCGCTCCGCTCGAAGGACGGATCGTCGGGCACCACCGAGGGCCGGGTGGGGCGGGTGGCCGAGGGGAAGCGCTCGTAGCCGTGCCGGCGCGCCACCTCTTCGATGAGGTCCACCTCCCGCCGGATGTCCCCTTCCCGCCAGCCCGGGATCCGGAAGGCCAGGCCCCCGGTCTCGTCGCGCTCGAAGCCGAGCGGCGCCAGCAGGTCCTCGATCGTCCCGGCGTCGAGGGCCAGGCCGAGGACACGCTGGACGCGCTCCGGACGCAGCGGCACCACGGTCCTCGGCCCCGGCAGCTCCCCGACGCGGACGGCCCCGGCCTCCGCGTTCCCTCCCGCCGTGGCCAGGATGAGCCGCACGCAGCGCGCGAGCGCCGCCTCGCCGCCCCGGCGGTCCACGCCGCGCTCGAATCGGTAGGAGGCATCGGTGCTCAGCTCCAGCGAGCGCGCGGTGTGACGTGTGTGGGAAGGGTCGAACCACGCGCACTCCAAAAACACGTCGGTCGTCCCGGCCGTCACCTCGCTCTCCTCCCCACCCATCACTCCGGCCACCGCCACGGGCCCCTCTCGGTCCGCGATCACCGTGGCCAGCGGCTCGAGCGCGCGCTCCACGCCATCCAGCGTGCGGAGCCGCTCCCCGGACCGGGCCGCGCGCACGCCGATGCGCCCGCCCCGGATCCGGGCCAGGTCGAAGGCGTGCAACGGCTGGTTCAGCTCCCGCAGCACGTAGTTGGTGGCGTCGACCACGTTGTTGATGGGACGGGCCCCGACGGCGCGGAGCCTGGCCTGCAGCCAGGCGGGCGACGGCTTCACCTCCACGCCGCGGACCACGGCCCCGAGGTACCGACCGCAGCGTGCCGCGTCCTCGATCTCCACCGTCACGCCCCCGGCGCTCGCCGTCTCGGGGCCGTCGCGCCACGTCGGCTCCCAGTCGGCGCCCTCCACCGGCGGGACCCGGAGCGCCAGGCCCTGCTCGGCCGCGAGCTCCCGGGCCACGCCCACGTGGCACGCCAGGTCCACCCGGTTGGGGGTGATCTCCAGCTCGAGCGCCGCGTCCGGAAGGTCGAAGGCCTGCACCAGCGGGGTGCCCGGCTCGAGTCCGTCCGGAAGCCGGAGGATCCCGGACGCATCGGATCCCAGGGCAAGCTCGCGCTCCGAGCACAGCATTCCGTGGCTGGTGACCCCCCGGATGGCCCGCTCCTCGATGCGCAACCCCCCCGGAAGCGTGGAGCCCGGCGCGATGAAGGGATACAGCCCCCCCTCGTGGATCACGGGGGCTCCACACACCACCTCCACCGGCGTCTCGCCGGCGTCCACCAGGCAGAGGCTGAGCCGGTCCGCGTCGGGATGCTCGCGGAGCTCCAGCACCCGCGCCACCCGGATGTCCTCGAGGCCTCGTCCCACCGGCACGATCTCCTCGACGCCGGTGACGGCCATGGCCAGCCGGTCGGCGACCTCCTCGGCCGTGCCCTGGAGCCCCGGCACGAGCTGCCGGAGCCAGTTCAGCGAGACGCGCACGCCCTGCCCCTCAGGTGGAGGCGAACTGGCGCAGGAAGCGCACGTCGCCCTCGTGCAGGAGCCGAAGGTCGGGGATCCCGTGCCGCAGGAGCGCCATCCGACCCGGCCCCATCCCGAAAGCGTAGCCGGTGTAGCGCTCCGGGTCGTAGCCCACGGCCTCGAACACCGCCGGGTCGACCATGCCCGAGCCCATGATCTCGATCCAGCCGGTGCCCTTGCAGGTCGCGCAGCCCGAGCCCCCGCAGATCGTGCAGCTCACCTCCACCTGCGCCGAAGGTTCCGTGAACGGGAAGAAGTCCGGCCTGAAGCGCGTGCGGGCCTCGGGGCCGAAGAAGCGCCGCACGAAGTGCTCGATCGTGGACCGGAATTCGACGAAGTCCACGCCCTCGTCCACGGCGAGGCCCTCGATCTGGTCGAAGACCGCGGCGTGGGAGGCGTCGATGGACTCGCGCCGGTAGCACACGCCCGGCACCACCACCCGCACCGGAGGTTCGTGGGTCTGCATGGTCCTCGCCTGGACGGGCGAGGTGTGGGTGCGCAGGACGACGCCGTCCTCGAGATAGAAGGTGTCGTGCACGTCGGCCGCGGGGTGGTCGAGCGGGATGTTGAGGGCGGTGAAGTTGTACCACTCGGTCTCCACCTCGGGACCCCGCACCCGCGTGAAGCCGAGCTCACGGAAGATGTCGCAGATCTCGTCGATGACGGCCGTGACCGGATGGGAGCCCCCCTGCCAGGCGGTCCGGCCGGGCAGGCTCAGGTCGCGCTCGGCCGCCGCTCGGGCGCTCTCCCTAAGCCGCAGCTCCGCGGCGCGCGCCTCGTGCGCCTCCTCGAGGACGCGCTTGACCGCGTTGCCCTTCTGTCCGACCGGGCGGCGTTGATCGGCCGGCAGCGATCCGATCTGTCCCAGCACCGCGGCGACGCCGCCGCTACGCCCCAGGAAGCGGACGCGCGCCGCCTCCAGTTCGTCGGGGTGGGCGGCGTCCCGGAGGGCGGCCAACCCCTCCTCCTCGATGGCCGCGAGCCGCTCGAGGAGGGGGCTCCCCCCCTCGCTCAACCGATGTGCTCGGCGGCGATGCGGGCCAGCTCGGCGAAGGCCTCGGGCTCGCGCACGGCCAGGTCCGCCAGAACCTTGCGATTCAGCTTGATATCAGCGGTCTTCAGTCCATTGATGAAGCGGGAATAGGACAGACCGTTCTGCCGCGCGGCGGCGTTGATCCGGATGATCCACAGGCGTCGGAAGTCCCGCTTCCTCCGCCGGCGATCGCGGTAGGCGTACTGCCAGCCACGCTCGACGGCGTTCTTGGCCGGACGGTATAGCTTGGAGCGGCCGCCGAAGTAGCCCTTGGCCTCCTCGAGGACCTTCTTTCGGCGCTTGTTGCGCGCCACGTTGGTCTTCACGCGCGGCATGTCAGCCCCCCGCCAGCAGGCGGCGCACGCGCCTCTCGTCGGCCTTGGACACCAGGGTCGAGTGGCGCAGACGGCGCTTCCGCTTGGTCGTCTTCTTGGTCAGGATGTGGCTCTTGTACGCCCGGTTCCGCCGGTACTTGCCGCTTCCGGTCTTCTTGAAGCGCTTCGCGGCCGAACGGTTGGTCTTCATCTTCGGCATGATCGCGTCCTCTGTGGTCCGATCTCTCGTCCGCGCCGCATCAACGGCGCGGGGCCAGCACGAGGCTCATGTTCCGGCCCTCGTGGCTCACGCCCGAATCCACCACGGCCAGCTCCTCGAGCTCCGTCCGGATCCGGTCCAGGAGCCGATGCCCGAACTCCGGGCGCGTCACTTCTCGGCCCCGCAACATGACCGTGAACTTGACCCGGTCGCCCGCGGCCAGGAACTCGCGGGTCCGGCGCAGCTTCACGCTCAGGTCGTGCTCGTCGATGGCCGGGCGGAGCTTCACCTCCTTGACGTGCACGACGCGCTGCTTGCGGCGCGACTCCCTGCTCTTCCGCGCCAGCGCGTACTTGTACTTCCCGTAGTCCATGATCCGGCACACCGGGGGCCGGGCGTCCGGCGCCACCTCGACCAGGTCCAGGCCACGCTCTTCGGCCATGGACCGGGCCTCCTCGGTGGGCAGCACACCGACCTGGGCGCCCGTCTCGTCGACCAGCCGCACGGAGCTGATCCGGATCGCGTCGTTGACGCGGAGCTCGCCCTGGCTCAACTGGACCTCGCGGCCGCCAGCCGTTCGCCGCCGGGGCCCGGCGGCCACGCTGCGCCCGACGGCACGAAAAAACCCGGTTCGGCAGAGCCGACCGGGTGCAGTCACGGCGAGGCGACCGCGCCCCGCGCGCTCGCCTCGTCCCCTGCGACCCGATGGCCACGCCCGCCCGCGGGCGCGCCGAAAGGTGGGAGCCTCCGCTCCACTTGCCTCGTTGTGCAGGAGAAGCTAGGCAATGCGGCCCCGGTCGTCAATCGCGGACTCGGCCGGCGGGACCCCACTTCTCGCGCTCCGGCACGACGTTCGCGGGGCAGGTCGGGCCCGCGTGGCGCGTGGCGGAGGCAGGCCTCGCCGCCGGCGACTCGGACCTCGACTCGACGCATGATGCCCCGTGCCCTACACTGGGCAGCCGCGCGGCGCACACAGGACCACACCACGGGAAGGGAGCGAGGGGAACCGTGAAGGGATCCAGGATACCCACGATCGTCGCCACCGTCGTCGTATGTCTCGTCGTGGCAGCGGGAGCCATCTGGCTGTTCATGATCTCCGGGACGTTCAACGTGGCGGCCTCCTCGCCCACGTCGGGCCTGGAGCGCTGGGTGCTCAACACGGTCCGCAGCCACTCCATCGAGCGGCGGGCGAAGAACCTGACCGTCCCCGACCTCGACGACACCACCCGCATCCGCCAGGGCTTCATCCACTACCGCGAAGCGTGCGTGGACTGCCACGGCGTGCCAGGCAAGGGCCGGGAGGAGTTCGCCTCGGACATGAACCCCCGGCCTCCGCGCTTCTTCCGCACTCCCGAGGACCTGGCCCGCATGCGGGCCCGCCGGCAGCAGCTGGAGGCCGGGGGAGGAGAAGCCGGAGAGGGCCGACGCCCCGGCGGGGGCGCGGACCGTGAGGCGCGCGAGACCCGGGAGAACCAGCACAATTTCTGGAAGATCAAGAACGGCATCGAGATGACCGGGATGCCCGCCTTCGGCGGCTCCCACTCCGACGAAGAGATCTGGGACATGGTCGCTTTCGTGAACCGGCTGCGCCGGGGCATGACCGCCGCTCAGTACGACTCCCTGGTGGCCACGACCCCCGCCGAGAGCGCCGAGGAGCACGAGCACGAGCATCCCAGGGACGGAGCGAACGGGGAGCCCTCGGGCGGCTGAGCCGCCCCGGATCGCGGGCCTCCCGGGCTCTTCCCGGGAGCCCGCTCAGGCCGGGGCCAGCGCCCGGCTCTCGACCTCCCGCGCGACGCGCTCCACGAAGTCCTCCACCGACATGACCTGCTGCTTCTTCTCGGCCCCGCGGGCCCGGACCGCGACGGTGCCGGCCTCCACCTCGCGGGCTCCCACCACCAGCAGGTAGGGGATCTTCTGCAGCTCGCCGTCCCGCACGCGGTAGCTGAGCGTGTCGGAGCGAGCGTCGATCTCGGCCCGGATCCCGGCCGCCTTGAGCGCCCGCACGACCTCGCCGGCCGCCTCCTCCTGATCCTCGGTGATCGGGATCACCCGCGCCTGGACGGGTGCCAGCCACGTCGGAAACGCCCCGCCGAAGTGCTCGATGAGCACGCCCGTGAACCGCTCCAGGGTCCCGAAGATGGCGCGGTGGATCATGACCGGCCGGTGCGGCGCGTTGTCCGGGCCGATGAACTCCAGCTCGAAGCGCTCGGGCAGGTTGAAGTCCAGCTGGATCGTGGCGCCCTGCCACTCGCGGCCGATGGCGTCGCGAAACTTGATGTCGATCTTGGGCCCGTAGAAGGCTCCGCCCCCCTCGTCGAGGCCGTAGTCGGCGCCCGCCCGCTCCAGCGCCTGCCGGAGGGCGGCTTCCGCCCGGTCCCAGACCTCGTCGGCGCCGATCCGGTTCTCGGGCCGGGTGGAGAGGTCGAAGCGGTACTCGAGACCCAGCGTGCCCATCACCGTGTCGACCAGGTCCAGGCAGGTGAAGATCTCGTCCTCCACCTGATCGGGCGTGCAGAACAGGTGCCCATCGTCCATGGTCAGCATGCGGACGCGCAGGAGCCCGTGCAGGGTGCCCGAGCGCTCGTACCGGTACACGTTGGCGATCTCCGACAGGCGGAGCGGCAGGTCCCGGTAGCTCCGCTGCCGCGAGGCGTAGATCAGGATGTGCCCCGGGCAGTTCATGGGCTTGACGCGGTAGGCCTCGCCCTCGCCCTCCCCCTGCATACGCGGGAACATGTTCTCGGCGTAGGTCTGCAGGTGACCGGAGCGCGCGAACAGCTTCTCGCTGGTCACGTGCGGCGTGAACACGAAGTCGTAGTCCTGAGCCGCCAGGAGGTCCTCGATCCAGCGGCGCAGGTGGAGCTGCACCGTAGCCCCCTTGGGATGCCAGAACACGAGCCCGGCCCCGGCGTCCTCCTCGATGCTGAACAGGTCGAGCTCCTGGCCCAGCTTGCGGTGGTCCCGCTTACGGGCCTCCTCGAGCCGGTGCAGGTGCTCCTCGAGCGCGGCTTCCGTATAGAAGGCCGTGCCGTAGATGCGCTGCAGCATGGGCCGGTGCTCGTCGCCTCTCCAGTAGGCACCGGCGGCCGACAGGAGCCGGAAGTGCCGCACCTCGCCCGTACGCGGCACGTGAGGTCCCCGGCACAGGTCCACAAACTCGCCGTCCCGGTAGATCGAGATCGTCTCGTCCTCGGGGATCTCCGCGAGCCGCTCGAGCTTGTAGGGATCCCCCTCGAACAGCGCGCGCGCCTCCTCGCGGCCGACCTCCTGCCGCTCCATGGGGAGGTCGGCCTCGACCACCTCCCGCATGGCGGCCTCGATGCGCTCGAGGTCCTCCGGGGTGAACGGCTCCGGGACGTCGAAGTCGTAGTAGAACCCTTCCTCGATGGGCGGACCGAACCCGATCCCGGCGTCCGGGTGGAGCTCCCGCACCGCCGAGGCCAGCACGTGGGCCGCCGTGTGCCGCAGGACGTACAGCGCCTCCGCGCTGTTGTCGTCCCGGGTGACGATGGAGACGCGAGCTCCGTCGGGCAGATCCCGACCCAGGTCCCGGAGCTCGCCATCGGCCTTCGCCGCCACCGCGTCGCGGGCCAGGCCCGGCCCGATCGAGGCGGCCAGGTCCGCGGCCGTGGAACCGGCAGGAAGCTCCTTCGTGGAGCCGTCGGGGAGGGTGATCGTGATCGTCTGGTCGCTCATCGCATACCCGTCGATGATCCGTGATGTGAGTCGGCCCGGGCGTCGGCGACGCCCGGGCCGGAGAACCTAGGCCCGCCGACGGCCCGCCGAAAGCGGCGGGCCGTCCCCGGATCAGGGCTTCTTCAGGATGCCGTAGCGAACCACGGCCCCCTGCGCGTTGGTCACCACCCACACCTTGGCGCCGACCTGGTCTGCCAGCCCGCTCGAAACGGAGTTCAGGGGCACGTCCTGCCCGCCCTCGGTTCGCAGGAAGAAGTCCCCGGCGTCCGAGCGGCGCAGGTAGCCTACCGTGGGCGTGTCGCCGTCCACGGACAGGACGGTGTAGCCGGAGGCCCGCAGGTCAGGCCCCATGGCCTGGCCGCGGGAGGCGGAGTCGATGACGCCCACGACCCGGACGCGGGCACCGACCAGGCGGCTGATCTCGCTCTCGTACGGACCGACGATCCGCACCGTGCCGGACGAGTCCTCCACGATCGTGCGCACGAACGGCGTGTTACCCACCTGGCGCACGCTGCCGCTCACCGTGTCGGCTGCCGTGCTGTCGGTCGAGCCGGACTCCACGCGCACGTGGCGCGCGCAGGCCAGCGGCCCCCCGGTCGCGAGGAGTAGCACGAGCGCCGTCCGAGCCGTCCTGTTCATGCGCGCCTCCTGTCGCCGAGTGAGGGAGTGGCCACACGCCCCGAGCCGTCCGGCGCTCGGCCGCCCATCAGGTCTACTGGGTTCGCACCACCGTGACCTGGGCCGCCGCCGAGCCGGGCAAGGCCCCGCCCGTGGGGTCGGTGAGCCGCAGCTCGAAGATGGGGACCGAGCTGGCGGCGCTGAACTCGAAGTACTTCTCCGCGCTCCCCTTCACGTCGAACGAGACGGTGTCGGCCACGAACCCGCGGCTCGTCACCGCGAGCGGATAGGGCTGCTGGAACTCCGGGTTCTGTCCCGTGCCGCTGTTGTTGTGCAGACCCAGATACAGGTCCCGCAGGTCCCAGGTCGGCAGGTCCTGCTGGCTGGACGCGAGCGACACCCCGATGTCGTCCACGTCCGGCATGATCGAGAAGTCGGCCAGCAGCTCCGGCCAGGTCACCTGCTGGCCCGTCATGTCCGCGATCGCGCCGATGACGTCGTCGATGCCCGCCTGGTGCGCCGATCCGCCGCTGGCCAGCCGCTGGAAGAGGGCCTGCTCGTCGCTCCCCGGGATCGCGCCGCTGCCGGACGGCCCGAAGTGATCCCCGAGCCAGCGCAGGAACACCCAGGCGAAGCCCCGCATCTCCAGCGAGGCGATGCCGCCCGGGTCCTTGTCCGTGACCACGGTCTGCGTGCCCGACGGGTTCATGAAGTAGCGGGCCAGCCGGCCGAAGTCGTCCAGGAAGAAGGTATTGAACACGTCCGTCTGGGTCTCGGTGGTCCCGATGGGCGCCGGGGCGCTGCCGGTCACGTCGCTGAAGGTGAGGTTGTTCCGCACGCCGTGCCCGCCGGCCGCCAGCCCCACGATCTCCTCGGCCACGTGGGACAGTCCCTCGTCCAGCCACACGTCGTTGAGGTCGTTGAAGGTGCCGTCGGACTTGATGATCCGGTCCTCGGCCCCCAGCAGATGCTGGAACTCGTGCGAGCTCACGCTGCGGGCGTTCTCCTTGGCCCGAGTGATCGACACCGCGTCGCTGAAGTCACCGTTGGGATCCGGCGCCAGCAGGTATAGCATCTCGGCCTCGTTGCTGGTCGGGCAGGTGCCCGCCGTCTGCGACCCGGCCGTCGAGCTCGCGTCGCGTCGCGCGAGGTCCGTGGGGATGAAGAAGCCGCCGATGAAGGTCTGGGAGCCCTTGGAGGTGAGCGCGTTCACCTCCCTGGTGAACAGCACGATCACGTGCCCATTGTTGTCGATGTCACCCGGCCCGCCGAAGTAGGCGCTGTCGATGGCGAAGATGTAGTTGTCGAACTCGTCGGCGAGCTGCTGGTAGTCGGTGACCGAGAAGTCGGCGGTGTTGCCCGTGTCGGCCACGAAGACGGCCCGCTGGCCGACCTTTTCGACCACCGCCGTGATCCGGCTGTCCTTCGTGGTGTCACAGGTGATGCTGAGGTCGGTCTTCTGCACCGGGTAGTTGAAGTGCAGCGTGTCCCCCAACGCGGGGGCTGTGGCGGCGCGGAGAGCGAAGGCCGGTCCCCTGCCCCCGGCGCCGGGTCGCGCCGGCTGCAGTGGATGGCTGCGCAGGTAGGCCCGGATGTTGAGCCGCAGCCTGAGCTCCATCACATCGCGCTGCGCCCAGCGTTGGGCGAGATCGGACGAAAGGCGTGGCGTCGCCGCGTACCGCGGACGAACGTCCGCCGAGCCCGAGCCCGAGGCCGAGGTGACCAGCTTCATGGAGGTGGAGGCCGTGGTCTGGGACGCGCTCTGCACGGCGAGCCGGTACTCCCGGGCCCCGCTGGCCGCCGGGAACTGCAGCTTGAGGATTTTGCCGTCCGCCGTCACCGTCTGACCCTGTCCGAGGGCCAGATCGAGGTTGACGGCGGTGCTGTCGCCCGCCGGTGGGGGAGCCGTCGTGCCGCCGCCGCAGCCGACCAGGAGGGCCGCGAAGCCCACGAAGATCGCCGCACGCGCGGGAGCCCGCCCAGGGCTCCCCGTGCCCATCGTCCGCTTGCTTGCCATGGCTCCCCTTTCCCGGTCGCGGGTCCCGGCCTCTGGTCGAAGACGAAGTCCGAGCGGCCTCCGTCACCCGTCCCACCAACGGCTTGGCTACCTCCATTGGGCAACGAAAGGTCCCCCTGAAGGCGTTCCTCGATTCCCGAAACGCGGAGAGCCCGGCACGAGGCCGGGCTCTCCACATTCCAGCGACGGGCCAGCCACACGGGCATCGGGCCCGGCAGCCACCCCGGACGGGCGGGTTCTAGTACATGCCTCCCATGCCGCCCATGCCGCCTCCGGCACCCCCCATGTCTTCATCGCTCTTCTCCTCGGGATGCTCCGTGACCACGCACTCGGTGGTCAGCAGGAGACCCGCGATCGAAGACGCGTTCTGCAGGGCGGTCCGCGTCACCATGGTGGGGTCGATCACGCCGGCCGCCACCAGGTCCTCGTAGGTGTCGGTCGCGGCGTTGTAACCCCAGTTGAGCTCGTTCTTCTCGCGGACGCGCTCGACGATGATCGAGCCCTCCGCACCCGCGTTGTGGGCGATCTGGCGAATGGGCTCCTCCAGGGAGCGGCGGATGATGCTCACGCCGATCGCCTCGTCGGAATCCTTCTTGACCCCCACGGAGCGCAGGTCGTCGAGCGCGGACTGGCACCACAGGAGCGCCACGCCGCCACCCGGGACGATGCCCTCCTCCACCGCCGCACGCGTGGCGTGCAGGGCGTCCTCCACGCGGGCCTTCTTCTCCTTCATCTCGGTCTCGGTGGCCGCCCCGACGTTGATGACCGCCACGCCGCCGGCCAGCTTGGCCAGCCGCTCCTGCAGCTTCTCACTGTCGTAGTCGGAGGTGGACTTCTCGATGGCCACCTTGATCTCGTTGATGCGGCCCTTGATGTCGTCTTCCTCGCCGGCCCCATCGACGAGCGTCGTCGTGTCCTTGTCGATCACGACGCGCTTGGCCTCGCCCAGGTCGCTGACGACCACGTTCTCGAGCTTGAAGCCAAGCTCCTCGCTGATCACCTGGCCGCCCGTCAGGGTGGCGATGTCCTGGAGCATCTGCTTGCGGCGATCACCGAAGCCGGGCGCCTTGACCGCACACACCTTGAGCGTCTGGCGCAGCTTGTTGACCACGAGGGTGGCCAGCGCCTCGCCCTCGACGTCCTCGGCCACGATCAGGAGGGGACGACCCATCTGGGCCACCTTCTCCAGGATCGGAAGGAGGTCCTTCATCGAGGACACCTTCTTGTCGTGGATGAGGATCAGGGGCTCCTCGAGCACGGCCTCCATCTTCTCCGAGTCCGTCACGAAGTAGGGCGAGAGGTAGCCGCGGTCGAACTGCATCCCCTCGACCGTCTCCAGCGTGGTCTCGAGACCCTTGGCCTCCTCGACCGTGATCACGCCGTCCTTGCCGACCTTCTCCATCGCGTCGGCGATCAGGTTGCCGATCTCCCGGTCGTTGTTGGCCGAGATCGAGGCGACCTGGGCGATCTCCTTCTTGCCCGTCGTCTCGATCGAGGCCTCGTGGAGGTTCTCGACCACCTTCTGCACGGCCGAGTCGATGCCGCGCTTGAGGGCCATCGGGTTCACGCCCGCCGTGACGCTCTTGAGACCCTCGCGGAAGATCGCCTGGGCCAGGACCGTGGCGGTCGTCGTGCCGTCACCGGCCGTATCGGAGGTCTTGGTGGCTACCTCCTTGACCATCTTGGCGCCCAGGTTTTCGACGGGGTCCTGGAGATCGATCTCCTTGGCGACCGTGACGCCGTCCTTGGTGATCGTGGGGCTGCCAAACTTCTTCTCGAGGACGACGTTCCGGCCCTTGGGGCCGAGCGTCACCTTCACCGCACGGGCCAGCTTGTCCACGCCGCTCTTGAGGCGCTGCCGTGCGCTGGTATCGAATTCAAGGTCCTTCGCCATGGTGCTTGTCTCCTGTCCTGTGTCGAGATTCGCCCGTTCGACCGGCGGCCCGGCGCGGCGGAGAGACGCTCCGCCCGGCGGCCCGCCGGGTACGTCGCTTCGGTCGCCTAGTTCTCGAGCACGGCGAGGACGTCGCTCTCGCGAACGATGAGGACGTCGTGCCCGTCCAGCGTGACCTCGGTGCCGGAATACTTCCCGTACAGCACCCGGTCGCCGACCTGGAGCTCGACCTCGATCCTCTCGCCCTCGTCGGTCAGACGACCGGGGCCCACGGCGACCACCTTGCCCTGCTGCGGCTTCTCCTTGGCCGTGTCCGGAATGTAGAGCCCGCCGCGCATCTCCTCGGTCTCCTCGAGGGGCTCCACCACGACACGGTCGGCCAGCGGTCGCACGCTCACCGTCGTCTTGGCCTTCGATGCGGTTGCCATCTCCCGGGTCCTCCTTACCTGTTCGCTGAAGTCATCCTCTCGTCCCTTGCTAGCACTCCTTCTCGATGAGTGCTAAAGAGACGGTCTGAAAAAACGGGAACCGGGCCCGGACGGGCTCTCGATCCCACACGGATTGGTTGGTGCACTATGCATGCCAGCCGAAACGCCCCGCAGCGGGCCCCATCCGGCCCCCCCGGGGCTGCCAGCCTGACGCTATCCTGTCACAATGACGCGCGCCGGCGGCCGCCGCGACCGATTCCGCCCTGAAACCGGGGGCGACCCGGGCTCGTAGGGAGGTGTGCGGGCCGGAGGATCCGGCACGCCACTTGAGAGGATGGATCGAGCACTGGAACCCGTGGTGCCGCGACGCGGCGCCGGAGCGGGACGAGGAGGAATCGATGATCCGTGCGCTGCTGATGCTGTTCGTGGTGGGAGTCGTGGGCATGGTGGCCGTGGGGCTGCTGCTCGGGATCCTCCTGCCCCTGGCCCTGGTGGCGATCAAGGTCGCCCTGGTGCTCCTGGTCGGGTACTTCATCCTGCGGCTGGTACGGCCGGACCTGGCGGAGAAGTACCGCTCGCGCCTGCAGAACGGGAGCTGATGCGGGCCGCGCCTCAGGGCGCCGCCAGCTCCCGGTCCGCCAGGGCCAGCCCGATCAGGGTGAGGTGGGGCTCGATCCGCTGCACGCTTCGGCAGTGGGGGGCGAGTAGCCCCACCAGCCCGCCGGTCGCGACGACCAGGGGGTCCTCGGGCCCCCACTCCTCCAGGATGCGCCGTACCAGCCCGTCGATCCCGTCCACGATCGAGTAGAACACGCCCGAGCTCAGGCAGGCCTCCGTGCGGCGGCCGATGACGACGGGAGGAGCGGCGATCTCCACCTGGGGAAGCCTGGACGCCGCTTCCGTGAGCCACTCGAGGCCGGCGCGCGGACCCGGCGCGATGACCCCGCCAAGGAAGACCCCACCGGCCGTGATGCAGTCGAACGTCGTCGCCGTGCCCAGGTCCACGATCACCGTGTCACGACCATACAGACGCGCGGCCGCCAGCGTGTTCACGATCCGATCGGCGCCCACGCCCGCCGGGTCGTCCACGTCGAGACGAATGGGCAGGCTGGTGCGCGCGTCCACGGCGACCAGCGACAGGCCCAGAGACTCGCACGCCCGCTTCCAGACCCTGTCCATCACGGGCACCACGCAGGCCATGACCCCGCGGCACAGGGGCCCGTCGGAGGGCGACAGGGATCGATCCAGGAACCCCTGCAGGACGAAGGCATGCTCATCGGCCGTGCGGCGCCGGTCGGTGGCGAGCCGCCAGGCGTGCACCGGCCGGAGGTCGGCTCCAGCCTCGTTCGGCTCCGCGGCCGGGTCCAGCTCGTGGAACAGACCGAGCACGGTCTCGGTGTTCCCGACGTCGATGGTCAGGATCACGACTCCGCCTCCACGCTCACCCGCGTCAGGCGCCGCAGGGCGCCCCGGTCGGGACGGAACAGGATCGCGCCGTCCGGCGCGATCCCCACGCACGTCCCGGCGAGCCTCTCGCCGCCGTCCAGGGGCGTGACTCCGACGCGGCGGTCGCGGAGCCAGTCGAAGCGATCCGCCAGCGACAGCAGGGTGGCATCGAGCCGCTCCGGGGCCCGCGGCACGAACGCCTCCAGTCCCGCGATCACCACGTCGGCGGTCTCCTCGAGCGGCACGTCCCTGTCGAGGACCGTCTCGAGCGACGTGGCGCGGTTCCGGAGGCCACGCGGGGCTCCACCCTTGAGCGGCGCCACGTTGACCCCCGTGCCGATCACCAGGAAACGGATCCCCTCATCGCCCCACACGGCCTCGCTGAGGATGCCGCCGACCTTGCGATCGTCGGCCATGAGGTCGTTGGGCCACTTGAGCGCGGGCCGCAGACCCTCGAATCGGCGCTCCAGCTCCCGTACGATCCCCAGTCCGGCCAGCAGCGGCAGGAGCTCGGGATTCTCCACGCGGCCCGGACGGAACACCATGCTGAGGTAGAGCCCGCCGGCCGGCGAGTGCCACGAGCGCCCCGCCCGGCCCCGTCCTCCCTTCTGCTCCCGCGCCAGGACGATCGTGCCCGCGGGCGCGCCTCCGTCGGCGAGCTCCCGGGCCAGGTCGTTGGTCGAGTCCACCGCACCATACAGGTGGACGTCCTCGCGGTCCCAGCGTTTCCGGAGCTCCGCGGCCGACAGACCGGCCCACGTCTTCGCCTTCCTTGTCGTCATCCGGCCTCCACCAGCAGAGACAGATCGAGGGCGGGCGCGGAGTGGGTGAGAGCCCCGACCGAGACCAGGTCCACGCCGGTCTCCGCCACCGCCCGCACCGTGGCGAGGTCGACCCCTCCGGATGCCTCGAGGAGGGGCCGTGGGGCGGGGCGCCGCCGGACCCGCTCCACCGCGCTCCGCAGCCATGAGGGGTCCATGTTGTCCAGCAGGATCCGGTCCGGCGCTCCCGGGAGGACCTCCTCGAGCTCTTCGAGCGAGGTGACCTCGATCTCCACCTGGAGGCCTTCGCGTCCGGCCGGAGCGCGAACGCGTTCCAGGGCCTCCCCGATTCCGCCGGCCGCCCGGATGTGGTTCTCCTTGATGAGCACCATGTCGTACAGGCCCAGGCGGTGGTTCACGGCCCCACCCGCCGCCGTGGCGGCCTTCTCCAGGATCCTCCAGCCCGGGGTGGTCTTGCGGGTGTCCGTCACCCTGCATCCGGTACCGCGGACCGCCTCCACGAACCGGGCGGTCAGCGTGGCGATCCCTGACAGGCGGGCGAGGAAGTTGAGGGCCGTACGCTCGGCCGTGAGCACGCCCCCGAGTGGACCGCTCACGGTCATCACCGACTCGTTCGCGCCGACCGCCTGCCCATCCTCACGCTCCCAGCGCAGCTCCAGGGCCGGCTCCACCGCGAGGAAGGCCGCCCCGGCGACCCGCGTGCCCGCCACGACGCCGGGCTCCCGGGCCACGATGCGGGCCCGACCCCGAAGATGTTCCGGGACCGTCCATGCCGTGGTGCGATCCCCGTCGCCGATGTCCTCCGCGAGCGCGGCGGCCACCAGGTCGTCGGGGCCGAGCGGCCCGCGCGGCGCGTCCGTCACCCCGCCTCTCCGCGCCCGGGCTCCGCCCCGGTTTCCGCCGCGGGCTCCCGCGTCCCGTTCCCGCCCGGCTCGCCGGGGTAGGTCCCCCGGGTCCGGCCCCCGCCGCCGGCCATGACCTCCGCGTAGAAGGCTTCGTACAGGGGCACGATGCGGTCCGCCGCGAAACGGCCCGCCGCCCGCTCCCGCGCGGCGTTCGAGGTCCGGATCCACAGGTCGCCGTCCTCGAGAACGCGGATCCCGCTCGCGGCCATGGCATCCACGGCACCCACCGGATGGAGCCATCCCGTGACGCCATCCTCGAGCACCTCGTCGAGGCCGCTCCCGGCCGAGCCCACGACGGGGACGCCGCTCGCCTGCGCCTCCAGCGCCACGAGCCCGAACGACTCCTCCTCGCTGGGCAGGAGGAAGAGATCGGCGCAGGAGAGGAGCTCGGCCACCGACTCCAGCTTGCCCAGGAACATCGTCCGGTCGGTCACGCCCTCGTGCTCGGCCACCTGGACGGCGGTGGCGCGTTCCGGACCGTCTCCGATGAGCACGAGACGGGACGGAACCCTGGCCTGGATGCGCGCGAACACCCGGACCACGTCGTCCACCCGTTTCACCTTGCGGAAGTTGGAGATGTGCATCACCAGCCGCTCTCCGGCACGCACCAGGTCACCCCGGTGACAGGGGGTGTTCTCACGATCGTAACGGGACGGGTCGATGAAGTTCGGGACGACCTGGATGCGGCGGCCGTCGCAGCCGAAGGCGTCCAGCGTGCGCCGCTTGAGGTGCTCGGACACGGCCGTCAGGCCGTCGGAGCGCTCGATCGAGAACCGGGTGATCGGCTCGAACGAAGGGTCCTGGCCCACGAGCGTGATGTCGGTTCCGTGAAGCGTCGTGATGATCTTCACGTCCCGCCCGTCCGCCCGGAGCATCTCGCGCGCGACCCAGGCGCTGGTGGCGTGCGGTACGGCGTAGTGGACGTGCAGGAGATCGAGGGCATGGTCGAGCGTGACCCGGTGCAGGGCCACGGCCAGCGCCAGGGAGTACGGAGGGTACTCGAACAGCGGGTAGGGCATCATCTCCACCTCGTGGAAGAAGACGCCCGGGCGAAAGCTGGTCAGCCGGAAGGGCTGCGCATAGGAGACGAAGTGCACCTCGTGCCCCCGACGCGCGAGCTCGAGACCGAGCTCGGTAGCCACCGCCCCCGATCCCCCGTACGTCGGATAACAGGTGATACCGACCTTCATCCGTCCTCCCACCGACCCTTCGATCCCGCTCGTGCCGCGCCCCGAGGCGGGCGCCGCAACCTCGCATGGCGTGCAACTTCGCCCGCCGGCCCCCGGTCGTCCAGCCGTCGGCGCGTCGCGGCCTCGCGTCCCGAGCCGGTGCTCGCCCGGTGGGCCCGGCCGGCGTCCCGTCGCGGCGCGGCTTGCCCTCCGCGACGCGAATCGCCATCGTTTTTCACGAAATTCGCGGCCTCGTCGGCTCCTGGATGGGAGGCCGCTTCCAGCCGGCGGCCTCCCCGGGCGGCCGGCCCATACGCCGGAGCGAGCGTCATGTCCCGATGCCGCGTCCCAACCGCCCTTCCCACCCTCCTCCTGCTGGGGCTCCTCCTCGCTCCGACCACGCCCTCCCTCGCCCAGGTGCCGGGGGGCCGGCCGGGAGAGCAGCTGTCGCGCTTCAGGGCGGGCCTGGCACGGGTGCGGGCCGAGGCGATGGTCACCATCTCGCGCCAACTGGCCCGGTGGCAGGACGACTGGACCAACGACGACGCCGGCGCCCTGGCCGGGCAGTACGCGGACAGCGCCCACATCCAGCTCGTTCCGGGCGGTCCGATGATCGAGGGAAGGAAGGCGATCGAGGCGACGTACCAGGACATGCTCGCGCAGGTGGGCTCGATGAGCCTGCAGATCCGGGACTTCGACGCGGGAGAGAACCTGGCTTTCGTGCTCGGCGACTATCGCTACGACGATGCCGGCGGACGCACCGAGCGCGGCACCTTCGTGATGTCTCTGCGTCGGCTGAACCACGACCGGTGGCGCATCCACTCGCAGATGTTCGCGCCGGCCACCCGCGACACGGCCGCCGACGGAGGCTAGGACCCGCCGCGCGCGTCCGCCGCCGCACGCCAGTCCGCCGCCACCCGGGCCACCAGCTCTCCGGTCGGCCGCCCGGCATCCAGCCGCACGGCGCCCCCCGGGAGCTGGTGCCGGAACCAGGTCCGCTGCCGCCGCGCGTACTGCCACGTCAGCGTCGTCACGGCCTCGATCACCTCCGCGGCGTCGCACTCCCCGCGCACCAGCCGCGCGACCTCCGGGTAGCCGAGCGCGCTGAGGGCCGGGTCCCCCTCCCTGGCTCCGGCGTCCAGGAGCCGTCGGACCTCCGCGGGCCAGCCGCCCTCGACCAGCCGCCGCGTGCGCGCCCGGATCCTCTCCCGGAGCATCGCCGGAGGAAGCTCGAGCGCGAACACCAGGAGGGGCAGCGGAGGGGCCTCCGGGTCGCCGTGCGCCTGCCACCAGGTGACCGGTCGACCGGCGAGGAGGGCCAGCTCGAGGGTGCGGGCGCAGCGCTGCGGGTCGAGGGCGTCCAGCGTGCGGGACAGGTCCGGGTCGAGCCGGGCGGTCCAGCGCTGCAGCTCACCCGGGGAGCGGGCTTCCAGCCACCCGCGCAGGGACTCGCGCCGACCGGCGTCCATGGGCGGCTCGCGGAACACCGGGTCGGTGAGCGCGGCCAGGAAGAAGCCGGTCCCGCCCGCCAGGATCGGCACGCGTCCCCGAGCCCGGATCCCCTCGATCCACCCGCGCGCCAGCCGCGAGAAGCGGCCGGCGGAGTAACGCTCGCCCGGATCCAGGAAGGCGACCCCGTGATGGGGCACCGCCTCCCGCTGCGCCGGAATGGGCGCCGCCGTCCCCACCTCGAGGCCGCGGTACGCCTGGCGGCTGTCCACGGAGACCACCTCGCCACCGAGCGCCTCCGCCACGGCCACCGCGAGCTCGCTCTTGCCGGTCGCCGTGGGGCCGACGAGGGCGAGCCCGACCGGTAAGGCGCCGCCGGTGCGCGCGCGGCTCGGCACGTCCCTCACGTTCGACCGAAGCGGCGCTCGAGCTCCTCCAGGGTGAGCCGCAGGATCGTCGGCCGCCCGTGCACGTCGTGGCCCGGGAGCTCGGTGGCGAACAGGCGGTCGACGAGCTCGGCCATCTCGTCGAAGTCCAGGGGCTGGCCCGCCTTGATCGCCCCCTTGCACGCCAGGCTCTTGGCGATGCGCTCGTGCTGGTTGCGGGCCGAGTCCACCAGAGGCGAGCCGTGGGTGAGCTCGTCGATCATGGCCCGGAAGCACCCCTCCGCATCGAAGCCGGGATGGGGCTGAGGTCCGGCGTGGATGATCACGGTCCGGTCGCCGAACGGCTCGATCTCGAAACCAGTCTGTCGGAGCAGGCCGGCCAGCTCCTCGACGGCCGCGTACTCATCGGGTCCGAGCCGCAGGGTCACCGGAAACAGCAGCCGCTGCGAGGCCCCCTTGCCCTGTTCGAAGCGGCGCATGATCTCCTCGAACAGGACCCGTTCGTGGGCGGAGTGCTGGTCGATGAGGAGGAGGCCATCTCGCACCGAGGCCAGGATGTAGCGGTCGTGGAGCTGCCACAGCAGGGGGCGTCGCCGCAGGGCGGGCACACCGGACACGTCCTGCGCGGAGAGGGTCCGATCCTCGCCGGACTCCGCGCCTCCCGGCACGAACAGGGCGAGCTGCGAGGGGGCCGGTCGGGCGTCCGCCGGCCCATCCACGGTGGGCTCCTCGCCGGCGCCGGCGCCGGGTTCCCGCTCCCGGACGACGGAGGGAGCGCCCTCGCGCACCGGCGCCGCGGTCGCGGTCGTCCCGACGCCGCCCGGCCTGGCCGGCGCGGCGCTCTCGAGGCCACCCAGCCCCGCCCGCACCGCGGACCGCACGGCCGCCTCCACGGCGGGTCGGTCCCGGAAGCGCACCTCCGCCTTGGCCGGGTGGACGTTGACGTCCACGTCCCGCGGCTCGACGCTCAGGTAGAGGAGAAAGGCCGGGCGGACCTGTCCCGGCACGGTCGTCCGATAGGCCTCGTCGACCATCCGGTGGAGGGCCGCCGAGCGGAACGGACGCCCGTTCACGAACAGGTAGCGGCGGCTGGTCCCCCGCCCCGCCGCCTCCGGACGCTGGATCAGCCCCCCGACCCGGATCCCGCCCGTCGAGCGGTCGACCTCGAGGAACTCCCCCGCCGCTTCTTCTCCCCACAGGTCGGCCGCGCGCGCCCGCAGGCTCCCGGCGGACGGCAGATCCAGGAGCAACCGGCCGTTGGACTCGAGCCGGAAGGCCACCGGCAGGTTGGCCAGCGCCAGCAGCACGACGGCCTCGCTGCACGCTCGCGTCTCGGCCGAGGCCGACTTCAGGAACTTGGCGCGGGCCGGCAGGTCCCCGAACAGGGCCCGCACCGTGACCGTCGTGCCCGCGCGCCGGGCCACATCGTCCACCGACCCGATCCGCCCGTTCCGTACCCGGATCCGGGTGCCGGCTCCGCCCCCGGCGGCCGCCGTCTCCAGCTCGAACCGGCTCACCGCCGCGATGGAGGGAAGCGCCTCGCCCCGGAAGCCGAACGAGGAGACACGGTGCAGGTCCTCGGCCTCGCGGATCTTGCTGGTGGCGTGGCGGTCCAGGGCGAGGAGGGCGTCCTCCCGCCCCATGCCGCTCCCGTCGTCGGCCACCCGGATCTCCGTCTTGCCGCCGCCGCGCAGGGACACCTCGATCCGCCCGCTGCCCGCGTCGAGCGCGTTCTCGACCAGCTCCTTGACCACCGAGGCGGGACGCTCGACCACCTCGCCGGCGGCGATCTGGTTGGCGACCCGGTCGGGAAGGATGTGGATGCGGCGCGTCATGCGGAAAGGGACCTTCGCTGTTCGGGTCGGGGGATGGATCCTGCCGGGTCAGGGGCGGACCCGTCGCACCCGCGCCGACCGGCGGCGCCGAAGCTACTTCCGGAGCCCGTTCGCCTCAACCGGACGTACCCCTCACCGGCCGCCTCCGCCGATCGGCGCCTCAGGCCAGGAAGTACCGGAGCACCTCGAACAGGCCCACCGCCAGGGCTCCAGCGACCGGGAGCGTCACGATCCACGAGTTCACGATCCGTACGACCATCCGCAGGTTGATCGCCGCCAGCCCCCGGGCCAGCCCCACCCCGATCACCGCTCCCACGAGCGTGTGCGTCGTCGAGACTGGAAGGCCCATGCGCGAGGCGACGAGCACGGTGGTGGCGGCTCCGAACTCGGCGCTGAAGCCGCGGGTGGGCGTGAGCTCGGTAATCGCACCGCCCACCGTGGCGATGACCTTGTAGCCCCAGGTGGCCAGGCCCACCACGATCCCGATCCCGCCCACGACCAGAATCCACTCGGGCACCGGGACGTTCGGGGGCAACGACCCGAGGGAGTGGATCTGTACGACGGCGGCCGCCGGGCCCACGGCGTTGGCCACGTCGTTGGCCCCGTGCGCGAACGCTACGTAGCAGGCCGTGATGACCTGGAGCCGGCCGAACACCCGCTCCACGTAGGCGAAGGGCCGTTCCGGCTCCTGCCATCCCCGCTCGATGAGGGCTTTCGCCACCAGGAAGGCGAGGCCCGCCAGGACCGCCGCCACACCCACGACCGACCACCACGGGGGCGAGGTGATGATGTGGCCCAGGACCTTGTAGATGAAGCTCAGGACCAGCAGGAACACCACCGCACCGACCAGGTGCGGGCCCAGCCTGCGGGTCGCGCCCACGGGATCCTCCTGCCTGAGGATCCCGTAGGAGACGAACATGAACATCCCCGCCGCGACCATGGCGCCCAGCACCGGGGAGAGGACCCAGCTGGCCGAGACCTTGGCGACCACGCCCCAGCGCACCGAGTGACTCCCCACCGAGACCAGCGCGAACCCGACCAGGGCGCCCACGATCGAGTGGGTCGTCGACACCGGGAGCCCCAGGCTCGTGGCCAGCTGCAACCACAGGCCCGCCGCCAGGAGTGCGGAGACCATACCGAGCAGGAGGATGCGCGGTCCCTCGGAGCCAAGGATGGGGCTGTCGGTGGCGAACGCCGACGTGTCCAGGATGCCGGTGCGGATGGTCTCGGTCACGTGGGTCCCGACCAGCGAGGCACCGGCGAACTCGAAGATCCCGGCCAGCACCACGGCCGCGGTCAGGCTCAACGCCCCCGAGCCCACCGAGGTCCCCATGGCGTTGGCCACGTCGTTGGCCCCGATATTCCACGCCATGTAGGCGGCCGAGACCAGCCCGATCACCAGGGCCAGGGTCGAAGTGCTCACGCGCCCCTCACCGGCGGTGGACCATCATGCGGAGGAGGTCCCCCGTGTTCTCCGCGTGGTTGGCGATCCGGCCCAGGACGTTCAGCGTCCGCATCCACAGGAAGACGGACACGGGGTCCAGACCGTCTGCCTCGTCCAGGAGCGCCCGCGTCACCGTCCGCTGCCGCTTGTCGGCCTCCCACTCCTGCTGGTTCACCTCGGCCACCATCTCCAGCACCCGGTCCACCTCGGGCCCGCCGAAGGACGCCTCGAACAGGTCCACCAGCTCCGAGCCGGCCTGGACGAGGAGCTCGCTCGTCCTGATGACCTGGTCGGCGAAGTCCCGGATCATGGGCTTGAGGGTCTCGGGCGTCGGCCGAGGCCGGAAGGTGAGCATGACCGCCAGGTCCTCGGTGGCGTCCGCGATGGCGTCCTGCTCCTTCAGGTAGGAGAGCAGGTCTCCGCGGTCCACGGGGAGGAAGAGGAACTTGGGCAGGTGGTCGCGGATCTCGTTCTTCTGGATGTCCGCCTTGTGCTCCCGACGGGAGATCTCCTCGTACAGCTCCTCGCAGCGGGCCCAGTCCTCGTCGAGGTAAGCGTCCAGCACCGGACGTACGAGCTCGACGGTCTCGTGGACCCGTTTGGTGTGCTCGACCAGGGGACCGAACGGCGAAGTTCCGAACAGCTGGTGGATCGTGCGCATGACGTCACCTCCTCTCGGCGGTCCGGAGGCCCGACGCGGCTACCGACTCAGCCCGACAGCTCCCGAAGTCCGTAGAACGTTCGCGCGGCGGCGCGCGTGGAGGCCGCCACCTGGTCGGCTTCCTCCCCTCGCAGCCGGGCCACGGCGCGGCAGGTGTGCACCAGAAAGGCCGGCTCGTTCCGGTGGCCCCGCTCCGGCACGGGGGCCAGGTAGGGGCTATCGGTCTCGATGAGGAGCCGGTCGCCCGGCACCCGGGCCACCCGCTCCGCCCCCTCGAAGCTCCGGAAAGTGACGATGCCGGAGAAGGAAACGTACCAGCCCGCTTCGAGGGCCGCGTCCAGGAGGGCGTCGCCCCCCGTAAAGCAGTGGAGGACGCCGGCCAGGTCACGGCCCAGGTCCCGGAGCAGCGCAGCCGTGTCCTCGTCCGCCTCCCGGCTGTGCACCACCACCGGGAGGCCGCACCGGCCGGCCAGCTCCACCTGGGCGCGGAAGGCGGTCCGCTGCGCATCGCGGGAGGCGTGGTCGTAGTGGTAGTCGAGGCCGGTCTCGCCGATGGCGACCACCTCGGGCCGGCCGGCCAGCCGGTCCAGGTCGGCGAGGACGTCGTCGCCGAACCGGTCGGCCTCGTGGGGGTGAAGCCCGACGGTGGCCCGGATCCCCGAATGAGACTCCGCGATCCCGCAGGCCTCGGCCGCGTCCTCGGGCGTGGTCCCGACCGTGACCATCTCCTCGACGCCGGCGGACCGCGCCGAAGCGAGGACGGCCTCCAGCTCGGCGAGGAGTCGCTCGTCCGTGAGGTGGAGGTGCGAGTCGAAGAGGCGCGCCGGCGTCACTCTGCTACGCGCTCGCCTCCCGGCGGCGGTACCAGTTCTCGATCTCGAGGAGCACCGGGGAGGCCACGAAGATCGAGGAGAAGGTCCCGATGCCGATCCCGAGGATGAGGACGAGCGCGAAGGGCCGGATCACGTCGCCCCCGAAGATGAACAGCGCGATCAGGGTGGCCAGCGTGGTGCCGCTGGTGAGGATCGTGCGCGGTAGCGTCTCGTTGATGCTCCGGTTCAGCGTCTGGACGTACTCTTCCTTGCGCTTCCCCTTGAAATTCTCGCGCATGCGGTCGAACACGATGATCGTGTCGTTCAGCGAGTAGCCCACGATGGTGAGCACGGCCGCCACCGTGGCCAGCGTGATGTCCACGTTGAAGGCCGAGATGAAGCCGAAGGTGATGATGATGTCGTGGGCGGTCGCGACGACCGCCGCCACGCCGAAGCGCCACTCGAACCGGAACGCCAGGTAGATCAGGGTCAGCCCGAAGGCGATGAGGATCGCCTCGAGCGCCTTGCGCTGCAGCTCGTTGCCCACCTTGGGCCCCACCGCCTCGGTACGGACCACCTGGTAGTCCTTCCCGAACGTGCCCGTCAAAGCGTTGCGCAGGTCCTCGCCCACATCCTTCTGCGAGGTCGCCTGGAAGCTGGGCAGGCGGATGACGTACTCGTTGCTGGTCCCGAACTGCTGGATCTGGGCCTCGCCACCGCCCAGCCCGGAGATGGCGCCACGCACGGCCCCCACGCTGGTGGCCGAGTCGAAGCGGACCTGCATGAGCGTGCCGCCCGTGAAGTCCACCCCGTAGTGGAGCCCGTGGTGGACGAACAGGAAGAAGCCTCCCATCAGGATCAGGGCGGCGGAGAAGATGTACGCCCGCCGCCGGATTCCGAGGAAGTCGTAGTGCGCGTTCTTGAACAGTCTCATGGCGTCCCGGCTGTGACCTGTCCTGTGTTCCGCCTAGATGCTGACCGGCTCGCCGGTCTTGTGGCGCTCGAGGTAGATCATGAAGAAGGTGCGCGTGACGAACACGGCCGTGAAGAACGACGCCACGATCCCGATCGACAGCGTGACCGCGAAGCCCTGCACGGGACCGGTTCCGAATTGGAACAGGATGACGGCCGTGATCAGGGTGGTCAGGTTCGAGTCCACGATGGCCGACATGGCCTCCTGGAAACCCGCCTCGACCGCGGTCCGCGCCGATTTCCCGCGATCCAGCTCTTCCCGCACACGTTCGAAGATCAGCACGTTGGCATCCACCGCCATCCCCACCGACAGGATGAGGCCCGCGATCCCGGGCAGTGTCAGCGTGGCCTTGAGGCCCGCCAGGCCGCCGAGGACGAGCAGGATGTAGACGGCCAGCGCGCACACGGCCATGAACCCCGCCACCCGGTAGTAACCGACCATGATGAAGATGACCGCGACGATGCCGATCGCGAAGGCGAGCTTGCCCTTGTGAATCGAGTCGGCGCCCAGCGAGGGCCCGACCGTACGCTCCTCGACGATCTTGATCTTCACGGGCAGGGCGCCGGCCCGCAGCACGAGGGCCAGGTCCTGGGCCTCCTGCAGCTTGGACCCGGTGCCCATCTCGATCTGGGCCCGGCGGCTCAGGGTCTGCTTGATGACCGGTGCGCTCTGCACCTTGCCGTCCAGGACGATGGCCATGAAGTCACCGACGTGGCGGCTGGTGCCGCGCTCGAACATGCGGGCGCCCCGCCGGGTCATCGTGAAGGGGACGACAGGCTGGTTGTAGGTGGGATCGCGCGTGGCGGGCCCGGCGTCGGCCAGCTGGTCGCCGGTCACCAGGTCCTGCTTCTCGAGCACGTAGAGCGGCAGGTAGCTGTTGCCGCCCTCGCCCACCGGGCTGGCGCCCCACGCCAGGTCCGTGTTCCGGGGCAGGGCCTTCTGGACCCCCGGCAGGGCCAGGTACTTCTGGACGGTGGGCACGTCCTGCTGCGCCACCAGGAACTCTCCCGGCGTGCCCGACTCGAGGAGGAGCGCGCTCAGCGGGCGGAGCGAGGTGCCCGCGGTGTCCGAGGAAGCCGCGGCGGCGGTGTCCGCATTCGCCGTGTCGGCCAGGGCCTGGCCGGACGTGTCGGAGGCGGCGCCCGTGTCCGCCGCGCCGCCCTTCAGGATCTGCTCCAGGCCCGGCTGCTTGGCGCTGGCCGACTCCCCTGCCAGACCCGGTGTGCCCAGGTTCTGGGGGCCGAGGGTGTCGACGATCGCCCGGTCCAGCCGGGACAGGTTGCGCCGGAACTCGTCCCCGCTCTTCACGATCTTGAACTCCAGGAAGGCCGTCTTCTCGATGACCTCCTTGGCGCGCTCCGGGTTCTCGATCCCGGCCAGCTCGATGATGATGCGGTCGTTGCCCGCCTTCTGGATGGTGGGCTCCCGGACGCCGAACTGGTTGATCCGGTTGCGGATCGTGGTCAGGGTGCGATCGATGGCGTCGGCGCGCTGCTGCGCATCCAGGGTGCCGTTGGGGTCGTCGATCTCGACGGCCAGATGCATCCCCCCCTGGAGGTCCAGCCCCAGATTGATGGGGGAGATCTCCTTCCCGTCGGGCCCATGCTTGGGCACCAGTGCCCACACGCACACCAGGAGGAGGGCGCCGATGAGGACGATACGTCCCTTGATCGTGCTCAGCATCTCACGTCGAAGCTCGGTTCACGGCATCGCGGCCGGTACCCCGCCGCACCAGAAACTCGGCAAGCTATGGGGGGACGGAGGCCGATGAAAGAGGCGAGTCCGGGGCGGCGGATCAGCGGCGACGCCGGCCCCGGCTGAGGCGCGACCGCGGGCGCGACGCTTCCGGCTCCTCGGCCGCGGCGGCCGCCAGCGGTTCGACCGAGGGCTCGAACCCCTCGACCGCGCGGCGCTCGATGGGCTCGCCGGTCAGCTTCTCGATGTCGCGCACCATCAACCACTCGTGTGGAGACATGAGGGTGATGGCGTCGCCGGTCTCGTCGGCGCGGGCCGTGCGGCCGACCCGGTGCACGTAGTCCCGCGGATCTTCGGGCACATCGAAGTTGACCACGTGCTTGATGCCGCGAATGTCGAGCCCGCGGGCCGCCACGTTGGTGGCCACCATGATGCGCGTCTTCCCGTCGCGGAAGTCCTGGAGTGTCCCGGTGCGCTCGGCCTGGGAGCGTCCCCCGTGCAGGTCCTCCACCGACAGCCCCTGGTCCCGGAGGTAGTCGGCCAGGTAGCTGGCCGTGTCGCGCCGGCGCGTGAAGACGAGGATCTGGCCCTCCGTGCGGCTCTCGAGCAGGTGGAGCAGAAGCTCGTGCTTCTCGGCGCGGTCCACGGGATGGATGACCTCGTCGATCCCCTCGGCCGCCTTCTCGAGCCCCACCTGGACCCGCACCGGCTCCCGCATGACCTGGTGGGCCAGGTAAAGGATCGCGTTGGGGATGGTGGCCGAGAACAAGAAGGTCTGCCGGGAGGAGGGGGTCTCCGCCACGATGCGGCGGACGTCGTCGATGAAGCCCATGTCGAGCATCCGGTCGGCCTCGTCGAGGACGAGCACCTCGATGCTCCCCAGGTCCGCCGTGCCCCGCTCCACGTGATCGAGGAGCCGGCCCGGCGTGGCGACCAGAATGTCGCATCCCCACTCGAGGGCCCGGATCTCGGGTCCGATCGGGACGCCGCCGTGCACGACGGTCGACTCGATCGAGGTCGTGGCGGCGTAACCACGGATGGCCCGCTCGACCTGCTGTGCCAGCTCCCGCGTCGGGGTAACGACCAGGCCTCGGAGCGTGCCCTGGTCCACCTCGTTCTCCGCGAGGCGTTCGATCATCGGCAGGGAGAAGGCGGCCGTCTTCCCGGTGCCCGTCTGCGCGGAGCCGAGTACATCACGGCCCTCGAGGGCGGGAGGAATCGCCCCGCGCTGGATGGCGGTCGGCTCCACGTAGCCCAACCGGTCGAGGGCCTCCAGTGCCCGTGTCGACAGGCCGAGAGAGTCGAAGCCCGGCAACGGCTCCTCGCGTGGCGCGTCCTTCATTTCGGTCGGTGCCTCTGCGTCCGTGTCCGTGTCGGTTTCCGTTTGCATATCCATCGTCCTGGAATCGCTTCCGTCAGGCCGCGAGCCCAGTACGTGGCCGACGCGGCGTCGTCTCTGCTACCTCTTCTACCATCGTTCCGGCGGAGGGCTACCCTGCCCGCCCGCCGTGGATCCGGGCCCCGGGGACCGGCGACCCGTCCATCGTCGGCGGACGGCCTTACCTCTCTCCCTGTTCAAGGGCCCGGAGCTCGCGCTCCAGCTCCGCGGCCACGCGCCCCTCGGCCGTGGCGCGCTCCCGCACTTCGCGGAGGGTCTGCAGGGCCTCAGGGCGACCGTCGCGCGCCGCCAGCCGACGCGCCAGCAGGATGGCGAGGCCGGGATCCGGATCGCGGTCCAGGAAGCCGCGGAGCGCCTCGATCACGTCATCGTGGGCTGCCTCGTCCGCGCCCGCGGGCGCCCCGGTCCGCGCCTCCACGTAGGCCCGCAGGCTCGCCCGGGCCTCCGCCACCAGCCCCATGTCGAGCTGGAGCTCGGCCAGTCGCCGCAATGGCTCCGGGTCGTCCGGATACACCCGGACGACCTTCTCCCAGACGGCGACGGCGTTGACCATGAGGCCGAGCTCCCGGTACAGCTCGGCGGCGCCCCGGTACCATTCCATCGCGTCGACCGATCGCCCGGCCCGAAAGTGCAGGTCGGCGATCCTCAGGTACAACGTGGGCTCGGGCATCGCATCCGGATCGCGCAGGGAGGCACGCAGCGCCTCGTCGTAGAGCGCGAGGGCGCGATCGTAATCTCCCGCCGACTCGAGCCGGCGAGCCTCGGATTTCAGCTGCGTCTCGGATTTCATTCCGGGGCGGTCCGTGAAAAGTCCACCGAGCGTCGGGCCGCTGGATGGCTGCCGCAACCGGACGGCGACATCGCGTCTGCCCCGTCCGATCCTGCCATGCCACTCTTGTATTTACGACATCGTGCGTGTCTTGGGAACCGTCGTCCCCTCGGGGAGGATGGGCCCGCCGGGATTCGAACCCGGGACCTTGGAATTATGAGTTCCCTGCTCTGACCAGCTGAGCTACGGGCCCCCGGCGACCGGCGTCGCCGCGACGCCATCATACGGGGGCCGTGGAGCGATGTCGACCGCCTCCGGCTCGCCCCCGGTGAGAGCCGGCCCGCGGGGGACGATGCTTGCGCCGGCCCCGAACGGGCGGTAGCGATACGTCCTCGCGCCATCCCCGTGCCGCCAAGGAGCGACCGCATGCGCGCCTCACCGTCCCCGGACGTCCGGGCCTAGCCCGCCGTGTTCCTGGGCCGCAGCCCGTGGGAGCTCCTCGGCCAGGGGGCGTCCGACCGCCGCCGGTCGCTCCCGGCGACCCAGCTCTTCCTGCTCTCCTTCGCCGGGCTCATCCTGTTCGGAACGCTGGGCCTCCTCGTCCTGCCCGGCCTGTACACGGGTCCCCGGCTCGGCGTCGTGGACGCCCTGTTCACCTCGACGAGCGCGGTGTGCGTCACCGGGCTCATCGTGGTCGACACGGCCACCTACTTCACCCCCCTGGGACAGGCGTGGATCGCCCTCCTCATCCAGCTCGGCGGCCTGGGCATCCTCACCTTCACGACGCTGGTGATCTCGCTCCTGGGGCGGCGCGCCAGCCTCGGAGCCGAAGAGGCGGCCGGGGGGCACGCGTCGGCCTTCCGGCACCTGGATCCGAGGACGCTGGTGCGGGCCGTCGTGATCTCGACCCTCATCCTGGAGGGGACGGGCGCCGCCATCCTGTGGGTGGACTGGGCGGGTCGGATGGGCTGGCTCCACGCCCTGTGGCCGGCCGTGTTCCACGCGATCTCGGCCTTCTGCAACGCCGGCTTCTCGGTGTTCTCCGACTCCCTGGTCGGCCTGCGCACCTCGCCGGTGACGCTGCTCACGGTGTCGGGGCTCATCGTCCTCGGCGGGATCGGCTTCGTGGTGATGACGGACATGCACGCCCGCCACCTGCGCGGGAGAACGGACCGCCTCTCGACGCATACCCGCCTCGCCCTGCTCACCACCGCCGTGCTCCTGGTCGGCTCCACGATCCTGTTCCTCGTGTTCGAGTCCGGGCACGCGCTCCGCGGGCTGGGGTGGACCGACAAGCTGACCAACGCCTGGTTCATGGCGGCCACCCCCAGGACGGCCGGGTTCAACACGGTGAACTACGACACGGTCTCTAACCCCTCCCTGTTCCTCACGATCGTGCTCATGATCATCGGGGGCTCGCCCGGGTCGACCGCCGGGGGCCTCAAGACCACCACCGTCGCCCTCCTCCTCCTGGTGCTGTGGTCCCGCCTCAAGGGGCGCGACCACGTGTCCTTCATGGGCCGCACGATCCCCGACGAGACGCTGCAGCGGGCCACGGGCCTCACGATCGGGGGGCTGTCCATCCTGGCGGTGGCGGTCTTCTTCCTGTCGATGACCGAGCTGCCGGTGCAGGGACCCGCCGAGCGGGCCGGCTTCCTGCGACTCGTGTTCGAGGCGCACAGCGCTTTCGGCACGGTCGGCCTGTCGATGGGCGTCACCTCGACACTAACGAAGATGGGAAGGCTCATCATCATAGCATTGATGTACTTGGGACGTGTCGGTCCGCTGGCCGTGGCCTCGGCCATGGCGCTGGCCGGCGGCCGGGGCGGGCCGCGCTACCGCTACGCCCGCGAGGACGTGGTGATCGGATGATCGGACGGGGCGCGGCGGTCCGGTCGAACTGGAACCAGCGGGGCCCGTCGCGGTCCACCGAGGAGGACGCATGCCGGCGATGAAGCGGTTCCTGGTGATCGGCCTGGGGCACTTCGGCTCGTGGGTGGCCCGGGCGCTCCACGCCCAGGGCCACGAGGTCATCGCGGTCGAGGAGCAGGGAGAACTGGTCGACCGACATGCCTCCATGGTGAGCCGGGGCGTGGTCGGGGACGCCACCGACCGCGAGCTCCTGCGCGAGATCGGAGCAGGCTCGGTGGACGCCGCCGTGATCAGCACCGGCGAGGACCTGGCTACCTCGATCCTGGCCACCCTCGCGCTCCGCGACATGGGCGTGAAGGACATCTTCGTGAAGGTGACCAGCCCGGAGGCGGCCCGCGCCCTGGAGGCGTTCCAGGTGAGGGAGACGATCTTCCCCGAACGGGAGGTCGCCTACCGACTGGCCCACCGCATCGCCTCGCAGACGGTGCTCGACTACCTGCCGCTCTCGGAGGGCTACTCGATCCAGGAGATCGCGATTCCCGACCGGTGGCTGGGGAAGACGCTCCGGGAGCTCGCCCTCCCCCAGCGCTACGGGATCCAGGTGGTGGCCGTATACGACGTCCTGACCGACTCCATGCAGGTGGTTCCCGACGCCGAGAAGCCGCTCAAGGAATCGGACGTGGCCATCGTGGCGGGCCGGGACGAGCGGGTGGCCGAGGTGCTGGGCGAGAGCCCGGGCTGAGCGGCGGGGCGCCTACTCCGTCCCGAACAGACGATCCCCGGCGTCCCCCAGGCCCGGGAGGATGTAGCCGTGCTCGTTCAGCTCCCGGTCCAGGGCCGCCGCGTACACCGGGACCTCCGGGTGCTCCTCGGCCAGCCGCGCGACGCCCTCCGGCGCGGCGACCACGCAGGCGAACCGGATCCCCCCGGCGCCCGAGCGCTTCAGGAAGCCGATGGCGGCGCTCGCCGAGCCGCCCGTGGCCAGCATGGGATCGACCACGATGAACTCCCGCTCGCCGGGATCGGGAGGGATCTTGAAGTAGTAGTCCACCGGCTCCAGCGACTCGTGCTCCCTCTGGATCCCGATGTGACCCACGCGCATGGTCGGAAGGATGCGCAGGAAGCCCTCGGTCATCCCGAGGCCGGCCCGCAGGATCGGGACGAGCACCAGTCGGTCTCCGCCCACCTCCTCGCCCGTCGTGCGCTCCAGCGGCGTCCTCACTTCGCGGCGCCGCGTGGGCAGGTCCGCCGTCACCTCGTAGGCCAGGAGCAGGGTGATCTCGTCCAGGAGCTCCTTGAACCGCTTCTTGGGCGTGGACACGTCGCGAAGCAGCGTGACCTTGTGGCGCACGAGTGGGTGCTCGACCAGCCGGAAGCCCCGGTGCGGCCCGCTCATGCCGCCGTCACCCGCACGTGCGGCTCGCCGGCCTCGAACCGGCCGATGACGGAGGCCTCGTATCCACGCGCCACGAGCGCCGCGGCGACGGCCTCGCCCGCGTCGGCGGGCACCGCCGCCAGCAGACCTCCCGACGTCTGCGCGTCGCACAGCAGCACCCGCCGCGCCTCGGCGACGCTCTCATCCCAGGTGGTGGCGCGCTCGGCGGCGGCCCGGTTCCGCCCGGTGCCACCCGGGATGAAGCCCTCCCCCGCCAGCTCCAGGGCCCCGGGGAGGAGCCGCGGCGACCCGGCCGCGACCGTAGCCCCCAGCCCTCCCGCACGGCACATCTCGAGCAGGTGGCCGAGCAAGCCATACCCGGTCACGTCCGTGGCGGCATGCACCTCGAAGCCCCCCAGCGTCTCCATCGCATCCCGGTTCAGACGCCGCATGGAGGCCACCGCCGCCTCCACCACCGGCACGGCGGCCTTCCCCATCTTGAGTGCCGTGGTCACGACGCCCGTCCCCAGGGCCTTGCCCAGCACGATGGCATCGCCGGGCCGCGCCCCACCCTTCCGCCACACGGCATCGGGGTGAACCTCACCGAGCACGACGAGGCCGAACTTGGGCTCCGGGTCGTCGATCGAGTGCCCCCCGGCCACCGGGATGCCCGCCTCGGAGCACGCCTCGGCCGCGCCTACCAGGATGGCGGCCACCACCTCCTCGGGTAGCTCTCCGGCGGGGATCGCGAGGATGTTGAGCGCGAACAGGGGCCTCGCATGCATGGCATACAGGTCGCTGAGCGCGTTGGCGGCCGCGATGGCGCCGAAGTCGGCCGGGTCGTCGACCACGGGCGTGAAGAAGTCCAGGCTCGCGACCACGGCGCGGTCGGCGCCGAGGGCGTACACGACCGCGTCGTCCGGCGCCTCGAGACCCACGAGGAGACTCGGGACCGACCCGATGGGAACGTGCTTAAGCAGGGTTTCCAGGTCCTCCGGACCCAGCTTGCACGCTCACCCGGCGCCGTGGGAATATTGCGTGAGCCGCACCCGGGCCGCGGCCGGTGTGTTCATGTGGGACCCTCGCGTGCGGGGCTCGAGTCTCGCCTGGCGTCCCGGCGGTCCTTCCGCCGTGACCGTGGACCCGGCGAAGGTAGGGGCGGCGCGGGCCTTGCGGCAACGAGCGACGCACCCCGGGGGCCCACCCGATGCATGGGGCGATCATGGGATGGTTCCACCGACCCGACCACCGATCCGAGCCCGACGACCCGGACGCGCTGCGTGCGCGCATGGTGGACCGCCAGATCCGCGCGCGGGGTGTCCGGGACCGGCGCGTCCTCGAGGCCATGACGCGCATCCCCCGGCACCTGTTCGTGCCCGCCGCGCGCCGGTCCGACGCCTACGCGGACGCCGCCCTCCCCATCGGGCGAGGCCAGACCATCTCCCAGCCCTACATCGTGGCCTTCATGACCGAGGCCCTCGAGCCCGCGGACGGACTTCGCGTCCTCGAGGTCGGCACGGGCTCGGGCTACCAGGCGGCAGTCCTGGCGGCCTGCGCAATGGAGGTGTGGAGCGTGGAGCGCCTGCCGGAGCTCCAGCGGAGCGCCGCCGAGGCCCTGCGCGACTCCGGCCTCGGCGACCGGGTCCACCTTCGACTCGGCGACGGCTCGAAGGGCTGGCCGGAGGAGGCACCCTTCGACCGCATCGTGGTGACGGCGGCCGCGTCCACCGTGCCGCCCGCCCTGCTCGATCAGCTCGCCTCCCCGGGGATCCTGGTGGCGCCCGTCGGCGGCCCCGCACTGCAGCGGATCCTCCGCGTTCGCCGGGACGCGCAGGGACGTCTGAGCGAGCAGCCGCTCGAGGGCGCGCGCTTCGTCCCCCTGGTGGTGGACGAGGAAGGGGACGTCTGAGGGCCGCGCGCGCAGCTCCCGTCGGCCGTCCCCGGGTCAGCGCTTGAGGCGTTGCCCCCCGTCCTCGGTCCGGAACACGTACGCGGCCAGCGCCCCCGGCCGGATCTCACCGCTGCGGCTGCGGACGTCCAGGTCCGCGACCGAGCCCGCAGCGGCCCCGGGGCCCTCCACCTCCTCCGCGACGAACGCCCGGCAGCGCTCCGCCCAGTCGCTCCACGACCGCACGCGCAGGTCCACCCAGCCGCGCGCCGCCAGACGGTCCACGTCCACGGGCTCGTCCGGGCCCGGCGAGACCTCCACGTCCGGCCCTCGCAGCAGCCTGGCCCCGTCGGGGAGGAGCACCGGGATGCCGACGGACAGCATGTCGGAGCGGAGGGTGGCGTCTTCCTCCACGAGCTCGGCGCTCCGCCTCGCCATGCCCTCCGGATCCATGGCCGCCGCCGCCTCGAGGTCGGGTAGGAGCCGCTGGAGCAGCGAGGCCTCGAACAGCAGCTTGCTGAGCCGCGGCGGCCCCAGCATCTCGAACGCGACCGAGCGCACCCCGTGCTCCGCCTCGAGCTCCTCCATGCGCCGCAGCGCCGCCTCCCGCAGCACGCCACCCCGGTAGGTCGGGCCCGAGCAGGCACCGTCGAGCGCGCCGACGATGTCGCGGCCGGTGGGTCGGCCCTCGATCTCAGCCACCACGGTGGCCGCGATCTCCTCGGGAGTGATCACCTCCATCATCCGCAGGGTGGAGATCGCCTCGAACTCGCCCAGGCTGAAGCGACCGTTCTCGCCGGCATCCAGGTAGACGGATTCGAGCACGCCCTCCGCGGCTCGATACGCCTCTCCGGCTCCGTCCCCGGCGAACGCCGAGGAGACAGAGATGGGCCCGGTGGCGTCGAAGCGCTGGATCGGCCGGTTGCCGCGCAGCACCGGACCGTAGCCGATCTCCTTCCAGGCGATGGCCGCGGTCGGCTTGATCTCCTTGACGGCCGGCGCGCCGTTGGTTCGGGCCATGAGAAAGAGGAGGAGCGAATGGGCCCCCGCGAGGCTCGACTTGGCCAGCAGGGTGGCCGACGGCCGCTGCTCGGAGTGGGTGAAGGGGATATCGAGGCCCATGCCCCCCGTGCCGGACGTGCCGATCTTCAGGTACACGCGGGTGCCGGCCCGGCGGATCCCCTCCAGGAGCAACTGGATGTGGCGGATGAGCTGTGGAAGGTAGAGCGTGCACAGGTGAGCCTCCACCTCGGCCCTGTCCACGCCCTCCTCGGAGCCCACCAGCCGGCGGAGACGGCGGGCCGAGCCGAACACGTCCTGGTAGGCGATGGCCGTCGCCGTGTTGATGCAGTCGACCAGGATGTCCGGTCGATGGCGCTCCAGGAGGGCGACCAGGGCGGAGCGTCCCACGGCGTCCGCATCGAGCGGGCCGTACAGGTCGTCCAGCAGCCGACCCCTGCCCTCCTCCTCCTCCAGGAGCTCGCGGCGGGAGCGCTCCCGGTCGGCCTCCCGGAGGAAGACGTCTCCCCACTCCGGCACCAGATCCACGCCTCCCGCGGCCGGATGCGCGGTCAGAGCCTCGACCGCCTCCCGGGCCTCGCCCTCTCGCAGCCCGGCCACCACGACCCGCGCGGGGCCGCGCCCCAGCACCTGTCGGGCGATCGCCGATCCGACCAGCCCCGTGCCGCCGAGCAGAAGGACCGTCTTTTCCCCGAGCTCCATCTATCCTCCGTGCGTACGAACTCTCGTCTGCAGGGCCTCCCGCTCCGCCGGGCGCAGCTCGCGCCACGCCCCGGACGGGAGGTCGGCCAGCTCCACCGGGCCGAACGCCACCCTCTTCAGGTAGCGTATCCGGGCGTCGAGCGCATCCAGCATTCGCCGGATCTCGCGGTTCCGTCCCTCGTGCAACGTCACCAGGAGGACCGGGCCCGGGCCCGCATCCGGCAGAAGGCTCGACGCGTCGGCGGCCGCGAGACCGTCCTCGAGCTCCACTCCCTCGAGCAGCCGCCGGGCCAGGCCCGGCGGGGCGGGCGCCACCAGCCCGACCTCGTAACGCTTCTCGACCTCCGCCGAGGGATGGAGGAGCCCGTGCGCCAGGTCTCCCTCGTTCGTGAGGAGGAGGAGTCCCTCGCTCATGTAGTCCAGCCTTCCGACGTGGAACAGCTCGCCGAGCCCGGCGGGCAGGCCATCGTACACGGTGGGGCGACCCTGCGGATCGGACCGGGTGCACAGCGTTCCGGGCCGCTTGTGAAGCGCGATCCACCGCGGCGGGGACAGCTCGACCCGGCGGCCGTCCACGGCCACGTCGCTGCTCGCCGGATCGACGCGCGAGCCCATCTCCGTGACCACTTCGCCATCCACCCGGACCCGCCCCTGCCGGATGAGATCCTCGCTGGCCCGCCGCGATGCCACCCCGGCGCGAGCCAGGTACTTCTGAAGTCGCATCGAGCCCGTCGTCACGGCGGCGGGCCTCCGCTGGCGGCCGGCCCCTCCGCCGCCGGATCCTCCCCGCCGGCCGGGTCCGGCTGCGCCGCCGGCTCCAGCGCCGCGAACAGTCCGGCCTGATCCCCCGCGGTCCCCTCCTCGCCTCCGCCCAGCGTCACGCTCAGGGCCCCGGGCTCGGGCAGGTCGTCGAGACCCTGGAAGCCGAAGTGGTCCAGGAAACGCGGCGTGGTGCCGTACAGGAGGGGCCGTCCCAGCCCTTCGCCCCGACCCACGACCTCGACCAGATCCCACTCCTGCAGCGTCCTGAGGACGGAGCTGGACCCGACCCCGCGGACCTCCTCGATCTCGACGCGCCCGATCGGCTGCCGGTAGGCGATGATGGCCAGGGTCTCGAGGGCGGCCTCGGAGAGAATCGGCGAGCGCGGGACAGAGTCGAAGCGCTCCAGGTAGGGCGCGTACTCCGGCCGCGTGAGGATCTGGAACCCGTCGCCGAGACGGAAGACCTGGAAGGCACGATCCGACGCGTCATACGCCTCCCTCAAGGCCTCGAGCGCCTCGCGGACGCGGTCCGGGGTGAGCGCCTCGTCCGCTCGCGCCAGCTCATCGGGCGTGAGCGGCGTCTGGCTGGCGAACAGCGTCGCCTCGACGATCTGCTCCGGGCTCACGGGGCCGACCTCCGCGCGCTCACGATGCCGCCCCGCCCGAGGCCGCCTCCGCGACCTCCTCCTCCGGCTGGTCGGCCTCCTCGGCAAGCCGGGGTCGCGGGAAGATCCAGATCGAGCCGAACGGGACCGACTGCTCGATGCGCACGAGCTGCTGGCGCGCCATCTCGAGGCAGGCGAGGAGGGCGGCCACGGCGTGCGGCCGCGTGCCCCACGGCTTGACCAGCCGCTCGAAGGCCAGGCGCTGGACCGTCCTCAGCAGGCGGCCCAGCAGGGACATCTTCTCGTCGACCGTCACCACGCGCACGGGCGCCCGGTGCGTGGGCTCGGGGCCCGCCTCGGGCATGCTGCGCACGGCCTCGAGAAAGTCGTCCCGGCTCGTCTCCAGCTCGGGCAGGAGGTTCCCAGGGGACGGCCGCGGCTGCGAGTAGCCGCGCTCGAAGTGGCGGCTCCGGTCGGCCTCGGCCGCTCCCAGGACGTGGGCCACCTCCAGGAAGTGCTCGTACTCGAGCAGTCGCCGGACCAGGTCGGCGCGCGGGTCCTCGTCCCAGTCCGGGACCACGTTTCGGGGCAGGAGCAGCTGCGCCTTGATGCGCACCAGGGTCGCCGCCATCTCGAGGAACTCCCCTGCCCGGTCCAGCTCCAGCCGCTCGAGACCGGCCCCGAGCGCGGCCTGGAACTGGGCCGTGATCGTGGCAATGGGGATGTCGAAGATGTCGATGTCCTGGGAGCGGATCAGGTGGAGGAGGAGGTCCAGGGGCCCGCGGAAGCGCTCCAGCTCGACGACGAACGGCTCCGGCCCCAGGTAGGAAGCCGGTCCGGAGGCGACGGCCCGCGCCATCTCAGCTCAGCGCGTAGGCGAGCGCCATGGCCGCCCGGTCCAGGACGGTGACCGGCGAGAGGATCACGCCGAGGATCCCCGGAAAGAAGAACACGATCGCCAGCAGGATGATGCTGTACCGGCTCAGCGCCCGGTAGCGCGCACCGAGGGCGGGAGGGAGGAAGTGATACAGCACGTGAGAACCGTCCAGCGGCGGCACCGGAATCAGGTTGAACACGGCCAGGATCAGGTTGATGAAGATCCCGTATCGGGCCATCACCTGCAGGACGGACGCGGACCGCGCCAGGCTGCCCCCGGTCCATCCGATCAGATGACTCAGGAGGGCGAACACCAGCACCCAGCCGATCACCTGGGCGAAGTTGATCGCGATCCCGGCCAGGGAAACGAGGATGTCCCCCTTCCGGTAGTTCTTGAAGTTCCGGCTGTTGATGGGCACCGGCTTGGCCCAGCCGAACAGGAACGACCCGGGGAGCAGCCACAGGACGATCGGCACGACGATGCTGCCGATCGGATCGATGTGCGGAAGCGGGTTCAGGGTCAGACGCCCGAGCATGGCCGGCGTGGGGTCGCCCTGCCACACGGCCACTCGCGCGTGCGCCCACTCGTGCAGCACCACCGCGAGGAGCAGCACGGGCAAGACCAGGACCAGCGTGCTGATGGAGTTCATCCCTTTCCCGTCCCCACACCCGGCGGACGCGCGCTCTTCTCGCTACACCTTGATCGCGCGCGATTCCGCATCTATGTTGAAAGACTCGATTCGTGACCCTGAGAACACCGGAGTCGACGCACCGTGCCGAACATCAAGAGCGCCAAGAAGCGCCTCCGCCAGTCGGAGAACCGCCGTGTCCGCAACAAGTCCGTGCGGTCACACATCCGCACCCGGATCCGGGCCCTGCTGGCCACCACCTCGGCCGAGGACGCGCAGGCCCTGCTCCCGGACCTGTATGCCCTGCTGGACCGCGCGGCCGGCCGCGGCGTCCTGCATCCGAACACGGCCGCCCGTCAGAAGTCGAGACTGGCCCGCCACGTGGAGTCGCTCTCCGACTGACGCCGACCGGCGCGGCTCCTCAAGCCGCGCCGTCCCCTCCCTCCCGCTCCGCGGTTCCGTCGTCCTCGTCTTCCTCCTCGCCCTCGTCGAGCACGAGCGAGAGGGTGTCGAGTGAATCGGCGTCGTCCAGGGACAGCGACTCCAGGAAGTCCAGTTCGTCCTCGTACCCCGACTCTCCGCCGTCCTCTTCGCCGGCGGCTTCCCCTTCCCCCGCCGGGACGGCGTCCGACCCCGGCGGCGCCTCCGGGCGCTGCTCGAGGAACGACAGCACGTCGTCCTCCTCCTCGGCCTCCTGTTCACCGACCTCGTCCGGGCCGGCGGCCGACGCCTCGGACCGCGTGGAGGCCGCCGCGCCTCCACCCAGCGCCGGCTCGGGCATGGTGCCCGACATCCAGCCGGGCCTCGTCTCGAGTCCGGAAACCTCCGCGGCTTCCTCCTCCACGGTGGCTTCGTCCTCCACGACTTCCTCGGCCTCCATCGCGTCGGCCGCCTCGGCTCCGGACTCCATGGCGCCTGGCACCGGAGCGTCGAGCTCGGCCAGGACCTCCTCCAGTCGATCCACCGCGGCGGCCTCCTCCTCCAGCCGGCCCTCGAGCTCCCCGAGGGCTCCCTCGTGCTCGGCCCGGTGGGTCTCCCACTCCTCGTCGGAGTACTCGCCCACGCGGTGGCGGAGCTCGGCCTCCTCCTTCCGGGCGGCGCGCTCTTCGCGCTGTCCCTCGAGGTCCTCCATGCGCTCCCGGCGCTCCGAGAGCGACGCCTCGAGCCCGTCGCGGTGGCCCTTGAGCTCGTCCTCGACCTCGCCCAGGCGCTCCAGGTAGTCCTCGCGCACCCGTTCGTACACGGCCCGGCGCACACCGCCGACCTGACCGTCGAGCCTGGTGAGCCACCCCCGGTAGGTGGAGCGCCGCTCGAGGAGCTCGGAGATCTCCTCGGGTATCGTGGCTGTCCCGGTCCCTTCCTGGTCCTCCATCCGATCCTCCGACAATGCTCGCGCTGCTCCTCGGTGGCCGCTCAGGCGGCCTCGTCCGGCACGCTCCGCCGGTATCGCTCCACACCGCCCACCAGGGTCACGTGCACCCGCCCGGTGAGCTCCCGTCCCCCGAACGGCGTGTTCCGGCTCCGGGAGAGGAACGCCTCGGGCTCGACGGTCCAGCGCTCCTCCGGGTCGAAGAGGACGATGTCCGCGGGGCTGCCGGGCCGCAACGTCCCCGCATCGATCCCCATGATCCGCGCCGGCGAGCAGGACATCCGGTCCACCAGCCCGGCCAGGGACAGGTGCCCTGGCTCGACCAGCTCGCACATGCCCAGCCCGAGTGCCGTCTCCAGCCCGACGATCCCGAACGGCGCATCGTCGAACTCCCGCTCCTTCTCCTCGTAATGGTGTGGCGCGTGGTCGGTGGCGATCACATCGATCACGCCGTCCACCAGGCCCTGCCGCACCGCCTCGCGGTCCTCCTCGGTGCGCAGGGGAGGGTTCATCTTGGCGTCGGTCCTGTACCCGCGCACGGCCGTCTCGGTCAGGGCCAGGTGGTGGGGCGTCACCTCGGAGGTGACGCTCAGACCACGCTCGCGGGCCATCCGGAGTTGCTCGACCGTCTGCCGCGCGGAGACGTGGCACACGTGCAGGTGCCCGCCGGTGAGCTCGGCGAGCTGGATGTCGCGCGCCACCATGGCCGCCTCGGCCGCGTTCGGCTGGCCGCGGAGCCCGAGGGCGGTGGACACCTTGCCCTCGTTCATAACTCCGAACCCGGCTAGCTCCCGCACCTCCGAGTGCTGCAGGACCGGGATCCCGAACGTCTGCGTGTACTCGAGCAGGCGCCGCAGGAGCCCGGCGTTCCAGATGGGATGACCGTCGTCCGACACGGCCACGGCCCCCGCGGCCACCATCTCCCCGATCTCGGTCATGCGCTCGCCGGCCAGGTCCAGGGAGGCCGCCCCGATCGGCATCACCCGTGCGCCGCCTGCGCGCTCACCCTCGGCGCGCACGAAGCCCACCGCGGCCGGGTCGTCGATCGGGGGGTCCGTGTTCGGCATCGTCCACACGGTGGTGAACCCGCCGGCCGCGGCGGCCCGCGCCCCGGTCAGGATCGTCTCCTTGTGCTCGCCCCCGGGCTCACGCAAGTGGACGTGGAGGTCGATGAAGCCGGGCGCCACCACGAGGCCGTCCGCGTCCAGCATCTCGCACCCCTCGGGGGGCTCCAGCGTCCCGCCGGCCGCCTCGATGCGGCCGTCCACGACCAGGAGGTCGCCGACCCCGTCCACGTCCCGGGACGGATCGAGCAGCCGCCCCCCCTTGAGGAGGACGGGCCGCCCGCCCGGTCCGCCGGCCGGCCGCGGGCGCGAGCTCACGCCTCTCCCTGCTTGGCGGCTTCGGCGGCCTCGGGCTTGCCGCCCGCCAGGAGGTAGAGGACCGCCATGCGCACCGCCACGCCGTTGGTGACCTGGGGCAGGATCATCGACCGCGGTCCGTCGGCCACGTCGGAGTCGATCTCGACCCCGCGGTTCATCGGTCCGGGGTGGAGCACCACGAGATCCTCCCGCGCGCGCTCGAGGCGCTCGGCGCTCACCCCGAACACCCGGTTGTACTCACGCACCGAGGGGATGAACCCGGCCTTCATGCGCTCGAGCTGCAGGCGGAGGACGTAGAGGGCGTCGGACCACTCGATCGCCTCCTCCACCCGCCCGAACACGCTCACGCCCAGCTCCTCGATCCCCAGCGGGATGAGCGTCCTCGGACCGCACACCGCCACCTCGGCGCCCACCTTGAGGAGGCCCCAGATGTTGGATCGGGCGACCCTGGAGTGCAGGATGTCGCCCACGATGCAGACCTTGAGGCCCTCGAGCTCGCCGAACCGGTCTCGCAGGGTGAGGAGGTCGAGGAGCGCCTGGGTGGGGTGCTCGTGCTGCCCGTCCCCGCCGTTGATCACGTTGGAGGGGATGCGATCGGCCAGGAAGCGGGCCGCCCCCGAGGAGCCGTGCCGCATCACGACCATGTCGATCCGCATGGCCTCCAGCGTGCGCGCCGTATCCACCAGCGTCTCCCCCTTCTGCACGGACGAGCCGGTGGCGGAGATGTTGACCGTGTCGGCCGAGAGCCGCTTCTCGGCGAACTCGAAGGAGATGCGGGTCCGGGTGGAGGGCTCGAAGAACAGGTTGACGATCGTCTTGCCGCGCAGCACCGGGACCTTCTTGATGCGGCGCTCGCTGATCTCCTTGAAGGGCTCCGCCGTGTCGAGGATGGTGCGGATCTGCTCGCCGGTGAGCCCCTCGAGGCCGACCAGGTCCTTGCCGAGCCCGGCTCCCGGGGGCGTGCCGTCCCTCACCCGGCCTCCGGCGTGTCGACCAGGCACACGCACAGGTTGCCGTCCAGGTCGGGGACGCTGACCGCCACCTGGCGGCCAGGAGGGACCTCGAGGCGGCGGCCCACGTAGTCGGGCTGGATGGGGAGCTCCCGGCCGCCCCGGTCGACGAGGACGCACAGCTCGATGCGGCGAGGTCGGCCAAAGTCCGCCAGCTCGTCCAGAGCGGCGCGCACTGTGCGGCCCGTGAACAGGACATCGTCCACGAGCACGACCCTGCGGCCGGTGATCTCGCCCGGCAGCTCGGTGGGCCCGATCACCGGTCGGGGGCCGACCTGCTCGAAGTCGTCGCGGTAGAGCGTGATGTCCAGGGATCCGGTGGCCACGGGTCCAAAGCCGGCCCGTTCCAGGTGTTTGGCGATGCGGTCGGCGAGCTCGACGCCCCGGCGGCGGATTCCCACGACCATCAGGTCGCTCGGATCGTCGGTGCGGTCGGCGATGAGCCCGGCCAGCTCGCGGAGGGTCTCCTCCACGGCTTCCCGGTCCATCACCTTGTCGCGGCCGCCCGTCGTCCCGGGCATGACCCTCCGTGCTCGTGGCGTGGGTGGGCCCGCACCCGCCCGGGCGGGCGCGGGACTCGAGGCGCCGGCCCTGGCGCTGGCCGGAGTATACGGGCCGGGACACCGCCAATCAACGGGGGACGGCGCGGCCTTTACACGCCCTCTGCCCCTCTCTAGGTTGCGCCGGCCGCGTTGCTGCCCGCGACCCACAGGGAGGTGCCTCTGCTCGCCAAGCTGCTTCGACGCAAGCCGATCCCCGAACGGGCGGAAGACGCCCTCGAGACCGACCTCAAGCGCACGCTGGGCAAGTGGCAGCTGACCGCGCTCGGCGTGGGCGCCATCATCGGCGCCGGGATCTTCTCGGCCGCCGGCACGGCCGTCGCGGGAGGGGCCGATCACCTGGGCGCCGGTCCGGCGCTGGTCGTCTCCTACATCGGCGTGGCCATGGCCTGCGGGTTCGCGGCCCTGTGCTACGCCGAGTTCGCGGCCATGATTCCCGAGTCGGGGAGTGCCTACACCTACGCCTACTCGACCCTGGGCGAGATCGTGGCGTGGATCATCGGCTGGGACCTCATCATCGAGTACGCGGTCGGCAACATCGCCGTGGCGGTGAGCTGGTCGGGCTACTTCCAGCAGTTCCTGCGCGGCTTCGGCATGGCGCTGCCCGAATGGATGGCCACCGACCCGATCACGGCCAACAAGGCGGCGCACACGGTGGCGCAGGCGACGCAGGCGGACACGCTCTCGTCGGTCGCCCCCCACATCGTGCGGGCCGCACAGTCGCTCTCCGAGGCGCCGCACCTCCTGGGGCTCCCGATCGTGGTCAACGTTCCCGCGGTCATGATCGTGGCGCTCATCACCTGGATCCTGGTCGTCGGGATCCGGGAGAGCTCGTGGTTCAACGTGGTGATGGTGGTCATCAAGCTCGCCATCCTCGGCTTCTTCATCGTGGCCGGGGCCTTCTACGTCCGACCGGCCAACTGGACACCCTTCGCCCCCAACGGGCTGCAGGGAATCTGGACCGGCGCGGCGCTCATCTTCTTCGCTTACATCGGCTTCGACGCCGTGTCGACCGCGGCCGAGGAGACGAAGCACCCGCAGACGGACATGCCGTTCGCGATGATCGCCTCCCTGATCGTCACCTCGATCCTGTACATCGCCGTGACCCTGGTCCTGACGGGACTGGTGCCCTGGACCCATCTGGGGACGGCCGAGCCGCTGGCCACGGCGTTCAGCGAGCGCGGCCTCAACATGGCGGCCGGCATCATCTCCGTGGGAGCCCTCGCCGCCACCACCTCGGTGCTGCTGGTGTTCCAGCTGGGGCAGCCGCGCATCCTGTTTTCCATGGCGCGGGACGGCCTCCTGCCGCCCGTGGTGGCGAAGGTGCACAAGAAGCACCGTACGCCCTACGTGGCCACGATCATGACCGGGATCTTCGTGGCGTTCTTCGCGGCCTTCATGCCGATCGCCGAGATCATCGAGCTCACCAACATCGGCACCCTGTTCGCCTTCGTGCTGGTGGCCATCGGGATCATCGTGCTCCGCCGGCTGGAGCCTGACCGGGAGCGACCCTTCAAGACCCCGTGGGTGCCCTTCGTGCCGCTGGTGGCGATCCTCGCCTGCCTGGGCCTCATGCTGGGGCTGCCGCTCCTGACCTGGATCCGGTTCGGCATCTGGCTCCTGGTGGGACTGGCGTTCTACTATCTGTACGGGCGCAAGCACAGCGTCCTGCGCCGCCCGGACCGGGAGGCGGCCGCGGCGGGCGGCGGCGAGTAGGGCGAGCCGCAGCGTGCGCCCGTGACGCACGCCCCCGGGTACGACCTCGAGGCGGTGCGGGGGAGGATCCCCCTCCTCCGCCGCCTCGTCCCCATGAACGCCTGCTCGCACGCGCCCCAGTCCGACGCCACCCGCGCCGCCGCCGAGGCCTACCTGGGCTCGTGGGACCGGGACGGCATGGACTGGGACCGCTGGATGGAGGAGGTCGAGCGGGCCCGGGCGACCTTCGCCCACCTGATCGGCGCGGAGCCCGCGGACGTGGCCGTGGCCGCCTCGGTCTCCCAGGCCACCTCCAGCGTGGCCAGCGGTCTGGACTACGCGGGCGAGCGGCGCCGCGTCCTGGTGAGCGGCGCGGAATTCCCCACCGTGGCCCACGTGTGGCTCGCCCAGGGGCGCTTCGGCGCCGCGGTGGCCCGGGTCCCGGTGCGGGATGGCGTGGTCGCCCTGGAGGACTACGAGGCCGCCCTCGACGAGCGCACGCTGGTCGTGTCGGCCTGCCACGGCTACTACCAGGACGGGTTCAAGCAGGACATCCCCGCCATCGCCGCGCTGGCTCACGCGCACGGCGCCCTCCTGTACGTCGATGCCTACCAGACCCTGGGCACCGCGCCGTTCGACGCCCCCGCCAGCGGGGCCGACTTCGTGGCCGCCGGCTGCCTCAAGTACCTGATGGGGATCCCCGGCATCGCCTTCGTGTGGGTGAGGCCCGGCCTGGCCGAGCGGCTGCGGCCCGCCCTCACCGGCTGGTTCGGGCGCCGCGAGCCGTTCGCCTTCGACGCGGAGCGCCTGGACTGGGCCGAGGGCGCGCGCCGGCTCGACCTCGGTACCCCGCCCGTGCTGGAGGCCTACATCGCCCGCGCCGGCATGGAGTGGCTGCGCGAGGTCGGGCTCGAGGCGATCGGAGCGTGGAACCGAGCGCTCGGGGCCAGACTGATCGAGGGAGGCCAGGAACGCGGCTTCCGGCTCCTCGGAACCGACGACCCGGACCGGAAGGCGCCCTCCACCGCCTTCGCGTGCGAGGACGGCCACGCCGTGGAGGCCGCCCTGCGGGAACGCGGGGTGCTGGCCTCGGCGCGCGGGCCCGCCATCCGGCTGGCGCCCCACTTCTACAGCTCCCTCGAGGACGTGGACCGCGCCCTGGACGCCCTGTCGGAGGTGCTGGGGGGCGGCGAGGCGTGAGCCCGGCCCGCGAGACATTCGGGTCCCGGCTCGGGATGCTGGCCACCATGATCGGGGTGGCCGTGGGGCTCGGGAACGTGTGGCGCTTCCCGTACATGGTGGGGCGCCACGGCGGGGCGGCGTTCGTGCTCCTCTACCTGGTGCTGGCCGCGGCCGTGGGCGTGCCGGGGGTGATGGCCGAGTGGTCGCTGGGGCGGGCCACGCGGCGCGGGCCGCTGGGGGCGTTCGAGCGGGCCGGACTCCCGGGCGGACGCTTCGTCGGCTGGCTCCTGTTCCTGGTCATCCTCACTGCGCTCGGCTACTACACGAACGCCATCGGGTGGGTGGCCTGCTACGCCCTCGGCCAGCTCCTCGTCCCCCTGGGGCGGCCTCTGGACCCCTCCGTCATTCTCCCGCCCGCTTCCGGCTTCTCCGGCCGGGCCTTCGCGCTGCAGCTCACCTTCACGGCCCTCCTCCTCCTGGCCCAGGGCGCGGTGATCCGGAAGGGGCTCCGGGCCGGGATCGAGAAGGCGAGCCGGGTGCTGACGCCGCTCGTGTTCGTTTCCCTGCTCGTCCTCCTCGTCCGCTCCCTCACCCTGCCGGGTGCGGGGGCCGGGCTGCGCTGGTACCTGGCCTTCCACCCCTCGGACGTGACCCCGTCCGTGGTGGTGGCGGCGCTCGGACAGGTCGTGTTCTCGCTGGCGCTGGGCGGGACGATGATGGTCGTGTACGGCTCCTACCTGGCCGAGGGGGAGGCGCTCAAGGGCGACGCCATCCTCACGGTGGTAGGGGACACGACGGCCGGCTTCCTGGCGGGTCTCGCCATCTTCCCGGCCGTGTTCGCGTTCGGTCTCGAGCCCGGCAGCGGCCCCGGCCTCCTGTTCGACACCCTGCCCCGCGTCTTCGCCCACATCCCGGCCGGCTGGGCGTTCGGGGCCCTGTTCTTCGTGGGACTCCTGGGCGCCGCCTTCCTGTCGGGCATCGCCGCCTTCGAGGTGCTGGCCGCCGGCCTCGGCGATGCGCTCGGGATGCCGCGCCGGAAGGCCGTGAACCTCCTCCTCGGGCTCTGCCTCCTGCTCGCCCTGCCGCCCATGGTGAACCTGAAGGTCTTCATCCCCTGGGACCTCACCTTCGGCTCGGGCGGGCAGACGGTGGGCGCGCTGCTCGCGGCCATCACCGTGGGCTGGGCCCTCCGCCGCGGCGCCCTGCTCGAGCAGATCGGCGGCGACCACCCGGGCCGGCTGGACCGCTTCCTGGTCGCCTGGCTACGCTGGGTGCTGCCCGCGGCCATCCTGGCGGCGGGAGCGTGGTGGGTGGCGTCGGACGTGCTGGGGGTGGCCGGCGCCTAGACTCGACGGGTCCGGCGGCGGAGACTCGCGGCCGCGCCGCTGGCGACCGGTGGCCAAAATGAAAGGAGACGGACCGTGCATCGATCCCTCTACGTCCCGCTGGCGCTCGTCACCCTGGCCTGGGCCCCGGGTACGCCGGGGTCCGGGAGCGCCGGCGTGAGTCCCTCCTCCGCCCCGCTGGCCGCGGATTCGGTGGTCGTGTTCGTCGTGCGACACGCGGAGAAGGTCGAGGACGGCTCGCAGGACCCGCCCCTCACCGCGGCCGGCCGCGCCCGCACGGCCCTGCTGGCGCGGATGCTGAGCGACGTCGCCCTGACCGGGGCCTACGCCACCGACTACCGCCGCGCGCGGGCCACGGCCGAGCCCGCGGCCCGCGCGGCCGGCCTCGAGGTCCGGCTCTACGACCCCGCGAAGCCGGAAGCCCTGGCGGCCCGGCTCCGAGCCCGCGCCGGGCGCTACCTGGTCATCGGGCACAGCAACACGGTGCCGGGCCTGGTGCGCGCCCTGGGCGGGGATCCCGGACCGGACCTGTCCGAGGCCGCGTACGACCGGCTCTACGTCGTGCTGATCGGACCCAGGGGCGTCACCACGCTGCGGCTGCGCTACGGGGCGGAGTCGGGAGGAGGCACCATGGGGGTAGCCGATGCGTCCGGCAGCGGGCCCGGACAGGAGGCAGAGTCGGACGGCGTGAAGGCCGTCACCCTTTGACGATCGAGCGCATCCTCGGTCCGGCCCACGATCCGGTCCGCTCCGATGGCCACGTGCGCGACCCCGGAGGGCAGGAGGAACGACCCGAGGTAGGCGCCCTTCGAGGACCACCGATCCCACCTCTCCAGGCCGTGACTTCTCCACCACGTCTCGACGACGAGCTGGCCCCCGGGCCCCGCGACGAGGGACCGTATGGCCGGGGCCTGCGCCGGGTAGTGGATCTGGAGCGCCAGCGCGGAGTCTTCCGCGCTCGACGAGAACCGGTCCTTCATGGCCTCGGTCACGGGAGGCCGCAGGTCGGGTCCGACGAGCCGCCGGACCGTGTCTCCTTCGGCCCCGAAGCCGATCACATCGTAGCCGCCGCCCTCGGACAGGTACACGATGCCGGCCGAGGTCGCGACCCAGGGAGCCGGCGCGTACGGTAGCGGAAGCTGTCGCGTGGCTCCCGCCGCGTGCACCACCTGGAAGCCCGGGAACGAGACGTGTGCCAGCGTGTCCGGTTCGGCGGAGGTGGAGGCGACGACGAGGGCCCCGGGGAGAGCTGCCACCGGGCCTCGGCTCGGAAAGGGAAGAAAGGTCGTCGCCGCCCAACGCCCCGTGTCGATCGGAGCAATCCACACGGCAGCTCCCTGCAGCCGGAGGGTCTCGATGTTGACCGTCCGCGCGAAGCGCCCGGACCACGTCCAGATCGAGAGACGACCGCCACCCACGTCCCGGGTCGCCAGCCGATCTCCAAGGGGGAAGAGTCCCCTGGGGTCCTCGAACTCCCCTGGTCCCTTCCCCCTTCCGCCCACCTGCCAGACGAGCGTTCCGTCCGGTCGGAACCGGTAAAGGCGCTCGTTCCCCCCATCCAGCACGACGACGTCCCCGTTCGGCGCCAGGGCAATGCCGGAGATCGTGAAGAAGCCGGCGTCGGTCGCGGTCGTACCATCCCACGCGGTCCGGGGCGTGTACACCCGACAGGGCGAACGACTCCGAACCGGATGGCTGCAGTCGATGACCAACGCCCACGACGCCACGAGGAGCGTCCGCGATCCGCGACGGACCCACCTCCATGCGGTCACGATCACACCTCCCGCGTTCGCACCGGATCCCTCGACCCGGCTCACGTCCGCGCCCGCTTCTAGTCCCCTCCCACCGGCGTCAGGGGCGGGCGCCCCTTGAGCACCCGGCGCACGTTGGCGGCCGCCACCTCCCACATGGCCCGACGGGCCTCCCGGGTGGCGCTCCCCAGGTGCGGGAGGACGAAGGCGTTGGAGAGCTCGCGGAGCGCCGCCGGGACCTCGGGCTCCTCCGGGTAGACGTCGATCCCGGCGGCCGCCAGCCGCCCCGCTCGCAGCGCCTCCACCAGCGCCCCGGTGTCCACGATCTCCCCGCGCGCCGTGTTCACGAGCACCGCGCCCTCGGGGAGCCGGCTCAGGGCCTCCGCGCCCAGGAGCCCTTCCGTGTCGTCCGTGAGCGGCAGGTGGATGGAGAGGATGTCGGAGGCCGCGAGCGCCTCCTCGAGGCTCGCGGCCCGGCGCGCGCCGACCTCGTGCTCCAACGCCTCGTTCCGGGAGCGGCTCCAGTACACGACGTGCATCCCGAAGCCGGGGGCCCGCCGCGCCACGGCCGAGCCGATGCGGCCGGCCCCCAGGATCCCGAGCGTCTTCTCTCCGAGGCCCATGCCGAGGAGCTGGTCGGGCTCCCACCCCTCCCAGGCACCCGACCTCGCCAGCTCCAGCCCCTCGCGGAGACGCCGGGCCGCGGCCAGGAGCAGCGCCCATGTCAGGTCGGCGGTGGCGTCGGTGAGGACGTCGGGCGTGTTGGTGACGACCACCCCGCGCTCCGCGGCCGCCTCGACGTCCACGTTGTCGTGGCCCACCGCGTAGTTGGCGACGATCCGCAGGTTGGGCAGGCCGTCCATCTCCCCGGCGCCCACCGGCCGCGACAGGAGCGGCACCAGCGCCTCGACGGCGTCCGCCTCCGGGCCGGACGACGGCAGGGGCTGGTCGGCCGCCACGAAGCGGGACTCGCGGCCGCCCGGCCACGCGGGGCTCTCGCCGCACAGCGGGACGAGCTCGCGGGCCACGAGCACGATGCCCCGCGGGTCGCCGCCGTGCGCGCCGCCTCCGGTCCGCGCCTCGCCGCCCGATCTCGAGCGGCGTCCGGCGTCCGTGCGCGCGTCCACCACGCTCCTAGCGCCTCTCCCGGAAGAAGGCGCGTAGGAGCTCGGCCGCCTCCTCGGCCAGCACGCCCTCGGTCACCTCGACCCGGTGGTTGAGGCGGGGGTCCTGTACCAGGTTCTCGAGCGACCCGCACATGCCCGCCTTGGGATCCCGGGTAGCGAACACGAGGCGGGGCACCCGGGCGAGCACGATGGCCCCGGCGCACATGGCGCACGGCTCCAGGGTCACGTACAGGGTGTGCTCCAGCAGCCTCCAGTCGCCCAGCGTCCGGGCCCCCTCGCGCAGGACCGTCATCTCGGCGTGCGCGGTGGGGTCGGCCGCCTCGCGGGTGCGGTTGTGCGCCTCGGCCACCAGCCCCTCCGGGCCGACCAGGACGGCCCCGACGGGGACCTCCTCGCGCCCGGCCGCGAGCCGCGCCTGCGCCAGGGCGCGCTCCATCCAGCGCTCGTCAGCCGCACCCGTCGGAGCCCCCTCGCCCGCCGTCACGCGGTCCCCCTCACCCCGCCGCCGCCTCCGCGCGCAGGTAGTCGAGCGCGGCGTCGACGCGGGCCAGCGCGCGCTCCCGGCCCATGAGGGCGAGGGTGATGAAGATGCCGGGCCCGACGCCGACCCCCATGAGCGCCACCCGCAGCGGGTGGATGACCTTGCCGGCCCCCTCCCCGCGCGCCTCGGCCAGGCCGCGGACGGTCTCCTCGAGCGGCTCGGGCTCGAACGCGTCCGCATCCATCCCTTCGAACAGGCCCCGTACCGCCTCCAGACGCTCGGCCGAAGCGGCCGGGTCCTTCCAGAAGCGCTTCACCGCCGCCTCGTCGTAGGTCAGCTCGGAGGCGAAGAAGGGCGCCGCCTGGCGGGCCAGCTCCCCCAGGGTCCGGGCCCGGTCGCGCACCACCGCGAGCACGGCGAGGAACCGCTCCCCGTCCTCCGCCAGCTCCGCGGCCGGGATCCCCGCCTCCTCGAGCCGCGGCTCCACCAGCTGGGCCAGCCGCTCCGGCGCGGCCCGCGTCATGTGCTGGCCGTTCAGCCACAGGAGCTTGTCGGGGTCGAACACGCCGCTCTTCCGAAGGATGCGGTCCAGGGAGAAGGCCTCGACCAACTCCTCCCGGGTCATGACCTCGCGGTCGTCCCCGGGCGACCAGCCCAGGAGGGCCAGGAAGTTCACCATCGCCTCGGGCAGGATGCCCTCGTCCCGGTAGGCCTCCACGGACGTGGCCCCGTGGCGCTTGGAGAGCCGCTTCCCGTCCGGGCCCAGGATCATGGGGACGTGCGCGAAGGCGGGCAGCTCGGCCCCCAGCGCCCGGTACAGGAGGATCTGCTTGGGGGTGTTGGACAGGTGGTCGTCGCCGCGGATGACGTGCGTGACGCGCATGTCGATGTCGTCGGAGACCACGGCCATGTTGTACACGGGCGTGCCGTCCCGGCGCAGGAGGATGAAGTCCTCCAGGCTGTCGTTCGGGAAGGCGGTGTGGCCGTGGACCGCGTCCTCCCAGGCGGTCTCGCCGGCGGGCACGCGGAAGCGGACCGCGTACGCCTCGCCCTCGTCCGCTCGCCGGGCGGCCTCGTCGGGGTCCAGCTCCCGGCAGCGCCCCGGACAGCCGCCCACGGCGTGGGCGCTCTTCCCGCCCTCGGCCGGCTCGCAGAAACAGCGGTAGGCCGCACCCGACCCGAGGATCCGCTCCACGTCGGCGCGGTGCCGCTCCAGCCCGTCGGCCTGGTGGAAGGGCCCCTCGTCCAGGTCGAGCTCCAGCCACGCCATCGCCGCCAGGATGGCCTCCGTCATGGCGTCGCTGGAGCGCTCGCGGTCGGTGTCCTCGATCCTGAGGATGAAGGCGCCGCCCTCGCGGCGGGCGAACAGCCAGTTGAAGAGCGCCGTGCGCGCTCCCCCCACGTGCAGGTAGCCGGTGGGGCTCGGGGCGAAGCGGACGCGCGGAGTGGAGCTTTCGGTCATGGAGACTCGGTCCTCCCGTGAGATGACTGGTCAGGGGATCGGCGTCCGGGCGATACGCACGATCCGTGCGGCTCTCATCTTGCGCGTCTCGCCGGCGGCTCGCCACCATGCGTCGGGCCGTCCCGTCCGTCCGCCGGCCGCGCGAACGGGAAAGTGCGCAGAGCCAGGGAGGACCGCATGACGTCGCAGGGACCCGAGATCTTCGTCGCGCCCGGGCTCAGGAGCCCGTTCGCGCGCATCGACCGCGAGCTGGCCGACCTCGACGGGCTGCGTCTGTCGACGCCGGTCGTCCAGCAGAGCGTCATGGGTCCGCGCGGGCCGGGGAAGGCGGACGCCGTGGACCTGGTGCTGTGGGGCTCGGTGATCCCGAGCCTCGAGGTGAGCAACTGGGGCCGCGAGGTGTGGCTGGAGTCGGGGCTCGACCCGCACGTGCCGGCCCAGGGCATCGTCCAGGCCTGCGCCACCAGCCTGGCCGCCGCCACCCACGCCGCCGGTCAGGCACGCTCGGGACGGCTGGAGCTGGCGTTGTGTGGAGGCGTCGAGTCGATGTCCTGCACCCAGATCGGCCTGCCCCTCCGCCTGAGCCGCACCCTGCGGCGCACGGTGCAGGCCGGCAGCCCGGTACGCGCGGTTCGCACCCTGGCGCAGCTACGGCTCAAGGACATCCGGGTGCGCATCCCGACGGCCACCGAGCGCACCACCGGCCTCACCATGGGTGAGCACGCCGAGCAGATGGCGAAGACGTGGTCCATCGGGCGGGAGGCGCAGGACCGGCTCGCGTTCGAGAGCCACATGCGGGCCGTGTCCGCCACCGAGCGCGGCTTCTTCCGTCCCCTCCTGGTGACGCCGGGGACCTTCCCCGCCGACGTCGACACGGTGCCGCGCCCTGACACGTCCCCCGACAAGCTGGCTCGCCTGCGTCCCTCCTTCGACCGCGAATCCGGGACGCTGACCGCCGGCAACTCGACCCCGCTCACCGACGGGGCCGCGGGCGTATGGGTGGGGACCGCCGAGGGGATGGCCCGGCTGCCGGACGACCTGCCGCGGGTCCGCCTCCTGGACTGGGAGCAGGCCGCCGTCGACCTGCGCCGGCAGGGGCTTCTCATGGCCCCGACCCTGGCCATCCCGCGCCTCCTGGCCCGGCACGACATGGGCTACGGGGACGTGGCCCTGTGGGAGATCCACGAGGCGTTCGCCGTGCAGGTGCTGTGCACGATCGAGGCACTCGAGGACCGGGATTGGCTCCGGGAGCAGGCGGGGGTGGACCGGGACCTGGGGACCTTCCCGCGCGACCGCCTCAACCCGAACGGCGGGAGCGTGGCCCTCGGACACCCGTTCGGCGCCACCGGGGCCAGGATCCTGTCCCAGGCCGCGGCCGAGCTGGCGGAGAGGGAGTCGGGCAGCCGGGCCGTGGTGAGCATCTGCGCCGCCGGAGGCCTCGGCCACGTGGCGCTGCTGGAGGCGGTGTAGAGGTGCCGGAGGCCGGCGCGCAGGCGTAGAGGTCTCGCCGCCGGCCGGAGCTACGAGCGCCGCCGAGCTTCGCCCGCGGCGCCCCGCACGTTTCAGCTG
>Ga0307440_1000017_pt1 | contig 64946 bp, 46 predicted proteins | sample SalMarWE160410MG_FD_202150 | JGI IMG/M metagenome (GOLD analysis project Ga0307440, IMG submission 202150) | Salt marsh sediment microbial communities from the Plum Island Ecosystem LTER, Massachusetts, United States - WE1604-10 | ecosystem: Environmental > Aquatic > Marine > Intertidal zone >...
AAGGCTTATAATCTGCCAGGAATCAAGGGCAATCGGATCTTTGAACACCGTATAGGTTGTGCCGTTGAGGGTTACCGTATCCGTATTAAGAGATATCGGCAAAGGGGACAGAGGATTGTTGGCGAATTGCCGAGACGCAGCAATCTCCTTTAATCGCTGCGGGCTCAAAGGATAGGCGGCGTGGTAGAGCCATTCCTTTTGGGTAGAGGCGAAGACAATGCCGTCCTGGGAGACGATTGCAAGAGGACCGTCGGTTGCGTGTACAGCCAGAACGTGGTCGATGGTTTTAACACCTCCCTTGATGACTGCAACACCTGAAATGGTGTTATTGGCATTTCGGATAGGACTGCTGAAGTAGACCCCGCGGTCGTTGGTTGTTACCCCGAGAGCTGCATAGCGAAAATCAAACCCCTTCATCGCCTTTGTAAAATAGGGACGGAATCTGTAGTTATGACCCTGTAGGGTTGAGCCGCTTGGCGTTCTGGACGAGGCGATGACCAGACCTGTATCGTCCATAATGTAGACAATGGAGGCTCCAAGGATTTCACGTATGGAATTTAAAAGGGTGGTGGACCGGCTCAGGTTATCATCACTTTGGTCTTCGATGATGGCGATCACGGGTTTTTGCCGGGCCAGCTCTTTACATGAGTTGGTGAAAGCCCTGTCCAGGTCTCGGTTGATATTTGCCGAAATCGTTTTAGTATATTTGATTTGATAGAGAAAAGCCCTTTGTCGTTGGAAGTGCACAACTGCGACGATCAGCAGGACAAGAATTCCAACGGCTATAGAGAAAAACACAACAGCCTTGGCTTTGGTCCATGGATAGAGATTGGATCTTTGGAAAAAGTTAAACATTCCAATTAATTCCTGTGGTGTTGCTCGCGTTTTGTTGACTTGGAAATGCAACAATGATTTCGCCTGTACCCATAGGTTAACAGCAAAGGCATGCAAACATGTCTATCGAGAGTGCCGAACATGGTCGGATAATCAGCACGATACAGCAGGGATTCTAGCGCTTCGTTCTGATGTTTGTCAAATAGTGTTTTCCAGATTTTGTCGGGAGGAAAATCAAAAAGGGAAGGTAGTGTCTGTCCAGAAATGAGATATTTTGTTTTAAATTGAGGCGCTCGATAAATTTAACCGCAGGCATATAGTGATATTCCGAGGATTAAATTTTGAGAGCAACGAAGAGTTAGGGGAAAATGGCTATTTATGGACAGGCACAAGTTAGTAGACACGTACCTCGGCCGGTTTATCGTTTGCGGATTTTCTAAATTTCATGTATCCGCTCAGCCCGAGAGCTGCGACGCCGTCAACATAAAACCAGTCTTTTTCTCTGTTTGGATCGGTGATCATGTAGCCCAATCGATCGGCGATAAGCAGTTCGAGTTCGTAATGGGTCGGTCGTTGAAGGGCCCGGAAAGTGGTGAGGAAATCAGGGGTGCCATTGATATTGTAAAAAAGGACCGGCACCATCGATGATCCATAGCTCAGATGATCATGTCCCCAGAGTCCCTGCTCGCCGAATTCTTCTCCGTGGTCCGACGTGATAAACAGGTAGACGGGGCCTTTCACCCTGGTTTTGAAATAGGTGATAAGAGTTGAGTAGAGATAATCGTTATAGAGGACGGCATTGTCGTAACTGTTCTTGATGTAGTCATGGTAGGGTAATCCTTTGTAGGGGAACTTGACCAGATCGCCATGCGTGCTGTAATTCGTTTCATAAGGGGCATGGGCATTACGTTGGTGCAGTACGATAAAATTTCTGTTGTTCAGTGGAAACCTTTCCAGAAGTTGCAGCAGGGCATCGTCGTGGAGCCGGTCAAAGACCTCTTCGTCTGTATCGTAGGAGATGAAATGATCGATGGAATGGGTATTGACGCCGTTGAGGCAGTTGGCATTCTGGGCGGATATGTAAATCGTCTGAAAGCCTGCCTCCTTTGCCAGATGAAACATATTGGTCGTCTGGAATTTGAAGATGTCCTGGTCGAGGGGATTATACTGAATGTTATAGAACATCGGCAGAGTGGCCCGGGTGGCAACCGCTGCCGAATACCCTTTTTTGAAGACGAAATTCGGATCGTTTTTCATCCTGTCGAGCCGAGGTGTCGTTTTGCGTTTAAAGCCGAAAAGGGACATGCGTCGGCTGGTCTGACTCTCTCCCATGACCAGGACCACGGTAATCTTTTCAGGGACGGGCTTTTTTTCGATTTCAACGGGTTTGAACGAGGGGCCTTTTGTCGGAAATAACGATTGGGGTAAGAGGCGGGTGAGCCAGATCGAGTAGGAGTTCAGTGTGTTGCCGAGAGTGGGGGTGGTCACCACCGGAAAGAAACTGACGATATTCTTGCGATCGGCATGGAGGTTGATGCGAATCGCCGGAAAGATCAGAAAGAGAATGACCAGAACCGTTGTAAAACGAACCTTCAGTTCGTATTTCCAGAAGGCATTGACGATCAGCAGCATCAGGCAGTAGGGAATGATGACGATGAGAAGCACATAGTATAAATGGCTGAAGCTGCCGATAGCGGCCCTGGAGACATCGACTATTTCCGTAAACATCTGGCCGATTGCATAGGGACTGAGGAATTCCCCGAAATAGGCAAGACTGCAGAACTGCGAGATCTCCAGGAGACCGACCAGCAAAAAAACGGCGGCAGTTACCTTCTTGCTCTTGCAGAGTGTCAGGATGCAGCCGAAGGCAAAGAAGATCCAGAAATATTTGACATTGAACCAGACGAAATCAGCCTTTTCAAAGAAACGAAACAACAGCGCGGGGACCAGAAAGGTCAAGGAAATCAGTGCGGCAAGGGTGACGTTGACAAGAATTTTCCCCCAAAAAGAGAGGAGGGGTGAGACCTTCCTTTGATTATCGTCCATCCTGACTCCCCACATCATTGGGACCACAAAGGCCCACCGGTTTTCTACTCGTATTCTGGATGCTGTTTCCGGGAGGATCGCTCGCATCCTGCTGAGGGCTCTATCCTAATGTAAAGGCAGTCTTTTCGCAACCTATTGTCCTAATATCAACTCTCTGTCTTTGGCCTGATTGGTCGAGCGCTGCGATCTAAAACAAAGGAGCTCCTGTAAGGACAAACTCATTTTGACGATTTGGGATATAATTTGCATTTAATCAGCCATGGAAGATATACTTATTTGTAAGGGAGTCTTTTTTCTTTCCATCACGACACTTTCACAAGCGTTCCGAAGACGTATCTGACAACTGGCTCATGGATAAAAAGATGTCGGAATTGAAGAAGGAACAGGTGCAGTTTGAACGCATCTTCTGTGCGACACGGGATTTTGTATCCTTAATCGACAAGGAGTACCGATATGTGCTGGTCAACGACGCCTATCTGCGCTTGAACCGGGCACGTCGCGAAGAGCTAATCGGTCACACGGTGGCCGAACACCTGGGTGATGCATTTTTCACAGGGCAGCTCAAAGACAAGATTGATACGTGTCTTACAAACCAGATAATCGAATACCGGATATGGTATGATTTTCAAACAGCAGGGCGCAGATGTTTAGATGTGACCTACTCCCCCTATCTCAATGAGCAGGGTGAGGTTACAGGCGTTATCGCCAGTGGCCGGGATATTACCGAGCAGGCGGAGACGATCGATGCGCTTCAAACGTCCCGGGAAAGGCTTGAGCTGATGGCGAAAGCCGGCAATATCGGTCTCTGGGACTGGGACCTTCAAACCAACAAAGTCTATTATTCACCGGAGTGGAAAGGGCAGATCGGCTATCTCGACCACGAGATAACTGATGATTACCGGGAATGGGAGAGCCGCGTGCATCCTGATGACCTTGCCCGCGCGACGGCCACGGTACAATCTTTTCTAAAAAATCCCTGCCCGGGATATAAAAACGAATACCGGTTCAGGCATCGGGACGGATCGTATCGCTGGATACTGACGACGGCCTCTCTGGTGAATGACGAGAAAGGCCGGCTTGTCCGGATGCTGGGCTCGCATATCGATGTTACCGATCGCAGGGAAGAGGAAGAGGTGCTGCGGCAGAGTGCGGAGACACTGCGCAGGGCCCAGGCAGCGGCCGGGATCGGCAGTTGGTGGTATGATCCAACCACTCAGATTTCCCAGTGGACCGATGAAATGTTTCGCATTTTCCTCCTGCCAGTGGGGGCGCAGATCCCTTCCTATAGCGAATATAAAAATTTGTTTCATTCCGATGATTGGGAGATGCTTGACGCAGCGGTCACTCGGGCCGTAGAAGAAGCACGGAGGTACAATCTGGAGCTGCGGATCATCAGACCCGACGGGCAGACCCGTCATGTCAATTCTATCTGTGAACCGGTTAAGACAGACAAGGGGACGGTTAGGCAATTAATCGGTACCCTGCAGGACATTACCGACCGCAAGGCCGCCGAAGCGGCCCTTCTGGCAGGCAGGCAGAAGTACCAGAGCCTTTTTGAAAGCATCCGGGACTCCATTCTGGTTGTGGACACCGAACGGACAATTGTTGAGTGCAACCAGGCATTCCTTGAGACCTTCGGCTATGACAAAGAGCATATTCTGGGAAAAAACACCCTTTATCTCTATAGTGATGAGCGCCAGTTTCAGGAAATGGGAAAGGCCATTAAGGATCATCGTGGAGAAAAAAACTTTGTCTACACCGTCAATTACAAAAAAAAATCAGGAGAGATCTTTCCCGGTGAGACAGGTGTTTTTTATCTCAAAGACACGGACGGGAACATTTCCGGTATGATAGGACTCATTCGGGATGTTTCCGAAAGAAAAAAGAGAGAAGATCAGGTCCGAAAAAGCGAGGCCCGTTTCCGGACAATGGTGGAAAATCTCTTTGATGCGGTGGTTGTAATCAATAAGGATGGGACGATCCGGTTCGTCAACCGTGCAGCCTGCCAGCTTTTTGACCGTATGGAAGACCAACTGGTCGGCAGTGCCTTCGGTTTTCCCGTATCTGTAGGGGAAGCCCAGGAGATAGACATTATTCTAAAGAAAGGTACTGTTCGACACGCCGAGATCAAGGTGGCGATGGCTGTCTGGGATGGCGAACCGATCCATCTGGCCTCGATTCGCGATGTCACCGACAAGGTGAACGAACGGCATAAACGGGCTGAAATCCAGGGGCAACTGCAGCAGATTCAAAAGCTTGAGGCCATCGGCACGCTGGCCGGCGGCATCGCCCACGACTTCAACAACATTCTCACCCCGATTCTCGGTTTTACCCAGCTGGCCCAGGAGAGGGTCAAGTACGATGAGCAGACTTCTGAATGTCTGGCGGAGGTTTTCCAAGCCGCCTGCCGGGCAAAGGATCTGGTCGGCCAGATCCTGGCCTTCAGCCGTCAATCAAAGGATATTGAGTATCAGCCGCTTATGGTGGAGCCCATAATCAAGGAAGTGTTGAAGCTCCTGCGATCAGCCCTGCCGAGCACAATCGAACTCAAAAAAGATATTCAGTGCAAGGGGGTGATACTGGGCGGCGCAACGGAGATCCACCAGATCCTGATGAATCTGTGCACCAATGCCAAACACGCCATGGAACTCTCCGGCGGGGTCTTGCATATTTCCCTGCATGATGTTCAGCTTGATGAAGCCCGGGCTCTATCGGTTCATCCGGACCTGCATGCCGGATCGTATGTCCATCTCCGGGTTCGTGATACCGGCCATGGTATAGAACGCGCCGTGCTGGAGAAAATTTTCGAGCCGTATTTCACCACGAAGGAGCAGGACAAAGGCACCGGGCTTGGCCTTTCGGTTGTCCACGGTATCGTCAGCAATCATGGTGGGGTGATAAGCGTCGACAGCCTGGTTGGTAAAGGAACCACCTTTGATGTGTATCTTCCCCGGATAGTGACGCAGGACGTTCCGGACACCGTTGCCACGGTTGAACTGCCGACGGGAACAGAACACATCCTTCTGGTCGATGACGAACCATCCATTCTTAGGTTGAATTCGAGAATTCTTCAAAGACTTGGGTATAAAGTCACCACACGGGCCAGCAGCATCGAGGCCTTGGCCCTTTTTGCAGCACGACCCGATGATTTCGATATCATCCTCACCGATATGACCATGCCCGTCATGAGGGGCGATCAGCTGGCAGAGCAGTGTCTCGTCATCCGGCCTGATATTCCGATCGTCTTGGTCACCGGATTCAGTGAAATCATAACCGAAGAAAAGGCCTGCAAGATCGGTATCAAATCCATTTTAATGAAACCGTCCACGAAAGTGGAAATAGCAACTGTTGTTCGATCGGCGTTGCAACCATTCCCATCGAAAAGACAGGAGAACAGGCATGACAGCTGACAGGAAAGCTGAACGTTTACAGAACCGCAGCGTGCAAAAAGTGCCCACGGGGATTAAAGGTCTTGATGAAATCACCGGTGGCGGCCTGCCGAAAAACCGCCCAACGCTTATCTGTGGAGGTCCAGGCTGCGGCAAGACCCTGCTGTCCATGGAATATATCGTCAATGGGATCAACCGCTTCGGGGAAAACGGGGCCTACATCTCCTTTGATGAGTCGGTGAAAGATCTCACGGAAAATGTGGCATCGCTTGGTTTCGACATAGATACAATGGTTGCCGGGTGCTCACTCAGTATTTCTGAAATAGTTATTAATGCGGAAAATATTATTGAGGCGGGCGAGTATGATCTGGGCGGCCTGTTCTCTCGGATTGGGCATGCGATTGATTCTGTTACTGCCAAAAGGGTGGCGATTGATGGTATTGAAGCGATTTTCTCATTATTTTCCAACCAGTCAATTATTCGGCTTGAACTGAAAAGGTTGTTTCGCTGGCTCAAAGAAAAAGAAGTCACTGCAATCATCACCTGCGAACGCGGTGAGGGGAAAACGTTGATTTCGCGCCACGGGATTGAAGAATATGCCTCCGATTGTGTCATTCTCCTTGATCAGCGCGTCATTGATCAGACCGCCATTCGGAGACTGCATATCTTGAAATACCGGGGATCTTTGCATGGCACCAATGAATACCCGTTTCTTGTTACAGGCAAGGGGATTTCCATTCTGCCGATCACCTCGATGCAACTCGACTATGATGTGTCTGGGGAAAGGATCCCCACTGGAATCAAGGGCCTTGACCAGATGTTGTCCGGCAAGGGATATTTTTATGGGAGCAGTATTTTGGTCTCCGGCACCGCCGGTACGGGCAAGAGCAGCCTGGCCGCCCATTTTGCGGCATCGATCTGTGCCCGGGGCAAGCCCTGTCTCTATTTTGCCTTTGAAGAATCCGCCAACCAGATCATCAGGAACATGCAATCAATCGGCCTGGATTTATCAGCCTATGTTGACCAGGGTCTGTTGAAATTTCATGCCATGCGACCGACGCAATACGGTGTGGAGATGCATCTTTTGACGATACATGATGTGATCGATTCGTTTCGGCCTGCGGCGGTGGTGATCGATCCTGTTTCCAACCTGACCTCCATTGCCGTTATTGCCGACATAAAGTCGATGTTTGCTCGCCTGCTCGATACCTTGAAAAATAGTCAGATCACAACCTTGTCGACGGATTTAACCACTGGGGGAAGATACCAGGAATCCACTGAAATAGGGCTATCTTCTATTATGGATACCTGGATAGTGCTGAAGAACAGAGAGAAAAATGATCACCGGGAAAGAATTATCGAAATTATTAAATCCCGGGGAATGGCGCATACTGCTTCAATCAACAGGTTTGAGATCACCGCTGCGGGCTTTGTCATCAGCAAGGAAAAGGTAAAATGATACGAAAGCGCGATGGCCGGTAAAGGAGATTGCTCCATGACACACAGTGATAAAAACCTCTATGACCTGCGGCTGTATATTTTCGGGAAGACCGGGAAGTCCGAGACGGCGATAAAGACCTTACGCTACATTCGTCACGATTTACTGCAGGACAACTGCCACCTTGAGATTATCGACCTGCTGGAACAACCGGAACGGGGTGAGGACGATCAGATTCTTGCCACCCCGACCCTGATCCGAAGATACCCGACACCTGTGCGCCGCATAATAGGCGACCTTTCCGAGTTGGGAAAAGTCTTGGTATCCCTTGAACTTAAACCTTGAATTCCGAGGTATTTTATGGAGATTATGGGTGCAAAAATACTGATCGTCGATGACGAAGCATCGATACGTAAACTTCTCTCGATGTATCTTACCGGTGCGGGATATGAGTGTCATGGTGCAGAAGGCGTTGAATCTGCAAAAGAAGCACTTGCGTTGCAAACCTTCGATCTTCTTCTCTGCGATTTGAAGATGCCGGATGGATCGGGCCTGGATCTCGTCCGGTTTGCCAAGGAACAGTATCCCCAAATGGGACGGGTTATGATAACCGGCTTCGGAGCCCCGGAAGTAGCCAGCGAGATCATGGCCTTGGGGGTGTATGGGTATATCATCAAGCCGGTTACCAGGAATGTGGTTCTGATCACCGTGGAAAATGCCCTGCGGCATCTGCGCCTGGATCTCCATATGCAGGCCAACAAAATTGAACTGGAAAGGGATGTATCGGAACGCGCGGAAAAACTGATGGCCATAATGGACAATATAGATGTCGGGGTGGCCATGTATGACAAGGACTTGAAGATTTTAGAACTCAATCGGATGTTGCAGCAATGGTTTCCCAAGTCTTCTCTGGGGACGAAACTTCCCTGTTATCAGGAAGCCGTGTGCTTGTCAGGTAAAAACAGCTGTGGCAATTGCCCGATGACTGAAACTTTTAAAACGGGAAAAACCTTTGAGACAACGAGAACGTTGTCAACCGAACAGAGAGAAGGAGAGTTTCGAATAGTGACGTCTCCCATCTCTAATGCTGCAGGCATCGTCTATGCAGGTATTGCTCTATACGAGGACATTACGGAAAAAATGTTTCTGGAAAGAGATCTTCGCCAGGCGCAGAAATTTGAGGCGGTCGGTCAGCTGGCGGCTGGTATCGCCCATGAGGTAAATACGCCGATTCAATATATTGGAGACAATATAAGTTTTTTGCAGGACTCCTTTGATGATTTGGTCGGGATCCTGAATGCATATGATACCCAATGGAAGGCGTTGATTGAAACAGGTGGTGTCCCCGCAGCAGCAGGCCGGGAAGTATTGGAAAAGGCAGAGGAGGCCGATATTGCCTATCTCCTGGAAGAGATTCCCAAGACATTCGAGCAGAGCCTTGAAGGGGTCCGACGGGTTGAAAAGATTGTTCGGGCCATGAAAGACTTCTCTCACCCGGGAAGTGATGAAAAAACAACCATTGATATCAATAAAATAATCGAGAATACGATCACGGTTTGCAGGAATGAGTGGAAGTATGTTGCCGAGATGCAAACGGAGCTGGCATCGGATCTTCCGTTGGTTCTCGGATTTGCAGGCGAAATGAGCCAGGTGTTTCTAAATATCATCGTCAATGGAGCCCATGCAATAAGTGACGTTACCCAAGGCGGAAAAGACGGAAAAGGGACAATATCTATACGAACGCGCAAGTTGGAAGATCGCGTGGAAATACGGATAAGTGATACCGGAGGAGGTATCCCGGATGCTATTCAAGAACGGGTATTTGATCCTTTCTTTACGACCAAAGCCCAGGGAAAAGGGACTGGGCAGGGGTTGGCCATTGCCCATCGGGTGGTTGTCGAAAAACACCAGGGCACCCTTGTTCTTGAGAGCGATAAAGGAAAAGGGACAACGTTTGTAATAGAGATTCCCTTCGGACAGGATGAGTAAGCCCCTTTGTTCTGTTCCTGAAGTATCTATGGTGCGATATGGTTCCCCAATAGAAGCCAGAATCCATCTCGGCAACACGGATGACTTTTTACGAAAGCATCAAAGGTGGTATTTCTATTCCTGACGGCGTTTTTTAGAAATCTTGATAGCTTCCTCAAATCCTGTGACATACACTCTGAACCACAAAAGAAAACCCGGAAAAACACTTGCATTTCAGCCATGAACCGGCTAGGAAATAAGGTGTTTAGTCCGCATTTCTCATCAGTCCATGCGGGCTGGAGATAAGCAAGAACAAGACAAAAGCTTCTTTTAGACGCGTCTGAAAGAGAGGTTCCTTATTCGTATCAGCCAAACGGAGGAACGTCATGTCTCGTTATAAACCAGGACTTTCTTCTCTTATCATCTTTTTCATCCTTGTGTTAGGTGTGCTTTGGGGATCTGAGGTTGTCCTTGCCTCGTATAAGCCGCCCCTTCCTCCAGCTCCGGGAGAGCCTGAAAACAACAAAATTAGTTATTCCGATCCGCAGTGGCAGGACTATCTGGAACTTCCCGATGAAAAGGGAGAGCAAAAACGTTTTACCCTGCGTGGTGAACAATGGACGTACCAGACGACTTTGGGAGACAGTCGGGAAGCCCAGGAAAAGGCCATACGAGCATGGTTGGCTAAAGAAGATTGCGACCTCCTTGCGGGTGCAAACGGACAGATTCTGGCCCGCAGCCAATCGGCCACCGGTGATCAGCTGACCTATTATTTTAAGATTTCATCAAAAAAGTCGGTTGTTACTGTCTATCAAACTCGATTGTTGAGCGTCGATCATCCGGTAACAATGACTGTCGGCGGCAAGGGACGGGACTGGTTCAGCCTGTGGGTCGACCATGACGGAAAACACTACCAGTCCCTGGTCGTTGAGTTCGAAAAGAAAGACGTTTCTTTCGATGGGGTAACCAGGGCACATTTCGGTGAGTACGAGCGAGCGGTCCATCATCGCCATGTGTGCCGCATTGAACATGGTTCGCACCAGGTTGTTTTCGATCTGCCCCAGTATGCCGGACATTACAGGTGGAAGGTCTTTACCCATGCAAAACAACCCCAGAAAGTACGTATCAGCCTGGAACAGGGCCCGGCACTCCCGGAATTACAAGACGGGGAGCGCCTGGGGGCTGTGCGGGTACGTAATCTCCCCTCTGGTTCCGTCCAGCTGAAAGCCGAATGGGATGCATCAATGGATCATCCCAACTTTGGCTTGTCCACACTGCGAGCGGATCGGACCCCTGAAGGGGATGCTATTTTCTGGGTTCCCTCGGGCTACTGGCAGATAGAAGGAAGTCCGCAGAATCAAAACGGACTGAGGGTTGCCCAGGCCCATATGATTCCCGTTCATACGGGGAGAACCACCCTGGTTGACTGGCCGCGTTCACAGGCAAGGACCTTTGCTCCTAAAGCGGCTGGCCGTCTGGAGATTCTTGATGCCCGCCAGCACCAGGAGACAGCCGAGGTGGATATTTCCCTGATGGAACTCGATGATGCCATCGTTCCGCGTCCTGAACGGGTGCAGTGCTATGAAGGAGGCCAGCCGGGGCGGGTCGTTTCGGTGGAGCCGTTGCAAAGCCCGTTGAATGTCGTTCTTTTGCTTGATTCATCCGGTTCCATGAAAGGTTCAATGAAGCAGGCCGTCGAAGCCACCAAAAGTTTCGTCAGGAGGTTTCCCGAGACAACCCAACTCACCATTGTCGATTTTGATACAAAACCCAAGGTACTCAAAGCTGGTAGTCATGCCCAATTGCTGCGGGAGCTTGATAGGGTGCGTGCCAACGGGGCCACCTCCTTGTTTGATTCGATGCTTCTCGGGTTGGATCATCTGAAAGCAAAAAGCCGTCGCGCGCTGGTGGTCTTCACCGATGGGGTTGATGCCAATTGGAACGATACCGGACCTGGCAGCAAGGCCACCAAAGATCAGGTGATGAAGGCCGTGGAAGGGTCCAAGACCCCGATTTTTACCATCGGGTTCGGGCAAAAGCCTGATGTCGACACCCTGACCCGTGTGGCAGACCTTTCAGGAGGCAACTATTACGAGGCCTATGACAAATCATCGCTTGATGAGGTGTTTGCTAAGATCTCTGCAAACCTCGGCCGCCAGTATCGTGTCACCTATGAACGCCCCGTTGCCGTCGGTCTTTCCGATGTACCGGTAATGGCACTGGTTGTGGATAACAGCGGCAGCATGGATATGGATCCTGCCCGGAAAGGATGCGATTTTCGCATTGTTAAAGTGCAGCAGATTCTCAAAGATTTTACCCATGCCTTTCCCGAAAATTTTCTGGTACAGCTTTTAACTTTCAGCAGTGATACCCGGGTAAATCAGCTCATTACTTCAGAAAAAGCGTTTCTGCTCCGGGGGCTGTCGATGATGCGCGGCGAAGGGGGAACCGACATACTGGGTTCTGTCCGGTCAGCCCTGCAGACCCTGAAACCGGTGCCGTCCACCAACCGTTATCTGGTGTATCTGACGGATGCGGCCATGAAGGTTGATAAAGACAAGCAGAAAGAGTTCGATATCCTGTTGTCGAGTCTGCGCGATGAGGGCATAAAGTGTCTGTTCATAGGTGTTGTCGACAGTGACGAGGATGGAGTTTTTGCCCATGCCGCTAAAATGAGCGGCGGAAAATATGTGATCTCCACCGATTTGGACAAGGTCAAGGTCGCCTTTGATGAGCTGGCAGGTCAGGTTGCCAAACCGACAGAGCAGGAAGGGCGAATAGCTTTACGCCTCACGTTGGCGGATCGGAATGATAAAGGTCGGAATCGGCTTTTTTCGGCCGGCCGCTTCGTTGATTTTTCCAAGAGGCCGGAAGCCGTCAAGGCCGCCTCACCCGAAGCCTTGGCCTGGACCATCGGAGCTCCACTGACCGTGTACGATGATGTGGTGGGGCAGATCATAGCGGGCGACGATCTGATGCTTCGTGATGTCCGGGTATCCAAACGTATCCCGCTTCAGGTAAGCGGCAGTAATGAGGCCATGACCCTGTCGGCCCAGGAGATGATATTTTTATCGCGCCTGAGAGGGTTGGATCCTCCTTCGGGGTATCGCTATCTGGCCGTTCCTCTTGAGATGACCAACCACCTGAAGACACAGAAGGTGGCTGTCTATCGGGACGGAACCAGCCATCCGGCAGCCTGGATGGCCGGTTCCGCTGCTCCCGTGCGCTACGAGCAGGCCGTGCCGCCCTATCTGATTCCCGACCTGACCAGGCATCTGTTTTTGCGGTGGAACCAGGAGGCTACCCTGCCTGTATCGCCTGTCACCTGGCTGAGCCAGGAACCATTGTTGCTTCCCGGTGAACGGGCACTTACCATTTTACCCGGGCAACCTGTGAAAGGAGCCTGTGTGTTTCTGGTGCCGGATGGTGTCATGACCCAGGCTTCGCTGCATTTTTTCGATGTCAATTACGGCCATATCGACCTGCCGCTCACCGGTGTCATGCCGACACTTCCCGATACGCTGAAAGACCTGCCCACCAGGCCGGATAAGAAATTGGGGGAAAGTTTTTCCTTGCGGATGGCAGGTGTCGGTGATCAGCGCACTATCAGTCAGATCAAGGCCGGAGAGGGCTATGTCTTTCGGGTTGTTGAGGTGTATCTCACCTCGAAGATACAGGCCCTGCTGGCCGTTAAACCGGCAGAGCGTTTCAGTTACCACCTGCCCATGAACCACGGTGATCTGGTGTTTGGACTGCATCCGGCCACGGAATATCTACCCTTGGGGTTTTATCGTCCCACCATGGTGGCACCGGGTGCCAGGAATCTGATGCGCATGGCCTTTCGTGTTCCCGAAAAGTTCGCTGCGATGAAGGATAAGGGCATCCTGTTTGTCGATGTTCAGGGCGGCGGAGTGCGCCTGGACCTGGCTGCGTCCGAGAAACAGCCTGTAGACCTGGGAAAGCCTGACTTTTCAGGCCATGGTGTTGATGTCTTTATCAACGCAACGGGTGTCGTTAAGGAGAAAATTGCCGGTGAGCGAGGAAACTTTCTAGCCGTTGATGTGACCTTTCGGGATCAAGCAGACGGTTCCCATACCCGGATCGGCCCCCTGCTGGTGCTCAAGAAAAAGGGATCGGGTGCCATAAATCAGCAGGTTTTTCAGCAGCGTCTCGACGAGGCACGTTCTCAGGCAGCAACGAAAAAACACCGAGGGCTCGGAGATTTTGGCGAGACAGGTGTCTCTGGTCCGGCCGCCGTTGCCGCAACCGGTGTGTGCCGTGCCCAGGCGATTGGAAAAAAACTGATCTTCGGGCTGGATGAAAAAAGTGTCATATTTGATGGTCAGACGCGTCGTGGGATCATGATATTTCAACTGCCGGAGAAGGAAAAGATTGAAAATTGGCAGCTCAGTTCACTGATCATGGATTCTGCTGTCAGGCCTGTTCAGATGAAAAACTTTGCAGACAAAGAACTTCTCGCCGAGCGGTTGGCGGTGGAGGATTCGATTGCAAAACGGTTCTGGGGTGATTTAGGCAAAAAAGTCGCTGAGCTTCAGGCCAAACGTGCCGCTACAGGTTACGAACGTCCCGGTCGTGTGACCTCCAGACCGGTAAGTCTGGATATGGCGGATCTTGGCAAACAGCCACTGGCCGTGCCTGGTACTGTAATGGTGGGAGCACGTCGTTTGCAAGAGGCGGCAGGCGCAACCGACGTCCTGAAGGTGGTGGCGGCCCTGCGATATGTTCCGGGCCGTGACAGTGCCTGGTCCTGGCGTTATGCTCCCGAAGCGGTGCTGACTCAGGGGTGGGGTGATTCGTCTGATCTCGCCCGCCTGGCAGAAAGGCTCTTGAACGACCAGGGGGTGATTACGAAGCGGGCTCAGGTCCGGCCCACCGATCAGGGCAAAAAGGCATTGGCGAAACTGGCCAATGTCTCCAAGGTCAAGGTCGATTCGCTATCGGCCTTGCGCTTTGAAGGAAAAGACGGGCACAAGCACTTCGTGGTCTTTCCCTGGTGCCGGGAGCTTGAGCAGCTTGGCGATTTGGTACAATGGGATGGTTCTTTATCGGAGCCGTACGATCGCCGGCAGAAAATCCGTATACAGGTGGAGCTTGAGCTTCAAGCAGTTGACTCAAAGAGCAGGCAAAGCACACGTATGGCCGCAAACGCCCTTTCAGGGGGTGCATCCAAAAACAAGCGGCTTACCGTTCTTGATGAATATTATCGTGACGATGAAGCAAGCTCCGGTGCCTTTGACATCGGGTATACCGAGGCCCCCGAAGAGGGACATTCCGTTCTAAAATGTATCCTTGGCAGTCCGCTCGGGCAGCGTGTCGGAGAAAAAAGCATACCGCTCAACGCCTGGACCATCGTTAATGAACGTATTACCATCAGTATGGATGGGCGAAAAGTTGTGTCTGAGCAGCCGGTAGACGAGAGTCATCCCATTACCGGAAGATTCCATATTCTCGCTGTCAATTCACCGGATCTTGATGAAAAAGAAGCGCTTGAGCTGCAGGCCCGCCGTGCAACTATCCATGATGCCGCCCCATCCCCCGACGGACTGTCTGCGCTCAGGTGGTATGGCCAGGGCATAATTGATCGGTTCATCGCGGCTCAGACCCGCTATGAACGCCAGCTGGCCGGCAAGCTGGGTCTTACGGTGGGACGAACCCTGAACGGCAGGTGCATTCTCGTGTCCATGCAGCGGGCGGACGCCAACAGCGATCTTTCAACGCATATGGATCTATTGCATGTAGCCAATGATATTCATACAGCAGAAGATGCTGATAACCAGAAGGCGATACACGCCTTTGCCATTCTTTCAGGTTTGGCCGCAGCCCGTCTGGAAGCAGCCGCCATACCTGGTGGTATGGGAGTATTTGAATTGTGGGGGCAATGCCCCAAAGGGACGCATCTGGTCTATATCGATGAGAGCAATAAAAAACCCTTTCTGGAAATGCTTGGAAAACAGAACTATCCGCAAGCACTTATCGAGCGTCTCAAGGCCTGTCGATCAGCCATGCTTTTTCCCAGCAATCCGGCAGTCACCGATGCTGGAATGCGTTGGGGCTGGCTCGAGATTGATCCAAAGACCTATAGGGTGGTTTCCCGGCTTGATAATGGATCGGCGGGTGCCCTGGTGGAGACGCTTCTCGACGATATCCACATGCAGGCCGGTACATACTTGGTGGGCGCGCTGGTGGGAATCGACGCCAGCATATGGAGTGTTTCGGCCTTTTCCCTGGAGCTCGAAGACTTTGATGAAATTTGTGAAAAAGCCGAAAAATTTGCCATGAACCTCGCAAAACGTTTTAGCATGAAGGACGACTCCGATATTTTCGGTATCGAGGTCGGCGGTACGCCGTCCACAGAATACAGCTTTGATCGGTACGTCAAGTTCAGCCTCGACTTCAGTGGATTCAAAAAAGGTCACAATTTGCTTGGTTTCGGCAATGGCTATAAAGATGCAGTGGAGTTTTACTTTTCACAATTTGATTAGGATATGGGTGAGTAGCTCGGTCGCTATCAGTTATAAGATATTGAAAACGTCCAGGGAATGTGCTAGGGTGCGCGTCGTTGTCATTTCGTCGGCTTCCTGATTTTTCTTTTTGGGGAAGGTGAATTCTCCTGTATCTTTTCCTTGTTGGGTCTCTATGGAAATTTTCAAGTCTTTCATCGATTTGTGTATGTATTTTCTTGATTTTTTTCTGCATCTCGATGTACATCTTGTTGAAATTTTTCAACAGTATGGGACCTTGACCTATGTTCTGCTGTTCCTGATTGTGTTTTGTGAGACAGGGCTGGTCGTCACTCCCTTTCTGCCGGGAGATTCCCTGCTGTTTGCCGCGGGAGCTCTGGCTGCAGGAAGCTCTTTACAGATAAAGATTTTATTTATTGTATTATGCATTGCACCCCTGATGGGCGATCAGGTCAACTACTGGTTCGGCAGGCTGCTCGGCACAAAACTACCATTCACCGAGGATGCCAGGTTCTTGAAAAAGCAGTACCTCGATAAGACCCACTCCTATTATGAAAAATATGGCGGCAAGACGGTTATTATTGCCCGGTTTGTCCCGATTGTCAGAACCTTCGCCCCTTTTGTTGCAGGTCTTGGCAGAATGAACTACTTGAAATTCATAAGCTTCAGTGTGGTTGGTGCTCTGTTGTGGGTGAGTGCCTTCCTGTTGGGCGGATATTTCTTTGGCAACATCCCCTTCATCAAACACAATTTTACGGTGACGGTGATGGTGATCATCGCTATTTCCCTGGTGCCGGGCCTGATTGAATACATTCGCCATCGGCGGCTCAGTGGCGAAAACAATTCTTAATGGACTCGTAAAAAACCCGATCTCCGTCGTTTCAGATACTACGCCGCCCATCGAGCTTCTAGGAGCCTCTGAAGTCTACGCGTCTCTCCAGAGTCCATCACGGAAACTCTGATGACTTTTTTCGAGCGCATCTTGACCATTCTTGCACAGACTGTAGATGTATCTCTTCTTATTTTAAGGGAGGTTTTCCCCTTCCGTTCAGGATATCGCGAATGCTTCTGCCATCCACCTGGGTTGAAAAGATGCTTTCAATAAGTGGAATGACCTTTTGACGCTCCTCCTCAAGAAGGAGAAATCCAGGTAAAGTCCTGGCTCTTTTCACTCTCAGCCGGGCCTTTATGATCATGGAATTATCAGGTAGAAAACGTTTGATTGCCTGATATTTTGAGATATCGCAGAGACTGAGGAGGACATCGGACATATTCCCCCAGTATTCGTTTTGGCCAAGATGTTCAATTATCTGGGTCATCGCGGTCGAGGCGGCGACATAATAGTCAGGAACAATGGCGGTCCCTTCGGTATCACAGGGGTTTTTGGAGATGAAGCAGCGGCATCCAAACGATCGAACCGGGTAGATTGAGCAGCAGTCCGACTCCAGGAAGGGGCAGGCCGCATAATATTCGGTGTCGGACCTGTCTGTTGTCTCGAGTTGTTGGAAACAATTGGTGGCATATTCGTTGATGGTCAGTGATGGCGGGGGAGGCGGCTGAGAGGTCCGCAGGCGATCGGCAAACCATTGTTCCATTCCCTGATGACAGATATAGTCGAGAATGCGTTCGCCCTCAAGGGCCGTGATCGTTACATTTTGGGTGCAGCAGGTCGAACATCCCTTGTTGCAGACACGTGGAATTAGGGCCGACCACTTGTCGTATTCATCGTAGATGGTCAGTAAGATTTTTTCTTTCATGGGTTGTATACCTTATTGAATGCTCATTTTTGTGACGAGAGCAACGGTTATGTAGCGCGCCAGTTTACCGGAGAATACGAGAATGGAGTAGTGAAAAAAGCGGACACGGAAGATCCCCCCCAGCAGGCAGAGCGGATCCCCGACCACAGGCAGCCAGGACAGGAGCAAAGACCAGGATCCATATTTCCTGTACAGTGAATCCGCCCTGGTGAGATTTTCATCGCTTATACGGAGGATTTTGGTGATAAGATATGTGGATCCCCAGAGTCCTACCAGATAGGTTGTGCAAGCTCCCAGATAGTTGCCGATCGTGGCAACTGCAACAACACTCTCGATGGAGCGACCTCCGACGATCATCACGATCAAAAGCCATTCTGAACCAAGAGGAAGGAGGGTCGATGCCAGAAAGCTGAGCAGGAAAAGTGCCGGCAGCCCATTGTTGATCAGGTGATCATGCAAGAGACAGCAGCCCTCCAAGGTCCGGACGGGACGAGGTAAGAGTTTTTCATTTCTCGTCGTCCTCCCCGTCAGGGTCGGTTTCTTGTCCGTCTTTTTCCGTCGGGGAAAGAGTAAAACCCATTCCTCCGCATATCGGGCAATCTTCCCATGTCAGGGCGAACCTGCTGACCCCTTTAAATGAGCAGACCTGGCCGGAACCTTCGCAGACCTCACAGGTCTTCTGCCGTGAATCTTCCTTCGTCATTCTTGTAATACCTTTAGTGATGAGGCGCTATCATTGACGGCATACTCATCGGAGCAGGGAGAATTCCGGCAGATCATCGCTGCACCAATGGCGTTGCCCACTGCATAATTATCCGGAAATGTCACTGAAGTAGATAAACGGGAAGCGACATTGGGGAGAAAAAACAAGGCGGCAGCACCGATTCCAATCAATGGGACCTTCAGAGAAAAATCAACCTGGAGGATGGGGTGGTTGTTCCTGGTCGAGATAAAATTCGTAAGCGTTTGCCCCCAGTAGCGGTTGAAGATATATTTAAGGATCAGATTTTCTATCTTTTCTTCCGTCTTGGCGATGACCATGCGACAGAATTCTTCAGGATTTCTACCGACCAGTTTGCCTAAGCTTTCGGCTCCGGCAAGGGACGTTTTTCTCTCTCCAAGAGAGATTTCACCAAGGACATGCAGGGCGTCCGTCGGGGTAAATCCTGTTTCGATGATCACCTGATTTCTGGAGAGTTTTTCCAGTTGGGCTTCCAGTGGAACTCCACCCATGCCGGTCTCCCTGCGAATCATTTTGGGTGTTGCAGGACCTTTTTTAAGAAGCGAGAGCAGTGCCGGCAGGACATCGGCGGGCGGAAGCCGGTCTGATATAAGCCGGATACATTTTGAATTGGCTGAATGGCCGAGCCATTGGGTAACATTCGGAAAGCCGGCGGCCATGGCCAGTGGGATAACCCTGGTTGGACCAATCGTCAACCCCCCCTGTTCATCGATTATGACATGGCTGTCTCCACCGATGCCTCCGGTAACCATGTCGACCGCCTCGATGTGGGTCTTCCAGTCACCAATCGTGCAGCCATCCTGGGACAGCAAGGGGGTGCTGTTTTCGATCATCGCGATGTCGGTGGTTGTCCCGCCGACATCGATGACCAGGCTGTCGGTAGTGGAGTTCATGGCCCCGAAAGTGGCTGTGCAGGCCGGGCCGCTGGCCACAGTTACACCCGCCATTTGGATGGCTTGCCGTGAAGAGACGACCTTGCCGTTACCGCCGATCATTACCAGCGGACAATGGAGGAGGTGATCGGTCATGGCCTCTTGGACGCCTGCTACATACTCCTGCATGATAGGCATAAGCCTGGCATGGAGTCCCGCTGTGGCTGCTCGTTCCTGCATGCCCGCGAGGTGGCTGATTCGATGGGAGCAGAAGACCGGTTTGGGGTCGATCATGGAAATTGCCTTCTCGGCAACCAGTTCATGGGTGGGGTTTTCCATGGACATGGCAGCACAGACCCCATAGGCATCCACCTCATTTTTCAGTCCATTCACTATGTCGACCAGGTATTCAAGGTCAAGGGGTTCTTCTTCTTCCCCTTTGATGGTATGCCCTCCCTTGATAAAAATAACGGCCTTGACCGGAATCTTGAAATGTTTGACGTAGCCGATGATCAGGAGTGCCACCCGGGCCCCTTTATTTTCCACAACACTGTTGGTGGCAAGTGTAGATGAAACCCCTATTGAAAGGATTTGTTCGGGGTTGAGCTCGGCCTTTAAGAAGAGAGAACCCAGGGCCTTTCCTGTGCCGATGGATAACCGATGGTGGGTGGTGGGTTCTTTGGCGGATGCAATCACGTTGCCGGTCTCGGCATCCAGAAGGGCAGCGTCTGTATAGGTTCCGCCGGTATCAATTCCAATTATGTACTGTTGCATTATTACACGAAGGAGGTGAGGTGTATAGAAAAGCTCTTTGTCGTATTCGGCCGCAGGGTATTTTCCAGCAGATATTCTATCTATCTTTGTTGCTTGTGTCAATTCTTCCCCTGGTGTATCCTGACGACTGGATTTAGGCTGCGATGTTTTTTCTCTTTCTCCATTTTTCCAAGGTGCTATGGGCTTTTTGAATCTTGAACAAAAACGGTTTGTCGTCTTTGGCATGGCCAACAAGAAATCGGTGGCCTGTGCAATCGCCAAAACCCTTGTGGCCGAGGGTGCTCAGGTTATCCATGTCGTGCGTTCGGCCGAGAGGAAAAAAAATGTCTGCCAGGTTTTCCCGGATTCCCCGGTCTTTATATGCGATGTGGAAGAGGAGGAAAATATAACTCGGGTCCGGGATCAGATAGCGGAAGTAATCAACGCCGGGCATGGTGGTCGATTAGACGGCATCGTTCATTCAATTGCCTTCGCGGACTATTCCGATGGTTTTAAGCCGTTTCATGAGACCTCCCGGGCCGATTTTTTGCAGGCTGTCAATATCTCATGTTTTTCTCTTATATCCATTGCCAATCACTTCAAAGATTTGATCGTCTCAGACGGCTCTGTAGTGACCATCTCCATCTCTACTACCAGGATGGCAGCCGAGAATTACGGGTATATGGCACCGATCAAGGCAGCTCTGGACTCATCTCTTTGTTTTCTCGCCAAAAGCTTTTCGGCCTTTTCCTCCGTTCGTTTCAACGCCGTTGCTCCCGGACTTTTAAAGACCTCGGCTTCGGCGGGGATACCCGGATACGTAGATAGCTATCTTTTTGCCGAAAAGGCGACACTCAGGAAAAAGGCCTTAACCACCCAGGAGGCGGCCGATGCCGCTGTCTTTCTTCTCTCCGGGCGTTCGTCGGGGATCACGGCCCAGACGGTGATCGTTGATGCGGGCATGGCGATTAACTATTTTGACAAGGATATCGTCAAAGCTGCAGTTTCCTGAAAAAAAAAAGTTCATCCGACGTATGCGTACTTTTCTAAAACTCGGGAGGCGGAGCTTATCTCTGGAGGACGCCTCGCGGAGGCCGGACGGGGAACCACATGAGGCCCGGAGGGTTGCGGACAGGACGTCCGCATCTGACAGCAGGCCAGGGACGGCCTGTCTGTCATCCATGGTTTACCGGCAATAAAGCCGCAAAGCAGCGGCCGGAAGAGATAACCTCCGATGGATTGTTGCTTTCGACTTTACCAAAAAGTACGATTATTCCGGAAGAACCCAAAAAGCCGCATCCCCGGCAAGGAGGATCCGGCTTACCCATTTCAACAAAGGTCCCAAACAGGAGAGGGCGAATCAGAGAAGGGCCAGCAGAACACCGGCTGCGACTGCGGAGCCGATAACGCCTGCCACATTGGGTCCCATTGCGTGCATGATCAGATGATTTTGGGGATTGGCCTCCAGACCGACTTTGTTGACCACCCTGGCCGACATCGGCACAGCGGATACGCCTGCCGCCCCGATCAGGGGATTGATGGGAGTCTTGATGATCTTGTTCATAAGTTTTGCCAGCAAGAGTCCTCCTGCCGTACCGATACTGAAGGCAACCATCCCGAGTATCAGGATTCCCAACGTCTCAATATTCAAAAACTTGTCCGCCGAGAGTTTACTGCCGACGGCAAGACCCAGAAAGATGATGACGGTATACATCAGCGAATTCTTCATGGTATCGGAGAGCCGTTCCACCACCCCACATTCCTTGGCGAGGTTGCCGAGCATGAACATACCGATCAGCGGAGCCGCCGAGGGCAGCAACAGTGCGCAAAGGCCCAAGACCATCAGCGGCAGAATAATCTTCTCAATCTTTGATACATGCCGAAGCTGGACCATCTTGATTTGGCGTTCTTCCGGGGTGGTGAGCCATCTCATGATCGGTGGCTGGATGATCGGGACCAGGGCCATATATGAATAGGCGGCGATGGCAATGGAGCCGAGCAGCCTGGGCGAGAGGCGGCTGGAGAGGAAGATTGCCGTCGGGCCGTCCGCACCACCTATGATGCCTATTGATGCTGCATCTCGCAGTGAAAAGTTGATTCCCGGTACGTGTTGGGATAAAAACAGTGCTCCCAGCAGTGTGGCAAAGATACCCAATTGAGCTGCGGCACCCAGGAGGATGGTTAACGGGTTGGCAATCATTGGGCCAAAATCGGTCAGCGCGCCGACCCCCATGAATATCAAGAGTGGAAAAACGCCGGTGGATATCCCAACCGTATAGACATAGCTTAAAATTCCACCGGGTTCGGAGATCCCGGCTAGCGGAATATTGGACAGGATCGCACCATAACCGATGGGGATAAGTAGGAGTGGCTCGAATCCCTTGAATATACCCAGATAGAGGACTACCAGAGCGACAATGATCATCAGGACTCGGCCAAAGCCGATAGTCCAATCCTTGGTAAACTGGTTTTTGAATATGTCGTAGATGCCGGTTGTCTGGAAGAGATTAACAAAGAGTTTTCCGATGGTCGGCAGTTTTTTTCCTATTGCGTTGTTTGGTTGATCCGTGACGATGGCATAGGACTGCATAGTACCAATGATATCGCCTTCTTTTACCTTCTTGTAGGATTCTGTGTTTACGGTGAGTATCTTTCCGGATACACCCGCCCTCAGTTCGATTTTCGTTCCGTCGTCTTTTTTCAGGGTGGCAAGGAGGTCCCCGCTGTAGACGTAGGTTCCCGGTTCGATGTCCACCCGTAAGACCTTGGCATCGGCTGGGGATTTGATCTCAACATTCGTCCCCCCCGGTGTGGTGTCGGCATAACCGGAAGCAAGAGCAATGGAGAAAAAGCTCAAGACAGTGAGCACGAAGATTTTTATTTTCATAACGAGTAACCTGGCATGAAAAAAGCGGTGACACTGCAGGCCCATGCCCGCAGTGCTCTATTAGCCGATGGTAACCAATGGTTCTGATGTCTGTACCGTATCGCCGGAGGCGACATGCACCGCGATGATCCTACCGGCAACAGGTGATTTGACCTCAGATTCCATTTTCATAGCTTCCATGATCACCAGGGGATGATCTTTTTCTACCTGGTCACCAACCTCGACCAGGACTTTGACAATATTGCCTGGAGTCGGGGCGTCCACTGCGGTGCCGTCGTCGGTCTCGGATGGTGCTGGATCTGTGGCAGGAATCTGACCGGTCGGTGTAGCCTGTATAGCCTGAGTTCCTTCAGCCACGACCACGTTATAGGGCCTGTTGTTTACCATAATGGTGTAGTTTCTGGGTCCACTTGGGGCAGCAGCCTTCGGGGTGGCCTTCTTTTTTTGCGGTTCCGGCTTTTCGTCGGAGATTTTCCGTACGTTTACCTTGGCATTGCCCAGGAGAAAGTCGAGACCCTTCTGTTCACAACTGGCGATAATGAAGAGGTTTTCATCATTGACCGGAAGGTTGTTGTCTTCCAGGATCTTGGTGGCCTTGGGAATTCCTGGTTCGAGGATATCGAGTGGGTTGTCGGTGAAAACGGGTTTTCCAAGTTGTTCGGATGCGAGTTTGACGATTTCCGGATCGGGCGGTGCCGGTGTTCTTCCGAAATATCCAAGGACCATATTACCGTAATTCGGGTTGATTTTTTTCCATTTTCCCTGGGTTACATTTAAATAGGCCTGTTGAAAATAGAACTGGGAGACAGGGGTGACGGATGTCCCGAAACCACCCCTGGCTACAACCTCTGACATCTCCTTAATAACAGCCGCGTAGAGATGAAGCGTGCCGGTGTCCCGCATCATCATCGTATTGGCTGTAAGTGCCCCGCCGGGCATTGGTGAAAGGGTGACGGTCGGAGAGACCATCTTGGCCTCCGGTGGGAAGAAATAGTCCTTCATGGCCCTTTCAAATGATTCCGAGGCAAGGAGAATTTTTTCGTAATCGAGATCAAGCGTAAAATCGGTGCCTTTGAGAGCGTGCATCATCGAAAGGATATCCGCCTGGCAGGTACCACCGCTGACCGGACTCTTGGCCAGATCGATACCTGTTGCCCCACCTTCAACGGCGGCAAGATTCTGGGAAATGGCCAGCCCCGCAGTATCATGGGTATGGAACCAGAGAATGGTGTCTTCGGGGACAACTTTGCGCGCGGCTTTAAGGGTCTCGTAGACCTTTCTGGGATTCGCGGTTCCCGAGGCATCTTTGAAGCAGATAGAGTGGAAAGGGATGCCGGCAGCCAGGATTTGTTTCAGGCGATCGATATAAAATTCCGCGGTATGGGCCCCGGTACATCCCGGAGGAAGATCCATCATTGATATGACCACCTGATGATGGAGGCCATGATGGGCAATGCGTTCACCGGAGTATTCCAGATTCCGCACATCATTTAAGGCATCGAAGTTTCTGATGGTGGTCATTCCATGCTTTTTGAACATCTTGGCATGAAGATCGATGATGTCCCTTGGGCATTGGCTCAGTGCGACAACGTTGATACCTCGAGCCAGTGTCTGAAGATCGACATCGGGTCCCACTTCGGCCCGGAAGCGGTCCATCATGTCGAAAGCAGATTCACCACAATATAGAAAGAGGCTCTGAAATCTGGCACCGCCTCCGGCCTCAATATGGGTAATGCCTGCATCGACAGTTGCCTTGAGCGCGGGCATAAAGTCATCGGAAAGCACCCTGGCGCCGAAAACCGACTGAAAGCCGTCCCTGAAAGACGTGTCCATGAATTTAATTACTTTCTTCCCCACAGTTCTTCTCCTCAGGTTGGATTTTCCCCGTCATTGATGGGTGAAAGGGAAAAAAACAAGTATTTTATCTGCACGCATCAGCAGCTTCTGAGTTTGTCCGCTTCAAATACGGCTATTGCTGCGGCTATTGCCGCGATATCATCATCATTTGTAATCGGAGTGGCTGCTAACAATCGACTGGATTTTTTTGCCTTTCTGGCCATTGCCACTCTTTTTCTTTCAAGTTCAAGACTTTCAAGCTCCTTGGCAGTTTGTTTTCGTGTTAATCTTGAGACCAACTGTATGCATAGGACGGTAAGCCAGAGAAAGCAAAAGACCGTGCCCATGCCGACCAGCATGAGTTTAACGCCCTCTAAAATCATATTTCGCCTCGCACTATTAAGTGACACTTTAAAACGTGCCGGTTTCGTGTAATTCCTTGGTTATGTCTGAATACAAACGAACCTAGATGGAGTTTATCGCATTATCCTGCCGTATTAGGAGGATAATGCGTGAAAACAAAACGTTATCTTGTGATTATAGTTCCAATGAACAAAAGGTCGACAGTGGAAGACGATTGAATCTTTGATGAGAATTTACACAATATGGTCATCTCCAGACAAAAACGGTTTGCGCTGCACCGGGAAATCACTTGTTATAGATGCGGTCGGCTATGGCCAAAGATTTTATTCATCCCCAAAGTGATGATTTTGTGAAAACCGTCGACCTCTGTGAAGATAATACAATAAATCAAAGATTTACAGATTTGGATCACCAGCCATTGTCATTAGGTTTCGTAGACGGAGTATTCTGTTTCCTTTCCCAGTAATGTATCGATCTTGGTCTGAATTTCGATCCGCTGTGGATCGGCAACCCAGGCGTTCCAGTCTTTAACAGAACGCCAGGTGCTAACAACCAGACATTCATCTGTCTTATCGATTCTTTTAAGTGTTTCCCCCGTGATGTATCCCGGTTGGTTCAAGGTCAGGCTTCGGAGTTTTTTTAACAAGATAGTCAGTTCAATGATGTTTTTGTCGGTTATGTTTCTTTTAATCAATATCTTGACTGTCATACTTCCCTCCCTTGAGCAAGTGTATTGCTTTATGAGCGTTTCATCGCTAAACTGAATACCGGTAATTTGTCTCTGTACATGGGGAAACAATCTCAGTTTGGATCATCCGATCAGTTTTTTTTATATTGAAATTGTATCGGAAAGTCAATTAATAAGAGAAAATGTACGATAACTAATAGTGAACATTCACTCAAATATTAATTATCAGAGGAAAGGCATTTACCCTGAGGGGAGCGGCTCTTGCGTGTTGTTTGCGTATTTAATCGAATTAATGCAGTATTTTGGAGCTGGTTTTTTTGTGGACCAGCCCAAAAGGTCAGAAAATTTACTGGCGCTGACAAGGGGGTTAAGTATCAATTTGTCTTATGTGAAAGATGGCTTATGTTGAAATATCTATTTCAAGCTGACTTGTGGTTGAAGAAAAATAAATGAAAAACTATTTTTCCAGATTGGGCAAAGGCTGTGCTTTAGTACTTCTTGTTGGAGTACTTGTATCGGCATGTCTCTTTGGATTGTTGAAAAGAGGGATCACTCTTGATCATTTCAGATTGGGGGATGCCACGCTCAAACAGGTATCTCTTCATTTAGATAAAAAACTTGCGCTGACCATTGACGAAATAGCCATTGATTCCAGTGGAAAAATATCTGAAAAAGCGTTTGATCCTTCGAGTATTCGAAGAGTGATGACTTGGATTGATTTGGTTGTAAACTGTTTTGACGCCATCAACATCAGAAGGATTGCAGTGGGTGAAACGGTGGCATCCTTTATGTTGAGAGGTGATCGGTCCGGGTTGGTAACGATAAAAAATCCGGCCTATTCCCTGACCACGGTTATTTCCTATTCGGAGCCGTTTTTCACCTTAAATGTTCGAGAGTTCAAAAGTGTCAACTATCGCACTAATGGCAGTGGGAAGATACTGATAAATATTGTTAAAAGAAAATTTGTAAGTGATCTCAAAGTTATTCTGGCCCAAACTCTGCCGTTGGAACTTCATCTGGAAGGTAATCGTTCTCAGCTGAAATTTGAGGGGAAAGGCACAGCATTGGTGGATGATATCCGCCCTATAGTCGAACTTTTTGCTCTTGATCAGGATATCCAGCCATGGATAACGGAGTACCTGAAGGGACGTTCGTTCAGACTTGATGTCGTACGAGGTACCGTACCGTTTGCGGCACCGGAAAAGGTCTTTGATACCCTGTATGCAAAGGCGTCTGTTCAGGACTGTGAATACAGCTTTGAGTCGAAACTGCCTGCAATTAAGGCTCATTCCGTTGATGTTGTTTTTGAAAATGGGGTATTGAAAATTTTTCCCCACCAGGCCACCTATGCAGGTGTCAATACCGGTCGTAGTTGGCTGGATATTGACTTCACTGCTCATGATCCCATTCTTACGGCTTTCATACGTACCAAAGCCGGGTTGGGTGATGATATACTTCATCTCCTCGATTTCTATAACATCCGCCTGCCGTTTAAACAGACGGAGGGACAAACAGCTGCTGACTTGACACTCTCTATTAATCTTGTTGATTTGGAGGTAGGGGCTAAGGGAGTTTTTAAAGTAAAATCAGGATCTTTTTCCTACGGCCAAGGGACATATACCGTAAAAGATTCAACTGTTTTGCTTGTCGATGACAATGTTACTATACAAGAGCTGAACCTTGTCTACCGGGATATGGTAAAAATAAAGGTCGAAGGCAAGCTGGATATCCTCTCAGAAAAGGATGAGCTCTCCATTGCCGTGAGTAAATTCGATCTTCCGTGGCAGGACAGAATACTGTCATTGGACACCTCCGGAACCAATGTTCTGATTGAATTTAGGAAAAATAAAGATATTGAAACCCTAACTGTTCCTAAATCCACATGGAGGTTTGGAACAGTGCCGATAAAAGTTGATGGGTTCTCGTCCTCGGTGAAGACGGATGATTTTTCAGGAATCCTGTCAAATATTCATGTCGATGTCCCTCCATATGCGCAGGCCCTGCTCTCGGGAAGATTTAATTTTTCCAAGGGCACCTGCAACCTTGTAGTAGATGTTCAGGGTTGGGATGGGGACGGCATTACACTTGATCAACAACATCTGCCTTTAGTTCTCAGGTATGAAAAAGGCTTGAAAATTTCTTCAGAGCAAAAATCCAAATGGCTGGTAGGTGAGAAAAAAGTTTGGGTGAACGCCTTGAAACTGACATATGCAGAAAAAATAGTCATCATCGATCAGCTCAGCATGGATATGGAGAATTTCGTCAAAGGCTCGTTACATGGGATATATGATTTGGCAACCGGCAAGGGAGCCTTGCTCCTGGATCAATTGGAAATTGAGAGTCTTGGGAAAAATATCCCGGATTTTTCGGCCAAAAATCTTTCAGTCAGTTTGGCGGTAACCGACGGGGTAATATCGGCCATTATCCCCAATCTGGGGGTGTCCTATCAATGGAAGCGGTCTTCCAAATGGGCTGTACATATATCTGCGTTGGGAAAACTCTATGATTATTCCAACTTTCTACAGAGATACAATCTCAATCGAGGAACGGTCGATATTTGGAAAACGGGAGCCAACTCCCTTATGTTTTCAGGAAGAATTACCTATCCGTATTCTTTTTTAGTGAAAAATAATATTCCGGTAAATGTGTATACAGTAAAAGGGAGGTATGAAGAGGGCAATTTTGAGGCAACAATCGACAATGATATCCATCTGCATTATGCCGATAGAATGCAGATAACTTCGAGCGGTATAGGGTATAATTTTTCAGCACTCCGGGCGTATCTTGAAGATCATTTAGGCAAGGAAGTGGATAAATCGAAGGATGATATACCAGACTTTGATTTGCAGGCCGACAAGACAGTTCTTTATCTCAATGCCGATCAAAATGCACCGGCCGACCAATTGCAGATACACTCGGAAAACGGGAAATTGACGGGTAAATTGGCATTCGGCAAAGGGAAGGCGGAGCTTGAAATGAATAATGTCCAATTCACCCTCTTGGGACAAGATTTCGGAGAAAAATTTTTAGATGGTATTTTGAAGGATTCTCAATTTATCGGCGGGAAACTATCCTTCTATGTCAGTGGGTTATTGACAAAATTCAAAGGAGTGGTGAAGATTGACGACAGCGTGGTCAAGAATGGAGCGGTATTAAACAATATCATGGCGTTCATCAGTACAGTGCCGGATCTGATTACATTTTCCCTCCCCGGATACAGTCTGCAAGGGATGCCTTTCAGCCGTTTGTATGCCGGTTTTTTCTACGATAATCATACAATTGATGTGAAGACCTTTGCCATTGAATCGAACGCACTTGACATGACGGGAACAGGGAAGATCAATCTTGTTAAGAATTCGATCAAGATGAATATTGACCTCATCAGCAAGACGAAAAAATATATAAGCAAAATTCCGCTGATCGGCTACCTTTTGGTGGGGGACACCAAAATACCGACAATAACGCTCAATGTCGAGGGAAAACTCAATGATCCTGAGGTAAGCACTTCAGTGTATAAAGAAATTGTAAAAACACCTTTTGATATTCTTTTGCGGACAATCAGCCTGCCCGTTCATCTCTTTGACCAATTGGAAGAGGCAACAAAGGACTCCTCCACCCAGAACAAGGTAAAAGCTCCGGACAAGGCCCAGAAGCCTTAAGGTCTTCTGGGGAGATAATTCTTTTCTTATCTAAAAGGTTTGAAAAATCGTTTATCGTGATCTGCCATTTTCAGCATCGCTAGATCTCCTTTGGAATCACCATAGGCATATATTTCCTCGAAATCCGATGGATCATATCGGGACAAGACACGTCTGACCTTTTCGTCCCCCCAACAGTTCTTCCCCGAGATTTTTCCTGTAATCATGGAATTGGAATCGATTACAAGCTCTGTTGCGATGATATCGATTCCATGTTTGCGGCACCATGGCTCCAGGATGGGGCGAGGACATGCAGAAACAATGACCGTCACATCACCCCGGTTTTGATGCCAACGGATACGTTCCATTGCTTTTGGGCGGAGGATTGCCGGGATCTTTTCATCACAGAAACGAAGAGCAACTAAACGAAGATCTTCTGCTGATCTGTTTTTGAAAAAAAACTTCAAAAAATCCTCTTTCAAAGCATAATTTGGATATGATCCGAGGAGGTATGTAAGAATACGAGGGGAGAGCAGCAAGTAGCCGAGAATATATTTCTTCGGGTTGAGAAATCGGGTAAATAAGAGATAACTGTCTTGATTACTGATTGTTCCGTCAAAATCGAAAAGGGCAAGGTTCATGGAGGGTCGGAAAATAAAATATGCGGATCAGGGGATAAAAGAGGCCTGAAAAAGTTTGTAGAGTATCGGTATTGGAAAAAAGAGAAGGACAATAAGGACACTGCTGCAAAGAAGGCAATAGATCACAAATCCGCGTTCTTTATACAAACGCTCCGGATATTGAGCCGGACTGTTTTCAAGGAAACCCAGATGGATATACCAGGTCATGAAACCTGCAATCAAAGGAATGGAGAGAATAAGCTCCATCCGGTATCTGATGAGGAAAATACCGAAAAAAAGCCCGAAAGCTGTAGCATAATAGATAATACTTTTTAATAAACGCTCCTCGTTGTAATAGGCAAACGAGCGCCTGTAGCTGGCACTTATGTTCGGGTTGTTGATCATGCGATATTCGGCAAGACGTTTGATGGCCATGAAAAACGCACCCACCATCCAATAGGCGAGGAGCAGGGAAAGAGGCGGTAGGATAATTATGCCGGTTCCATACCAACCGAGCAGCAATCGTATCGGGTTGTTAACGGATTCGCTCAAGACATCAAAATAGGGTTTGTCCTTACTTCTGACCGGAGGGATGTTGTATATACATCCCATGACCCATAGCAGGAGGCCGATATAAAGGAATTGGGTTCCAAGAACGGAGGAGAGGCCAAAACCTATTATGGCAAAAACAATCCATTGGATAAAAGCTATCGGTTTGTATATCAGCCCGGAGGGGACAGGGCGCGACTTTTTGACCGGATGGAGGGCGTCATACTTGGCATCAAGGAGTTCATTGAGAATATAATTACTTGAAGCAATCATGCCGGCGGCAACGAAAGCAAGCAGAACACGCTCTCCGGTCTGCCAGGTAACTAGTTCAGGTTGAGCGTATAACGCCACGACAACGCCAGGTAGCATGAAGATGTTTTTGAACCAATGATCAAAACGGGCGATTTGGAGATATGGAGCAAGTGTATGACGCATGATGAATTTTCTGACCTTACATTTTTGAAGAGTAAATTATTCGCGGTATTTTCGAGAGAGTTTTCATGGAGAAGGTCGAAATTCGATATCCTTTACTTCCCAGGAGTGGGGGATATGCGAGGAAAGCTTGATATCTATTTCCTCCCCTTCAATATTCCCCATATCCTTTAATGGGAGTGGAATCGTGTATTCCTTCCATCCTTTTGCAAGGGTTATTTTAGACGCAACTTCCTTGTGGTTCAGCGAAACTGACATGAAAGCCGACACCTTACCCGTTGCATGGGCCTTGAAGCAAAGGATAGAGTTTTTCTTGAGTATGTCGGTCCGAACGAGTTTTTCTATCTTGTTGCCTGTGATAACTGAGCGTTTTTGTCTGTACAAAGAATATTTTGGACCCTTGTCCACCAATTCCCATACGTTATCAAACTCTTTCCATGGGAAAGGCATTCTCCATCCCAACTCATGAACTCTTAACGTCGTCTTGTCTATAATGAGGTATGCAGGAGGCCAGACCTTTTCTACCCATGGATCGATTTTGTTAAGATCCCAATCTTTTTTTTCTGAGAAATAAAGCTGCTCATAAGACTTCGGGTTGAATCCTGACCAGCCGTTAATAAGCAGCGGGAATTTGCCGATGGTGGTCATTACGAGATCGGCTTCGGTATTTCGAATGGCTACGGGGAGCATGAAAAGCACATATTTGCCCGGTAAATTTTGGGCCTCTTTTATCACCTTGGAATTTACAAACGGTCTGCAATCTTCGAACTTGTACTTCATCATGTGGCGAGCGTCATAAATGAGGACTGCAAGCAGAATCGGCAATACAAAGAGTACCTTTTTATTTTTCTGAACCAGTTGATTAAGAACAAAACAACCCGCAACGGTGAGATAGGTCAAAATAACGATGGAAAACCGGGTCAGACCGCGTACAGCGCTGAATAGAGGATCCCAGGAAGCCATGTCCAGAAAAGGCCCCCGGGCAAGAACAAGACGATGGGTATCCGGGCCGATACTTATGAATGGGCCGAAGCTGACAAAAAAACAGACAACGGCAGCTGTTGCCATTCCGGTTAAAAGAATGCGGGGCAAGAGCGTTTGGTTGTTATTAAAAAATATCCCGGCGATATAAAGGAAAATCAACAAAAAACTAATATGATATAGATAAGGATTGAAGGGCTTCAGCCAGGAAACTGAAGCGCGACTGCTATATGATTGGATAAGGACAGCTGCCCAGAATAGAAACCAGAGGAGCAATTTCGCCCAGGCGATATACCGGGAGGTCTTTTTTACTGTCGAGTAATTTTTCAAGAAATAGAAAGCATCGAAGAGAAAAAAGACCAGAACCAGAAAGCAGAGTACGGTGCCGGGAAAGAGAAATGTTTCAGCGAAATGATGTGAGGGGATCTTGATCCATCTCAACAGCGGTGCGCTTCCGGTATCAAGGTATTGGATTGGTTGGGCAAAATATTTCAGATAATCCGCTATCGAACGTTCATAGCCACCTTGAAGATGGAGCAATGCATAAGGATAAAGAAATATGGCTGAGATCACTAGAGAACAAAAAACTATCAGAATTCCGGAGAGGTAAAATTTCCTGTTTACCCTTAAACTTCGGTCGTTTACATAAAAGGCGATGAAGACAAAGATCATGATAATTATGGCCATGATCGTATAGTACAGACATGAGGTGGCTGATATAAAGTAACCAAGGCAGAACCACAGGGCTGTTTTCCATGTGGGGTCTTTGAGCCACTGCTTTAGCAGGAGTAACATCAGAGGGAATATGAAAATCAATACCATATTGAATTCAACATAATAGGGCATTCTGAAGGGCATAAGGCAATAGACAAAACTTCCGAAGGCACTGACAAGAGCTGATATATCTAGAGATTTCAGAAAGATGAACATCAGTGTTCCGGAAAGTGTCCAGAAGAACAGCATTGTGGAGTTAAAGCTAAAAAATGGATTGCCTGTGAGAGCGTAAAAGATTGCGTATATGAATGATTCCGGCCATAACATTTCACTGAATGCCAGGGCATAGGAATGAGGATAAAAAAAGTTTACATTATAGTTCGGCACCAAGAAATGGCCATGGAGAATGTTATGGGCATTCCAGGCCATCCATTCACCCATGATTTTAGGATCCCAGTGGTAGGCAAGTCCTGTAAAGAAGTAGCTCGACCAGGATTTTACTCCATAAAGAATGGCAAGAGCGAGGAGGCAGGAGAGGATAAGAAGCTCAAGGAAAGGTCTTTTGGATTTCAGGCTAAAAGAAACTTTAAACATATTTTTTAATGCTACAGAAATTAATATTTAAAATTGCAGCCTTAAGTGGGATGCGACCGGACGTTTCATATGAATGATTGAAATATTCTGCCCCATGCTTTTTGTACCCAGGAAAGGACAAAAAATAATTGCAAACCAAAACGTTAACGACTGTAGCAGGGAAAGTTTAAACTTACAATCTTTTTTTAATAGGTACCTTGTTTCAAAGGGATGGGTACCATATTGTCTGTTTGTCTTTAAAAAGATTGGTAATAAATCGAACTGTAAAGATTGTCATAATCATCCGATTGTCTCGATCTTGGCAAATTCTGGCTCATGAACGGGAAGGAGGATATCGGCCATCTCTTTGACCTTGAGCATGATGTCATAGGCCTCATAACTGTTAATAGTTGTTCCCGGCGGGATGACCTCCATCTCCATTGCCTTGATCTTGGCAGGAGGGTAAAAATTTTCCTTGATTACACAAAAACCGGTTATGGCGGCTTTGCCTTTTGCTGTTTCAATAAATACCGTCATTCCACCCGGCGTATGGATAGGGGTGTGCATCACACGTATTCCCGGAAGAATCTCCTGGTCTTCCTTAACGATTTCTATTTGGTTGTTCTCTTCGATCTCCAGGATGAAATCCTCCACATAGCGAAAATCGAGGGGATGGGGATTCTTGATGGTGCTCAGTTCTTTTTCATGGATAAAAAAACGGGCGTTGCTGCATTTATAATCATTTTCACAATGATCAGCATGGAGATGGGTGTGGATGACAATGTCTATGTCCTCAGGAGTAATGTCAAATTTTATCAGGCCCTCCTCCAGTGTATGGATTTTTCCGCCGATGGCCTTTTCTCGATCTGCGGATTGAACAGGATGCATCTCTCCCGTGTCGATCAATATTTTTTTATCTCCTCCTTCGAGATACCATGCATAGATCGGAATGGTATAGGGGGTGCCATAATCGTTTTGATAGGTCATCATTCCCTTATCAAAGATTTTTGTCCCGACAACAATTGGGTGGATGGTATAGGTGGCCATGGATATCTCCTGCTGAAAGAGTATAGATTGAACTACAGAATAAAATGATAAGAGATACGACAAAAGTCAATACTCTTGATGGCTGAATGCGTAGCCTCATCCAGACTGGTTATGAAAGGGGGTGCTTTCAATAGCGATGTCTGGTACAAGATCGATGAGATGGATACCCATCGGAGAGGAGTTTTTTCAATAAAAGTCTGCTGAAGCGGAGGAGAAGTGAATACAGTTCAACAATGTCTTGCCGGAGTGAAAGTCCTTGATCTCAGCCAATACCTTCCTGGACCGTTTGCCACCCAGATTCTGGCCGATCTGGGAGCTGATGTCGTCAAAGTTGAACCGCCGGCCGGAGACCCCATGCGGAGGTTTATCGCGGTGGACCCCGACGGTATTTCCCCTTTTTATAAACAAGTCAATGCTGGCAAATCGATTATCCGGTTAAACCTGAAGACAAGGACTGACAAAGAGGTCTTTGAAAGGTTGGTGAAAGGTGCGGACATTCTTCTGGAGTCCTTTCGGCCCGGAGTAATGGAGCGTCTCGGCTTCGATAGCAAGCGTTTGAAAATGCTTAATCCGGGTCTTGTTCACTGTGCTCTTTCCGGCTTTGGTCAGACAGGTCCCTATCGCCTTCGTGGTGGGCATGACCTTTCTTATATGGCATTGACAGGTGGTTTGTCCGCCACAGGGACGGAAAAAGAGCCGGTGATCATTTTTCCTCCCCTTGCCGATCATGCCGGGGCACAACAGGCGGTTATCATGATACTTGCCGCTTTATTGCGTCGCGGTATCTCAGGGAAGGGGAGTCATATCGATGTCAGTCTTTTCGAGACCGCGTTGTCCTGGCAATCAATTGGTTTTGGTATGGCCGGACGTGATCCCCAGAACATTGCACGAGCCCATGGACTGTTAACGGGTGGTGCTGCCTACTATCATATCTATCGGACATCCGATGATCGCTTCATGGCCTTTGCCGCGATCGAGGAGAAATTCTGGTTGTCCTTCTGTCAAGCGGTTGAACGGCCTGATTGGATAGAGCGGCAGAGGGAACCTTTGCCGCAAAGTGCCCTTATATCTGAGCTTCAAAGTCTTTTTGCCAGTCGTAACTTTAGGGAATGGAGTGAATTGGCTGCCGATGTTGACTGCTGCCTGGAGCCGGTATTGGAGTTTGGTGAGGTTAAGGAGCATCCGCAGGTGCGTGAGCGGGGAATTATCCAGTTTTCAGACGGTCGATTGTCCGGTTTTGAAAACAACTTTCCTGCATTGGTAGACGGAGTTTCTCCGAAAAAACGCCCTCCCTTGAAGGAAATTCAAGCCCATGAGGTTTTCGAGAACTGGGAAATTGCTCCAACCTGATAGAGCCAAACAGAGGGGAAAGGCGCCAGAAAAGCCTAACCTTCTATTGCTCCTTTCCCCGAAATGATCCTGCACGATCACGGTTGTCGATACCGTTTTTGATTTCAAAGGCTTTTCGATATTTTGCAGGAGTACCTTTTATTTTCGTCGGATTAGTTCGTGGTAAAAAATGCTAAACAGTTGATGATTTGAGCATATTTTTGTTTTTTCTTTTATTTTCAAAGCAATATATCTGAATCATTCATTATGAAGACGGCAAGGTTTGATTATATGATCAATTTATCTCTGTCATCGTGCCTGGTTATTGGGATGAACGAAACGGTTTGGATGCCCCGTAACGGATTGGTATTTAGCCATCAAGCTAAGAACAGCGTCCTTTCGTCCCCGTGGATAGAGTATTGGCATAGAGATTGCTGTGCTTTTTCGATGATAAAGGATCCGGGAAAATGCAGATCCATAGAGCGATTCTTCGCTGGATGGCTTTTGAATCAATGGAAGAAAGAAAAGAACGGTGAGAACGTTTACAAACGTCTGCCTTCAGGGCAGGGGGAGGCTTTTGCGCTGGAAATTTCAGTGATTGCGGCAAGATGGGAAATTTCATCAATAGAGATATATAAGTTAAAAAATATTGAAAACGCCCCGGGAATGTGCTAGCCTCATAATTGAACGCAATTATTTTTTGTTTCCAGAACTGCATTATTACCCCAGAAAGCAACCTTGAACGTTTCCATTGTGTTTGTCCTGCGGAAAACACACAACCCTAAAAGTGATAAAAGGAGGAAAGGATGAAGCTCTTGAAAGCAGGAATGATGATCATGCTGGCTGCCATTCTATTGGTCGGCCTAGCACCGGTAGCTAAAGCTGGTGAGACTTTGAATGCGGTAAAGGCCCGGGGATATGTGAAGGTGGGCGTCAACGGTGGACTGTTCGGATTTGGGATGCCGGACGAAAAAGGGGTATGGCGTGGTCTGGATGTGGACACAGCCAGAGCCATATCAGCGGCTATTTTTGGAACTCCCGATAAAGTGAAGTTTGTCACGCTGACGACGCAGACACGATTTACGGCCCTTCAATCGAAAGAGATCGATGTCCTTTGTCGAAACGCAACGCGTACCCTGACCCGGGAGACCGAGTTGGGTCTGGATTTTGTCGCCGTCAATTACTATGACGGTCAGGGTTTTCTGGTACCTAAAAAATTAGGGATTAAAAGTGCCAAAGAGCTCAATGGTGCCAGTGTCTGTGTTCTTCCCGGAACGACAACCGAGCAGAATGCCGCTGACTTTTTCAGAGCCCATAATATGAAAATGAAACCGGTGGTTATCGAACAGAACACCGAGCTCTACCAGGCATTTTTTGCCGGTCGTTGTGATGTCTTGACCTCCGATTCTTCGCAGTTGGCCGGTATCAGGGCTGTGGCGTCAAATCCTCAGGATTATGTGATTCTGCCGGAAATTATTTCCAAAGAACCTTTGGCTCCGGCCGTTCGTCATGGTGACAACCAATGGAAGGATATTGTTGATTTCAGCGTTCTGGCAATGATCGATGCTGAAGATCTGGGTATCACCTCGAAGAATGTTGACGAGATGTTAAAGAGTAATGATCCGAATATCAAACGATTCCTTGGTGTTACCCCAGGAAACGGCAAAGCCCTTGGCCTTGACGAGAAGTTTGCCTATAACATCGTCAAATATGTCGGCAATTACGGTGAGGTCTTTGAACGTAATGTCGGTGTCCATACCAAGCTGGGCCTCAAACGGGGGCTGAATGCCCAATGGAAAGATGGGGGGTTGATGTATTCTCCACCTTTCAAATAGATTGAGATTGTAAATCGCAGGAGACGGGCCTGGTCGGAAAGGTGACCAGGCCCTTTGTACAGTGTGTTCCTATAAAACATCTATTTAGCCCGGAGAGAGAACGTGTCGGGAGGGCAAACGAAAGTTAAGGAAATAAATACGGTTGAGCAGATTCCTTTTTGGCGTGACCCGGATAAACTCGCTATTTTTTATCAAGCTGTTGTCCTGAGCCTGGTAATCTCGTTCGGCTACTATCTTTTTTACAACGCCCAGACCAACCTCGCCAAGCAGTCTATCCGAACAGGGTTTGGTTTTCTGCATCGAGAGGCAGGATTCGAGATTGGTGAGTCGGTCATAGCCTATTCGGCGGCCAATTCTTATGCCCGCGCTTTGGCGGTAGGCTTGCTGAATACGCTGAAGGTCTCTTTTTTAGGGATAGTTTTAACTATCCTGTTGGGGGTAGTGGTCGGCGTGGCCCGGTTGTCGACAAACTGGCTGGTTTCGAGGGCTGCGGCCATATATATAGAGGTCCTGCAAAATATTCCCGTCCTGTTGCAGCTCTTTTTCTGGTACACAATATTCCATAGCAATCTTCCTTCACCGCGCAAATCGATGCATCCTTTGCCTGGTGTCTTTTTTAACAACCGTGGATTTTATTATCCTCTACCTGCTGATAACCCTGTCTATGTCTGGGTGGGTATAGCCTTCATTGCCGCTCTTGTGGCTGGATATATTCTGCGCAGATGGGCACGGGTGAGACAGGACAAGACAGGTCAGATTTTTCCTGCAGGATGGTGTGCAATAGGGCTGGCAGTTCTTTTACCGGTGATTACCTGGGCTGTGGGTGGAGCTCCTAAAGAGTTGAATGTCCCTCATCTCATCGGGTTCAATTTTGAAGGGGGGATCAATTTCAGTCCGGAATTTGGAGCTCTTTTACTCGGGCTTGTGCTCTATACTTCAGCTTTTGTCGCGGAGATAGTCCGGAGCGGCATCCAGGCCATATCGAAGGGGCAGACCGAAGCAGCCGTGAGCCTTGGACTGAAACCGAGGCGAGTCCTGGGGCTGGTTATTCTTCCTCAGGCCTTGCGTATCATCATTCCACCGCTCACCAGCCAGATGCTGAATCTGACGAAGAACAGCTCGCTTGCTATCGCTATCGGTTATCCGGATTTTGTTGCGGTGGCTAATACCACCATAAATCAGACAGGTCAGGCCATCGAAGGGGTTGCTTTAATCATGATTGTCTATTTATTTATCAGCCTGGTGACCTCCCTTTTCATGAATTGGTACAATAAGAAAAAAGCCTTGGTGGAAAGATAAGTTATGGAAAGTTCAAAAGAGATCACGGCCGGTTCCGAACTCAAACCACCGATCACAAGTGTCGGCGTCATCGGTTGGATGAGAGAAAATCTGTTTAACACCCCTCTTAATTCCCTGCTGACGATTTTTATCCTCTTCTGCCTTTATGCGATCGTCCCTCCGCTTGTAAAATGGGCTTTCTTTAATGCTGACTGGACATCTTCGGGACAGGTCTGCAAAGAATCGACCGGTGCCTGCTGGTCAGTTGTAACAAATAATTTTCGTTTCATTCTTTTCGGCTTTTATCCCTACGATGAGCAATGGCGGCCGACGGTCTCCATCGTGATTTTTATTCTTCTGGTAATTTTCAGTCACAACCGACGTTTTTGGAACAAGAACCTGATCTATGTCTGGGTCGGAGGCGTCGTGGTTATGGGAGTGTTCATGCGGGGAGGGCTTTTCGGTCTGTCAGTGGTCGAATCGACGAAATGGAGCGGTATCATTCTGACCTTGATGTTGTCTCTTTTCGGTTTGACGGCTGCCTATCCTCTTGGCGTTTTGTTGGCCCTGGGCCGTAAATCCTCTCTTCCAGCGATTAAAACACTCAGTATCGTCTATATTGAACTGATACGGGGTGTCCCATTGATCAGTCTGCTTTTCATGTCGTCGGTGATGTTTCCCTTGTTTTTGCCGGAAGGAATCACCATTGACAAGATTCTGCGGGCACAGGTGGCCATCATCATGTTCACTGCGGCCTATATTGCAGAAGTCGTACGCGGCGGGCTACAGGCAATCCCCAGTGGACAGTATGAGGCGGCGGAAGCCCTCGGCCTGGATTATTCGCAGAAGATGCGTCTGATCATCTTGCCCCAGGCTCTTAAGGTCGTCATTCCGCCTACGGTGAGTATTCTGATTTCAGCATTCAAAGACACATCACTGGTTATAATTATAGGTCTTTTCGATTTGATGAAAACCACCCAGGTAACATTATCCAATCCGGAATGGTCGGGGTTCAGTACCGAGGCCTATATCTTTATCGCTCTTCTGTATTTCGGAGGTTGTTTTGCTATGTCGAATTTCAGCCGCAGTCTTGAAGATGACCTGAAGACCTAAGGAAATCTAAGATAGGTTGTTGAATTTACATTAATTACCTCAACATGAAGGCAAAGAGATGATTACAGAAGCCACCCAGAATATAGATGAGAACAAGGCCATTATCAAAATAATCGATATGCACAAGTGGTATGGGGATTTTCATGTCCTTACGGATATTAACCTGACTGTGCAAAAGGGTGAGCGAATCGTTATCTGCGGTCCCTCCGGATCCGGCAAATCGACATTGATCCGCTGTCTCAATCGTCTGGAAGAGCACCAGCGAGGCAGGATTATCGTTAACGATATCGAACTTTCAAAAGATATTAAAAATATCGAGAAAATACGAACCGAGGTTGGGATGGTCTTCCAGCATTTCAATCTCTTTCCTCATCTGACGATTCTGGATAACCTGACCTTGGGGCCCATCTGGGTGAGGAAGGTTCCCCGGGCCGAGGCCGAGGAGACGGCCATGTATTACCTGGAAAAGGTGCAAATTGCTGAGCAGGCACAAAAATTTCCCGGCCAGTTATCGGGGGGACAGCAACAGCGAGTGGCCATTGCCCGTAGCCTTTGCATGAAACCAAAGGTAATGCTCTTTGACGAACCCACCAGCGCACTCGATCCCGAGATGGTTAAAGAGGTCTTGGATGTCATGATAGACCTGGCCAAAGAGGGGATGACCATGCTGGTCGTTTCACATGAAATGGGTTTTGCCCGAAGCGTAGCCCACCGGGTGCTGTTTATGGATGCGGGTCAAATTGTTGAACAGAACAATCCCGACGACTTCTTTTATCACCCTCAGAATGAACGGACCAAAAAGTTCTTAAGCCAGATCCTCCACTAGAAATGGCGGGGTGGTGGCGGTTCCGGCGCGGTCTCTTGATCGTTAAAAGGTGACGTCAGCGAAAAGTCGGGGAGATAGTAATCAGGACTGTTACTTTCCTGTAACCAGCCGGTTTCAAATCCAAAATCATCGATTGCCGCGACAACACGACGGTATTCCCATGGGGTGACTCTTCTATTCAAGGGTGGATGGCAGAGAACGTCCGGTGTCGGGTGGTACTGGGCCATCAAGGATATGGCGAGCCTGTTTGACAGCTCCTCGGCCAAAAACCTGAAGACGGCAACACTGTCGGAGGAGTATCCGGGCAGGACCAGGTGCCTGACGATCATTCCGGATTGAATTTTCCCGTTTTCGGCAAAAATGAGTCTGTTGCCCTTCTGCCTATACATTTCTTTGACGGCTTTCGTTGCAACTTCAGGGTAGTCGGGACAGTGCGACCAGCGGGCGGAAAGTTCCGGATCCAGGTATTTCAGATCGGGAAGATAGACGTCTACCAAACCCTCCAAGGACCGGAGAGTTTCTATTCTTTCATAGGCATTGGTATTGTAAACGACGATCGGGAAAAAACCCTTACCGTGCAAGGCCTCTAGAATGATTTTGACCTGAGGTACCATATGGGAAGGGGAGACAAAACCGATGCTCTCGACCCCTTGTTCCAGAATACAGACAATGCGCTTTATGAGCTCCGCCAGGGAACGGATGGTTCCTGTCAGTCTCCCTGCGGACCTGGAGATCTGATAATTTTGGCAGTAGAGGCATTGCAAATTGCATCCTGAAAAAAAGATGTTGCAGATACCGTTGTTGCCACTGATGCAGGGTTCCTCTCCATGATGGAGGGTGACCGAGGCGACGTCGATGCCGTCGTCGGTTCCGCAAAACCCCTGCCCTGTTCTTCGTTCGATTCCGCATGCTTTGGGGCAGAGACGGCATTCTTGATTCAGTTTCAATTGTGCCATATCTCTTTATATAAAGAAGTCTCTAAGGACTAAAGGCCTTACCATGCCAGAGAGACGGGCTCCCATAATTCGTTGTGGTCGGCCTGTTTGGGCCAGCCATACTGGTTTTAAAAAATGATACCCGATGCACGGGTTACCTGTCTTGTACTTTTTCAGCGGTCAAACTGAGCGGGATGTCTTTTGGAAAAATTATTGCGCTGTAGGGACAAGTATGATAGGGGAAATCATCTGATGAAAAAAAGCAAGGAGCCCACCTTATCGGTGTCTGTTATTACATCTACTTAAGAGGCAAGTGTATGGGCATGAGACAGTTGTACAAGGAAGTCATGGAATTGAACATGATGGAAGACAATACCCGCAAGGAGGCGATTGCCCGAGACTTTTTTCAAAGATTGAATACCATGGAAATGCCGCCGCATTTTAACTGGGCGGCGGATATCTTCGACGGGCTTCATGTCCGGGAACGAGGTGACAATACGGCTCTTATCTGGATGGATCTTCCCAGTCAGCGAAAAGAAAGCTTCACCTATAAGCAATTTGCTGATAATGGAAATAAATTATTAAATACGTTGCGCGAGGCAGGTGTTCAAAAGGGGGATAATATGTATATGATGGTCCCCCTCATACCCGAGACCTGGTTTGCGGCCTATGCCTGCATGAAAGGAGGGCTGGTGATCGTTCTTACTGCCACCTCTCTTATCATGCGGGAGATGCAGTACAGGTTCGAGGCCTATCCTCCTGATGTGATCCTATCCGAGGCAGGCTATACAGATATGATTGATGCTGCCATTGAAGTTGCCGGGGTGAAGCCCAAGCTGAAACTGGTAATCGGTGATAAAAAGGGGTGGACGAGTTACGATGACGTCAAGCATGGAGATATTGAAGCCGAAGCTGAATTGTGCAGGTGCGATGATCTTCTCTTTTGTTTTTTTACTTCCGGGACTTCCGGACCTCCAAAAAAAGTCGGCCACACGGCGGTCTCATATCCTGTCGGGCATCTTTCGACCAATATAATGATCGGTATTCGGCCCGACGATATCCATCACAATCTCTCCGCCCCCGGGTGGGCCAAATGGGCCTGGTCAAGTTTTTTCGCACCTTTGAATATGGGAGCTACTGCAACGGGATTCAATTTCAAGGTGTTTGACGGGCATGGCTATCTGGACGCTTTGGAATCCTGCGGAGTGACAACCTTTTGCGCCCCACCAACTGCCTGGCGGATGTTCATCAATCTTGATATGAAAAATCATAATCTCACCAATATCAGACAGTCGATGAGTGCCGGGGAACCTTTGAATCCTGAAGTGATCAACCGATGGAAGCGATATACCGGAACGGAGATCCGGGATTTTTATGGGCAGACCGAATCCACGGCGATGATCGGTAATCCTCCATGGATGGAGGGAAAGATGCGAATCGGCTCCTTCGGCTTCCCTTCCCAAATGTATGATATGGTCCTGTTGGACAATGGGGGGAGGCCTGTGACCAAACCCGGTCAGGCGGGGCATATTGTCGTTCGTCTTGATCGTTGGCGGCCGCTTGGGCTTTTTATGGGATATATCGACGATCCTGAAAAGACGGAAGCTGTTTTTGTCGACAATTATTATTATACCGGGGATCGTGCAATTTTCGACGAGGATGGTTATTGGTGGTTTGTCGGAAGGTCGGATGATGTGATCAGGTCATCGGATTATCGGATCGGCCCTTTTGATGTGGAAAATGTACTCGTTGAGCATCCGGCGGTCGGTGAAGCGGCTGTTGTCGGGGCCCCGGATCCGAAGAGATATCAGATTGTAAAGGCCTATATCATATTGAACAGGGGATATAAACCGTCCTGGGAGTTGGCCTTGGAACTGTTCCGGCTTGCGACGGAAAATCTGGCCAGATTCAAAATTCCCAGGATTATCGAATTCGTCTCCGAATTGCCAAAGACTATCAGCGGGAAAATCAGAAGAGCCGATCTGAAAGAGGGTGAGAAATCTCGAAGACTCACCGATGAAGGTCCTCGTGATAACGAATTTTTCTATTGGGATTTTCCGGAGCTTTTACGGGATAATAACCATTAAAAAGCTTGCCGTTCCTCCCCGATTTAAATCAGTCTCTTAACACACCAACATTACCGTACCCGGCCGCTTTGCCGGCCATACCGGAGTATTAAGTTTTCATATTTTGTCGTGATTATCCTGAAATCCAGCCCCCTGGATAAGTAACTAAATATTAATGATAGTAAGATATTTTGTTATACCCGGCCGGTCTGGTCCAGCCATGCTGGTTAAAGGAAAGGCATTTCAATCTCTATTTCTCCGCTACTGCATCTGTTTCGTGTCGCATGGGGATAGCGGCCGAGAAAGACCTTGAGCATCTTGGAGTTTTCAGCGAGAACGGTGGCGGTAAAGGCAGTATATCCATTCATTTTGGCAATATCCTCAAGTACTTCAAGCAGGTGTGAGCCAATGCCCATTCCATGGAGTTCCTCTTTAACCAGGAAAGCGGCTTCGGCTACGTTTTCTCCCGCCTCGGCGTAGGAGGCGATAGCAACGATCTGTTTGCGCCTGCCCACCTGCCAGTAGCCTATAATGGTCATATTGCGTCTATAATCCACATCTGCCCATTGTTTTTGCAGCATATCCCGGGAGAAGACCTTGCGCTTGTTAAAAAAACGGAAATAGATGGAGTCCTCCTGCAAGGAATAATAAAAATGCCGTGATTCAAATTCATCCGAAGGTAGTAAGGGTCTGAATTCAATATGCTTGCCAGTCGGGAGTTCCAAGGAGGATTTATAATCTTCCAGAAAGAGGAGGTCCTCTTTAGATGGAGGGAGTTGATCAGAGAATATATATCTTCTCTTTTTGGCCTCTTCTATCAGTTCTTCCCTGAATTTGGGGTGGGCTATCTGGGCGAGTTCCAAGACCCGCTGATAAATGCTTTTTCTTCTTAATTCGGCAACACCATATTCGGTCACGACGATATCAATGTCGCCTCTGGTGGCGGCAACGCCTGCTCCCTCACTGAGATGAGGGACAATTCTCGATACCTTGCCGTTTTCGGCCGTCGACGGAATAACGATGATGGAAAACCCGCCCTTAGACATATTGCTGCCTCGAATAAAGTCCACCTGGTCCCCAATACCGCTAAAGAACAAGTAGCCTTTGGAGTCTGAGCAGACCTGGCCGGTGAGGTCGACTTCCAGCGCCGAGCTGATGGAAATAAAATTGTCATTTTTGGCGATTACATTGGGATCGTTGACGAATTCAGAGGATCTGAAATAGAACATCGGGTTGTTGTGGACATACTCGTAGAGTTTTTTAGATCCCATACACAGCGAGGCAACGACCCTTCCGGGGAGATAGGATTTATTCCTGTTGGTGATGACCTTTTGTTCAAAAAGAGGGAGCAGGCCGTCTGTGATGACCTGGGTATGAAGTCCGAGGTCCTTTTTGCCGGTCAGGGTCGAAACCACCGCATCGGGGAGGTGACCGAAACCAACCTGAATTGTTGCACCGTCATCAACCAACTGATTGATATAATAACCTATCCTTTTTATGATATTTGCATTTTTGGGGCGAGGGATCATCTCCATCAGGGGTTCTTCATGGAGAACGATATGGTCGATTTCGTCCACATGGACCAGACTGTCACCCCAGGTCCTGGGCATCTGCGGGTTGATCTGGGCAATGACTATTTTGGCATTTTTCATACCAGATTGGGTGATATCCACTGAAATGCCGAGGCTGCAGAAACCGAATTTGTCCGGGGGGCTGACCTGGATCAAAGCCACGTCAAGACCGATTTCTTTGGAGCTGAAAATTTCAGGAATTTGGGACAGGTAGACCGGGATATAGTCGATTTTGCCTTCGAAGGCGGCTTGACGCATAAAGAAGCTGATAAAAAAGAGTTTGATTGAGAACCGGTTTAAAAAATCCTCATCATCCATATAGCCGGCGAAAGTCGATGAAAGCATCTGATAGACGATGATATCCTGAATGGCCTTATTCGCCACCATGGCCTTGATCAGCTCTTGGGGTTCGCCGCAGCCGGTACCGACAAAGACCCTGCTGCCGTTATCGATCTTTTTAACAGCCTTTTGCGCGGTGAGGATTTTGTCGGGGCAATATTGATGAAGATCCATGATTGTTCCTCGTTCTAAATTCTAAATAGGTGAACTCTGCCATAATCAAAGTTCTGTAAGGTAATTGTAGCAGTCCAACAGGCGGGGATCAATGTTTTTAGGCATTGTCATCATGACAAAAACCTTGACAAGAGTAACGACAAAAGATTAAAAATCATATGACTGAGCGCTCGTTCGTTTTGCTCTCAAGGGAAAGTGATTCCCTTGAGTAATGGAACGAGAGATTTTAAAAGCATATATTCCCTTTTGAAATTGTGTCGAATTATTCGACATAAATATATTTTCTACAAATAAAGAGGTGGGTCATGGGAGCGGATGTCGAGATCTATAAACCACGTAATAATGTCAGAGTCGTCACAGCAACCGCACTGTTTGACGGTCATGATGCGACCATAAATATCATTCGAAGAATCCTGCAGGATACTGGTGCCGAAGTCATTCATCTTGCCCACAACAGATCCATCCAGGAATTTGTCGATGCCGCAATTGAAGAGGATGTCCAGGGGGTGGCGATGTCCAGTTATCAGGGCGGTCATATGGAAGGTTTCAAATATATGCTTGATCTCTTAAAGGAACGGGGAGCCGGGCACATAAAGGTTTTCGGCGGCGGTGGCGGGGTCATCGTTCCCGAAGAGATTGAAGAGCTGCAACAGTACGGAGTGACCAGGATCTACTCTCCGGAAGATGGGACCATCATGGGCCTACAGGGGATTATCAATCATATGGTTGAGAATATGGATTTCTCGACCCTTGATTTTCATAATTCCGATCCGGCAAAATTGCATTGTGACGACAAAATGACTGTGGCCGGTTTCATAACGGCAGTGGAAGAGGCCAAGGCCAAAGATAAGGATGAGCTTGCAAGGTTGATGTCCACGATCAAGCCGCTGGCCGACAAGAACAATCCGCCGGTAATCGGTATCACCGGAACCGGGGGTGCCGGAAAATCTTCGCTTACCGATGAACTGATCATCCGCTTCCTCCATGATATCGAGGATATCAAAATAGCCATTATAAGTTGTGATCCTTCTCGGCGTAAGACCGGTGGCGCCCTTTTAGGAGATCGGATCCGAATGAACGGGATCTCTTCACCGCGTGTGTACATGCGAAGCCTGGCCACGCGGAAGTCTCATCGTGAAGTCGCTGAAGCACTGCCCGAGGCGATCCAGGTGGCCAAGGCTGCGGGTTTTGATCTCATCATTGCCGAAACTGCAGGGATCGGGCAGGGAGATTCGAATATTATCCAGATTTCCGATGTTGCAATATACGTGATGACCAGTGAATTTGGTGCACCGTCACAGCTTGAGAAAATCGATATGCTGGATTATGCCGATCTGATCGTCGTCAACAAGTTTGAGAAGAAAGGCAGCGATGATGCAGTCCGCGATGTCAGAAAACAGGTGCAGCGCAACAAAAAGGCCTGGGATATGAATCCGGCGGAGATGCAGGTCTTCGGAACCATCGCCTCCAAGTTCAATGATGACGGAGTAACGGCTCTGTACCATGGTCTTGTCGAGGCGATCAATGATAAAACAGATCACTCCTTTAGCCCCAGCCTTCCCAAACCGGAGCAGAAGATATCGTCATCAAAAACGATAATCATCCCCCCGGAGAGAAACCGGTACCTTGCGGAAATATCGGAGACGGTCCGCACCTATCACCGAAAGACCGGTGAGCAATCAGCTGAAATCAGAAAGGTTTGGCATCTTGAACAGACCCTTGATATGCTTGAGCAAAAGCAAGGGGGCGATGTCGATGGTCTGTTAAAACGGCTAAAGGAAGAGGTCGCCGTTGCCTCCGGGAAGCTGACTTCAGAGACTCGTGATCTGGTCAAGGAATGGGACTCGATAAAAAAGGCATATTCAGGCGATGATTATGTGTATGAGGTCAGGGGACGTGAAATCCGGGTCCCACTGTATACCGAGTCGCTTTCCCATGTGAAAATTCCAAAGATATCGTTGCCGAAGTTTTCCGACCCAAGTGACATCTATGCCTGGATGCGCAAAGAAAACCTGCCTGGGCATTTTCCCTATACGGCCGGGGTGTTCCCGATGAAAAGGCGGGGTGAGGATCCCACAAGGATGTTTGCGGGCGAAGGCGGGCCTGCCAGGACCAACAAACGTTTCAAACTTCTGTCCGAGAATTACCCGGCCAAGCGTCTGTCGACCGCCTTCGATTCGGTGACCCTTTACGGTTGTGATCCGGGAGAACGCCCGGATATCTACGGAAAGATCGGCACATCGGGTGTCAGCATATGTACTCTCGATGACGTTAAAGTACTCTATGGAGGATTCGACCTCTGTGCTCCCACAACCTCGGTATCCATGACCATCAACGGACCGGCACCGATAATACTTGCCATGTTCATGAATACAGCCATCGATCAGCAGTTTGCAAAATTCAAGGATGAAAACGGTCGAGTGCCCAATGAGGATGAGGCCGGAAAAATCAAGGCGATGGTACTGTCTAACGTCCGGGGAACAGTGCAGGCAGACATTTTGAAAGAGGACCAGGGACAGAACACCTGTATCTTTTCCATTGACTTTGCTTTGAAGATGATGGGAGATATCCAGGATTATTTCATTAAAAACAATGTTAAGAATTTTTATTCGGTATCCATCTCAGGGTATCATATTGCCGAGGCCGGTGCCAATCCCATAACCCAACTTGCCTTGACGCTTTCAAACGGCTTCACCTACGTTGAGTATTATCTGTCAAGAGGTATGGATATCGATAAGTTTGCCCCAAACCTCTCCTACTTCTTTTCCAACGGCATGGAGCCGGAATATACGGTCATCGGCCGAGTGGCGAGACGGATCTGGTCTGTTGCGATGCGGGAGAAATACAACGCCTCCGAGGCATCTCAGAAGCTGAAGTACCACATCCAGACCTCCGGAAGATCGTTGCATAGTCAGGAGGTTCAGTTCAACGATATCAGAACGACCCTGCAGGCCTTATGTGCAATCTATGATAACTGTAACAGTCTGCATACCAATGCCTACGACGAGGCAATTACTACCCCGAGCGGTGAGTCTGTACGCAGGGCCTTGGCTATCCAGCTTATCATCAACCGTGAATGGGGCCTGGTGAAAAATGAGAATATGAACCAGGGTAGTTTCATCGTCGAAGAACTCACCGACCTGGTCGAGGAGGCGGTTCTGTCTGAATTTGAGCGGATCACCGAACGCGGAGGGGTTATGGGGGCCATGGAAACGGGATACCAGAGGAGCAAGATTCAGGAAGAATCCATGTACTATGAGTATCTAAAACATTCCGGTGACTATCCGATCATTGGTGTCAATACCTTCAGAAATCCTGATGCCGACTATACTGCGGCCAACGCTGAGCTTGAGCTTGCCCGAGCCACCGATGAGGAAAAGGACGAACAGTTGGCACGCCTGAAGGACTTTCAAGAACGTCACGGCGAATCAGCGTCTGCTGCCCTGAAAAAGCTCCAGGAAACTGCTTTGGCCGGTGGTAATATCTTCGAGGAGATGATGGAGGCTGTAAAGACGTGCAGTTTAGGTCAGATAACCACCGCTCTCTATGAGGTTGGAGGAAAATATCGAAGGAATATGTAGATCGTATCAGCGCTACGTCAAGTATCAGAGTTGTAAGATTGCGCGCATTTTGGTTTCCTGCGAGGCGCGATTGGAGGAGAGAAGCCAAAGATAGACAAGATGCAACAGATAAGGCTTAATATGATACCAAGCGCTGAAAGCTACAGCCTGTTTTCGCGGGCTGTAGCTTTCAGCTTATCTATGAGGTTTCTTTTTTACGAAGGTATTTTTAGATTAAAGGATAGTATGAGATTTTCAGAAATTGAAATAAAAAGTAGAAACATATTTAATGAGCACTGCACTCACCAAAAGCACACCTGATATAACCATACCATTCCACAATCCTTCAGCAATTGCAGTTATCGTACTTACAACCGCCATCTTGTTTTCCAAATAAGTATTCTTCATAATTCCGCAATAGGTTGTAGATTATTGTGAGCATCCAACGAGAAAATATCTTTGGATTCCAGTATGTTTTAAAATCAGGCTTCTTGTTGTGCGTAATGTGCCTAAAAAAAGCGGCGCGTAAATTCTTTATCCCTCTCTCTTAAGATACGAAAAAGTGCCTGTCTCTGTCAAGTAAAATAACAGCCGTAGAAATGGGCGCATAAAGGTGCAAGATACACACTCAATTGAAATACCTTTTCCTGTTATGCGTTACATATCGTATAATTATGAATACAATTACGGATAGGCGGCATGAACTGTCGCGATGGGATGCGTTTAAAAAAGTCGATTCCGGAAAGGGGTCAGTTGAAAAGCGTTGCTCTTGATCAAAAGACCAACTTGCACAACATGCACTCTCCTGTTCCTCCTTGTTCATTCCCCAGACCCTTATACCCCGTCATTTTTCACGTCGATCTCCCGCAAGTAAAATTGACTTTGACCAGGGAATAACTTGAAGCAAAATATTTTTTATTCCCACGACTATTCAACTACTGATTCAGGGAGTGAACTGCTCATTTCACGGGACGCCATAAACCAAATCCCTGGAGCTTCATTGCAACCGTCCAGGTTACAGAGACCTGAGAAACAAACAGCTCATACCCTTCCTTTCCGATAGACTGACTTTCAGGGGTAATCAGATAATATTTTAATTGAGGGTGAAATTCCGGCACAGAATTGATATGCTTTCAATTATCCGATTCGTGTTATAATGGCACCTCTATAATTCTCAGTTGTCAATTGAGTGGAATATTTTTAAATACAATACGTTGTGTGTCATGTTCAAACTTGTCTAAAACCAAAAGGGGCATTATGGTCACGTCAATTATCCTGATGAATGTCGAGCGTTCAAAAATCAATGAGGTGGCTGAAACACTTGCGGAAATGAATGGGGTTTCTGAGGTGTATTCGGTAAGCGGAAATTTCGATCTGGTGGCAATCATCAGGGTTGAGAATAATGAAAAACTCTCTGAGCTGGTTACCCGCCGGATGTTGAAGCTTGAGGGCATTCAGAAAACAGAGACCATGCTTGCCTTTCAGACTTTTTCGCGCCACGATTTGGATGCAATGTTCACCATCGGCCTTGATGGAAAATAACCGCCGTGAGCCTATCTAGTGCGCGGTAATTTTCACGGGTATGGGATGATATGGTAATGGCTCTTTTACTTCCTGAACAGGTCCGACAGTTGATTACGGACCAGCTGACATTGCCCTCTCCTCCGGCAATTGCGGTACAGATCCTCAATACTGTGCAGAAGGATGAAGTTTCGGTAAATGAGCTGGCAAGAATTATTTCCGCTGACCCGGCTCTTACGGTTAAATTACTTCGGGTTGCCAACTCCAGCTTTTATGCTTTGCCGAACCGGATAACGAGTATTGAACGGGCGATCACTGTTCTCGGGATGAATGTGGTAAAAAATATTGCTCTTTCCTTTGCTATTGCCGGCAACATGCAAGGTGATGAAAAAGGGGGATTTGATTTTAATTATTTTTGGAGACGATCGGTGACGTGTGCCGTTGCGGCGGAGCTTTTGACTACATATCTCGGCAAAAAGAATGAAGATATTTTCGTCACGGCCTTGCTTCAGGATATCGGCGTCTTGGTCCTTTATATCGGGAAAGGGGAAGAGTATAGCCGACTCTTTCAGGAGAGGGTGGCATCCAGTACTCCGTTATTTGAACTGGAAAGGGAGAATTTCGGCTATGACCATCAAATGGTTGGAGCAGCACTGATAGAAGACTGGGGTTTGCCGACAAGCATTTCTCAACCTTTACTGTACCATCACAATCATCAAAACGCTCCTGACAAATATCGGCAACTCACCGAGATTCTATCATTTTCAGGGATGTTGTCGGCAATTTACAATGAAAAGGATTCGGCACATCAGGTGCGTCTTCTGCACGAGGAGATGGCAACGAAGTTTGGTCTCAATGAAGATCAGATTCGAGAACTGGTTGACAGGGTAGCAAGCGAGAGCATTGAAGTTCTCAACACCTTCGAGATTGATCCCGGCGATATCCGGCCGTTTTCCCAGATGCTGCAGGATGCCAACCAGCAACTCGGTAAGTTGAATCTCTCGTACGAACTGCTGGTGCTGGAGTTGAAAGAGGCCAAAGAAAAGGCGGAACGGCTGGCGACTGAGCTTCGCAAGGCAAATTCCCGTTTAAAGGAACAGGCTGTTAAAGATGGTTTGACCAATCTCTATAATCATCGATACTTTCAGGAGATGCTGGAAAAACAGCTCGCATATAGCACGCGTTATCGACATCCAGTTTCACTGGTTATATTCGATATCGATTATTTCAAAAAGATCAATGATACCTACGGACATCCGGTGGGTGACCTTGTGCTTGTCAACCTGGCCCGAACAGTCACCGGACTTGTTCGAACGACGGACATCATCGCCCGCTATGGCGGAGAGGAATTTGCTGTAATTTTACCCGACACGGATCGAAAGGGGTTGAAGGTGTTTTCCGAACGTCTTCGTCGGGGAGTGGAACGACTTACAACCGACGCCGAAGCAAAGCATATTCAAGTAACCATAAGTGTAGGAGGTGCGACGTACTCCCTTAAAAACTCTCACATAACAAAAGAAATCCTGATAGATACGGCAGATAAAGCGGTTTACGCATCGAAAAAGGGTGGTCGGAACATGGTTACGATCCTTGATCCGATGGTCTCCGGTTGACAACCGCGATAGAAAAGTCCACAATCCGTGATACACGTGTTAATGGAACACTGGCCCCCTTTTAAAAAGAGGGGTTCAAAGGAATTTCGCTAAATGAATACGAATAAGAAAAAACCGTTAAAACAGATACCTTTGCGCGAGAGAATTATAGTTGCTCTGGATGTGGAAGACGACCGCAAAGCGCGCGAGATAGTCAAACGTTGCGAGTCCCACGTGGGATTTTATAAAGTCGGGTTGCAACTTTTTATGGCCTCATGGTTTGAAAGCATCGACTGGATCTTGGATCGGGGTCATAAGGTAATGCTCGATCTGAAATTTTTTGATATCCCGGAAACCGTGAAACTGGCCGTTGCCCAGGTCAAAAGCCGTGGAGTCAGTCTGGCAACGATCCATGGCAATGATGCCATTATCCGGGCTGCCATCGAGGAGCGTGGAGAAATGAAGCTTCTTGCGGTAACCGTGCTGACCAGTTTCGGCGAGGAGGATATGCGGGCTATGGGCATGACCCAGTCAGTGGCCGATCTGGTGTTCTACAGGGCCGCACGGGCCTTGGAGTTGGGGTGTGACGGAGTGGTTTCTTCCGGACTGGAAGCCGGTCGTCTCCGAGAAAGGCTGGGTGAGAAACTGCTCATCGTCACCCCGGGAATTCGTCCCGGGGCCAATGTCTTGGATCCAAACGATGATCAGAAACGCATCGTCACTGCCGGAAAGGCTGTAGCCGGTGGCGCCGATCATGTGGTTGTCGGCCGTCCCATCACCAAGGCCCAGGATCCGGTCAAAGTGATCGAGGAAATGCAAAGGGACATCGAAACGATTTCCAAGGGATGAGGCAAGCATGAAGAAGATTTGTCTTTTGGTCTTTATTACACTTGGCGGCAGTCTGGGCTGGTGGCTTGGTGCTTCCTTCGGGATCATGACGGCCTATTTTGTTAGTCTTGTCGGCAGCCTGGCGGGAGTAGTCGTCGGTTGCATCATTAACCAGAGGTATCTTGACCTGTAAGATCCATTTCCTCCAGTCGCCAGTCGTTCCTGAGATGAAAGATACCTTCGTGGTTAGTAAGGTCAAGATGGATGGGGGTGACGGAAATATACCCGCTCTGGATGGCATGCACATCCGTATCCAGGGAAGAGTCCCTGACCGGGGTACCGCCACCTATCCAGTAATGCATTCTACCGTGCGGGTCGTAAATTTCATGGATCGAATTCTCCCACAGTCGTCTCCCCTGTCGTGTGATCCTGATCCCGGAAATTGTCTCTCCCGGGATATTGACGTTCATCAGGGTATTTTCAGGCAGTCCGCGGGCCAGAATCATTGTTGCAAGTTTTGTCGTTACCGCGGCTGCGGCATTGAAATCATAGGGCGGAGCGCTGGCCAAAGAGACAGCTAATGAAGGAACTGAATACATGGTTCCTTCAACGGCTGCCGAGACAGTACCGGAATAGGTGATATCGTCCCCCAGGTTGGGGCCGGAGTTTATGCCTGAGACCAAAAGATCAGGTTTCTTTTTCAGGATCTTGCCGAGACCTACGGCCACACAGTCCGTCGGTGTTCCATCAAGAGTGTAGATTAAATCACCGAGCCTTTCGATACGTAATGGACGGTTCATGGTCAGGGCATGGGAGACAGCCGAGTTGTCCCGGTCGGGGGCAATAACTACAATTTGTCCCAGAGAGGTCATGGCTTTTCGGAGGGCGGTAAGTCCCGGGCTGGCAATTCCATCATCGTTGGTTAAGAGAATGAATGGCATTTTTTCTATGAATAGGTTGAGTTTTTGCTTTCTTCGGCGTTTTTTAAGAAGGCCTGCACAATCGGATTGATCCTGTTTTTACCCACTGTGCAGATGCCGACCGAAAACGGTTTGAGTTGGGGGACCTTGTCCAGCACGGTTATTTGATCTTGCATCGGGCTTTTTTCCAGGACCAGCGCGGGAACGATACCGATACCGCAACCGAGGCTGACCATGGTAATGATGGCTTCGTTGCCGGCGACTTGTGCATAGATGCGCGGTTGTAGTTTTTTCTTTGTAAACCACCTCAGAGCCCGTGTCCTGCTGAGTCCTTTTTCCGCAACGATGAGCGGAGTCAGGGACCAGTCAATTTCTCCGTCCCCGGTCCAATAAACCGTCTCCGGGAAACGGGCAGGGGCAATGAATATCAGAGGGGTCTCGACGATCTTGATAAACTCCAGCTGCCGCGGTCGCTTATCGGGGAGCGCGGCAATTGTCACATCGACCTCGCCGTTTTGTAGTTTGGCAAGGGCCATCGCGGCATCGCCTGTCTGTAGATTTATGTGGACCTCCGGGTAGGTCTTTCTGTACTTGCCGAGAATATTGGGCAGTATACTCAGTATGGCCGTGACGGAGCAATAGATCGACAGTTCCCCTTTCAGGACGGAATCACCGGCAAGGTCGTTTTGCAGTTCATTGAATCGCAAGATGGCATCTTCGGCATAGCTCTTGAAAATTTTGCCGGCAGGAGTCAGGGAAACAAGGCGATTGTCCCGGATGAAAAGCTGTTTTTCCAGTTCATTCTCCAATCGCTGAATAGTTCTGGTTAATCCCGACGGAGTGATATTGCAGGCCTGACTGGTTCGGCCGAAATGCAACGTATTGGCCAGATGGAGGAAGAGTTTCAGTGCTCGGATGTCCATGGTGATTTTCCGGTAGCGGTTGGCAATTGATTGAAGCCAGCGAAAGGCAAGCATAACCAGTATTGCAAAATACGCAACACAATATAACGAATAAATCACTTGACGCAACAGGGAATAATCAATATATCAGGACCAGCAAGATGAAACGAAAAATTCCTGACTTCGACAAATGGAATAGGTCTTTTAGCAAAAGATTTTCGGCAAAAAAGTCTTTTTAAGAGACGACAAGGTCACCTCAAAAAGGAGAGAGCAATGGGTCAAAATTATTTTAATAGTCTGCCGCTGCGTCTGCAGCTGGAGGAGTTGTCGCAATGCCGTTTTATGGATTCTTCCGAGTTTAACGGAGTTGAGGCGTTGAAAGACAAGAAGATTGTTATTGTCGGTTGCGGGGCGCAGGGATTGCATCAGGGGTTGAATCTGCGTGACAGCGGCCTGGATGTATCCTATGCGCTGAGAAAAGACGCAATTGAACAGAAACGTCAGTCCTGGAAAAATGCGACGGAAAACGGATTTGCCGTTTCCACCTATGACAAACTGATCCCGACCGCTGATCTGGTCATCAATCTTACTCCCGACAAACAGCATTCAAACGTTGTCGAAACCATCATGCCCCTTATGAAACAAGGAGCCTGTCTGTCCTACTCCCATGGTTTTAATATTGTTGAAGTGGGAATGCAGATCAGAAAAGATCTGACCGTAATTATGGTGGCTCCGAAATCTCCGGGAACCGAGGTTCGCCAGGAATTCAAGCGCGGGTTCGGCGTGCCCACCCTGCTTGCCGTACATAGGGAAAACGATCCCAATGGTGAAGGATGGGAGATTGCCAAGGCCTACTGCTGCGGAACGGGTGGAGAAAAGGCCGGGGCCCTACAGTCGTCCTTTATAGCCGAAGTGAAGTCGGACCTGATGGGTGAGCAGACCATTCTCTGCGGGATGTTGCAGGTCGGCTCCCTGCTCTGTTACGACAAGATGGTCGAGAAGGGCATTGATTCCGGTTATGCATCCAAACTTGTCCAGTATGGCTGGGAGACCCTTACCGAAGCAATGAAACATGGTGGTATTACCAACATGATGGATCGCCTGTCAAATCCCGCCAAAATCAAGGCCTTCAAATTGGCCGAAGAACTCAAAGACATCTTGCAGCCCCTCTTTGAAAAGCACATGGATGACATTATGTCGGGAGTATTCTCCGAGACCATGATGAAAGATTGGGCAAATGATGACGTCAAGTTGTTGGCCTGGAGGAAGGCAAGTGGCGAGACAGCCTTTGAGCGTGCGGAATCAACCACCGAAAATATTTTGGAACAGGAGTATTTTGATCACGGCATCCTGATGGTTGCTATGGTAAAGGCTGGTGTCGAACTGGCTTACGATACAATGGTGTCCGCAGGGATCAAGGAGGAGTCGGCTTATTATGAGTCCCTTCATGAGGTCCCGTTGATTGCCAACACCATTGCCCGGAGAAAGCTCTATGAGATGAATGTGGTGATCTCGGATACCGCGGAGTACGGTAACTACCTGTTTGCTGATGCGGCCATTCCGCTGCTCGCTGATTTTATGAAGAGCATTGATGTCGATGTGATCGGCAAGGGCCTTGATCTTGAGGATAACGGTGCTGACAATCTGGAGCTCATCCAGATCAACGAGGCAATCCGTTATACGAGTATCGAGGCTGTAGGGGAGGAATTGCGTTCGTATATGGGCGCGATGAAGCCGATTATGTAAAAAACACCAACAGATACCCAAATATTCATACAACAGACCCGACAGGAAATTCCTATCGGGTCTGTTTTGTTTTAGTACGTGCTCTCTTCAAGAGATATTTGTTCTGGTCAGAAAACTCCAAGAGTATCAATTTATCTGATCTACCTGGGACAGAATGATCCAGGGTGGATATTTTTTTTACACCATGTGTCTTCCTCTGTCGAAACAATCAAAGGAGTGATTACTTAATTGATTGATTTTAGAGAAAATCAATTGATGATCTCTTTTGGCATCTAATTTGCTAGTACTGGGGCATACTGTCAAAGATAAAATGATATTTCGTCGAGACCTGGGATTTCGAGGCCGGCTTCAACGAGGTATTCAAACAGGTTCTTGAGAGGTAGATAATAAGGATGACAACCATGAGCTTTCCACTTGTTACAGTTCCGGATGAAACATTACTTTCTCCTGTAAATAATTCCTTTGAGCGCTATCTAAGAGAAGTGAGTCGTTATGAGATCCTGACGAGAGAAGAGATGGATGATTTGGCTCTGCGAGTCTATGAAGAAAATGATCGTGGAGCTGCCTATCGTCTTGTTTCATCAAATCTTCGTTTGGTGGTCAAGGTAGCAATGGATTTCCAGAAATTCTGGATGCAGAATTATATGGATCTCGTTCAGGAGGGAAATATCGGTTTGATTAAGGCCACTAAAAAATACGATCCGTATAAAGGAGTGAAATTTTCCTATTATGCAACCTATTGGATCAGGGCCTATATTCTTAAATTCTTAATGAATAACTGGCGGTTGGTAAAGCTTGGGACTACCCAGGCCCAACGCAAGCTGTTTTTCAGCCTGAATAAAGAAAGGAAGCAGCTTGAGGTGCAAGGTTTTAAGCCCGAACCGGAGCTTCTGGCAAAACGCCTCAATGTAAAGAAATCCGAGGTTATTGAGATGAGTAACCGTATGACTAACAATGAGGTGTCGCTGGAAAGCCCGGTAGGGAAAGACTCCGATGATGAGCAGATACAGTTTATTTCGAGCAATGGACCAAGTATCGAAGATGCGCTCTGCTTAAAAGATATGAAAAAAAAGCTTCGGGATTTTCTTCAAACCCTGCAGGGACGTCACAATGAAAAGGAAAGGGTGATCCTGGAAAAACGATTGTTGACCGATGACCCCATGACTCTGCAGAATATTTCCGAGATCTTCGGAGTTTCACGTGAAAGAATAAGGCAGATAGAGGCAGCACTACTCAAAAAGATTCGGAAACATATTGAGAATGACTCGCCGGATCTTTTGGTCTTTATCCAAGAAAACTTGAAATCTTCCCCGTCACCAGCAGAGGCATGAACAAAGCCTCTGCTCTATTCAAAACAGACAAACATCTGTTAATCTTATCACTCCCCCCCCTTTTTTTCTCCTTTGGTTCCGGGATCAATCGTTTGATTGATCCCGGCCCTCCTTTTTTCCCCTGAGACCAACCGATTTCACCTCTCCTGAAGTCTGCTATTATTGACCGGTTCTGCTCTGTATGGTGGTAAAAGGTTTTTGAAGGTTGCGGAATATTGAGCGCCTTGGAGCGGTTGGTTTGTCCTTTCTAAAATTTGGTAAAATCTGATTACCGAACCAACGTTCGGCTACTAATCCAAGGAGTGAGCTGTTCGTTTCACGGGATGCTTAAACCATTCCTGGGAGCTCCAGAGACCCAAGAAACCAACAGCTCCCTCCCTCCCATTCCGGTAGGTTTAGTTTCAGGGGTAACCGGAAATTAAACTGGGTTTTTCCGGATTAAGAGTACTTATCTATAACGCGGGGAGGCGGAGGGCATCTCCGAAGGACGCCTCGCGGAGGCCCGAAGGGGTGCGGATAGGACGTCCGCATCTGACAGCAGGCCCAGGGACGGCTTGTCTGTCAGTTGTGGTGTATTGGCGATGAGGCCGCAGAGTAGCGTCCGGAAGCGATGCCCTCTGCTGGATTGTCCTTTTCAGCTTTACAAAAGTACGTTTCATTCAGATGAACCTTAAACTGTATCGTCATCGAAAAGTGTTTCTGAAATGGGGATGGTTATTGGTCATACCTATATTTATTTCCGGTTAGTTGCGGGGAGAACTAATCCTGTTTTATGGCGTTCAATATCGATAATTACCACCATAATATGCAAATATACACCCAAGAATCAGCCCTGCGTGGGGATCTGTTGCCGCTCTGTAAAAAAGGTCTTTAAAAAAACCAATCAATTTTGCGTATGGACTCTTGCAATAAAACTTCACTGAAGTTACAGTGCTGTGCCGATACGGCAAAAAACAAGGGGAAAGGGGTATTCTTCACGGAGTAAAAGAATGTTTCTGCCAGGTAAACACTTTTTTTCTACATTAAATTATAGTGTTAGGAGCTTCTATGCTGGTTAAAGATATTATGGAACCCATAACGACAAACTGGTTGTCGCCTGATATGACCTTGGATGAAGCGGTCTGTAAGATGGAAGAGACCAAATGGGGACTTTACGGTGCATCCGTCAACGGTATGGTCGTTCTCGAAGATGGGAAAAAACTTATTGGGGTTCTCTCCATCATAAATGTGATCAGAGCTGTAATCCCCTCCTATCTAGTCCTTGATGAAAATCTGGGAGGCTTTACCTGGGACGGAATGATTGAAGAACGGACGGAAAAGGCCCGTGGAAAGAAAGTGAAAGAACTTATGTCCACCAGTGTTTTGACCATTACACCTGATGCCACCTTAATGCGGTGCGCCGATACCATGATCGAGCATCAACTCCAGCGTATTCCAGTCGTCGAAAAAACAGGACAAGTGCTCGGTATTGTTCACATACGTGATCTGTATCTGGCTATTACCAATTTGATGTGCGGCGTATGAAGTAAGGAAAAATATCATGGAGAACGAAGCTGTTGTGCAGACCTTTCAGATGAATGCTGCCTTTTGGATGGCCCTGACTATTTTTTTGGTGGCCTTGGTCGCAATTATTTCAGAAAAGATTCATAAGACCATAGTTGCCATAGGCGGTGCCTCTTTGATGCTGGTTCTAAAGATTCTCAGTCAGCATCAAGCCTTTCATCTCGAAGAATTTGGTGTCGATTGGAATGTTATCTTTTTATTGATCAGCATGATGATCATTATAAATTTGACCAAACCTACGGGGATGTTTGAATATATTGCCATAAAGAGTGCCAAAATCGGTAAAGGCGATCCTTTGAAAATCATGGTGATTATGGCGCTGGTTACAGCAGTTCTTTCAGCCTTCCTGGATAATGTCACCACCGTCCTGTTGATCGCTCCGGTAACCCTGCTTATTGCCGATGCCCTCGATGTCGATGCAATTCCCTATTTAATTGTTGAAGCCCTTGCCTCAAATATAGGCGGTACTGCCACACTCATAGGCGACCCGCCGAACATCATGATCGCTTCAAAAGCGAGGCTGGATTTTATGGATTTTATAATCCATCTAGCACCTGCGGTGATTTTCATCATGGTTGTTTTTCTCTTTATTGTGAAGATCGTCTTCAGAAAACAACTAACCACCAGAGAAGAGTTGAAGAAAAGAATCATGGATATGGATGAGAGGGAAGCGATAAAAAACCCGCTCATGCTGAAAAAATCACTCTTTGTCCTGGCCGTTGTCCTGGTTGGTTTTATCTTTCATGGTCTTCTTCATTATGAACCGGCAACCATTGCCTTATTCGGTGCCGCTCTCCTGCTTCTTCTGTCGGGGACCCACGAACCGCATCATGTACTCGCCGATGTGGAATGGCCGGTTATTTTCTTCTTTATCGGGCTCTTTATCATGGTCGGAGGAGTGGTAAAGGTTGGAGTAATAAAAATGTTGTCGGTGGAAGTCTTAAAGATGACCCACGGCAATCTGTTCGGGACCTCCATGTTGATTATGTGGTTTTCGGCTGTCGCTTCGGCTGTTGTCGACAATATCCCCTATGTTGCAACAATGAACCCATTGATCGTCGACATGGCTCGTGAACTCTGGCCTCATAAAACAGGAATTGAGCTTCTCCAGTATAAGGACCTGATGCCGATCTGGTGGTCGCTGGCCCTTGGTGCATGCCTGGGTGGAAATGGAACGGCCATAGGAGCCTCTGCCAATGTCATCGTTGTCGGAATGGCTGAAAAGGCGGGGAGGAAAATAAGCTTTTTAAAGTTTATGCTCTATGGAACTCCACTCATGCTGGTAACGGTTTTTATAGCAATGATCTATGTATGGCTTAGATATTATGTTTTAAAAATATAGATTAGCCTCCTTCATAAACAAGGCTTCATTTGCTTGGTTTCTGCAAATGAAGCCTTGTTTATATCCTTTTAAAACCTGTTGCACAAGGTTGTCAACGTTCCCTTCCGACCAGACACCAGATCTCTTTTCCTTGAAACCACTCTTCCCCCAGTGGTGTGTGCTCCCCTTGCCTGATAAGCTGTGTTGGCTCTGAGTGGTGAGTGAGACAATTGTATCCTTGGAAGTGTCACCCTGTCTTAGGTAAAATATTTTGTGAGCATTCATTTTAAACGAAAAAAACAAATCCTTAAAAAAGCATAGAGGCTTACTTTTTTTTGTGTTTTCTAATGCTTGATTTGACCAAGACCTGTTTGTCAAAAAACCATTTGAAGTGTGTTTATAACAGCTGCGGGTAAATACAACGATATGTTTTAATGGAGATAAGAGGTGGATTCTTTTGTTTCCGTATAAACTGGAGTATAGTAATTACTGGCATGTTTGTGTGATTGTTTTTTCCCATGTGTCAAATAAGAGATCGCCTATCCGGAGGCCTGAACTGATGTCATTATTGAACAAATTTTCCAAATCTCTTTCCAGAATGCAAGAAAAGGAGGAGTTGCACAAGTTCCTGTCTATAAAGGCCAATGGTGTCTTTTATAGAATGACCCTTGCTTTTGGTTTCTTTTTTCTCGGTCCTTTTCTTGGTTTTACCTATCTTGGGATCAAGAGTAAACTTTTCGGTAGTCAGGAGCTGTTGTACTGTTTTTTGGCTGTTTTGGTCTTCTCTCTTTTTGGATACATCATTTTAAAACAGATTGCAGACAGTATCCTGACCATCGAGACCCAGATGACCCATAAGGATATCGGCAAAGGTTTGACGCCTTTGATGGGGGAGAACGAGCTGGGTAATATTGCCCTGATCGCTGAATCAATGGATAAACATCTTCATGAGACCAGCGAAGCCTTGACTCGTCGAATACAGGAGATAAATGCACTAAGAGAGCTTGGTGGGCTTTCAGTCTTTAAAATTACCTCCCATGCGCTGATCGATTTTGTTTTGCAAAAGGCTATAACCATTAGCGGCTCAGCGGGCGGAGCGGTATTTTCCGCATCCCGTAGCGGAAGTCAGGCGATGGTGATGTGTCAAAATGTATCAGGAAGAGGGATAAATGTTTCAGGAGGTGAAAAATTTCCTTCCTCTGTGTTTCCTCTTTTCTCGGCATTAAACGAACAACAGACAAATCTCCTGCAAAGAATAGAGCTCAACGGTCATGACGGTTTTTTTGATCAGGATATTAAAAACGTCATTGTGGTCCCTTTAGGCAACGAAACCGGTCATATCGGGATAGCAGTATTGGCTATGCTTGAGGATCACTCTTGGGATCGGAGCAGCCTCGAATTTTTGACCACCTTTTTTAGTACTGCCGGTTCAATGTTGAGGATGAAAGAACTGGGGATAAGAGAGAGGGAAACCAGTAGTGAGCTTAAATCCGTTTTGTCGATACTCAGAATCATCACCTCCGATTTGGAAGAAAAAGATCTGTTAACCGCAATTTCCGTTCAGCTTTGTGAATTTATTCCCAACAAGTGGGTTGGGCTTGCTCTGGTGGACGAGATAAATGGTCAAATTAGATTGGCGCATTCTTTTGGTCATCCGGAAGGTGAAGAAAAATTGGGGATGCTGTTGGAAAAGGATTCGTCACTTTTCCGGGCAGCCATCGATGCCGTAGAACTGATCTGTGTCGATGATCTGGAAAAGGGAAAAAAATACTGTGAATCCGGTTTGTTCTCTGAGATAGGGTTGAAATCCTGCCTGGTAAAGAGACTTGATGCAAATAGAAAGGCCATTGGTGCGATCTGTCTGGGAAGCGATCTTTCCGGCACCTTTAGCAGAAGGGATAAACGGATGTTCAAAATGGTGGCGACAGGAATATCGCTTGCCCTCGAACAGACACGGTTACTTGCAAAGGAACGGTCTAAAACTGCTGAGCTGGAGGTGCTCAACAGAATCAGCGCTGCCTTAACCTCTGCGGCTTTCGATATGAATCGTGTTTTGAATTATATTTTGAAAATGATCACTGATCTCGTTCGAGTCGAGGCCGGTGCAATAATGTTGATTCAAAATGATATTCTCTCCTTTTATGCGACCATCGGCGCTGTTGGAAAAAATTTTGACGGTTTGAGGATCAGAATAGGTGAAGAGGGGGTTTCCGGATGGGTTGCGGCCACCGGTGAACCTGTTATTGTCAAGGATGTAAACGATAACCCTCACTTTTGTGAAGATATCGATAAAAGGACCGGGTTTAAAACCAAAAATCTTCTCTGTGTTCCGATGATTACGGGAGGCCGAGTGATCGGCGTTATAGAACTTCTCAATAAGAAGAGTGGAACCTTCAATGAAGAAGATATGAGGGCAACCAAATCCGTGGCTTCTTCAGCTGCGATCGCCTTGGAGAACTCGCGACTGTATGGTGAGTCCATGCATTTAGCCCAGAAGGAGAAAACGATCAGAACCATATTTCAAAGGTATGTTCCTGAAGAAATAGTAAATGATATCTTAAATAAGGGAGAGACGGAACAGCTGACGGTCGGGGAGAAGAAGATTGTAACCGTCTTTAATGTCGATATCAGAGGGTATTCCACTCTGTCCAAACAGGCTGCCACTGAGGACGTGGTAGGAGTCCTGAATTATTTTTTCATGAGGATGGGCAACATCGTTTTGAAATATAAAGGAGTGTTGGACAAATATTTAGGCGATGGATTGCTTGCCGTTTTCGGAGCCCCGGTTTCTTCCAAGAATCCGGCGTTGGATGCAACCTTTGCGGCAATTGAGATGATAGAGGCAATAGAGGCGGTCAGCAGGCTTTCCCGGGAACGTTGCGGCGCACCGTTGAAGATCGGGGTCAGCATCAACACCGGTGAAGCCATTGTCGGCAATATTGGATTTGACAAAAAAATGGAGTATACCGTTATCGGAGATGTGGTCAACGAAACCTTCCGGCTCCAGGATCTTACAAGAAGAAAAAATAATTCAATCCTCATTAGCGAATCGACATACCAGCAGGTAAAACTTTTTGTCCATGCCAACCAATGGCGAGTAAAAAGATTTGCCGATAAAGACAGCACCATGGATATCTATGAAGTTGTAGGTAAAAAAGGCGCAATGGATCCGGAATATCATCAGCACAGACTTGAGCAGAATGTTTCCGATACCTCAATTCACTGAGTTCATGTCAAGAAACTGCTTTTTTCACCCTGTCTCGATGAGTTCAGAGATTTGATTGTTACAGATCAGTAGATCAGTGATGGCGTAGTATCTTTCGGCGCTATACTCTTTTGCCAATAAACAGTTGCGAAGACAGATTTTTCAGTTGTTGATCAACTATCAATAGACGTTAAATGGAAGAAAATGGGGTGGGGAAAGAATGTATAAAGAAATCTGCATTGAAAGCATCCCAAAAAGTTTCACCAGATAATTCACATAAACCGGGGGGGCTGTAAATATCCTCTCAAAAACCAGTCAGGATACAATCAATGCAGATAATGGGTCAGGCCGTAAAGCCTCTATCTCAAGTTCACGCAGTTAA
>Ga0307440_1000018_pt1 | contig 63074 bp, 52 predicted proteins | sample SalMarWE160410MG_FD_202150 | JGI IMG/M metagenome (GOLD analysis project Ga0307440, IMG submission 202150) | Salt marsh sediment microbial communities from the Plum Island Ecosystem LTER, Massachusetts, United States - WE1604-10 | ecosystem: Environmental > Aquatic > Marine > Intertidal zone >...
ATCGTCCACTGATAGCTTTTTTAAATTGCAGACATCGCAGGTTAAGTTATAGCTGCTGTTGTTGAAAAAGTACTACAGGATTATATTTAGCCTCGCATCTTTTTTCAATATTTTCCAATTTTTTTATGAGACTCTTGATATTTTTTTGCTTACCTTTCTTTCGCAGCTTTTTCTGAGATTCAGTATAATATTGGTGTTTTTTTATAATTTCAAGGGTACCTTTGTACCATTTCACTTCATCACTGACGTCTATTCCTATTGCACACCATTCTTCTCTTAATCTCGCGTCTAGTTTGAAAAAATCTTCTCTGCCGAAGTGGTCAAGATCAGCATCACAAAGGATCTTTTCAACATGGGATTCCGGTTCACTCTCAAGATCGGTTGATAGTATCATATTTTGAACCCTTACAACTTCGTTTGGCTTATAACCGATCAATTTAAGTATTCTGCCTGCCATTCGTGCCGCAATCGGCTCATTTTTTTCATATTCTCTAATGTAACCCGTGTCATGAAAATAGGCCGCGGTGATTAACAATTCTCTATCATGTTCGGAGATATTCTCAGAAATCGCAATTCTGTTGGCAGAAGCAACGACTCCTTTGGTAGGATGAAGTGTATGGTCGGCAATATGATATTTAAGACCTTCTGGCAACTCATCTCTTAATAACCCTCTTATATAGCGGTCCACGATTTTAAGCCGAGGTGTATGAGGCGTGTATATTAGTTTCATGTCAAAATTGGCTAAAAATTTGTAAATATTGGAGATGGCAATGAATCAAAACAGCCACGATTAGTATGTTCTCCATTATAATTCGCAATTTATTCCTTAAATCATATTTTTACCAAACGTGAATCAATTAAAAATAAACGAATATCTTCAAAAAGGAATCATGTTTTATGTTGAGATCAATGGAATTAGAGCTGTAATTATAACTCCTCAATTAAGAGCAATGATTATGCCAGTAATATGAAATTTGTAATATTTATCTTTAACTATCTTATATTACATCAAATAAAATAAATGCTTAACCATGCCCATGTAACCAGTTTCTTTATGAAAACGACTATTTTTAATTATATTGATGAAATATGACAAATTTGATTAAATATTGGCAGCTCTTAAGAAATTTTCTTTCAATAGAGTTCTCAAAGCAAATCAAAATAGACTATTTTTCTTGTAACTTGGTTAATTTTGTGATTTTTAGTAATATTATCTATATGTCAAGAGTCTATTGAAATAGTTTTTAAAGCTAAAGATATATTCGAGTACATGTTGATCTTTGTGAAACCCATATATCAAAGCGCCAGGGGCAATAATGTATTGGGCTCATGGTCTGTTTTCATTTTGAGCCGTTTCAAAACAACTGCTGAGCATGAGAATGAGGCTTTGAAACGCTTCCAATAAAATAGGTTAGGGCTGAATTTTGGATTATTTAGATTTGGATTTTTATAAATTACTCTTCGAAGACCTCGACCCGGAAAATCTGAGAAAGCGTTTTTTAAGACTGCTTTTGAGAATTCAAAATGTTGAACGTGGTTCTATCTGGATCCAGCGGGACAACCGATATTTATGTGTTGAATCTTTGGGAAGCCCGACAGATAAAGATATTATCAAAGGTGCCAGTATACCTGTGAAACAACCCAGTATTGTCGGCTGGGTGATGAAAAACGCTGAAATGACAGTTGCAGAAGCTGGAAAAGATCCACGTCATTACATTGAATTTGAAGAAGGCATGAAGTTAAAGAGTGCCCTGATTCTTGCTTTTCCTCTAATCTTGAAAAATGGCGAAGTTTACGGCGTTGTCCAACTTATCGATACCAGCACAGATGCAAATCGACTAAATGTTGATAAAAAATATCTTGGTCTTCTCAAAAGTATCATCGATATAGGTTCTACAGCTTTGAGCAACGCTATAAGCTATACCGAACAGGTTGAAAAAAATGTTGAACTCGAGCAGGTCCTTGCCGGGATGAGAGATGATCAACAAATCATCGGTCAAAGCCATCAATTTATCGATGCAATGAAAAAAGTCAGAGACTATGCCGCAACCGACTTTCCGGTTCTGATAACGGGAGAGAGCGGAACAGGCAAAGATCTTATCGCAACAGCTTTGCACAGTCTAAGTTCTCGGAGACATGAACCGTTTATTGTTCAAAACTGTAGTGCGATCCCGGATACACTGTTGGAAAGTGAGCTTTTCGGACATAAAAAAGGTGCATTCACCGACGCAATTGAGAATAAAATCGGTATATTGAAGGCCGCCGACGGCGGAACCGTCTTCCTTGATGAAATTGGAGACATGTCTTTACGCCTCCAGATGCGCTTGTTGAGAGTCATCCAGAACAGCGAAATTAAGCCCTTGGGGGAAACCAAAACCAGCAAAATCAACATAAGGATCATTTCAGCCACCAATAAGGACTTGATGAATGCGATTGCCCAAAAAGACTTCAGAGAAGATTTGTTCTTTCGCCTCAACGTTCTTCCACTCCACCTTCCTCCGCTTCGGGAACGAAAAAGAGATATACCATTATTACTAAATTTTTTCATCAAAAGAGAATCTCTAAGACTCGGTGTTCCCACCAAAAAAATTTCAAAAAAAACATTGGAACATCTTGAAAACCACTATTGGGATGGAAATATTCGAGAACTCGAGAATTTTGTCAAATACATCCTCAGCGCGGTTGACAGCAATATTGTGGGCATCAATGATATACCAGACCATTTCAAAAAAGAACGTCCCAAAAACGTTACAACCAGAGAATCTCTTTCACGTAAAAAACCTGTTTTCTCCGCCAAAAGTGTTTATTCAGTCGATGAATCTGCATTCTCACGTTATTCATGGAAAGAGCTTGAAAGAGATTATGTTCTTTATCTTCTGAATAAAAACAGATGGAATATCACCCGTGCCGCCGATGATGCCAAAATGAATCGGTCAACCTTTAATTCGAGAATGAAGAAACTCGGCATTTATAAACATTAAGACATTTTCCAACGCCCTGTGTGATTCTTCCTTGAACATCGGATTTACTTAATATTAAGTGATCGATATTTGGAAAATACCATTTTTGAAACTTCTGGCAGCAAAATGGTAGCAGAAAATAAAAAAGAGGTTTTGGCATGAACCGTAACCTCTTGATTTTACTGGTAGGCACGATTGGATTTGAACCAACGACCTCTACCGTGTCAAGGTAGCGCTCTCCCCCTGAGCTACGTGCCTGTATTGTCGGAAATCTGTTAACACCACTTTTTGAGCCTGTCAAGAAAAATGCCTGAAAGAAGTTGCGGCAGACCGCCGCAAAAAAAAACTAGCTCGCTCATGAAAAACCTTTCGGGGCATTAGTGCTGCACCCCGTGTCGCCGGAACCCCCGATAAAGCAGGATGAACTCATGAGCCGCTTTGTCCGGACATGACCGCATTCGGGACAGCTTGTCTTTTCATCATCACCGCACAAAACCAGTATTTCAAAACAGTGACAGCACTTTTCGCATTGATATTCATAAATAGGCATTTAGAACCTCCTGGTTGAAAGATTGTCCAAAAAATAATAATCGAATATCCATTCTGTCAAGTTTTATCGGAATGCAAACCTGAATCTTGGATGAAAATTAATGAGAAGCTCTATAGTTTAATGCAATTTTCCAACTCGTGCAAAATTTATGTTTACTTTAAAAATATTGGACATCCTAATCTGCCTGTGCGAAATTATAAATGAAAGGAGGTGCGATATGAAGGTGAGAAAATCCATGTTTTCCGGCAGTTGGTATCCGGGAAGCGCTTCGGCGTGTGAAAAGGAAATTAAAGGTTTTTTAAAAGAATATCCCGCAGACACCATTGACAAAAAATCATTGGTCGGGGGCATCGTACCCCATGCCGGATGGTATTTTTCAGGCAGCATCGCATGCAGCGTCATCCACTGTCTCGGGGGCAAAACAACCCCGGATGTCTTCGTGATTTTCGGGATGCATCTCCACGGCGGATCGCCCGCATATATTATGGTGGAAGGCGCATGGGAAACCCCTTTCGGCACCATCGAAATCGAAACCGAACTCAGTCGAGAACTGGCTCAAAAATTTACTTTCCAGGTTGAAACTGCAGACAACTTTACCCAGGACAACACCATCGAACTTCAGCTCCCTTTCATAAAGTATTTTTTCAAAGATGCAAAAATCGTCCCTATCGGTGTTCCACCCACAAAACATTCCCTTGAAATCGGAAAAGCCGTGGCGGAACTATCGAAACAGCTCGGACTGCAGATCAATATCATCGGTTCCACGGATCTGACCCATTACGGTCCCAACTACGAGTTTGTGTCCCACGGAAAAGGTTCTTCGGCCGTTCAATGGGCCCGTAACGAAAATGACCGCCGGGTGATCGATGCCATGTTGGCCATGGATCCTGAAACGGTCATTAATGAGGCCATGACAAATCAGAACGCCTGCTGCAGTGGTGCGGCCGCCACCGCAATTGCCGCCGCTAAGCATCTCGGCGCCGAAAAGGCGCAAACCATTGCATATGCCACCAGTTATGATAAAAACCCGGGGGATAGTTTTGTGGGGTATGTGGGGATTGTATTCTAAAACCCAGAGGCCATGATTTACGCAAATACGATTGGCAAATTCGAAAACCGAATATCGAAATTCGAAGCAAATCCGAAATCCGAATGCTCAAATGACAAAAACAACACCATATTTGCGATGGCAGACATGCCCATTCATTGAGGCATTGGAATTTTGGTCATTAAATATCGTTTCGGATTTCGAATTTCGTGTTTCGTATCTAGCGCAGCACAATTGAACTCTGACTGCCACAGCGCGATAGGGTTGTTATGGTAAAATAAAAAGGCCGGCTCTGATGGCGCCGGCCTTTTTTGTTAGAGTCCTTTCGATCAATACATATCTTCCCCCATGCCCCCGGGCGGCATTTCCTGCCGATTCTTTCTCTCCGGCTTTTCCGCAACCATCGCTTCCGTCGTCAACATCAGACCGGGCAACGAAGCGGCACTCTAAAGGGCGAACCGCACCACCTTAGTGGGATCGATCACGCCGACCTTCAAGCGGTTTTCGAATGTTTCCGTCCCGGCGTTGAATCCAAAATCATCATTTCCTTCGAGTGCCTTATTGAGCACAACGGAACCCTCGCAACCGGCATTTACGGCAATCTGCACCAGCAGCTTGGTCAGCGCCCGCTTGAGGATATCAATGCCCCTTTTTTCTTCCCCTTTGGCATCGACCTTATCCAAAACGCCGATACCGCGGATCAGAACAACACCGCCGCCGGCAACAATCCCCTCTTCCACAGCCGCTCAAGTGGCATTCAGGCATCTTCCACTCGAGCAACAAGGATTCGATCGTTTAACGGTTTGATTTTCATGTGCAGACCTCCTTTCTCAATCAATATGTTGCTAAATGTTTGGTATTACAAATATAAAGTTCCGGCGTATCGGCGTGGCAAAGTGGCTTAAAAATGGTGCTTCCAAATAAAATGCATGTTATATGGCGTTCAAGATTAGATATAAAAAAATATGGGAAACTTCGAATAAAAAAAGGGGTTGTGAATCATGGTCACAACCCCTTGGGAGTTCATGGCTGAGGGACCAGGATTCGAACCTGGATTAACGGGGCCAGAACCCGTCGTCCTGCCGTTAGACGATCCCTCAACGAATAAAAATCCTGAATACAAAAAAGCCTGATATGAGTCAAGATAAAACTGATGGATCTCAATTGATACAAAAACCCTTTGAAAAACCCTTGACAATCACTTTTGTTTAAATTACTAGAACCGCAACCGTGAGCTTAGTCATTGGGATTATATACATTTAATCTAATTTCAGGTAGTTGTGGAAATTTATTACTAATTTTGGTTTCAAGACGTAAGAAATTTAAGTCAAATCTCAAACCACGACAGGCGTATCGCACCGTCGCGATTTTGGATCCAATCCGTGATCTCCGTTTCGATTTTGTAAAATTTTCCACATCATATATGGCTTGGATGCACCATTTAAGCCGCCGCTTTGTATCTGAAACACAATAGGAACAAGGATTATTTATATGACAGAATCTGCAAATGATAAAAAATCAGCTATCATAGGACTGGATCCCGAACTCAGACAGATGGTCATCGATACGATCAGGCAGATGAAAAGCCGCCTTCTTACCCGTGAAAAAATCCTTGAATATGATAAAAACGAGATATTCCCCGAAGAAATGATTCGTGAAATGTTAAGTCCGGATATCGGCCTGCAGCTCCTTTTTATCCCCGAAGCCTATGGCGGAATGGGAGGTGGTTCCCGGGACTGCTGCGAAGCTATTCTCGAAATGTGCAAAATATGCCTGGGAATCGGCACGGCTTTTTTTGCCATCCAGCTCGGCGCCGATCCGATCATTGTCGGCGCCACCGAAGACCAGAAAACCAAATGGCTCGGCGCCATTGCTGAAGGAAATGCCCTGGTCGCATATGCCGTCACCGAGCCGGAAGCCGGAAGCAACCTTGCAGCTTTAAAAACCAGGGCCGAGCCGGTGAAAAATGATGCCGGTAATGTCACCGGATATACCATCAACGGTACCAAACAATTTATCTCAACCGGCGGGTTTGCGGATTTCATCACCCTTTTGGCCAACACGCCTGATGGCCCTGCCTTTTTTGTGGTGGAAAAGGGAACGCCGGGATTTGTCCAGGGAAAGGGCGAAGAAAAACACGGCATCCGGGCTTCCAACACATCCCCGCTGTCTTTTACGGATGTGTTTGTACCGGCTGAAAATCTTGTGGGCAAAGTGCCCGGTCAAGGTATGAAACAGGCCAACAAGGTTTTTGGATATACCCGCTTGATGGTCGCCGCCATGGCATTGGGCGCCGGAGAGGCGGCATTGGAAATCGCCATCGGCTATGCCAAAGAACGGATACAATTCGGATCCCCGTTGTCGGCAAAGCAGGGTTACACCCACAAGCTGATCGTACCGCACGCCGTGAGATTCGAAGCGGCAAAAGCATATGTCGATGAAATTGCACTCCGGCTCGATTCCGGCGAATCCGAACTTCATGTCGAAGGATCCATTTCCAAGCTGTTTGCTACGGAGTCTGCGAACAATGCCGCAGACGACGCCATGCAGGCCCTTGGCGGCTACGGATATATCTGTGAATTTGAGGTGGAAAAAATCAAACGCGATGTGAAGATCACCACCATCTATGAAGGCACCAGTGAAATTCAACAAAGCATTATCAGCACGTTTCGATGGAAAGAAACGCGAAAATCAAAGGGCGAATTTTACCTGTCCATCTGCCGGGAAATGGAAACCCTGGACAGCGAGGGTGATAATGCCGGATGCCGGCTTTACGGACTGTCGGCAGAAATTTTAAATGATACCATTATGAAGGTTCATGAAAACCGATTGACCCGTCAGCAGCACATCATGTTTTTGCTGGCCGATATGATGACGCATGTTGAAGTCGGCGCTGCTTTGGCGCGCAAAGCGGTTTCCCTTTCTAAATCCGGGGATGTACAGGCGGAAAAAATCATCGCGATGTCACGAATTTTCGCTGACGAGACGGCGCAGCTGGCTTCCCGAAATGCCCTCAAAATTCTTTTGGGATCCGGGGTTTTCGACCAAAACGCTATCCGGGATTTTATGACCGTCCATTCCTATCACCAACTGGTTTGCAGCAGTCTAAACATAATCAATGACATGGATCGGGTTGCTGACATACTGTTTGCGAGGTAATCATGATAGAACAAAAAGAACGTGTTGTCGTCGTTACGGGGGGATCGAGGGGTATCGGCAGGGCCATTTGTTTATCCTTTGCAGCGCCGGGCACCAGTATCTATTTTAATTATTTTTCCCCGAGTGATCCGGACGCTGAAGCTGCCGCTGCTGCCGAAACCGAAAAACGGGTTGCCAATAAACAAGGTTTTGCAGCAAGCAAAAGTGTTAACATTGTCAACGAAAATGAGGTTTCAACTTTTTTCAATGAGATCATCGATAAAACCGGTCGAATCGATATCCTGGTCAATAATGCCGGCATTACCAAAGACGGGCTGTTAGTCCGCATGAAAGAACAGGATTGGGATGCGGTCTTAAACGTAAACTTAAAAGGTGTATTTATTTGCACCAAAATCGTTGCCAAACTCATGATGCAGCAACGTTCCGGCCGTATCATCAATATTTCATCGGTAGTGGGTGTCACGGGCAATGTGGGTCAGGCCAATTATTCGGCGTCAAAGGCCGGTGTGATCGGACTCACAAAAACAGCTGCCAAAGAGCTTGCTTCCCGGGGTATTACCGTTAATGCGATAGCCCCGGGTTTTATAGAAACAGATATGACTGCGTCAATGTCGGATAAAGCCAGAAACGCCATGCTGGACCAAATTCCGCTCAAACGGGCGGGATATCCCAAAGATGTTGCATCCGTGGCTCAATTTTTGGCTTCCGAAGGCGCCTCATACATCACCGGTCAGGTCATTCATGTCAGTGGTGGCATGTACATTTAAAAAGGAGGTATCTGAATGTCCATAGAGGATAAAGTAAAAAAAATCATTGCGGAAAAATTGAGTGTTGATATTGAGGAAATCGTACCGGAGGCATCGTTTGTGGATGATCTGGGTGCGGATTCCCTGGACCTTGTCGAGTTGATCATGTCCATGGAAGAAGAATTCGATATCGATATTCCGGACGAGGAAGCAGAAAAACTGGTAACGGTTAAAGATGTTTTCGATTTCGTTGCCAAACATTAATATCGTCATCCGAAACGGATTAAGCGCTTTATACAACCGGCCGCTATTTGCCGGTTGTTAAGGAGGCCCATTGAGCAGACGGGTTGTCATTACGGGTTTAGGACTTGTAACGCCTTTGGGTATCGGAGTGGATGAGACTTGGACGGCATTGTGCAAAGGACAATCAGGGATATCTGAAATTACGCGGTTCGATGCCTGCGGCTTCGATACCCGGATTGCCGGAGAAGTAAAGAATTTTCATCCTGAAGATTTTCTTCTCAAAAAGGAGGCCAAACGCACCCAGGAATTTATTGCCTATGCCGTTGCAGCATCCCGAATGGCACTTGAAGATTCCGGTTTGGCCATAGACAAAGCCAACGAAACCAGGGTCGGTGTTCTGACAGGATGCGGTCTCGGCGGGCTCCATCTACTGGAACAAACCACCGTCGTTTTGCAAACAAAAGGACCCCAGCGGGTAACGCCGTTTTTTATCCCGATGATCATCGGGAATATGGCGCCCGGCATGATTTCAATTTATCTGGGCGCCAAAGGACCCAACTCTTCAATAGCCACCGCCTGCGCTTCGGGAACTCACGCCATCGGCGATGCATACAAAATCATCAAGAGAGGCGCGGCGGATGCCATGATTACCGGCGGCGTGGAATCGGTCATCACGCCGACATGCATTGCCGGTTTTAATGCCATGAAAGCGCTGTCCACTCGGAACGATGACCCTGAAAGAGCATCCCGGCCGTTTGATCGCGATCGCGACGGCTTTGTCGTGGGAGAGGGCAGCGGCATTCTGGTTCTGGAGACGCTCGATGCCGCGATGGAAAGAGGCGCTCGCATTTATGCGGAAATATGCGGGTACGGCATGAGCGGAGACGGATTTCATATGGCTGCGCCGGCTCCGGAAGGAGAAGGCGCCGGCCGATGCATGGCCGCGGCCCTTAAGGATGCCCAAATGACCATCGATGAAATCGATTACATTAATGCCCACGGTACATCGACACAGCTTAATGATGTCTATGAAACCCAGGCCATCAAGTCGGTCTTCAAAGAAAAAGCATTTTCCATCGCCGTGAGCTCCACCAAATCCATGACAGGCCACTTGCTGGGCGGGGCAGGCGGTATCGAAACCGTTTTCACGGCGTTGACCATTTCAAAGGGAATCGTCCCGCCGACGATCAATCTTGATCATCCGGACAAAGAATGCGATCTCGATTATGTGCCGAACACGGCGAGAAAAATGGAGGTTAAGACGGCGATGACCAATTCCTTTGGTTTCGGCGGCACCAATGCAACATTGATTCTTAAATCGTATCTCAAGTGATATGAATTTTGCAGCAAGAATTACCGGGACAGGATCAGCCTTCCCCAAAAATCGCGTCACCAACGACGACATCGTTCAGAAACTGGCCGAGTTGGGTGTTAGCACCAGCGATCAATGGATCCGGGAAAGAACCGGAATTTGTGAACGGCGGATTTCAGATGCCGGCAACCCCGAGGAATTCAATTCTTCGCTGGGTTTGTCAGCGGCGCAAAATGCCCTGGAAATGGCAGGAAAGTCGGCGGATGATATCAACCAGATTATTTACGCCACTTGCTCTCCAGACACGCCGCTGCCATCCTCTGCATGCTGGCTTCAACATAAGATTAACGCCGAAAACGCCTGGGGCATGGATATTAATGCCGCGTGTTCCGGATTCATCTATGGACTGTCAACGGCTGGAACGTTTATACAAACCGGCCAGGTGAAAACAGCCCTGGTTGTGGGCGCTGAAGTTCTGAATCCCATTATCGACTGGGAGGACCGCAATTCTTGCATTTTATTCGGAGATGGTGCTGGAGCGGTAGTCGTCGAGCAGGTCCCTTCAAGTTCCAGCCGTCGAATTATAGACAGCTGCCTTCGCTCGGACGGACATTTGTGGGATCTTCTTCATATCCCTGCCGGCGGTTCCAGCATGGAATTGACACCGGAGATATATGCCCGGAAACTTAATAAAATAAAGATGAAAGGAAAGGAACTTTTTAAAATTGCCGTAAAAACATTGGGCGAATTTGCCCTGAGTATATTGAAGAAAAACCAGATGACCATCGATGATCTCGATTGGTTTGTTCCGCACCAGGCCAATCGTCGAATCATTGAAGCCGTCGCCAACCGTCTCAAACTGCCCATGGAAAAAGTTCTCGTGAATGTCGATCGATACGGTAATACATCATCGGCAACAATCCCCACGATGCTGGACGAAGCCAATAGAAACGGTAGAATTAAAAGCGGCCAGACGATTCTTTTGGACGCTTTTGGCGCAGGCCTGACTTACGGTGCAATGCTGATGCGCTGGTAAGCGATTGGAAATTACTAATGATAGATACCCTTCACAGTTTTCACATTCCCGTCATGGGGATAGGACATTCCGTAGACACCCCGATTCGGGTCGCACCCTTGGGCATCTCGTCGGTTATATCCCTTGTCGACGATTTCCTTCTTGAAACAATCCGAAAATACTACGCCGAAAAATTTGGTCTTGCCTACCACAAGATACCCAATAACGAAACAGACGGCCGTGCAAAACGAGTTTCGGCATATCTCGATACGGTTCATGAGATTGTTCAAAAAAAAATGGCGGAACTAAAAGCGCAGCCCTTTTTTGAAAACAACAACAAACAAAAATATTTTGAACTGCTGCCGGAAAGTTCGCCGTTGAAACAAAAATATAACGATCTGCTTAAAATGGCATCCGGCAGCAAAAGAAAGGCCCTTGAAAAAGATCTGACAAACCGCATGAAACCCGGATCCATCGATGTCAACATCATGGTTAATTTAGATCGGGTTCATTATTCTAAAAACGGCGATCCCCTTGGCGTGGAATTTACGGATGCCAAAGCAGGTCTCAGAGGATATGCCAACAGTTGCCTGCAATCTTCAATTGTATTCTCGGCAGGATTCAATCGGCATTTGTACAGTTATATGGCCAGGTTCCGTGACTTTTACAGAGACAAACTGGGCTGGATTAAAAAACGAATCATTCTCAAAGTCAGTGATTTTAGATCCGCGTTAATTCAAGGCAAATTTTTAGCCCAAAAAGGGCTCGAAGTTTTTGAGTTCCGTATCGAATCCGGGCTAAATTGCGGCGGTCACGCTTTCCCCTCCAACGGCATTTTACTGCCGACCCTTTTGAGTGAATTTAAGGAAAACCGCAAAAGCCTGGCAGCGGAATTTAAACCGCTGATTCTGAAATATTATAAAAAAATGGGATGGAAGTACCCCGAATCCGCAATGAACACTCAGCCGCTGATTACCGTACAAGGCGGCATCGGCAACCATGGTGAAGTTTTGAGGCTCACGAAAGATTTCGGCATGGATTCAACAGGATGGGCGTCTCCGTTTTTGCTGGTCCCCGAAGTCACCTGCGTGGATGATTCCACACGTGAACTCTTGCGAAAAGCAAGTACCAATGAGCTTTATCTGAGCGATGTATCGCCGTTGAGCATCCCTTTTAACAACGTTCGCGGAACCGGATCCGAATTATGGACCCGAAAAAAAGTCATGGAAGGCCGGCCCGGTTCTCCATGCTTTAAACAGTTACTGGTATCCAACACCGAATTTACCGAAAAGCCCATCTGTTTGGCATCACGGCAATATCAATCCTTGAAACTCAAAGAAATTGAAAAGATGACGATTCCAACAGAAAAAAAAGAAAAACTTTTTGAGAAAGTCGTCGCAAAAAGCTGCATCTGCGATCATCTGGGAAACGGGGCGCTCATTGCCCTGGGAATTGCCGATGAAAAGAATTCGCCCCAGTCCATATGTCCCGGCCCCAATATTGAATGGTTCAACAGATTCTACACGCTCAAAGAGATGACGGATCATATTTATGGAAGAGGTCCATCCCTGGTACCGCCGGAACGGCCCCATATGTTCGCCAAAGAAATCGAAATGTACGTAGACTATTTTGAAAAGCAAATGTTGGAGAATTCTCACGCAAATAAAGAGATCGATACGATGACCCAGTTTATCAACAATCTTGAACAGGGGCTTGACTTCTGTCTTGAAATTGCCCAAAAACCGCCATTTCCCGGGGAAAATTTGAAATCCATATCCGACTGCGTGAAAAAGCAAAAAAACCGATTAAATCGCATCTATTCCCGATTTAACGAAAATAGCCTTTGGGTTTCCCATAAATCTTAATAGTTTCAGACAATCTAATGACGATAGATCTTTTCTGGCATCTTCTCAAATCCGAGTTCTCTTACCAAAGTCCCCGAAAACGCCGTTTTTCGGTAAAAAGGTTCCACGGATGGGTAACACTGATTTATTATCTCAGGCTTTTTAATATCATCCTGGTTGAAAGTCTTATTGCCCGGAAAAAGCCTTATGAAGGCAAAACATGGGCAAAAGGATCCCTCGACATCCTTAAAATTGTAGAATCGGCAGGCGGAAAGTTTCACATATCCGGCTTAAAATCACTGAGCAGTTACCAGGGGCCGGTGGTTTATGTCGCCAATCACATGAGCCTTCTCGACACGCTGATTCTTCCCTGCATACTTCTGGCATTCGGTAAAGTCACCTTTGTGGTTAAAAATGGATTGCTCAGATATCCGTTTCTCGGGACCGTCATCAGGGCCATACATCCCATTGCCGTCACGCGGGAAAACCCCAGGCAGGATTTGAAGACAGTGATAAACCAGGGATCGGCGCTCATCGCCGGCGGCTGTTCCATTATGATATTTCCTCAGGCTACCCGAAGCGCCACATTCAATGAAACGTCATTCAATTCATTGGGCGTTAAGCTGGCCCAGCGGGCCGGAGTGCCGGTGGTGCCGGTGGCTTTAAAAACAGATTTTCAGGGGAATGGAAAAATCATTAAAGATATGGGGCCGGTCGATCCCACCAAAACACTTTATATTAAATTCGGAGCGCCGGAGTTGGTGGAAGGCAGAGCACAGGACATGCACCGGAAAATCGTCGCATTTATATTACAGAACCTTCGCGCATGGGGGGCTCAGGTTTATTCGAATGTTTCATGAAATATCCGAATCAGGCATCGGTATCCGGCACTTCCGGCACGGGGACTTTAAAAAATTGGACGCCTTCTTCTTTTAATGTCTTTTCTTCTTCCTTGGTACTGACGCCTCTGATGTTTCTGGCTTCGGTAACGCCATAATGCATTTTCAATGCTTCCTTGGCAAAATCAGCGCCGACATCATCAAAGTTTTTTTCAACAAAGTCGACGATCTTATGACTAATCTCCCCAAGATCCGTCTGTTGATCGGAAAATTGTTTATAAGGATTGGATGATTTTATGGCAAAGGTCGAAGGCACCCGGGCAATGGAAGTACTGTTACAAACCGGACAAGCAATGAGCGCCTTTTTTTTCTGCGCTTCATATGCTCTTCGGTCTTCAAACCACCCTTCGAACGAATGGCCGTTGACGCATTGCAAATCGTAAGCAATCATAAAATTTTACCCATCGCTTATTTTTGGTTAAACCGAGTCCATCACTCGAAAACACCAAGGCAGCCTTTGATGCAACACTATGAAATATTTTTCGCATGGCTTTTTTTATTTTTTTTTATTGATAACACATCTCTTTTTATTTTAAAAGTCATTCTTTATCGCCTATCCTTGTCCAAAGTTTTTAAACACAAAGTGACGTCATGACATCGATTAAAACTGATTTTCTGATTATCGGCAGCGGTATTGCCGGTCTTACCTTTGCCCTAAAAACGGCAAAGTTCGGCGATGTGGCACTGGTCACCAAAAAAGAGATCAGGGACAGCAACACCTTCCAAGCCCAAGGCGGCATCGCCTCGGTGTTCGGCAAACCGGATTCATTTGATTTTCATATTCAGGATACACTGGCTTCCGGAGACGGCCTCTGTAACCGGGATGTTGTTGAAATGGTCGTCAAAAACGGTCCCGACAGGATTCGTGAACTGATTGATCTGGGGGTACATTTCAATCTCAAAAGCAGCGGATCGTCAGGTGCCGAATCATCCGGAATTGAACCGGATTTGGACCTGGGACGAGAAGGCGGTCATTCTCAAAAGCGGATTGTCCATGCCCATGACATGACCGGAAAAGAAGTCGAAAGCGTCCTGGTCGAGCATGTAAAAAATAACCCCCGAATCCAATTGTTTGAAAACCACATCGCCATAGACCTCATTACCATTTCAACCCGTATGACAAGAGGCCGGATCACTACGACCCATGAAGACTACTGCTGCGGCGCATATGTTCTGGATCGAAAAACCAGCCGGGTTAAGACATTCTGCGCCAAAATCACGTTGCTTGCCACCGGCGGCGCCGGAAAGGTTTATCTTTATACCAGCAATCCGGATATCGCGACAGGTGACGGGATTGCCATGGCGTATCGTGCCGGGGCCACAGTGGCCAACCTTGAATTTGTTCAGTTTCATCCAACATGTCTGTATCATCCTGAAGCCAAAAACTTTTTGATTTCTGAAGCGCTAAGGGGAGAAGGCGCAATACTTCTGGATGCTTGGGGAAACCCGTTTATGGAAAAATATGACGCTCAAAAGGATCTCGCATGCCGCGATGTTGTTGCCCGCGCCATTGATACGGAACTCAAAAAAAGCGGAACAGATTCCGTATTTCTTGACATTTCTCATAAAAATTCCGGTTTCATCAAGGAACGTTTCCCCAATTTATATGAAAAATGCTTCAACTTTGGTTTTGATATGACAAAGGAACCGCTGCCGATCGTTCCGGCGGCACATTATATGTGCGGGGGAGCTGCCACCGATATGCACGGTAAAACGGATTTACAACGGCTTTATGCCGTCGGTGAAACCGCCTGTACCGGATTGCACGGTGCCAACAGACTGGCAAGCAATTCCTTGATCGAAGCACTGGTTTACTCCCATGTTGCTGCCCAACAGGCTGTCAAGGATATTGAAACGCTGGATTTTAACCTTATGCCGGACCCGCCGGCCTGGGATGAGGTCGGCACCACGGACAGCGACGAAGTCATCATGGTTTCTCAAAATTGGGATGAGATTCGGCGATTCATGTGGAACTATGTCGGCATCGTTCGATCGAACAAGCGTCTGGAAAGAGCAAAACGACGCATTGAAATCATCCAACAAGAGATAAGGGACTATTACTGGGACTTCAAGGTCTCGGCGGATCTTATCGAGCTTAGGAATATCGCGATGGTGGCGGAACTGATTATCAAATGCGCAAGACATCGTAAAGAAAGCCGCGGGCTTCACTACAACCTCGAATTCCCCTATCGAGACGACAAAAGATGGCGAAGAGACACCGTACTCCGGCGATCATTTCTGGGATAGGTCTTACAGTATTTACATGGATATGCATATCCCTATATTTATTCATTTTTAAAGCATGTTTTCATTGACAATGAGGGTTTCTGTATTAAGTTATCTCTACCTTTATGCATATTTTATAGCATAAATAAAATCAGATCCGGTCGATCATCAGGCAAATAAATGACAACCAAAAGAGACTACTACGAGATTTTAGGCGTCGGGCGAAACGCCAATGAAAGCGAACTGAAAGCCAACTACCGAAAGCTGGCCTTAAAATACCACCCGGACCGAAATCCAGGCGATAAAGAAGCAGAAGAAAACTTTAAAGAAGCTTCCGAGGCGTATGAAGTTCTTCGGGATCCCCAAAAGAGAAACATCTATGATCAGTTCGGTCACCAAGGTCTTGAAGGATCCGGTTTTTCAGGATTCAGCGGATTTGAGGATATTTTTTCGAGTTTTGGCGGAATTTTTGAAGAGTTTTTTGGGTTCAGCAGCGGACGGCGCTCCAGAAGCAGAACTCAAAGAGGCGCCGATCTTCGCTTCGATCTGACGCTCAGTTTTATGGAAGCCGCTTTTGGGACGGAAACGAAAATAGATTTGGAAAAATTGGAGATTTGTTCTTCCTGCCAAGGGACAAAATGTGAACCGGGAACCCATCCGGATACCTGTAGGCAGTGCAACGGTTCCGGCCAGGTTTCCAGGAGCCAGGGATTTTTTACCGTTAGAACAACGTGCTACCAATGTGGCGGCACCGGCCAAATCATTCCGGATCCGTGTAAGAGCTGCAGAGGCATCGGTCAGATCAAGGTCAATAAAAAGGTGACGGTTAAAATTCCTGCCGGCGTTGACAACGGATCCAGACTCAGACTCTCCGGAGAAGGAGAGGCTGGTATATACGGCGGCACGCCGGGCGATCTCTATGTTTTTATTCATGTCGAATCTCATGAGTTCTTTGAGCGTGACAATACGAACATTATCTGTCAGATAAACATCTCTTTCGTGCAGGCTGCGTTGGGAGATACCATAGCAGTGCCCACCCTGAACGGCAAAAAACAGCTAAAGATTCCAAAAGGAACCCAGCCGGGTGATCTTTTTCGCTTTCGCGGCGAAGGAATTCCTTCTTTGAGAAGCGGCAAACGGGGAGACGAAGTCATTCAGGTTCTAATGAAAACACCCACCCATTTGAATAAAAAACAGGAGGCACTCCTCAAAGAGTTTGCTCAAATCGAATCAAACAAGTTCCCGAACAAGTTAAAACATATTCTGAAGAGCGGCCTGGATAAAGCATCAAACTAGTGTCTTACTAAAGGAGAGTGGCGGACAATGTATGAATTAAAAGTAGTGACCCATTTCGCGGCCGCCCATCAGCTCAAAATGGTTTCCAAAAAATGTGAAAATCTTCACGGGCACAACTGGAAAATCGAAATCTGCGTGGCCGGAAAAGACCTCAATAAAGCCGGGGTATTGATTGACTTCGGAGAATTAAAGCAGCATGTCTCGGTAATTAAGGCAAAGCTGGATCACAAATTTTTAAATGAGCTCGATGACTTCAACGATAACTACCCGCCATCTTCGGAGAACATCGCTCACTATATTGCCACAACCCTCCAGTCCATGATCGAGAGCACCAATATTCAGGTATCACGGGTCACCGCCTGGGAGTCGGAAAATGCCTGTGCCACCTATACCCTGCCGTAAAATATTATGTTGGTCAAATCGTCGAATGGTCGATTCGTCAAATCGTAAAAGCCATTTAACGATTTAACCTGATTTGAACTGTTCCATCAGCTCATCCCGGGTAATGATTGCTGAAACATCTGTGACATGTTTGCGGATATTTTCCAGTCCCCCTTCCTGACGGTCGACCAGGATAACCGCTTTGACCACATCCAACCCTTCCGAGCCGGCCCGCTCGATGGCCTTGATGGTAGACCCGCCGGTGGTCGCAACATCGTCGATAATTACCACCCGCTGTCCGGGTTTCACATCGCCCTCGATCCACCGGATGATGCCGTGGTCTTTTTTGGTTTTTCTTATGGAAAACGCATTGATGGGGATGTGCTTTAGTTCTGATACAAATGCAACGGCCATGGCCATGGGATCTGCGCCGAATGTCAGCCCGCCGACCCCGTCAGGCTTCAAATCCTTGATGTTTTCAAATACCAAATGCCCCACCAAAAACATGCCTCTCGGACTCAATGTGGTTGGCTTACAATTCACATAAAATTGACTCATTCTGCCTGAAACCAGCTTAAAACTCGCCTCTTTTGTGTATTTGAACGATTTTCTGCAAATAATCTCGACAAGCTCCTGTTTCATATCCATGCTGTTTCATTCCTCGTTCGTATGAAATTATAAAGAACGTCAACCAAATTTAGAAGACCAGCCGGTGCTTTCCGCAATAAATATATAATCCCGTCGGATGGGATAGACAGGCCAGGGTTATATTCAATTTCGATGCCAAATCTACGGCCAGCGAAGTGGGGCGTGAAAATGCCAGCACCACCGGAATTCGCGCCCGTGCCGCCTTTTGTACCAGTTCATAACTGATGCGGGAAGACAGCGTCAACAAGACGGCGTCATCAAGCCTGCCGTTTAAAAAGAGCTTTCCGACGGCTTTATCCAGCGCGTTGTGTCGTCCCACATCCTCAGCTACGGACAGCAGCTTGAAATCAATCGTATATAGAGCAGCCGCGTGAGATGCGCGGGTTTGATTCCGTAAGGGTTGGTTTTGGGAAAGATTTTCAAGGCGGTTAAGCGCCGCAGCAGCGTCCAGGCGAGTATTGTCTTTCAGCGGCTGGATGATCTGATGAAGGTCCTTTACGATTTCTTTTCCGCAAATGCCGCAACTGGTCTGGCTGATAAATCCACGCCGGTCCAAAATATCGACAATCTTGTCCCGTCTTGATTTTTTCAATGTGACGGTGACCACATTGGCATCGTCACCCTGGCAACAGGATAGGGTGTTGACATCTGCCGGTGAATCCACCAGTCCTTCGGCCAAACAAAATCCGGCGGCATGTGCCAGTTCGTCTCCAGGTGTCCGCATCACCACGGAATACGGTTTTCCTTCAACACGGATCGACAATGGCTCTTCACCGATGAGGCGGTGTTCGGAAGATGCATGGGTATTCTGATCCCAGTACAATACCGTATGTTCAAGGAATGCCTCTAACAAAATGTCTCCTTTATATGCGTTCCATTCGAGTATTTCTTCGATTAAAATCTTGTTATTTGATGTTAATCTCGAACAAGTCGTAAGTTTTTGCCGAGAAAGATTCTACATGATCGCCATCCGATGTCAATGAATGTTTGTTGCTTCAGCAAGCGCAAGCGCAAGCTCAATAAAAATTTAGCTTGACAAATCAAACGGATTAGCTAAAAATAATAAATTTATTAAATCTTGGAAGAATTCAGGTGCCTCAAAAGGAGTTGAAAAAAATGTACGCTATCGTTAAAACCGGCGGGAAGCAATATAAAATACATGAGGGAGATATTATTCGGGTCGAAAAAATCCCGGGAGAGCCCAACAACCCGGTTTCGCTCGATAAGGTACTGATGTTTTCAGACGGTGAAAATGTCCGTATCGGGCAACCGGCGCTTGACGACGTAACGGTAAAGGGACATATCGTCGAACAGGGCAAAGGGAAAAAAATCATTGTTTTCAAATACAAGCGCCGTAAAAGATATCGACGCAAGCAAGGCCACCGGCAACAATATACAGCGATCAAAATAGATCAAATCGAAGCTTAAAATTGCACGTCGTCACATTTTCTATTCATAGATCTGACACAGATCCGATGACGACACAAAATAGAAATCAGGAGTTCGGATAATGGCACATAAAAAAGCAGGCGGCAGTTCCAGAAACGGTCGAGACAGCCAGGGGCAGCGCCGGGGGATCAAACGATACGGCGGCCAGAGCGTAAAAGCCGGCAGTATTCTTGTCCGTCAACTGGGAACCAAAATTCATCCCGGCGACAACGTCGGAATGGGCAAAGACTACACCCTGTTTGCCAAGGCAGATGGTATTGTTACTTATGAAAGACTGGGTCGTTCTCGTAAAAAAGTAAGTATTTATGCAGAGTGAAATTTATTGATGAAGCCAAGATTACCGTGCGGTCCGGCAGCGGCGGCAAAGGATGTGTCAGCTTCAGGCGAGAAAAATTTGTGCCCCGCGGAGGACCGGACGGCGGCGCCGGCGGTAAGGGCGGCGATATTATTTTAAAAACGACTTCCAGGAAACGCACCCTTTACCATTTTAGATTTCAGAACCATTTCAAGGCCGAAAACGGCACCAACGGCCAGGGCAAGCAAAAGACCGGCAAAAACGGTCAAAATCTCATCATCGAACTCCCTCCGGGAACGTTAGTGTTTGATGCAGATACCGGACACCTTATCAAAGATCTCGTCAGCACTGACGAAACATTTGTCCTTTTAACCGGCGGCAGAGGCGGTCAGGGCAATACGAAATTCAAGACATCCACACATCGAACCCCCCGATTTGCCCAGCCCGGCGAACCCGGTGAAACCAAAACTTTAAAACTCGAGCTTAAGCTTTTAGCGGATGTCGGGATTATCGGCCTTCCCAATGCCGGCAAATCCACGCTCATTGCCGCTATCTCGTCCGCCCGCCCCAAGATCGGCAATTATCCGTTTACCACATTGACCCCAAGTCTGGGAGTGGTCCGAATCAATGGCGCGGAACCTTTTATCGTCGCCGACATCCCCGGATTAATCAAAGGGGCGCATCAAGGAACCGGGCTCGGTACGAAATTTCTCAGGCACATCGAACGGACCCGGATTCTGGTTCATCTTATCGATGTTTCTGCCATTGATCCTGACGATCCGCTTTCCGGATATGATACCATCAACCATGAACTCGCCATGCACAATGAAAAGCTTGCACAAAAGCCTCAAATTGTTGTACTTAATAAGATGGATCTTCCGGGAGCCCGCCAAAGGGCCGAAATTTTTCAATCCGCGCTAAAAATGAAAAAAACAATCTTAATATCTGCGCTGACCGGACAAGGGCTTGCTGAATTAACCACTCAGATTGTTCGGCGGTTGGACCGCGATGATGAATGAAAATCGAACATTGATTATTGATACTGTTAAACGCGTAGTGGTGAAAGTCGGCAGCAATGTCTTGACCCAGGATCATGGCTTGAACTTAAACGTCATGCGATCCATCAGCCGGCAAATCTGCAACTTGATTGACGCCGGAATCGAGATTATTCTGGTCTCTTCCGGGGCCATGGCTTCAGGGGTGAAAAAAATAGGCCTTGATAAACGTCCCGAAGAAATTCCCAAACGTCAGGCCGCGGCTGCCGTAGGACAGGCCGGGTTGATCATGGAATATGAAAAGGCTTTTGCCCGCTATCATAAAAAAGTCGCCCAGATCCTTTTGACCGGTGAAGACCTCAATAACCGCAAACGATATCTGAATGCCCGAAACACCCTTTGTATGCTGCTGTCATGGCATGTAGTTCCTATTATCAATGAAAATGACACCGTGATGGTGGAAGAAATTCAATTTGGAGACAACGACAACCTTGCGGCCATGATTACGCTCTTGATGGATGCGGACATTCTGGTCAATCTGACGGATATCGACGGCCTTTATACGAAAAATCCCCTTACGAACGCCGACGCTGACTTCATTCCCTTGGTCTCCGCTATCGGAGAAGATATTAAAAGGGTTGCCGGCGGTATTCCGGGCGCACTGGGCACCGGCGGCATGCTTAGTAAAATAAATGCCGCCAAAAAGGTTACCGCCGCGGGCATCCCGATGGTCATCGCTAACGGCGGCACATCCAATATCTTAAAAAAGATTTTCTCCGGTAAAGCAGTCGGAACGTTTTTTGCGCCAAAGCAGAAAAAGCTCAAAAGCCGGAAGTGCTGGATCGCCTTCACCCTGAAACCCAAAGGCGCTATCTTAATTGATAACGGCGCTGCCGCGGCAATCGTTAACAGAGGCAAAAGTCTTTTGCCGAGCGGTATTGTGGATGTCGAAGGTGAATTTGGCGTCGGTGCTCCGGTTCAATTCAAAAAAGCGGATAAAGAAATACTGGGGATCGGTCTTGTAAATTACAGTTCCGGCGATATTCGAAAAATCATGGGACTTCAATCGAACCAGATCCAAAACCGTCTGGGACATAAACCCTTTGACGATGTGATTCATCGTGATAACCTGGTGGTTACTGCCGAATGCTGCGTGTGATAATCAGCTATCGAATTTTTTTGCTATTTAAAGGAAAAATATAATGACCATCGAAACTACCATTGTAAACATGGCCAAGTCTGCCCGGACAGCAGCCGCGAAAATGGCCGGGTGCGGTTCAAACCGGAAAAATGCCGCGCTCATCGCCATGGCCGATGAAATAGAAAGCGAAGCATCGACGATTAAAGAAGCCAACCAAATGGATCTTGCACGGGCAAAAGAAATGGGCCTTTCCCCTGCCATGATCGACCGGCTCGCGGTGTCGGATGCAACCATTCAATCCATGGCCAAAGGGCTGCGGGAAGTGGCCGGTCTCAATGATCCTGTGGGCACTTACGGGAAAACATGCCGAAGACCCAATGGGTTGGAAGTGACGAAAATGCGTATACCCATCGGCGTTATCGGCATCATTTACGAATCACGGCCCAATGTCACCATCGATGCCGCCGGCCTCTGCCTCAAAGCCGGCAATGCCGTCATCTTAAGAGGCGGCTCCGAGGCCCTTCATTCGAATCAGACCCTTGCCCGGATTATCGCACAGGTCCTCGGTGAATCCGGCCTTCCCGAAACCGCCGTACAAATCGTTCCTGTCAGAGATCGGGAGGCCGTCAATATTTTACTGAAACAGGATGAATTTATCGACTTGATTATTCCTCGCGGCGGAGAAGGGTTGATCCGTTTTGTCGTATCGCATTCCACCATACCGGTGCTGAAACATTACAAAGGCGTGTGTCATGTGTATGTGGATGAAGGCGCTGATCCGGACATGGCCGAAGAAATTTGCTTCAATGCCAAGGTCCAGCGCCCGGGGGTGTGCAATGCCATGGAAACACTGCTTGTGCATCGATCCATCGCCCAAGCGTTTTTTCCGAAAATGGCAGAACGGCTGGTTCGTGCCGGTGTTGAAATCAGGGGGTGTCCTGAAACATGCAACATTCTGCCGCAAGCAAAAAAAGCAGAAGAAGCGGACTGGCCCGAAGAATATCTCGATCTTATACTGGCCGTCCGGGTGGTCGAGGATATGGATCAGGCTATTTCCCACATTTCAACATACGGTTCGAAACACACGGAAGCCATCGTAACACGCGATTATAAACGGGCCAAACGGTTTGTGCGCGAAGTCGATTCTTCGGTGGTGCTGGTCAATGCCTCCACGCGCTTCAACGACGGCGGTGAACTGGGACTCGGTGCCGAAATCGGCATCAGCACTTCTAAGCTCCATGCTTTTGGCCCCATGGGGGTGGAAGAACTCACCACCACCAAATTTGTCGTCTTTGGAGATGGGCAGATAAGATCTTAGCCCGGCCAAGTAAAAACATAGGGGAATTTTTGAAACATATAGGACTTTTCGGAGGTACGTTCAATCCAATTCATTTAGGGCATGTCCGGGTTATTCGGGAAGTAAAATCGGGTTTTGACCTGGATGAAATTCTGATTATCCCCACAGCACTCCCCCCGCATAAGAAATCAGAAAACGTGATAGACGCAAAAGACCGGCTTGAAATGATCCGGCTTGCATTTTCAAACGATCCGGATTATGTAATTTCCGATGTGGAACTGAAACGCTCAGGGCCTTCCTATACCATCGATACGGTTCGGTATTTCACGACGATGTTCCCCGAAAGCACCAAACTTTACCTCATCATGGGGCTGGATGCTTTTTTAGAAATAGATACCTGGAAATCCTATAAAGAACTTTTCCTGTTGATTCCCTTTATCGTTATGTTTCGAAAATTTGGCGCAAAAGACGGTCAGACATCGGGATCAGAATCTGTAGGAAATTATCTCCGGTCCAGAATTTCGAAGGGATACACGTTTTCCGGTTCTCAATCGACTTATATTCATAACCAAAAACAACCGGTTTTTGTTTTCGATGTCTCGCCTGTGGATATTTCATCCACAACCATTCGCGAACATATCAAAAAAGGGATTTCAATCAAGCATCTGGTACCTGAAATTATTGAGGATTTTATAAAAACCAAAGGACTTTATCTATGACGGATACGCCCAAGTCTCCTCCGGACACCGATCTTGATCTTTATATCCAAGCTGTTTTGGGGAAAAAAGCAATAAACCCGGTGGTTCTTGATGTCCGGGGATTAACATCTGTTTCCGATTTTTTTATTATCTGCAGCGGCCGTTCCAATCGTCAGGTGTTAGCCATTGCGGATGATATTCAGGTAAAATTGAAAAAACATGGTATAAAACCGATGAGTGTCGAAGGCAAAAAGGAAGGTCACTGGGCTTTACTGGATTACGGTCATATGGTTATTCACGTTTTTTACGAACCGGTTCGCACGTTTTACGACCTTGAAGGCCTCTGGATCGATGCAAAAAGAATAAAAATTTGATGAATTCGCCTTTTACGAATTTATCAAATTTAAAATTTTACTTTTTTCCAAGCAACTGATGGCAGTCATCCAAGGTATTTCATTCTCTTTGTTATTTCCCTGCAACATCTTGCCCGCAGTGTTTACAGATTTTGGCTCTTTTCTTTATGATCTCCGCGCAAAAAGGACATTCACGAGTGAAATGTCGTTCGTGGATCTTTTTCACGGATGCATCGACTTGTTTCTGAATAATTTCATTCCCGAATCTGGCAATCTTTATGGGTTCTATGGCTTCAAGCTCTCCGATATCGCCGACCATTTCCGCCGCTTTTAACCGGACCCGCTGGGGTTGGGCCCCGTCGAGAAGCAGCGTTACCACCGTAACGGAATCTTTGGACACATAGGCGTCCGCAAGTATGGAAAACCCTATCTTGGTTTTTTCTTTTAACATTTCCTGCTCGGCCAAGACCTGTTCGTCAACGATCTGTCCCGTGCCTCCCATCGGGCTGAATACGGGTATATATTGAAACTGCTTCGTGCCCGGATAGTTTATGCACCGGTAAGATGCACATTGAGAATAATTTTCCTCCATATTTTGCCATCCCCGGACATAGAGAGAACATTCGTCGTTGAAACAAACAAACAGGTAAGGCGTTCCCCACCCAAGACCGTCGGAAAAATCAAAGGGAGGAACCTCCCATATCGTCATCACGGCGCCACAGTGGGGGCACAGGGGTTTTTCCTGACTGAGTACTTTTTCCAAAACTTGCTCTTTGGTTTCAAAGGCCATTGATTATCCTCCGATTCATTGAATATAAAAGTCGGTTTTGTGCAAAATCCTCGCTGATTTCAATTTCAAGTATTCCAAACTCTAACTATTACCATTAAATATTGATTTGCAACACATTATTATGTTGTATGGATCATCCTTTTTTGCGATTGTATGATAGTTTTAAAATCGAGATAAAATCATCGTGACCATAAGGATCAGACGATATTTAAACGGGAGGTGACGGTCGATGAACGAAATTCGGTTGCGGATAGGGTTGTATATACAGCTGCTGCTCATTCCTTTGGTGATTCTGATCGCCTGGAGCACGGATAGTCATGGCGGTGGGAAAAAGAAAATTCAAAAAGATGCATGCGCACTCGTAACCCAGGATGAGATAGACAGCCTGTTTTCGGCGCCCGTGGGCCCCGGGCGTTCCGTCGCCAGCATTTCCGGCTTCCCGGAATGTGTATGGCCTGCCAAAGGCGTGCCAAAATTTATGCTTCACATCCTGCCTTCCTCATCCGGTAAAATTACTGAGGCCATCAACCCCGGTCAAGGATACCGGGTTTATAATATCAAAGGACTCCGTGGTGAAGCGGCGGTGGCGATTCAGCAAGCAAATCCCAAGTACGGCATAAAAGAGGGCGTTGCCATATTCGCAATCAGAGCAAAGAATTTTACCCTGTCCTTCAGTCCTGTCAACCTGGACATACAAGAAGGTTCTCCGAAATTCGAAGTGTTGAAAAAAATTGCCGACAAGGCGTCGGGAAGAATTTAAGCACGCGTAAGCGCCTGATCTGATTGTATTTGTTCATGAGATAATGGTACATTTTGCTCCGGGATCCCGTTTTCATCCCAGCCGCGAAGGGCATAGTAATCTTTGAGCATTGCCGCCAAATCTGTTTCATTGACGACATGCCCTGTTTTTAGCATTTCTTTGTAAAAGCGACGGGGAAGTCGATCATCTTCAGGCAAGAGCCCTTCCCGGAGGTTAAAGCAGCGCGTCAGCGAAGAGAGCTCCGAAGCGATTTTCTGCAATACCGCTTTGTCCGATTTTAAACCGGTGGTCATTTCAATGATCTGCCCCAGACGGTCCCAAGGATAGATATCTCTGAAAAACCGGCATAAAATAAGTGTATCCATAAGAATCAGGCGGTCTTCGAAGTCGATCATCAGTTCGGCCTTGCCGTTTACGGCGTCAGGATCGATCATCCCTTTTAATTCGGGATTGTGAAACGTCGCTCTCAGGTGGCAGGCACCCCGGTCCGAGACGCAAAATGCCAACCCGCTGCCCTTGAGTACCCTGGGATCATAACCCGGCGGCTCAAGCCCTTTCACGTGCACTGCCGCATCCTCCATATCCCAAACCTTTGCCGCATATTTAATTCCCCGGGCCAGAATGTCACCGATGCCCTGTCTGCCTGCAACTTTTTTAAGCAAACCGGCAATGGCATCGACATCACCGTAGTCGATCCTGAGATCGACTTTTTTCCTTTTCGCTGCTTCAATGGTCAACCCGCAGAGATTCCCTGCAGATATGGTATCCATGCCCAGACGGTCACAAACATCGTTTAAATACGCAATTTCCTCGATGCTGTCGATCATGCAAAGCCCGCCAAAGGCAAATATGGTCTCATATTCGGGCCCTTCGATCCTCAGGCCGGCATGGCGGCCGTTTATCACCGTGGTCATTCTGCCGCATGCGATAAAGCACTTTGCGCAGGCCCTCGGCTGAACACGGCACTGACGGTGCAGGGCCTCGGCACTGATATTTTCCCATCGATCGAAAAAACTTTCCGACCAGTATTTCGTCGGAAACGCCCGCGATTGGTTAGTGGTTTTTACCATGTTGGGCGTCCCCATTTTTTTTAAAGTTTTGGCCACAGGATGATCTCTCGATTCATGAGCAATTTCTCTGGAAAAATGTTTCACCGCTTTCGTGTCGAAAAGAAGGCGCCTTTGGTCGCCCATAAACACGACGGCCTTGAGATGTTTCGATCCCATTACCGCTCCGACCCCGGTTCTTCCTGCGGACCGCCAGTAGTCATTTTCGATGACCGAAAATCGAATCCGGTTTTCTCCGGCGGGTCCGATGACAACGGCGCCTGATTTTTCCGTTCCGGATCCCGCAGCGCCGAACCTCTGGTTCACGGTATCTTCGGTTTCATGGGTGTCCATGCCCCATATACCGGCCGCATCAAAAAATTCGGCACCTTCGGGATGCACCAGCACCACCGTAGGGCGCCGGGCTTTGCCGGTGATGACGATGGCGTCGAACCCCGATGAATCCACAGCTTCCGGGACTTTTCCGCCGGCATAGGATTCGGAATAAAAACCGGTCTGAGGCGACTTTGTAAAGACGCCGTACCGGCTCGATCCCCATATCCTGCTGTTGGTAACGGGCCCGGTGGCAAAAATCAGGTGGTTGTCCGGCGATAATGGATCGACGCCCGGAGGGTTTAAAACATAAAGAAGATAGGACGCCAGGCCTTTCCCGCCAAGATACCGCTCAAGTATGCTGTCGCTTAGCGAAAGGATATTATATTTTTCTTCGGTCAGGTTTATGTTGATATATCTGCCGTAGAAGCCCTTCATTGCGGATTCTCCAATCAGCCAAATCTTGCTTTACTTTCAAAGTGATAACAGCGCCGGATTATGGCACAACCATCAAGGGTTGTAAAGCCTTGCGCACCTTATAACAGAATCATTAAGGACAAGTTCTTTTTATCTCGGTGCAGCGGAGCGACGGCTTGTGTCTCTTTTCAACCGAATGACTGTCTGAAGGGCTTTAGCACGCGTTAGCCCGAACCGAATAAAATGATGCCTCGAACAATGAGGGGTATAATTGGGCGACAAAATATTCTAAACAACTCAGGCACGGTTCGGGCTTTCGGGTGCTTAATCACAAGTTTCAGTCGGTTGAAAAGAGACACAAGCCGTCGCGGAGCGTTTGTATCATATTCAAATACCTGTGCCCGTTAGAATCTCCGTTTCACAATTGACACATCTCTGCCTTTTTTCTAAAATTATAATCGGTTGTTTTTTTATCCATCGACAACACGACAAGCAGCCAAGGACAGCGTCAACGGCTGACAGATAATAAGGAGGTAAAAAATGAAATGTGATCGATGTTCGGAAAGCATCAGCGCCGGAGAAGAAAAGGAGCATCACGGACAGGTTTTGTGCGAAGACTGTTATATGGATGCGTTGTCACCGGCCAAAGCATGCGACCCGTGGGCCGTGCACAGCGCCCAGTCCTTTGCAAAATCCAAAGGCGGATCCGTGGAACTCAATGAGACCCAGAAAAATATCTTGCGTCTGTTAGAGGAGACAGGCGGCGCCGAACCCAAAGACATCATCCATCAGCTCGGCATCAATACTGCGGATCTCGAAAGAGAAGTTGCGTCGCTCCGACATATGGAGAAGTTAAGGGGCGAACTCAGAGACGGGAAAAAATATTTAATGCTCTGGTAAGCGATTACGTACTTTCTTGTACGCATTCAGGGGGTGCGCTTGCCCCGTCAGGAACGTGCCTCATCATACCCAGCGGCCGGGGATTACGGTTTTACAGAATTTGCACCGATTCTTATCCAGGTTGAAGGTCGGGATGAAATACCCGGTCCGTTCAATGAGCAATTTGCTGCAGTGGTGGCAATAGGTATTGTTCCCTTCGGGATAGGAAGCGTTTCCTACATAGACATAATGGATGCCTTCCGACATGGCCAGCTTACGGAATCGAATCAGGGCTGAAACAGGGGTCGAAGGCAGTCGATCCAGTTTATATTTGGGGAAAAACCGCAAAAAATGAAGGGGATAATCCGGGCCCAGGTTTTCAAGAATCCATCCGCACATCTTTTTGACCATCTCATCGTCATCTACATACCCGGGAACCACCAGATTCGTCATTTCAAAATGTATACTTTGTTCATGCAGGGTTTTAAAGGTCTCCAGCACCGGCTGAAGCCGGCCGCCGTTCAGTTTTCGATAGATAGCGTCGCTGTAAGATTTGAGATTGACGTTGGCGGCATCCAATACCTTGCATAGCGCCAGCAGCGGTTCCCGGTTGATATAGCCGTTTGAAATCCACAAATTGAAGACCCCGTTTTCTCTGGCCAGTCGTGCGGTGTCGATCATATATTCAAAAAATGTAACCGCCTCCGAATAGGTGTACGCAATGGACAGGCATTTGCTTCGCTGCGCGGCTTTAATGACATCTGCCGGAAAAAGCTCGTAATGCCTCACTTCGTGCGGTTTGGCCTGAGAAATTTCCCAGTTCTGGCAGTTCAGACAGCGAAAGTTGCAGCCGGCGGTGGCAATGGAAAAGGCGTTTGACCGCGGCTTGAAATGATAAAGCGGTTTCTTTTCAATGGGGTCCACGTTCACGCTGCAGGGGTTGCCGTAGGTTAAGCTGTATAAGATGCCGTCCATATTGACCTTGGAACGGCATACACTTCGGTCGCCCGGAGATAGAAGGCATCTGTGGGGACAGATACCGCACATCACCAGTTTGTCATTCAGTTTGGTGTATAAAAATCCCTCGTGGGACCATTTCCACAAGGTCTCGGGCGCATCCCCTTTGAAGACATGGCCTCGGATATCGGACGGCCCGGCTGCCATACCTGTTTTTTCAGAAAAAGGCCAGAAGGCCCGGGCGGGTACGGCGCTGCATAAAAGTCCCGCGCCGAAGTACAGAAATTGACGACGGTTAAACGTTTTCATAGCTTAAAAAGGTAACCGTTAAACTCAAAAACTTGAGCCCGATCAGGCCGGCTGCCGTCCAAATGATGCCGAAATAGGGTATCAAGACGACGTTGGCGATCAATGTGCCGAAAGCCGCCCCGATGAGATCGGCGGAAAAGGTCTGCGTCACCGCGGGCGCATCTCCGCCTCTTAGATAGAGTGCCACCGGAAACTGAAACCCGCAAATCAGCGACACCGAAAACCCGAAAACCAAATAAGCGGCCACCGGCAGCTGATGGCCGGCCAGCGTTACTGCTACTATCAGCAGCCCCATGAGAACCATCAGGAGGCCGTCGGTAAGCATAAGGGTCTGTTTGCTTCTCTTTCTGAATCTATCTCCGAACCAGGCGCCGGGCAAAAGACCGGCCAGAAAAACAGTAACGATCAGACCGATCTGAAAATAAATATATCCAAAAAAGATTTGAAAAGCAAATATTACCAGGATTTCACTTCCCATTACCATAAAGCCGGTGGAAAAAAGAACGAATTCTTCCAGATGGATGCGAAAAAGGTAGACCATGCAAAACAGCAGCAAAACCACAATAAAACCGGTCGGTGAAGTGGAAAACTTTGCAAACCATTGCAAAAACATAAGATGCATGAGCTGGGGGATATCATCGATGTTTTTGGGCGTCTTTGGATCGATGAGGGAATTTAATCGCTTAATTCTTTCAGACGTCACATTGCCGTAATAGTATCCTCTGATATATCGCGTTGGGATCCCTTTTTGATCCAGAAGTTTCGGGATATCGGTGTTGATGGGCCGGAAACCGCACAGAAAAAAAGTTTTTTGTCCGGGCAGCAACAACACATGACTGAAATAATCTCTGACGGTATTATACAATGAAGAAAGTTTTTGGCGCTGGGGTTCTGCCAGGTAATTTTCGAATCCCGCCATGGCAAAACTCAGCACCCCATTTTGGGCCAGATGACGCCTGGCCAACGCAAAAAATCGATCGGTATAGAACCTGTTGATCTGAAACGTATCCGGCTCACTCAAATTCACGATAATGGCATCATAGATTTTCTTCGATTTTTCCAGATATGCTCTTCCGTCCTGGTGAATGACCCTTAAACCGGGAATTTTTTTGATCAGGCCGAATCTGAATTCAACATCCGCCACTTTCGGATCCAGTTCCACGTAATCCACGGATGCCGGTCGATATTTTTCAAGTTCGGCCATCATACCGCCTTGAGCGGAGATCAAAAGAACATTTCTCGCCGTATCCACTTGGGACAAAGGATAATGGATGGTTTCTTCGGCCATGTTCAAATTTTGACTGCTGAATAACGGAACGCCCCCCACCAACAGCGTATACTGTTCCTTATCCTTTAAAACTTGAATTCGCCCATACCGGGATTCACTGTAATATACCGGCTTGCCTTCAGGTGGAACCAGGGACAACGGCTCTAAAAACATACCGGCCCCCAGCACGGCAAGCGTTATGGCTGCGCCTAAATAGACCGAAAGCCGGTGCCGGGAAAAATGATGAAAGAGAAAAAGTGCGGACAATAGCAGCGGAATATTGGCCAAAAACGCGGCGGTCAGCGGAGAAACCCAAAAAACAAGGACAAAGGAAAACAAAGCACCACCGGAAACATCTCCCAAATTATCCGTAATATAAATGCGCGCGCCGGGATAGCCCGGATTTAACGTTCTGATGACGAAAAGACTGTAAGGCAGAACAAAACCGATTATCAGGCAATAGGGGGCCGTGGCCAGGAAGGAATAGATTAAAATGGAATAGAACCCCACGGAACTTCCATAGATAAAAAAGACATCGCGAAGATACCGGACAGCCAGAATCAAAACGCAGGGCAACCCTGCTAAAAGCAAAGAGAGCCAACCCAGTCGGATTGCGGTAGCGGCCCATAAGCTTCGAGTGATTCTGTGGGATAGAATCGTGCCGATGCCGCCCAGAATAAGCCAGTTAAAAAGAATCAGGGCGATAACAAACTCGTTCCCTTGGAATTGGGCCAGAAATTCACGAATGATCAACAATTGGGTCACAACGGATGAGATACCCGTAGCGATGACCACCCGTGTTATGACACGCTCATTTCTCCTCTTCAAAATATTGAACCTGGTAAGTCGAAATATCGAGATGTTCCGTTTTCCAGGTGTCGGCGGACAGTCCGGCTTTCATGCAAAGATGGGAAAGAAAACTTTCAGGTTTCGGCAACTGCTCCCACACCTGGGGCAAAAAAGTGGCGCCGAAAGGTCCTTTTTTAAGAATAACCCCATCGACATGAATCCGCAACTTGGAGATCAACTCATTACTGTCCTTATATTCCAAGGGCCGGGGTTCGGTAAGGATACTGACTTCGATATCCACACGGTCCAGCTCATCTGCTTTCAAAGGGGAAAAACGGGGATCATGGAAAGCGGCATTGACGGCATTTCGTTCGACCCCGGCCACAAGCGAATCCCTCCCTTCCAGGTTGCCGATACATCCTCGCAACTGCTGGTTTATGGTCAATGTGATGAAGGTGCCCCTTTTCTTCTGAAAAGCCGGGTCTGCCAAAGCATCCGGATCGACTTTGGCCGAACGTTTGCCAAGCTTTTTGGCAATGGTTTGCCGGGCCAGTTTCACCAGAGTCTGGCCCTGGCGTTCATTCAAAGATTGGAAAGAACCCCCATGGTTGTTCATATCAGAACCTCCGTAAAAGGCGATGGATGCATAGCCGACAACCCTTAAACGATCTCCGGCGGTGTCGCCGCTGTTGGAATAATGAAGAAGAACCGGCTGCCAGTGGCGGCGGCGGGCCATGTCCATAAGAACCAGAATCGGCACTTTGCCGCAAGCGGCATTCTCACGCTTTTTCAATTTGTCGGTGTTCAACGTCAAGATGCTTTCAATGGTTCCCTGATCCGTCGCAATGGCTTTTTGATAAGGCAGATAATGGGATAAATCCGAACTGGCCACGATCAGGGTGTTTTGATCCACCAAACGATCAAGGGCCCCCGATGCCTGTTCAGCCAAATTTTGTCCCCGGCCGAACACGACCGGAATGAATTTAAATTTTTTAAAAAAATACTGAAGATATGGAAGGACCACTTCCACGGAATGTTCGAGACGGTCGGACAGCGGGATCGCCCGGAAGAGATTCTTATTTTGGCGCAGTCGGGCGGCGTCTGGATCCAGTCGAATCCGGCCCAGAGGCGTTTCCCAGGCAGCTGCGTCACTGACGGCGCAACCTTCAAAACCGATGCGATGATCCGGTCCCATAACGATGATCCTGCTGAACCGATTCTCGTTGACGGCCAGTGAAATGTGGGCCGCCGTCCATCCGGCATAAACATATCCCGCGTGGGGAATGATGAGGGCCTTAAGTGAGGTATTCGGCGGGTGATTGAAGTGGGCCGGCTTAACCCGGCTGACATACTGCTTAATCAAAGCCGAAAGTTTTTCTGAGGTATCCGGATAAAAACTGCCGGCAAATGCCGGTTCACGGATGCCGCCGGCATGCGCCGGCGGACACGGTGCAATAAAATATGCCGGCAAAAAAGAAAGGAGCGTCATTAAAAGAACACTTATTATTTCGTGCTTTCGTTCTTTCATGTTTTCGTGACGGGTCTTTGGTGAATATTAAATACATTATTCACACATTGTCCTGTCAAGTCAAGATCCGCGAACCTTCAAGAAAACGATTTTTTGTAGTATCCGCTTCAGGCACCGAAACCCAGGTAGGCAATGAGCAGGCATTCCAGCACCAGATGGGCCAGAATCGCCAAACAGGCGTTTTTTCGCTTGATCGTCCAAAACGTCAATACCCCGCTCCAGACGAACATGCCCAGCATTTCAGGCCAGGGTTTATTAAAATGGTAGACCCCCTCAAATAAAGGGATCAGCAACCAGGCGTTGGGAGGCAAGGAACGCGGAATATGATAGGCCAGCAAACATCGGTGCATCAGCTCCCATCCGGGAAACCAGGCTGACAGCCAGATTAGGCGGCGGCCGATGTTTATTCTGCGAGGTCTATAGTAATCGGCCAAAGACGGTACCAGTGGAATGACACCAATCACCAGCACCATGCCCGCCATTAACGCGAATGCGCCATACCATTCTTTTCGGCTGAGGTCCCTTATATCCAGCCAGTGTAAAATCTCATTGGGATTTTTTGCTGAATATACCGTCAATAGATACAAAACCACGGGAACGGAAAACCAGAAAATGAATCGATACTGATTTGCGGGCAATGAAAATTTGCCGAGGTGGTCGACCAACAAAACCATTGCGACATAACACACGCACAAATAGGTCAGAAATTTATTGATCAATCGCGTGTGTGTGGTCATAGCGTCAATCATTAACTTGTAGGACTTTCGGGACCGCTAATTATTATGTACAATATCGGAAGCTCGAACCAGTGTTGCCTTTTTTTCAAGTTCCGGCAGCATTTCACGAAGGATGTTGTAAGTTTCGGGGTGCGGATGTGCAATGCCGACCGCTTCGCCATGACTTTCGGCAATCAATATGAGCCGATGGATTTGATTACGGATAAATTCAGCTTCCGGTTTATGATCGATAAAAACGTCTTTTTGCGCAAAAGGAACTCTGAAAAGGTGCGCCGTTGGTTTGCAAAGGGTATCCGGCGTGGTGCGACTGTCAATAAAGAAAAGCCTTTTTGCCTTCAACACCGAAAAAATCTGGTTGAGTTGGGGGGAAACCGTCGTCATTTTTGACCCCATATGATTATTCACCCCTGTTATGAACGGAAAAGTATCCAGGTCCTCATTGAGCTGGCCGATCAGTTGGTCCGGTGTCATGGAGGTCAGAAGAACCCCGGGGCCGGGGTTTATCGATGGATACTCATCCGGCTCCATGGGAAGATGGAGCATCACATCGTAACCTTTTGAATGAACGGATCTGGCAATGCTTTTATCATAGGGGCTGTAAGGAAGTATGGAAAATGTTAACACCGCGTGAAGTCCCAAGAATTTTTTGGCGATGGTTTTGTCGTATCCGATATCATCAATAATAATAGCGATTTTGGGTAACTTTCCGATGGCTTTGCGTGGTTTTTTCGGAAGCGGTTCGCGAGGCGATATATCATTTTTGGGGTAGATCTCGAACCTGGGCGAGCCGGCAACCCGGGATTTTGTCACCGACGGGCCAACATATCTGCTTGACATGAAATGGCTCAAGAGCACTCCGGCCACGGCAACCAGAAATAACAAAATGCCGATCCCTGCAACAGCCCGTATCATGTATGTACCCAAAATACTGCGCTTTTTCGTCTTTTTTAGCGTTTTCTTCGGCCGCCGTCGCGTACGCTTCGCCATACTTAATTCTTGACACCTTTGAAAATCTGATAGCTTAAAAGAACATCCAGCGCGCGTGTCACCTGATTATCCGCCTGCAGTTGCTTAAGGTTAATCCTGCCGTAAATAAAGACCGGTTTTTGGACTTTTTGTTTCTTTGGGGCTTTTTCTTTATTTTCTCCTTGTTTTTTATGATTGTTTTCCTTTTCAGGCACTGCTTCGAGATGGTTTTTGAGATCTTTTTCCCTGATCATGCTCTCGTTGACTAAAGACGTATTTTCCTTATTAATGAACCGCCTTTTGACGATGATATCCGGTACGATTCCTTTGGCCTGAATCGAGCGGCCACTGGGTGTATAATATCTGGCAATCGTCAATTTAAGCGCGTAACCGTCTCTCAGTCTTTCTACGGATTGGACGGACCCTTTTCCAAAAGAGGTGGTTCCCATGATAAGTGCACGTTTTTGATCCTGGAGAGCCCCGGCAACGATTTCCGAAGCGCTGGCAGTCCCGCCATTGATTAGAACGACAATGGGATATGTCCGTTTTATTTGATTCGGAGTTGCTTTAAAAACCTGGTTGTTTTTTTCCTCCCGCCCCCTGATGGAAAGGATCGTCCCTTTATCAAGAAAAAGATCTGAGACCTCTATCGCCTGGTCGAGAAGTCCTCCCGGGTCATCGCGGAGGTCAAGAATCAACCCTTTTAACGGGGTTTTTTCGGATTCGAGTTTATCCAGTGCCGCAACGAGATCTTCGGTCGTATTTTCTCTGAAATTGGTTACCCAAATATATCCGTACCCGGGCTTCAACTCAACCGCCTTGACGCTCTCAACGGGAATAATATCCCGGATGATTTTGAAATCAATTGGTTTTTTACTTTCTTCACGCGCGATGGTGACCGTGACTTCGGTCCCTTTGGGGCCTCGAATCAGTTTAACCGCTTCCCGTAAATCTCTTGTGGGTTTCCCGTTGACCTTGATAATTCTATCTCCGGCTTTGATTCCTGCTTTGTAAGCCGGTGTCCCTTCAATGGGAGAAATCACGGTAACAAAACCGTCCTTCAGAGTGATACTCACGCCAATGCCCGTAAACTCGCCCTGTGTGTCGATTTGCAACTCCTTAAAGTCATCGGGAGATAAAAAAGCAGAATGGGGATCAAGACCGCTGACCATCCCTTGGATCGCCTTGTCGATCAAGTCTTTTGAATTCACTGGGTCGACATAATTATTTTCAATCAGCTCAATGACATCGGAAAATAACTTCAGGCCCTTATATGTCTCTGCCCCTTTAGCTGAAAGGTTTCTGTAAAAACCGGATCCGACGGTCCAGAATATAACGGCGATCAACAGCGCCAGCCACAGTTTAATATGCTGTTTTTTCTTAATATTCATAACATTTTCTCCCGACAGCCCGAATCTTTCATCAATCTGTTTTTTCATTCGGTGAAAAATCCGGTCTACCCTTTTTTAATCCATTTCAGCGGATCTACAGGCTTCCCGTGGTGGCGCACTTCAAAATGAAGGCTCGGCCCGATCATTGACCCGGAATCTCCGACCGTGGCCACCACTTCTCCCGCCTCCACGGTATCTCCTTGTGCGGCAAAGAGTTCCTGCGCATGGGCATAAATGGTATAGTAATTATTTCCATGGTCTATGATGATCATATTCCCGTACCCCTTAAACCACCTGGCATAAAGAACGCGTCCATCATAGACCGCATGAATGGGTTCACCTCTATCGGCTTTTATCTCGATACCGCTTTCGAAATTGACGACATTGAGCTTTTTGTTTCGATGAGGTCCGAAGAAGGATATTATTTTACCTTTAACCGGCATTTTAAGCAATCCTTTTAATGCCGAAAAATCTTTTGAAGATTGTTTTTCTTTGGGCTCACCCCGATCAAAATCCGATTTTAAATCGTTTATCGTCTCATCCAGATCCGCCGCCGACCGTTTCAGGGATTCAAGCGCCGCCAATTTCAGCGACCGTTTTCTGCGGATATCATCTAAGAGTACTGATCGCCTTTTTCTCTCATGAGACATCATTTCAATCTGTTTTGTATAATCTGATTCAAGGGCGAGTTTCTCCGTTTTTTTCCGGTTCAGGTCAACCAGGAGTTGTTGCAGCCTCTTTTTGTTGTCCTTAAGGTTTTTCCAAATATTTTCATCATACGCCAGCACATATTCCAGAGCCCTTTTTCGGCGAAAAAGATCATACACAGATCGGGCCGATGCCAGAACATAGATCCTGCCCAACCAGCTCAGCTTGTAAATCGCCACCAGACGCGACGCGGCATACGCTTCACTGGTTTTGATCCTTTTTTGAAGATCATCGGAGTCTTTTTTCGTTTTCAGGATTTCTTTTTCCAAGGCAGCGAGCTCTGCTTTTAGCGACGATGCATTTTTCCTGGCACGGTCGAGTGTCAGATCGATATCGTTCAAGCTGTTGACGACGGCTGTTTCTTTTCTGGTGAACCTTAATAGTTCAAACCTTTTTTTTTCGATCTTTTGGTTGATGCTGTTTGCTTCTTTCTGAAACTTTTCGATGTTGTCCGGGGTGGAGCCGGTCTTTTTCGACTCAGTCGGGATGTCATTTTTTATAATATGCACATATTGTTTTAAATGTCGAATATAACCCACCTGGTTTTTATATTCAATTTTTAGCCATTTCTGCTGGTGTTCGATAATGCTGACCTTTGCGCCTTTTGGGATCTGCATCAAAGAGGGGTTTTCGACGCCGGGTTGCGCCCGAACATTCAGTTGATCAACGGTGATGACGCCGATTTCATTGGATTCCGCGACGGCAACATCATAAGCCCGCAGAACGACAATGATGCCTATAGCGATATAGATTACTGTTTTAAAAACTGTTTTAAAGAAACAAAACACCCGATCCACCCCACAAACATGCTGCTACCCCATATTCCTAAAAATGTCTCCCAGGAAAGAAACCGAATCGTAAAAAGACTTGACGTTAATTCCTGTCCCATATTGGATGAAATGAACATGAAAAGAACGAACAATACTCCCAGGCCGATAATTCCCCCCAGCGCTCCCTGCATCAGACCCTCGATATAAAAAGGGGCTTTGATGAAACCGTCGGTCGCGCCCACCAGCCGCATGATCTCAACCTCTTTTTGCCGTGAATAGAGGACCAGGCGGATGGTGTTGGCAACAATTAAAACGGTCGCCACCAGAAAAAGACTGCCCATTGCAAATCCGGTTAATCTGAACAGGTTGAGAATATTCGTAAACCGTCCCAGCCAGACCTGTCCATATTCGACCTCGTCCACCGGTTGTAAAGATTCCAGACGTGCAGCAAGTTTCCTGATTTTGTCCTGATTCTGGAAAGATGCCTTAAGCCGAATTTCAAATGCATCCGGGAGAGGGTTTTCTTTCAGGTTGTCCAGCAAGGAAGACTGCCGTTTCAATTGGTCTTTCAACCGTTTCAACGCCTCTTTTTTTGAAATGAATTGAACATCTTTTACACCTTTCATTTCCTGAATAGCGCGCTGTACCGCCGTCACTTTTATGTCAGGAATATCGGGTTTCAGATAGACCATTATCCGTATTCCCTTTTTCCATGAATTTACGATAGCGTTTGCATTGATGAAAAACAAAGTGAAAGCACTGGCAATCAATATGGAAATCGAGATGGTGACGACGGTCACGGTACTCAAAAATCGATGTTCGAGAATATCTTTTATGGCCCGTTTGCAATAAATTATCATTTGCGCACATCTTGGGGGGGGATTATGGGCAGTATTCGACCCTGTTTCAGATAAATAACCCGGCCGCCTGTGTTGCGGATAAGCTCTTTATCGTGGGTGGCAATAATAACCGTAGCGCCTCTGGTATGAAATTTTTTTAAAAGATCAAGAATCACATTAGCGCTGTCTTCATCCAAATTCCCCGTCGGCTCGTCTGCAAGAATAATTTTCGGGTCTCCCACAATGGCTCTGGCAACGGCGATTCTTTGCTGTTCTCCACCGGACAGGGTCGGAGGCAGGGAATGAATGCTGTTCTCCATGCCGACGGTCCTTAGTACGCTCCTTATTTTTTTTTCGATGAACCGGCGTTTTTTACCGATTGTCTCAAGAACAATGGCGATATTATCGAATACGGTTTTGGTAGGGATCAACTTGTAGTCTTGGAATATGATGCCAAACTTTCTCCGAAGCATCGGTATTCGTTTATGGGAGATTCTCGACAGATTCATACCGTCGATCAATACCTGCCCCTCTGATACGGATTCTCCATAATACAAAAGCTTTAACAAGGAGGTTTTTCCTGCTCCGCTGGGGCCGGTGATAAAGAGAAAATCATTTTTTGAAATGTCAACGGTAACATCGCTGAGCGCTTTAACGGCGCCGTAGTTCTTATGAACATGGAACAGACGAATTATCGAGCCTTTGCCCTGAGGATCAATCATTCAATCACTTCCTGCCCAATCGCGCGATAGAGTTTTGCCTTTGAGATCTTAAATCTGTATAAGGCATTGTAATAATTCGTCATGGTTTTCGTAAGCAATGTTTGTGCAATGAGCACATCGGTTTGCGTGGCGATTTGTTCCTTATACCGTTCCTGGTTGATCCTGAAGTTTTCCTTGGCTTGTTCAATGGCTGTTTCAACGGTTTTGATCGCCCTTTCGGCCTGCTCGGTCGTCAAGTATGCCGTCTTGACTTCCAAACGGATATTGTCAACAATTTCTTGCTTTTTAATCTTTGCCTGAGACCATTGGGCATATTTTTCTTTAACGCCATATGAGGTTCGTCCCCATTCCCAGAAATTCCATTTCGCCACGGCGCTGATCTGCCATCCGCTGGGATCATATATTCCGGGGCCGCCGTTAACATCCCATTGGGTTCCGCGCTCGAAATAATTTCCCTCAAGATCGACGGTCGGATAGTAATCTTTTTTGGCGAGCTGGTATTGTTTTTGGGAAATAGTGACGTCCAAATCGGCGATCCTGATTTCCCATCGATTTTTTTCGGCCTTGGAAAGACAATATTCAAGGGTCCTGCTAAAAGGCGTATAGGTTAGGATATCTTTCAAAATAACGGGCGCATTGAGTGGTCTTCGAAGGAGTGTATTGAAGTTCGACTCGGCAGTGTTCATGTTGTTTTTTGCGTCGATGAGGTCTTGTTTGGCATTGGCCAATTCAACCTGGGCCTGCAACAAATCGTTCAAGGATGTCATTCCGACCTTATAAAAATTTTCAGCAACATCCTTTTGGGCGCTGATCTGCACAACGGTCTGTTGAGCGACATCATACAGCTTTTGTGTCTGCAGCAGTTGAAAATAAGCATTTTTTGCATCCAGAATAATGTTCTGCCGGGTCATCTCTTCGGTAACTTTGGCTTTATTCAGACCGAGCTTTGCGATATCGTATTGTCTCAGCAATTTAAATCCCGTGAATATCGGTTGACTGAATGACGTAACAAAGCTGTATTGTTTCTCCGGCGTAAATACAAAACCGCCGGTCGTTACGCCATTGTCCAGCCGGTCATATTGATACGATGTGCTGAATGTGGGATAAAATTGCGTTCGTTGTGCTTTTTTTACAGCCTGAGATGCAGCGGTTCCTTCCCGGGTGGATTTTAACCCGAGATTCACCTTTAAAGCGCTTTCAATGGTCTGCTTGAGGGTAAAAATTCTAACAGGTTCCTGCGCATTGGAAGCTTGGGCAAACAGCATCGATTGCATGACAACCAGACAGAACAATAGCCGAATCCAACTTTTTTTAACCATCATTATCTTTTATCCTTGCGTTAAGACAAAATATAAAACCGTTAATCAGCTCCATCCGCTATGATAAAATATTCGTCAATCTTTCACCTATAGCCTTTTCGATCATTAACCAAATCACATGTCAAGGGTTTTTGATTGACCCGCGCGGGGTTAATTGCTATTTGTTTTTTAGAGTTGAAGGAGTGCTGTCACCAGTTTTCCTTACTCAAAGCCTCCGCTGAATCCCATTAAACAGGCTTCTTCCATTTCGGTGGAGGCTTTTTTATATCGAATCAAGGCCTTAAAATCAATAGTTTCCTATAAACCAGGGGACGGTTGAAATTACATTTCATTTGGATTGAATCTCCTTGAGGGTTTTTTGATATGCAGAACTAAAAGGACCGCCCAAAGCGACCGCTTTTCGGGCGGCCGCCAGCGCTTCTTTCTTTCGTCCCTGTTCAAAAAGGATTTGTGCGAGATTATTAAACGCCGAACCCGAATTCGGATGCAAACGAATGGTTTTTCTGAAGGCAGCCTCAGCATCTTCAAGCTTTCCGAGGGCATAATAGCAGTTGCCGATGCCCATCAGCGCCGGAAGACTGCCGGGCCATCGTGTCAGCACGGTTTGGTATCCGTTGATGGCATCTCGAAACCGGCGGGCTTTTTCAAGCCCCAACACGGCTTTCAAAAACAGATCTTCTTTAACGACAGCAGGTAATTGGGTCGGTCGAAGAACAACGATTCCCCAATGATGGCTGCGGGCCCATGTATTTTCAAACACCCAAAACGATAAAATTTCTCGAACGGTATTGCCCGAACGAAGAATCACCCTTTTTTCAGTCAAGTCATAGCCGATCACCAACGCATAATGCCAAACAGGATACCATGACAATCCGAGATTTTGCAAAACAACCACCGGATTCCCGGCAGCCACTTCTTTAAACAGGTCTTCCGGGCCCGGCAACACATAAGCGATTCTGCCGTTTCGACGGGCCGCGCCGATCAATGCGGATTGCAAGCTGCCTTTTTTCTCGGGTGTAAAGACCTCGCCGGTCAATTTTTCCGGCGTTATGGAAAGACCGCTCCATCGGAGCGCCTCGGCAAGGGCTGCAGGACCGCACTGATAGGCCTTTTGAGGGAAAAAGGGGACCCCGTCAAGTTCGAAATGGTCGGGAATGCCGCCTGTTTTTTGCAAAAGTACCGAAGAACGAAAACCCGCGCATCCTGAAAACAGAACACCGGCAAAAATGATCAGAACCCACCCATATGATCGTAAATATTTATGTTTGTTTGCCATGGCAGCTCTCTAAAATCTAAATCCGAGCGTAAAATGAAACCGCCCGGCGCTTTCACCGGGTTTTCTATCCAGTTTATGGCCGTAATAAACGCCGACCGGGCCGATGGGCGTAAAATAGTGAAGCCCCATGCCGATGGAAGAACGAAACTCATCCGAACCTTCGTTGACAACCGCATTTCTGATACTGCCGATATCGTAAAAAAAAGACAGTTCGAAATCAGATCCCAAACCAATCCGGGTTTCGAAATTGCCCAAAATCGAAGTTAACCCTCCCACGGCCTTGCCGGATGCATCAAAACGAAGGAGGTTTTGATCAAACCCCCGTACCGTGGATGTCCCGCCCAGGAAAAAAAGCTGGTCTTCCGGGATGTTGGCCGCACCATCGAAGGGGGTGATATCCCCGATCCGTCCCCTTAGGGCAAACGTTATGTTTTTTATGGGCGTATAATATTTCCGAGTCTCGAAACGATATCTGAAAAAATCATCCAGAGAATCATGGATTCCTTTGGAAACATCCAGGATCAAAGAGGAATAAAGCCCTTTTTTGGGCCGGATAAAGGAATCGACGTCGTTATAGACCAGGGAAGGGCTTATCGTCAGAATTTCTCTGGATCCAAAGGTAATGTCTTCGTCGATGGCAATGGGCTCCGAATCACGCGGGTAGGTGATTTTATACGAGTAAACAAAGGAGAGATCTGCGTTAAATTTTTGATAAAATTTGCGACTGAAGGATATTGAAACGCCCTTTTCTCTGGTGCCGAAATTAGTATTGAACGCCTCTTTCTTTTCACTAAATACGTTAATTGCCGACTTGATTCGGGTTCCCAGAAACCGGGGATCGGAAAAGCCCAAATCTCCCAGGTAGCCCATCTGGCTGATTTCTCCGCCCGCCCACAGGTGCTTGTTCAGTCCAAAAAGATTCCGGTCACCGGAGAGGATATTTGCGTAAAATCCTCTTTCGGTGTCATATCCTCCGCCGGTCTGAATATAGTAAGGCTTTTTTTCCTCGGGTTCTGTTAGCAGGTTTACGCTATCCGACTTTTCCTTTAAGCCGAAAGTCTCAAAGCGGACGGTGTCGAATGCATCGATATCGCGGATATTGCGCTGGGAACCCAAAAATTTCTTCAAAGAAAACGGCTCACCCGGATCGAGTTCCATCTCATTTTGTATCACGCGTCTTTTCGTAATAAAATTTCCGACAGATGCGACGTGACCCATTTTCACAAATGGTCCCTGGTCAACCTTATAGGTGACGGCAGCCTCATGAGTGTCCTTGTTGATGATCGCGCTCCCCTTTACATTGACATGGGGGTATCCTTTTTCGGAAATCATTGAAGATAGCGTATTTTCATCGCTTTGCACCATGTAGCTGCGAAAAGGCAATCCCTTTTTCAAATTAACGGCCCGAAGGGCTTCGGATTCCGACAACAGCGCAAGACCGGGAAATGTAACGGATGCCACACGAACTTCGGCACCTTCCGAAATGTTAAACGTAACATCCACGCGTTCCTTGTTTTCTCTGATGTCTTTTTTGATTGCGATATCACTTTTTACCACGACATCGGGATATCCACGCTTCAGGTAAAGGGCTGTTACCGAGCGCTTGTCTTCATCCAGAATTTTTGAAACAAATACACCTTTTCTGAAGATTCCCGGCAGCTTTGTCAAAATCGCATTCTTGATTTTCCCGGCATCCAGCGCGTTGTTTCCGGTAATTTGAACTGAATTTACAATGTATTGCGGGCCTTCAGCAATGATAAATCGGATTTTTCGTATGGATCGACCTCTTTGTTGTTTGATTTCGGATTTCATTTCTATCCGGCAATCTTTATACCCTGCGTTAAGGTAGCGTTTTTTTATGTTTCGTATACTTTTGATCAGACCGAAATCTTTCTCATTGCCCTGCTTAAACAGAATGAGATCTTTTTTCAATCGATAATCCCCAAAGGCCGTGTTGCCCTGAAACTCAATATCATACCGGGGTCCTTCATGAATGTTTAAAGCAATGGAAACATTTTGAGTTTGGGCATCCTTGTCAACAACGCGATTCACCGAAACGTCGGGATACCCTTTTTTTCGGTAGAACAGGATCAGATTTTTGATGTCATTATCGAGATCTTTTTTCCTAAAACGCCTCATAAAATCCGGAACCCACCGTGATTTGTATGTTTTGAGGCGAAATTCGAGACGTTTTTTTGAAAAGGCCCGGTTTCCATTGATGTCAAATCGCCGAACATGAAAAAAATAACCCTTGTCGATATCAACATAGACAATCACGTTTCCGTCCGCAGGATCGTCCTTGACCTGTAAATCAGCCTTCGGCGCGATATATCCTTCCGCTTTGAAAAGCCGAATAACCGCGGCCTTTTTAGCGGAAAACATTTCCGGATGATATCCGTCCCCCGGCCGGAGCTGCATGGCGTTGAGAATTTCTCTTTCCAGCAAAGGGAACTCACCGTTGATCTTGATATCTTTGACGCGGGGATAGGGCGTCACTTGAAAATGAATCGCCAGCCGATCATCTTTTTCGGATGTTTCGAAAACATGGACCGCTTTGAATACTTTCGACGATTTCAAAGCCTCGAGTGAATCCTTGAAGCGTTTGGGTGAAAACGGCTCTCCCTGGCGGATGAAAATGAGATGGTTTACGACGCCAGCCCAGGGGCGCACATCTCCGTTTATCCCTTGAACATCAACAATAATTTTTGACACAATGGGCTCGGATCCGTCCGGTTTCTCTCTTTTTGCATTTGCAGCATCTTGGACAAAAAGGAAGATGAGCATCCACAAAATTACGGCTATTGTTATCTTAACTTTAAGCTGAGGTCGTGTCATCTGAACCAATTTTTCCTATCGAAATTCAAGTCTGAATTGAATCTCGGCGCCATAATTCCCGTCGTTATCCTCAAAGGCGTTCAGCAGCAGCGTTTCAAGCAATTTATATTCCGTGATGACTTTTTGAATGACCTTTGCGCTTTTAGTCTGCACACCGTATTTGACGGTTACCCTTTTGGAAAGCTCTTTGCCCACGGTAACTTTCACCTCATCCGACTCCCCCGCATTTTTAGCGCCATTATATTCTAACGCCACAACATCCAGACCCGTGGCATTTTTGATGTCCTTTTGAGCGTTCTCTGCAAGAACATCGGCAAGCATCTGTTTTGGAGAGAGCGATGAACCCCCCTGTCCCGAGATCAGCTCCTGTGTTGTTTTTCCGGTGATCAGCAAAGACAGAATGTCCTGCTCGCTTTCCGATGGATCTGAAGAAAGATTAAACTTCAGGTTATCCAATGTTCCGGATACATTTAAAAATACGGTCCACTCCCGAATTTTAACGTCACCTTGGATGTCAACCGTCGGCTCTATTTTATACGGGTTTATAAAATCCAAAACCCCTTTTTTGACATGGAACTCATTTCTTCGGAAATATATCGTTCCGGAATCGACTTCAGCCCTTCCGCTGATAAGCGGGTGATTCACCGTCCCGTGTATAGAAAGATCAGGTTTGATCGTCAACAAAGCGATATTATTATCAACCACAAAAGGATCTTTATATCTGATTCTGCAATCTATGCTCATGTTATCGAAAATGGGCCAGGGGGTCATCGACGATTCCAACGGACCTGCCCGTGACGCTTCGCCAATGCTTTCGATGGGATTTAAGCTAACATCTTTAATATACCGTCCCTCAAGAATCGTTACATCTCCTTTTATCAGAGACTTTTCCGGCGAGCCCCGAACATCCAGTTCGGAGTTCAACCGGACATCCAACAGGTCGGGAATGGTAATGGGAAGGTTATCCGCCGTCAACTTGAGTCCGAAGTTTGATAGTCGATAACGATCGAGATCGCCCCTACCTGAAAGCGCGAATCGACCGGCGCCCAGCATTCCTTTGATATTGTCAAACACAACCGCTTTGGAAGTGGCCCGAACATGTCCGTTGACATCGTGAAATTTTTGAAAAAGACCGGGAATCATAACGTTGCCGTTTTCGATGGCGGCATCGAATTCAACAGCCGGTTGCGAACCGTTATCGCGGACATGAAGCGAAATACGGACTGTACCGCCGGCCTCGGAAATGGAATCCGTAACCATTGGAAGAATGCTGAAAGGAATGACTCCGTGGCCGTTCACGTCGATATTTCTCCATAATTTCCCGGTGCCCGAAATCGTGAGATGGCCCTTTTCGAGTAAAGAGAGTCGCATTTTCGGAATCGTTATTTCATCCCTGTTCACGAAAATTCCAAGATCCTTGCCCGTAACCAGTGCCGTATTTTTCCAGAAAAGTGCCAGTCGGGCGATTTTAATCGAACCATCGATGCGTAACGGCGCGCGCAATTTGCCTTTGACGTCGATGATTCCGGTGACGGCGCCGTTGAGTTCTTTGCTGCCGAAAAGCTGTAAATAAGGCGTCAAATTCGTTTGGTCAAAACGGACGGATGTTGAAAAAGATCGGGTCTGCAATTCATATGTTGCCTTCAGGTCAAAGTTCGGTCCGCCGTCAATATACGCGGTTTGATTCTCAACGCCGATGTTAAAGGAAATTTTTTGAAGCTTTTTGTTTGTAAACATCAGGCCGGCGAGAATCGCCTGGCCCTTGAATTTAGGATGTGAAAAGTCACTTTTTCCGGCCAAATTAAAAGATATTTTCCCCTCATTCGTTTTTAAAAATGCTAATTTTTGGATATTTTTAATTGAAATTTCATTGGAGGCCATATGGAGCTCATACTGTTTGTTCAAAGATACCCAGCCTCTCAATACGATTTTCTCTCCCGGAACGACGGCGAGCGTTAAGGGGTCGATCTCGGCGCGATCACCGTCGATGTGCGAGGCCAGGTGAACATCATGGATCTTCTGGATGCCGAAATCGACATTTTTCCCATAAACTTCAAGTTTTCCCTTGGGGTGGGTCATATCCCCTTTAAAACGGCCGTTCAGATCGAATTTTCCTGCCATGCCTTGGACAAAATCATTAAGAGACAGGCTGTTTCCAGCCAGCTCGGCTGTAAAATCAGGATGCCGGAGAAACCGCATGTTCATAGGATCCAAGATTTGAAGGTCCCCGGAAAGATCGACGATGGAATTACCGCTGGTAATTTTTCCCCGATTCAGGGTAAGCCGGCCTTTTGAAAACTGAAAGTTCCCTTCGACGCTGCCGAACCGGACGTTCTTAAATTTTAAGCGATCCCCTCTTAGCCGGGCATCCACAAACGGCTCGCTCCAGGTTCCGGACATCTTTCCGTTTATATTCATCTTTCCTTGAATATCCTTAATACCCAGTTTTGACAGGATCCCGGACAAATCAGGGGCGTTCAGCCCGAAATGAGCCGATAGCTTGCGGGAAAAAACATCATAGCTGCCGTTCATATCATACCGTGCACCATTTGCTTCCGCCGCCAGATTCCGAATCGTGATACGTCCCCCGGCCATGCCCGCCTTTGCCGTCACATGAACATCAATGGGCGCAAGTCTTTTTGCATCAGCCAATTTATCCCCATAAACCTCAAGGGTCGTTTCGGCCCGGAGCGATCTCGGGTCGATCCCTTTGCCTTCAAGGTCAATGATGGCGCGTACGGCGCCTTTTAGACCGGATATTCCCGGCGCCATATTTTCCAATTGAGAGACTTTTTGTCGGATTAAAAATTTGTAGGAGACGGCGTCTGCAACAAACCCTGAAGTCAAGACGTCATCGGAAAATGCCTTGTCAAAATCCACATCACCCTTGATATCGAACCGGCCCCAGGGGGTATTTGCATTTGCGTCAATGATATTCAGATGTTTGTTTTTCAGACGGCCGTTCAAACGAATCCCCTGGATCCGGCGTCCGGCAATCTTCCCTCCTTCATAGCCAAGTTGCAGATCGACATCCGGATTTCGTATGGTTCCCTTTAAATTCGAATCTGCCTGGATTTCTCCTGAAAAACCGGACCCAAGCGCCGCTAAATGAGCGAGTTTGGAAAAAGAAGCCCGGCTTTTTAGACGAAGATCCAAAATGGGGTTTTCTGCAAAAAGATTTTCCACAGTTCCGGTGAGGCGGGCATAAATACCGTCCGTGCTCATGTCAAAAAACAGTTCGGAAACCCGGTCGTTCCGGACATTTGCTTTAACAGATAAATGATCGATGTCGCTTCGAACCCCTTTAATTCGAACGTTCCCCTTGGTCATCCCAAAAAGTATCCGGCCGCTGCGTTTTAACAAATTTCCATCCGAGACCATAAGATTTATGTTCTGAAATACCAGCCGGTCGATTCGGTTCCCGGCGGTTTCTTCGGGGGTATTATACAAAATGGAACCATTCGTGACGCTTAATCGACGGATCAGAATATTCAATGGAAAACCGTCAATTTTTCCGGCTGCCGACGGCTCATGCCCGGGCGTATAAAGTGCCTGAATTAAATTGAAATTGCCAGAACGATCCCGAACCAGATAAACATGCGGATTTTCAAGAACCAGATCATGAACGTTCAATTGCCCTTTTAAAAGCCCCATCCAGGATATGCGAATTGAAAATCGATCCAATTCGATCACCTTATGATTTAGGGGACCCGTCAGCAGAACGTGTTTCAGTTCGAGTTCTCCGCGGAGAATGGAAAATCTAATGGATCTCCATGTCAAGGTCCCGGGGATCGCATGGTTCACCCTTGCCTCAATTTTCTCCTTGGCCTGCGGTGTATTCAGGTAAAGCTGAATCCCCAGCACCGCCAAAAGAATAACGGCGAGAACAAAACCGATGACAATTGATACCCGTTTATAGATTTTCATCATATGCGTTCACCCATCGCCTAAATATAGCCAAAAATATTTGATTTTTTTTACTTCGGCGAATACTGTTTACTATATCGACGCATAGAATGTTGCAAGTGTTCAGTGTACAGGAGAGTGATAGCCCCTATTTGCAATCCCCCGGTGCTCCGGTAATAGAATTATCAATCTCGATCGAAAATCTGCTCACCGTATCTCGGATAATTGACCTTCCTGAACACTGCCCCCTGAACTCTGAACACTCAAAACGCTTAAAGACCGCTTGCTCCCTATTGAAATTGTTTGACTCCTTTAGTTAAGGAATTGATATCCAAAGAGCTAAAAAATCAGGCCCGGCGATCTTTCAACAAAGTTAAAAGATGGCATCGACTTTTCCGGACCAATTCTTATCATATACTATTCTTGTCCAAAAATGATATTTTAGATGGCCACGAGTTATTATGCAAAGAAGATTTGTGAACCGAAACCAATATTCCATTATTCCGGTATCTACTTGGGAAACCCTTTTTTATTGACTTTATTTTATAGAATTGATGAATTTGATTTTGTATTGACAATTACATGTAAGGGACAAAAGAGATGGCAGCGATAAACATTGACAACAGACTCATTAAATCTATTGTGCTCCTGCCTACTAAAAGCAAAGTCTATCCATGACCCGGTTCAAAAAGATATCTCTCTGGGCGGCCGCCTGTTTTATTTTCTGTATCGCGCTGGTTTTCATCCTGGCTTTATTTTCAGACAACCTGATCAATCAAAAACCGATTATAGAGAGAATTCAGGCCAAAGCGTCTTCAGCGATCAACGGGAAAGTCACCTTCGAGCGACTGGGGGTATCCTTTTTCCCGCAGCCTCGACTCCAGGTTCTAAAGTGCCGGTTTTCCATTCCTGAAACTGCTGCCGGCACCATGGCATCCGCAGCGATCTATCCGAAAATATTACCCCTTCTCTCGGGAAAGTTTCAATTTTCCGACATAAATTTGAATTCGGCCGACATTAAAATACACCTCAAAGGACAGCCGGAATCAAAAACCGGGCATCATCGACCATTCACCTTAAAAACCATCGAAGAAGAAGTGGGACCAGTTCTGGCTGTGATATTATCGAAAGCAGCAGGACTCCATGTCCGTATGAAAGCCGCTCGGCTGACAATTTTCAAGCAACAACAATCGGTGTTTTGGCTGCGGGATATTAATGCCGGTATCGTCTTCTTTCAAAATCATGTTGATTTGGACATCGGCTGCGATACCAAACTCTGTCAAGGCATGGCCTTAAAGGGGGCGGTTTTTTTAGCCAGAAACAAGCTATCTGTTTCCGTTGAACATCTTAAGCTGAATCATCCCCGTCTCAACTTGTCCGGAAAACTCAATATGGAAAGATCGTTGCCTTCGACCGAGCCAAGGGTCAATTTTCAACTTACGGGCAAAGACGTGGACGTCGAAGCAATTCGAAAAGCAGCCCTCGATCTGGCCGGAGACACGCCGGTGGTTGCCGATATTTTTAATATTATAAAAAGCGGAGAAGTCCCAATAATCCAAGTGACGTCCCAGGGAAAGTCATTGGAAGAACTGGGAGAATTGGAGAATATCATCATCAAGGGCAAGATGGTGAAGGGAAAAATTTTCGTTCCGACAGTCGATTTGAATTTATCGGACGTGGAAGGGGACGCATTGATTTCCAAGGGCATTTTGTACGGCAAGGCACTCAAAGCACGGATGAAAACCTCAAAATGTCTTGAAGGAAGCCTGAAATTGAGCCTTAAAGGCAAGGATGTGCCGTTTCATCTTGATCTTGCCCTGTCGGCTGATCTGGCACAACTTCCCCCGGTCTTGAAACGTGTGGTTCATAATAAGTCGTTTATCAAAGAGATTTCACTGATTGACCATGTTAAAGGAAGGGCGACGGGAAGGCTCATTTTGGGAGACAGTATCCAATCCGTCCAATGCAATGTCAACATTTCCCATTTTAATCTTTCAGCAAATTACCGGAGACTGCCCTATCCTCTAATAATAAACAGCGGCCAATATTTTTTAAATGGAACCTCGACCGGCGTGAAAAATATAAGCGGGAGTATGGGAAACTCGACATTTACCGCAATCTCCGGAAAAGTGGACTGGGCTGGCACACCTCGCCTTCACACCGCCTCGGGCAGCGCAAAAATTGATCTGAAAGAGATATATCCCTGGGTTGTGTCTTGGGAATTGATCTCTGACAAACTTAAAGATCTGAAAAATTTAAACGGGGTTTTAAAATTGTCTTCCATAAAATTGGACGGCCCTTTTTTCGAACCTCAAAATTACCGGTTTCAATTGGCCGGCAGCGCTCAAAACCTGGCGATTGATTCATCGTTGTTACCAGCGACGTTGGACATTCCAACAGGAAATTTTAGCGCAAATTCCAAAGACTTTGTCATGACGGATTTTCAGACGCGCATGCTGGATGCATTGTTGACCGTTTCCGGAACATTGACAGGTTATTCAAGGGATCTCAGCAGTGCTGATCTAACATTCCAGGGAAAAATGGGACCGGATGCAACCGTGTGGGTCGAAAACATGCTGAAGCTATCGCCCCGCCTCAGATTTAAACCACCGGTATCGGTTTCAGCGGCACATTTAACATTGAACAATCAACAGCACATCGAATTTTCAGCAGACCTGTCCGTAACAAAAGGTCAGAACATTTCCATGGATCTTTCATCAGATCCCGAACAGTTCACCATTAAAAATCTGGTCATTCGCGATGCGATGTCCGATGCTTCCATCAAACTGATTAAAAGGAATCGGATCGCGGATGTGTTTTTTTCCGGAAATTTGCAGCAGGCATCTCTCGACCGCTTTCTGGAAAAAAATGAACTCCTTAAAGGTCAAATCAAAGGAGATTTTAATGCACATGTGCCGCTGGATCACCCATTGAACTCAAAATTTCAAGGTGAACTTAAGGCAAAACAGCTTATCCTTTCAGGAAAAAAATTATCACCGCTTGTCATCGACGATCTGTCTTTGACAGGGAAAAAAGATATTCTTCAAGTCGAATCCGCCAGATTGAGCTGGGCGGACAACCTGTTCGAGCTAAAAGGGAAGATGAACCTGTCTTTCTCCGTGCCCAAAGTGGCCATGAAACTTTATGCGAAGACGATTGACGTCGACCGATTCAAGCAGATTCTGGATAAAAATACTCAAAGAACAGACCATGGGATCGCCAAAAAATCATGGAGCTTTCCGGTGCGGGGCACCTTGACCGTCATCACTGAAAATTTAACCTATGGAAAATTCACCTGGCATCCCTTTGAAGCCGATGTTCGTTTTAATGACAAATTTGCAACTATTTCCATTACCGATGCCGATATATGCGGTATCACAACGTTAGGAAAGATGAAAATTACACCGCAGAAGACGACCATCGACTTAACACCGTTTGCCAAGAATCAAGAACTCAATCCCAGCATCCAATGCCTCTTGGATAAATCCGCAAAAATTGTCGGAAAATACAACCTTGAGGGAAATATTAAAGCACAGGGAGCAGGCAAAACATTGATGCAGGATATCAACGGGAATTTAACGTTTTCTGCGCCTAAAGGCCGCACTTACGCCGGCAGGGATTTCAGAACATTGATAAAAATTTTCAGCCTGTTGAATGTCACCGACATATTCAAAGAAAAACTTCCCGATATCGAAAACCAAGGATTTGCCTATAACTCTATCCAGGCAAAGGCGGATATTCAGAGCAGCAGAATAAAAATAAACGAGATGATTGTCGACGGCGACTCAATGAAAATCGTGTGCCAAGGATATATTGATTTGGCCAATAACCAAATGAATGTCACCGCCTTGATTGCACCGCTAAAAACCATCGACTTTGTCATTAACAAGATTCCGATCGTCAGATATATCCTGGGAGGGTCTCTCATTTCTTACCCCATCGGCATAAAAGGCAGCCTTGACAATCCGGATGTTACGCAGATCCCCCTTTCTGCGGTGGGATCGGGATTGCTGCGGATTCTTAAAAGAACGCTTCAGCTTCCGGTGAAAATAATTCAACCCGCCTCTCCCAAGCAGCGCTGACCGAGGTTTAAAATGCTAAACGTTTGCCTGAAATTAAATTTCCATTGAAAAACTTGGTAAACTTATTTATTGTACAACGAAAATGTACAGCACCCAATGGCATCAACCACATTCGAATTAAATTAATAACTTATCATATCGGCAGGTTATCGACGAAAGGAGAGCTATAAAAATGAAAAGACGCGTCATTGTTATTTTAATCGCCATCGCCATTATCGCCGCCTTTGTCACCCCTGTCGGGGCAACAGAACCTGTTAAACAGCAATTGCTGGTGGACCGGGCGAGGATTACATTTAAAAGTTTTATGATCGATAAAAACATGGCTTGGTTCCGTGAGCACTTGCCTCAGGCCAAAGGACTTTTGATCATTCCGGAATTGCTTCAGGGTGCCTGGTTTATCGGCGGTTCCGGAGGACGCGGGGTGCTCGTTGTTAAAGATGAAAATACAGGAGACTGGAGCCAGCCCGCCTTTTATACCATCGGGTCATTGAGTCTCGGCATTCAGTTCGGCGGTGAAAAGTCGGAGATTATCATGATAGTGTTTACGCAAAAAGGACTGAACAAATTGTATTCATCTTCTTTTAAGTTCGGGGGCGACGCCTCCATCGCCGTGGGGCCTATGGGCGGCGGTGCCGGCGCCGATGTCATGACGGATTTCGTTTCGTTCATTCGGTCAAAGGGCGCCTTTGCCGGCATCTCCATGCAGGGCGCCATTGTAAAAGTAAATTACGACTGGGATCAGGCGTATTACGGCCAAAAAGTCAGTCCCATCGGTATTATCAAACAGAAACTGGTGAGCAACCCCGGATCTGCCGAATTACGAAATACCATTCAGGATGCAATGAAATAATCCCGGGTCGTCAACCTGAGACCTTTGAAAAATGTTCATTTTTGTTCAAGTTCAAGGAAGGCGAAAATTTTAACCACAGGAATACATTGAGTATTTTGAGGATTAAAATTTGAGCGTGACGCAGAAATTGGGCAAAAAGGGGCGTTTTACAAAGGTTTCACCTTGCAAAGCAGGTGCATATCATGGTCAGAACCGAAATATCGCTTTTTTTGAAAAATATTCCCGGTGAGCTGGGAAAATTGGCATCCCTGTTTTCAAACGAAAGCATCAACATTGACGCCCTTACCATTCAGGATGCTTCCAGTTATGTCCAGAATCTCTTTGAAGGCAGGGGGAAATCACTCAAACGGATCGCGTCGGTGGCCAGCTACAATTCCATGAGAAAGGATTCGGCCCAGTTTGCTTTGATCCGCATGCTCGTTGATCAGACCGATAAGGCGATCGATCTTTTATCAAAAAACGATTATCTTTTCGATATTATGCCGGTGATGACCCTCGAGCTTGAAAATAAACCGGGTGCCCTTGCCGCCATTGCCAATAAATTCGGAGAAGAAGGCATCAACATCAACTATGTTTACGGAACAGTTTCATCTCCTGATGAGAAATGTCTTTTTGTTTTCTGTCCGGAAAATATCGATCTGGCGGCAAAAATTTTTCAAGATTCTTAAGACGGAAAAGAATTCTTATATCCGTTTTCGATGAAGATCCGAACTCCGATTTCTGAATCAACTATTTGAGGGATATGATGTTTACGATCCGTGATGCGGACGGCGTTTGTCCTTTAAAATATGATTGGAAATCACGACTCTCTGAATCTCGGAAGTGCCTTCATAGATGGTAAACACACGGGCGTCTCGATAAAAACGTTCAACCGGATATTCTTTGATAAATCCATATCCGCCGTGCATCTGAAGCGCTTTTGCCGTTACCCGGTTGACCATCTCGGAGGCAAACAGCTTGGCCATGGAAGCTTGTATGGTAAACTTTTCACCCCTGTCTTTCATGGCCGCAGCGGAAAGCATCAATTGTCTGGCCGCCTCTATCTCCATGGCCATATCTGCCAGAATCCAACGCAGCCCCTGGAATTTTGAAATCGGCTGCCCGAACTGTTCTCTTTTTTTAGCATACTTTAAAGACGCATCAAATGCCGCCTGTGCAACACCCAGCGACTGGGCTGCAATACCGATGCGTCCGCCGTCCAGGGCTTTCATGGCGATCTTAAATCCGTCCCCTTCTTCTCCCAGCAGGTTCTCAACAGGGACCTTGCAATTGTTAAAAATCAAATCCGTTGTATCGGAAGCCCGAAGCCCCATCTTATCTTCTTCGTGGCCCACCTGAAGTCCGGGCATGCCTTTCTCAACGATAAATGCGCTGATCCCATGATGTCGTTTTGCTTCATCGGTCACTGCGGTGACGATGACCAGCCCGGCATTTTTACCCGATGTGATGAACCGTTTTGTCCCATTGATGATATATTCATTCCCTTTTCGTACCGCCGTAGTCGACTGCCTGACCGGATCGGATCCTGCGTGGGGTTCTGTCATGGCAAAGGCGCCGATGATATCTCCTGATGCAAGCGGTTTTAAAAATCTATTCCTTTGATCCTCGGTCCCCAGGCGGTAAATGGTTTCACAAACAATGGAATTGTGAACCGACATCACTACCGCGGTAGACGCACAGGAGTAGGCAATTTCCGAAAGCGCGAGTACATAGCTGACCGTATCTGCTCCGGATCCTTCGTACTCAAACGGGACCATCATCCCCATTAATCCCAATTCTCCCATCTTCTTTAGATTTTCGGATGGAAATTCTTTGGTCCGATCCCGTTCCGCGGCGGTTTGGGCCACTACTTTTCGTGAAAACTCCCGGGCCATGGTCTGAATCATGATCTGTTCATCCGTCAGCGCAAACGACATAAATAGGTCCCTCTCCGTCTCCGGAAGTCATCTCAAAATTAGGATTTTCGGTCGAGATCAAGGCGAAGCCGAGAATCAACCCACAGGCATACTCAAGTATGTCGAGGACTTGATTCGAGGACTCAACGCCGATATCGGACGAAAAGACTTTTTTGAGATGGCTTCTAATGTCCATAAATGACCACCACAAGCTCTGCTTTTTCGTCTCCGATATTCCTTAGCTTGTGACGAATTCCGGAATTAAAGTGCAGCGATTCTCCGGCATCGAGTGTGTTCACGTGATCTCCGACAATCACCTCGATCTCTCCGGACAGTACATAAACAAACTCTTCTCCTTCGTGCTGATACCCCACGCCTTTATGATCCGTCATGGGTTCGATGGCCACCTTGAACGCCTTCAAATGTTTGTTTTCAGCCCCCGGTGTAAGGGTCGTATATGCATAATTTTCGGTGCGTTTGGTATATGCCTTGATACGATTTCTCAAGTTTGATTCCTGTTCTTTCAGAAAAAAACCGGAATCGATTTCCAGCGCTCGCGCAATCTGCAACAGCGCCCCCACCGGCGGTATTTTTTTACCGCTTTCCACTTTTTTCAAATACTCGGTTGAAAAACCGGTTTCGTTGGCGACACGGTCAAGGGGCATCTTCTTTTTTAATCGCACCTGTTTTATCTTCTTCCCCACCGGAACAACGGCTCCGGCTTTTTTACCGGCCATAATGCCTCCTCCTTATTTGTATTCATAAAACCCCCGTCCGGTCTTTCTCCCCAACCGACCGGCCTCCACATATTTTTTGAGCAGCGGACAAGGGCGATATTTTGAATCTTTAAATCCGTCGAAAAGCGTATTCATAATCGCAAGACAAGTATCCAGTCCGATGAGATCCGCCAGCGCCAAGGGGCCCATGGGATGATTTGCACCCAGCTTCATGACCGTATCGATGTCTTCCCGGGATCCCACACCATGATACAGGCAATACGCAGCCTCGTTGATCATGGGCATGAGAATTCGATTGATAATAAAGCCGGGAAAGTCATTTGCCTGAGCCGGTGTCTTACCGAGCTTTAAAGACAGATCCCAGATGATGTTAAAGGTCTCGTCCGATGTCTCCAGTCCCCGGATGATTTCAATCAGCTTCATCACCGGAACCGGATTCATAAAATGCATCCCGATAATTTTATCCGGACGGTTGGTATGGGATGCAATCCGTCCGATGGGAATGGAAGACGTATTGGTGGCCAGAATCACATGGGATTCACAAATTCGATCCAGATCCTTGAATATCTGAAATTTGATCGGTTCGCTCTCGGTGGCAGCCTCTACAACCACATCCGCAGACGCCATATCCTTGATGTCTGTACTGGTTCTCACCCTTCCAAGGATAACATCCATTTCTTCATCCGTCATTTTGCCTTTTTCGACGCTTCGCTTTAAATTCTTCTTTATGGATGCAAAACCATGTTCCACAAACTCCGTCTTGATATCGTTCATGACGACTTCAAAGCCGCTTACCGCAGCGACCTGAGCAATACCGTTTCCCATCTGGCCGGCGCCCACCACACCGAATGTTTTGATATTCATATCCGTCTCCTTTTGAGACCTTTGAAAAATGCTCATTTTTGTTCAAGTTCAAGGAAGGCGAAAATTTTAACCACAGGAATACATATAGTATTTTGAGGATTAAAATTTGAGCCTGACGTAGAAATTGGGCAAAAAGGTGCGTTTTGCAAAGGTCTCCTTATCTTTTTACCACCATGGCTACACCCTCACCGCCCCCGAGACACAGGGAGGCAACTCCGATCTTGTTGTCCCGCCGCGCCATTTCATACAACAGCGTCACGAGAACCCTGCATCCGCTGGCGCCGATAGGGTGGCCCAGCGCAACGCTGCCGCCGTTCACATTCACCTTGGCAGGATTAAGTCCGAGCTCTTTTAACACTGCCGCCGTCGAACCGCTGAAGGCTTCGTTGATCTCAAAGAGATCCACGTCCTGGATGGAAATTCCTTCTTTTTTCAAACATTTGGGGATGGCCCAAATCGGCGCCACCAAAAGGTATTTCATATCCATGCCAAAAGCCGCCTGGGCGCCGATAGTCGCCATGATCCGGCACCCCAACGCCTGTGCCTTGTCTTTTGACATCACCACCACCGCCGCAGCGCCGTCGCTGATGATGGATGCGTTGCCGGCGGTGCCCTTACCATCCTTTTGAAAAGCGGGTTTCATTTTTGAAAGGGCTTCATATGTCGTCTCCCGGGGGCATTCATCCTGGTCAAAAATAACGGGATCTCCTTTTCGCCCGCGGATTTCTACGGGAACGATTTCATCTTTGAAGCGGCCGCTGCGGATGGCGTCAAGCGCACGCCGGTATGATTCGGCGGCATAAACATCCTGGTCCTGGCGGCTGATATCGTATTTTTCCGAACACATTTCATTGGAAACGCCCATATGAAAATCATTGACAATATCCCAAAGACCGTCATGAACCATATGATCTTCGAGTTTTCCGGGTCCCATACGATATCCGAAACGTGCCTTTTCCAGATAATACGGGGCCATGCTCATGTTTTCCATGCCGCCGGCAACCACCACGTCGGCATCTCCCACCTGAACTGCCTGAGCGGCCAGCATGACCGCTTTTAATGCCGAACCGCAAACCTTATTCACGGTAATGCATTCTACCGAATACGGCATCGCAGCTTTAACGGCAGCCTGTCTGGCAGGATTCTGCCCATAGCCGCACGGAAGCACCATCCCCATAATCACTTCATTCACGTCATCCTTTGTTATACCGGCCCGCTGAACCGCCGCTTCGATAACCACAGCACCCAATCGGGTGGCGCCGGTACTGGCCAAAGAACCGTTGTATCTTCCCAGTGGTGTTCTCACCGCACTCACGATCACTGCTTCTTGCATGTCGATCTCCTTAAATGTTACATGTTACGTCGATACTTTCCCCCCACATCATACAAGGCGTGGGTGATTTCACCCAGGGTGCATACCTTGACGGTCTCCATCAGTTCTGCAAAAATGTTTTCACCGGACAGGGAGACGCGCTGCAGACGTTGCAATGCGTTATCCGACGCTTTTTCATGCCGCTTCTTAAACGCCGTCAGACGGTCAAGCTGTGATTTTTTTTCAGCTTCGGTGGCCCTGGACAATTCAATGTATTCGTTCAGTTGTTCCGAATCGGCATCCGGGTCCCGAAAGGTATTGACGCCGATGATGGGCATTTCACCGGTATGTTTTAAACTTTCATAATACAAAGATTCTTCCTGGATTTTGCTCCGCTGATAACCGGTCTCCATGGCGCCCAGGACACCGCCGCGCTCGGTGATCTTGTTAAATTCCGATAGGACCGCTTCTTCGACCAACCGCGTCAATTCTTCGACAACGAAGCTGCCTTGATTCAAATTTTCATTTTTGGCAAGGCCCCATTCCCGGTTGATAATGAGCTGGATGGCCAACGCACGTCTCACCGACTCATGACTCGGCGTCGTGATAGCTTCATCAAAGGCGTTGGTATGCAGGCTGTTGCAGTTGTCATAGATCGCGCAGAGTGCCTGAAGCGTCGTCCGGATGTCGTTGAGCTGAATGTCCTGGCTGTGCAGCGAGCGGCCGGAGGTCTGCACATGATATTTCAGCATCTGAGACCGGGCGGATCCGCCGTATTTATGCTTCATGGCAATCGCCCAGATGCGCCTGGCCACCCTTCCGATAACCGTGTATTCAGGATCCATGCCGTTAGAAAAGAAAAAGGACAGATTGGGAGCAAAACTGTCAATGGGCATGCCCCGGGATAAATAATACTCGACATAAGTAAATCCGTTGGCCAGCGTAAGGGCCAGTTGGGTAATCGGATTGGCACCGGCTTCGGCAATGTGGTATCCCGATATGGAGACCGAATAGAAATTCCGAACGCCGTTCTCTATGAAGTATTCCTGGATGTCTCCCATCATTTTCAGCGCAAATTCGATGGAAAAAATACAGGTGTTCTGCCCCTGATCTTCTTTTAAAATATCCGCCTGTACCGTACCGCGAACACTGGACAGGGCCTTGGATCGTATCTCATCGTATTCTTTTTTCGAAGGTTCTCTGCCGTTTTGCGTCCGAAATGCGTCCAGCTGTTGATCGACGGCGGTATTCAGAAACATGGCAAGAAGGATGGGCGCCGGACCGTTGATGGTCATGGAAACCGATGTATCCGGTGCGCACAGGTTAAAGCCGTCATAGAGCACCTTCACATCGTCGAGGGTACATATGCTGACCCCGGAAGTGCCGACTTTGCCGTAAATATCGGGCCTTATGTCCGGATCGCACCCGTACAGCGTGACGGAATCGAATGCCGTCGACAACCGTTTGGATTTGGCGTCGGCGGATAAAAGCTTGAACCGCCGGTTGGTTCTGGCTGGATCCCCTTCACCCGCGAACATACGGGTGGGATCTTCGTCGATTCTTCTTAACGGAAACACGCCGGCGGTGTATGGAAATCGTCCGGCAACATTTTCGTTTCTCAACCAGGTATAAATTTCTCCGGGGTCCTTGAACTTGGGTAGGGCTATTTTCGGAATCCTGGTATGGGCCAGAGATGTTGTGTAAAGGGGAACCCTGATTTCACGGTCTCTCACCTGATATGCCAGTTCGTCTTTGGTATACGTCTCTTCAGTCTTTTTCCATTCATCCAGCAGCGCCGTCGTTTCCGGATGAAGGACACCCTCGGCTTTTACAACTTCTTTTTTAAGCCGAATTAAAAGCTGTGATGCGTCGCCTTTAAGATGATTTCCATCCAGGGATTTTGCGGTTTCCTTGAGATGCCAGACGTTCCTTACGACATCCGCCTGCTGTTGCGTTTCGCGATGGTACTTTCCGACGGTATCGGCAATTTCGGAAAGATAACGAACCCGGTCCGGAGGAATAATAATCGTTTTGGATGTCGATGTCTTTATATCACGCCTTGTAAGGTTCGAATCAAAAACAACGCCTGTTTTTTCAGACAAAGCATCGATGATCCCATGATACAAGGCCGTGACCCCGTCATCATTAAACTTGGCGGCAATGGTACCGTACACCGGCATATCCGTGAGGGGCTTTTCCCATGCCTTTCGATTACGCTGCACCTGCTTCCGAACATCCCGCACCGCATCCTCGCCGCCGCGTTTTTCATATTTGTTCACCACCACAAGATGCGCAAAATCGAGCATGTCTATTTTTTCAAGTTGGGTGGCGGCCCCGAATTCACTGGTCATCACATAGATCGACAAATCAACCAGTTCGATAATTCTCGAATCTCCCTGTCCGATCCCGGCGGTTTCGGCAATCACAAGGTCGAAGCCGGCCGCTTTCATCACCTCTATGGTTTCGCCCAGGGCATGGGGGATTTCCGTGCGTGATCCACGGGTGGCAAGGCTCCGCATGTAAACCCTCGGGTTTTCGATGGCATTCATGCGTATTCTGTCGCCCAAAAGTGCGCCGCCGGTTTTACGGCGGGATGGATCGCTGCTGATGACAGCGAGCTTAACATGTTTAAAATCGTTCAGAAACCTTAATATCAGTTCGTCCGTCAGAGATGATTTCCCCGCACCGCCGGTTCCGGTGATGCCGATAACCGGAACTTTTCGATCACCGATTTGTTTTTGGATTTGAGATCTGAGTTTTGCGAGGTGTCCATCTTCTTTGGCTTTGGCTTGTTCAAGGGTGGTAATCAATCCGGCCAGCATGAATGTATTTTCCGGAGACAGATTTTCAACGTCGATATCTCTCTTTTCGGTGGTAGAAAAATCCATCAGCTGAATCATGTGGTCGATCATTCCCCGCAGCCCCATCTTGGCGCCGTCTTCGGGAGTATAAATTTTGGCGACACCGTATGACTCCAGATCTTTGATCTCTTCCGGTATGATGACGCCGCCGCCGCCGCCAAAAACCTTGATGTGGGATGCGTTTCTTTCTTTCAAAAGATCGATAATATATTTAAAAAATTCCAGATGACCGCCCTGATAACTCGATACGGCCACGCCTTGGACATCTTCCTGTACGGCCGCATCCACGATTTCCTTTACCGAGCGATTGTGCCCCATATGAATCACCTCGACGCCGGCATCTTGAAGTATGCGGCGCATGATGTTAATGGACGCATCGTGACCATCAAAAAGAGAGGTTGCGGTCACGACTCGGATCGGATGTTTGGGTGTGTAAACTTCAACAGCCATGGTCATACATTCTCCTTAATAAATTTCAGGTCCCGGGTATTCCGAGAATAAATTCGGTTTGAAGTTCGATATAGTCTTCAATACTGTAGTGTCGCGCAAGAAACCAGCGCCGAAAGGTCCACATGTGGCCCAGAACAGATATATTGTGGGCGATAAGTTCCATGGAATGTTCGCTTAAACACGGCAAATCTCCGGATGAAATCAACGCTTCCAGAACTTCCATAAACATACCGGTAATGCGAACCTCGTTCTCTAAAACCTTTTTACGCCATTGAGGCGGAAGAGATTGCGTTTCCTGGTATATCAATAAAATATGATCACTCATCCTATGACATACCAAAAAATATTCCCGAATCACTTCAGCCAGTGAATGTCTCCCGCCCGATGCTCTCGACAACGCTTCGGTTACGCCCCTTTCGACCTCCGCGTGGATGGCGTCACACACCAGAAACAAAATATCCTCTTTGGAAGCCACATATTCATACAATGAACCAATTGAGATATTTGCGGAACGGGCGATCTGCCGTGTGGTGGTCTTATGAAATCCCTGATGGATAAAGAGTTGTACCGCAGCGTCGATAATCTGGCGGTGTCGTCGCTGAACGAGTTCAGGATTTTTTATTTGTGTGGGGATTTCTTTAGTCGCATGGTACTGTTTCATACAAACTCCAAAACGCTGCTTGCTGAACAATTTACGGTGAACAAATGCTGACCGAGCGCTCGTTCATATTTCATATCATCTTCGGCTTTTCTCTGTCAACATTTTTAATCTCGAAAATCAATTTCCTTATTATAGAATTATATATATAAATCGGATAGTAATAAAGATATTGACAATTCTTTCTGCCAGAGGTACAGATAGATTATAGCCAGTGACCGAGCGCTCGTTCATAATGCCGGCCAAACGGAACGTCCTTCCGGATT
>Ga0307440_1000019_pt1 | contig 60949 bp, 56 predicted proteins | sample SalMarWE160410MG_FD_202150 | JGI IMG/M metagenome (GOLD analysis project Ga0307440, IMG submission 202150) | Salt marsh sediment microbial communities from the Plum Island Ecosystem LTER, Massachusetts, United States - WE1604-10 | ecosystem: Environmental > Aquatic > Marine > Intertidal zone >...
GAGGCGGATTGGGAAAATCATCGCCATGCAAGGCTGCAGGAATCCCTGGCGGACCTGAACGAACGCGAGCGCCTGATCCTTTCCCAGCGCTACATGTCCGAGGAGCCGGCCACGCTGAAGCAGCTTTCCGAGCAGCTCGGGGTTTCGATCGAGCGGGTACGCCAGCTCGAAGCCAGGGGGCTGAAACGCCTGCGCGAGTCGCTTTCCGACTGAGATTCCCGCGGTTGATCTACGGAAACGGGCCTGTTGCATCCACAACAGGCCCGTTCCGCGTACTGGGGCGGGGTCACGGGCTTTCTTTTGGGTTGGCTTGCCCCCATCATTGCCGCACCCTTGGAAACGGAGGCGAATGGTGTCCGGCGGCAGCGAACGTTACGATGCGCAATCGGTTGAGCGCAGATGGCAACAGCGATGGGAACAGGACGCTGTCAATGCGGCCTCGGACGACCCGGCCGATGCGCGCGACACCTTCTATTGCCTGGCGATGTTCCCGTATCCGTCCGGAAACCTGCACATGGGGCATGTGCGCAATTACTGCCTCGGCGATGCCATGGCACGCTACAAGCGCATGCAGGACTTCAATGTGCTGCAGCCGATGGGCTGGGACGCGTTCGGCCTGCCGGCCGAGAACGCCGCCATCAAGCACGGGCGGCCTCCGGCCGAATGGACCTATGCCAACATCCGCCAGATGCGCGGACAGCTGAAACGCCTCGGCCTGTCCTACGACTGGGATCGCGAGATCGCCACCTGCCGGCCGGAGTATTACCGCTGGGAGCAGTGGCTGTTCACGCGCCTGCTGAAAAAGAATCTCGCCTACCGCAAGGAAGCGGAGGTCAACTGGTGCGAGCACTGCCATACGGTGCTGGCCAACGAGCAGGTCGTCGACGGTGCCTGCTGGCGCTGCGACACGCCGGTGGTGCGCAGGAACCTGGCGCAGTGGTTCATCCGCATCACCGACTACGCCGAGGAACTGCTGACCGATCTGGACAAGCTGCCCGGCTGGCCGGAGCGCGTGCGCGAGATGCAGAAGAACTGGATCGGCCGCTCCACCGGCGCCGAGGTCATTTTCCCGATCGAGGGCTCCGATCAGGTGCTGGACATTTTCACCACCCGCCCGGACACGCTGATGGGCGTGACCTACATGGCGGTGGCGGCCGGCCATCCGCTGGCCAAAAAGGCCGCCGAGTCCAACCCCGAGCTGGCGGCCTTTCTCGAGGAGTGTTCCCACGTTTCCACAAAAGAAGCCGACATGGAAACCATGGAGAAGAAAGGCAAGGCGCTGGGCATCAACGCCATTCACCCGATCACGGGCGAGGCGGTGCCGGTGTGGGTGGCCAACTTCGTGCTGATGGGCTACGGCACCGGGGCGGTGATGAGCGTGCCGGCCCACGATGAGCGCGATTTTCACTTTGCTCAGAATTATAAAGACCAGCTTCCACCTATTAAGCCTGTAATCGTTCCTGCTCATTGGGACTTGTCCAAAGTTGATAGATCTGAGAGTGGAGCAGATGGTTCTCCGTGCTTATTGAATGTTGACGCTGATATCAGTTCGCCCATGGGTAATTGCTCCAATTATTTGGACTGGAGTGAATGGAGTTCGATCTTTAGTGAGAAAGGCATTTGCATAAATTCAGGGAAGTATGATGGTCTGAATTTCGAGGAGGCGACGGACGCCATTATCGCCGACCTTGAAGCCAAGGGTATGGGTCGCAAGCGGGTGCAGTACCGGCTGCGCGACTGGCTGGTGTCCCGGCAGCGCTACTGGGGCACACCGATCCCGGTGATTCACTGCGACGACTGCGGCATCGTGCCGGTGCCGGACGACCAGTTGCCGGTGGTGCTGCCGGAGGATCTGAAGCCGACCGGCGGTGCCAGCCCCCTGACCACCTGCGAGGCCTTCGTGCATGTCGCTTGCCCGGCCTGTGGCAAGCCGGCCAGGCGAGAGACCGACACCTTCGACACCTTCGTGGAATCCTCGTGGTACATGGCGCGCTACACCAGCCCGCGCAACGAGTCGGCGATGGTCGATCGCGCGGCGGTGCACCGCTGGCTGCCGGTCGACCAGTACATCGGTGGTGTGGAGCATGCGGTACTGCATCTGTTGTATGCCCGCTTCTTCTACAAGCTGATGCGCGACGAGGATCTGTTCGGTTCCGCCGATGGTGGCGACGAGCCGTTCACGCGCCTGCTGACGCAGGGCATGGTACTGAAAGACGGCGCCAAGATGAGCAAGTCCAAGGGGAATACCGTCGATCCCAATGCCCTGATCGAGCAGTACGGGGCCGATACGGCGCGCCTGTTCATCCTGTTCGCCGCACCGCCGGAGAAGGATCTGGAATGGAGCGATGCCGGCGTGGAGGGGGCGAACCGCTTCCTGCATCGGGTCTGGCGCCTGCTCGATCGCCTGGACGGGGCCAACGATGGCGAGGCGGATGGCGAAGGGTGCAAGGCCATGCGCCGCACCATCCATGCCACGATCCAGCGCGTCACCCATGCCTTCGAGCAGGGCTTCGCCTTCAATGTGGCGATCGCCGCCCTGATGGAGTTGACCAATGCCCTGTATGTCTTCGAGGCCGGCGGCGACGAGGGCAAGGCGGTGCTGCGCGAGGGCTGTCAGGCGCTGCTGAAGATGCTGGCGCCGCTGGTGCCGCATTTCGCCTGCGAGTGCCATGCGCGCCTCGGTCTGGACGGCATGGCCGCGCTCGAACACTGGCCGGCGGTGGATGCCGCGGCGCTGGTGCAGGATTCCATCGATCTGGTGGTGCAGGTCAACGGCAAGAAGCGCGGCGAGGTGCGTGTGGCCCCGGATGCCGACAAGGAAGCGGCGATGACGGCGGCCCGTGCCGAACCGGCGCTCGCCCGCTGGTTCGAAGGCATGGCCGTGGTCAAGGTGATCCTGGTACCGGGCCGGCTGCTCAATGTGGTGGTGAAGCCGGTATGAGGCCTGGTTTGAAACGATTTGGCGCAGTGCTGGTGCTGGCCGCCATGCTCGGTGGCTGCGGCTATCACCTGGCCGGCCACAGCGGCACGCATGGCGCCATTCCCCCGGGGACGCAGACGGTGGTCATCCGCGCGTCGGGCCTGGATGCCAACTGGCTGGCCCAGGCGCTGATGGCACGCATGCGCATCGGGGCCGACTATGCCCTGCAGCGTGCCGACGAACCCCATGCCGTCGATACGAACACCGTGGAGTTGCGCATCGGGAACGTTTCGGTGCAGTTCGTACCGACGGCCTATGACCGCTCCGGCATTGCGGTCCAGTACCGTCTGACCCTGACCGCCTCGATAGGCGTGTTCCAGGGCAACGCGGCGCTGTGGCAATCCGGGCCGATGGCGGAGAGCGGCAATGTCTATGTCACCGGCGGACCGGCCAGTATCGAGGCCTCACGCCATCGCGTGGAGCGGCACATGCGCCAGCAGTGGGCAAGGCGGGCATGGGAGCGGCTGCAGTCCGGGTTTTGATGGGGTTGTTGATATGGGGCTTCTGATGGGCGGCGGCCGATGAAATGTTCCCCCGAGCGTCTGTCATCCGTGCAGGCTTCGGTTTATTACCTGTACGGTGAGGACCGGGATGCCCAGTTCGAGGCGGCGGAGGCACTGCTGGCGACCGGTAGCCCCGAGGTCACGCGCCTGCGCGTGGATGTGTCCGAACTGGAACGGGTAGAGGTGGAAACCCGCAGCCAGGGCCTGTTCACCAGTGCCGGCTGCCATGCGCTGGTGCGCAATGCCGAGGCTGCTTCACCGAAGCAGGGGGAGCATCTGCTGAAGCTGGCCGGGAGCCTGCCATCGCCGCATCGCCTGATCATCTGCGCCCCCGGGATCAGCTGGAAGAAGGCCCTGCACAAGCAGATGCAGGCCATCGATACCGTCGCCTGCTGCGAGTTCTCGATGCCGGGGGCCCAGGCGTTTCAGCGCTGGCTGTCCGGCGTGTTTTCCGAACAGGGGCTTATGGTGACGGACCAGGCGGTGGCCCTGGCGGCCGAGCGCCTGCAGGGCATGCGTCAGGCTGCCCGCCAATTGGCCGAGCGCATGCGCTGGTACGATGACGGAGCGGGTGAGGCGATTGATGTGCCGGTGCTCGGCGATCTGCTCGGCGAGCGCATGCCGGAGGATCTGGGTGCCTATTGTGCGGCGGTGGCCTCGCGCTCCGCCGGGGCCCTGCCGATGCTGAAAAAGCTGCTGGACGGCCAGCAGACGGCGGAGGTGCAGGTGGTCAGCTGGCTGGGCACGCGCCTGCAGCAGTTGCTGATGTACCGCTGGTTTGCAGCCAAGAAGGACGGCGGTGCCATGCAGAAGGCGCGCGTGTTCGGCGATGCGCGCAGGCTTGTGCCAGCGGAGTCGAAACGCTGGAAGGTCTCCGAACTGATCGCGGCGCTGACCCGTACGATCGAGGCAGAAACATTGCTGAAGGGGGCATCGGTCGAGGACAGGCGGGTGGTACTGGAGAGGCTGACCCTGGATCTGGTGGTGCCGGGCCGCCTGGAGAGGGAATGAGCGGCAACCACCGTGATGCCTTCAATGCCGACTGGCTGGGCTTCGAGCGGCAGCATGTCTGGCATCCGTATGCGCCGATGCACGATCCGCTGCCGGCCTATGCGGTGGCCTCGGCCGATGGCGTGCGCCTACAGATGGAGGACGGACGTACGCTGATCGACGGCATGGCCTCGTGGTGGTGCGCTATCCACGGCTACAACCATCCGATGCTGAACGCGGCGGTGACCGATCAGCTTGCGTCCATGGCGCACGTGATGTTCGGCGGCCTGACGCACCGCCCGGCTGCGCAACTTGCCGCACATCTGCTCGATCTGGCGCCGCCGGGGCTGGAGCATGTGTTCTTTGCCGATTCCGGCTCGGTGTCTGTCGAGGTGGCCATCAAGATGGCGATGCAGTACTGGCAGGCGCAGGGGATGCCTTCCCGGCACCGGCTGCTGACGATCCGCGGCGGTTACCATGGTGACACCTTCGGCGCGATGGCGGTTTGCGACCCGGTGACCGGCATGCACCATTTGTTTTCGCATGTACTGCCCCAGCATGTGTTTGCCGAGGCCCCCCATGCACGTACCGATGCCGAGTGGACGGAGGCCGACATTGCCGATTTCCGCCACAAGATCGAGGCGCATGTGCACGAGCTGGCGGCGGTCATCCTGGAACCGGTTGTACAGGGGGCTGGCGGCATGCGCTTCTATGCCCCGGAGTTCCTGCGCCAGGTGCGCCAGCTGTGCGATGCGCACGGCGTGCTCTTGATCTGTGACGAGATCGCCACCGGTTTCGGACGCACCGGGCGCATGTTCGCCTGCGAGCACGCCGGCATCACGCCGGACATCCTGTGCGTCGGCAAGGCGCTGACCGGCGGCTATATGACCCTGGCCGCCACCCTGGTAACACCCAAGATTTGCGGCGGCATCCATGTCGATGGCAGCGGGGTGCTGATGCACGGGCCCACCTTCATGGCCAATGCGCTGGCCTGCGCCGTGGCCGAGGCGAGCCTGACCCTGCTCGAGTCCGGCCCGTGGCGACAGCAGGTGGCGGCGATCGAGACGCAACTGCATGAGGAACTGGCACCGGCGCGAGATCTGGCGGCGGTGGCCGACGTGCGGGTGCTCGGGGCCATCGGCGTCATCGAGATGCAGGCGCCTATCGACATGACACGCGCCCAGCAGACGCTGGTGGAGCACGGCGTATGGCTGCGGCCGTTCGGCAGGCTGCTGTACACGATGCCGCCCTATGTGATCGAAGCCCAGGACCTGTCGCAGGTGACAACCGCCATGCTGGATGTCTCCGGTGGCTGAGATACGGGACGGTATGCTGTCCATCGGCAACCACGATCGCGATGCCGCAGGCCTCACATACATCTATCCGGTGGTGTCACGCCGGGCCGGCGGCGTGTCGGTCGGCATCAATCTGAATCCGAACAACGCCTGCGACTGGCGCTGCATCTACTGCCAGGTGCCGAATCTGGTGCGCGGCTCGGCCCCGGTCATCGATCTGGCACTGCTCGCCCGGGAACTGCGCAGCATGCTGCACGATATCGTGCAGGGCGATTTTATGGCCAGACACGTGCCACAGTCCTGCCGCCGGTTGTCGGATATCGCCATCTCCGGCAACGGCGAGCCGACCAGCAGCCGCCAGTTTGGCCAGGTGGTGCAGCTGATCGGCACCATCATGCGCGAGTTCGATCTCACCGGCACCATACCGTTGCGCCTGATCACCAACGGCTCGTATATGCGCAAGCCTCATGTGCAGCGAGGGCTCGCCCGCATGCGCACACTGGGCGGCGAGGTGTGGATCAAGGTCGACCGGGCCAGTGAGGAAGGCATCCGCCGTGTCAACGGTGTCAGCGCCACTCCCCGGCAGCTGGCCGATCGGGTGGAGACCGCTGCCGGGCTTTGCCCCACCTGGATCCAGACCTGCATGTTCGCCTGGGACAGCATGCCGCCGGTACCGGAAGAGATCGAGGCCTACCTAGGGTTTCTGCAGCGGCTGCTTGCGCGGTCCGTGCCGCTGCGCGGGGTCTTGCTCTATGGCCTGGCACGGCCATCGATGCAGCAGCCCGAGGCGGCGCATCTGTCGGCCGTATCGGCGGCATGGCTTGTGGCGCTGGGCCGGCGTATTGAGGCCTTGGGGCTTACTGTCACCGTACATGCCTGAGCGCCGCAGCGGCCTGGGTTTTCCGGCCTGTGCGTAGTTGTTGCGCAGGCTGAAGGCGGGCGCTAGATTGCGCCGCCCATAGAGAAGAAAAAAAGAGGTAGACAGGATTCATGTCTCTGGCAGCGGATAAAAAGATCGAGATCATCAAGAAGTTCGGACGCCATGAGGGCGATACCGGTTCCCCGGAAGTGCAGATCGCGCTGCTGACCGAGCGCATCAACACGCTGGCCGGCCATTTCAAGGACAATCACAAGGACCATCACTCACGCCGTGGGCTGCTGAAGATGGTGGGTTCCCGACGCTCCCTGCTCAAATACCTGAAGTCGGCTGATTTCAACCGTTATCGGACGTTGATCGATACGCTGGGATTGCGTCGCTGATTCATATATGGGGCGGTTCCTGCGGGGCCGCCCTTTGATTTTCCCCCTTCGTTTTCTCCGCTGCCAGAGACATGAATCCTGCGAAGGATGTAATTGATGTTTGATGTAAAAACTACAAAGGCGACCGTAGGCGGTCGCGAGATTTCGTTCGAGACCGGGCGCATGGCTCGCCAGGCCGGCGGTTCGGTGCTGGTGCAAGTCGGCGATGTCGTCGTGCATGTGGCTGCGACAGCCGCCAAGACCCCGCTGCAGGGCGTGGATTTCATGCCGTTGACCGTGCATTATCAGGAAAAGACCTATGCTGCCGGCCGCTTTCTCGGCGGCTTCTTCAAGCGTGAGGGACGTCCCTCCGAGAAGGAAACGCTGACCAGCCGCCTGATCGACCGCCCGATCCGCCCGTTGTTCCCCAAGGGTTTCTTCCATGAGACCCAGGTGATTGCCACGGTGATTTCCGCCGACGAGCAGACCAATCCCGATATCGTCGCCATCAACGGCGTCTCGGCCGCCTTGGCCATCTCCGATGTACCGTTCGCCGAGCCGATCGCGGCTTCGCGCGTCGGCCTGATCGACGGCGAGTTCGTGCTGAACCCGAGCTACGAGCAGCTGCAGGAATCCAAGCTGGATCTGGTGGTAGCCGGCACGCGTGATGCCGTGCTGATGATCGAATCCGAGGCCAAGGAGCTGTCCGAGGAGCAGATGATCGATGCGATCATTTTCGGCCAGGAAGGCTACCGGCCGATCATCGATGCCATCGAAGCCCTGGTCGCCCAGGCCGGCAAGGAAAAGATGGCCATCGAGCTGGCCGGCAGCGGTGATGTCGTCAAGCAGGCCGTCAAGGCAGCGTTCGAGGTCGAAGTGCGCGCCGCGTATGCGATCAAGGACAAGTCCGAGCGCGCCGCGAAGATCGAGGCATTCCGCCTCGCCGCCCAGGAAAAGCTGGCCGGAACGGAAGAGAATCCGGGTGAGTATTCCTCCAACGATGTGTCCGCAGCCCTGAAGAGCCTGGAAAAGGATGTGGTGCGCCGCTCGATCATCGACGGCAACCCGCGCATCGACGGCCGTTCGACCAAGGACGTGCGCGCCATCGACTGCCAGGTCGGGGTGCTGCCGCGTACCCATGGCTCGGCGCTGTTCACGCGCGGTGAAACCCAGGCCCTGGTAACCATCACGCTGGGTACCGAGTCCGACATGCAGCTGACCGAGAGTCTGGAGGGCGTGACCAAGCAGCGCTTCATGCTGCACTACAATTTCCCGCCGTATTCCGTGGGTGAGGCCCGTCGCATGGGCCCTCCGGGACGGCGTGAAATCGGTCACGGCAGGCTTGCCCGCCGTGGTATCGAGGCGGTGATTCCATCCGAGGAGAAGTTCGGCTACGCCATCCGCTCGGTGTCCGAGATCATGGAGTCCAACGGCTCCTCGTCGATGGCCTCGGTGTGTGGCACCTCACTGGCCCTGATGGATGCCGGCGTGCCGGTGAAGGCGGCCGTGGCCGGAGTGGCCATGGGCCTGATCCTGGAGCCCGACGGCTATGCCGTGCTCACCGATATTCTCGGCGACGAGGATCATCTGGGCGACATGGATTTCAAGGTGGCCGGCACCCGCGAGGGCGTGACCACGCTGCAGCTGGACATCAAGATCGGCGGCCTGACCCGTGAGATCATGAAGGAGGCGCTGGCGCAGGCGAAGCAGGGCCGCATGCATATTCTGGACGAGATGAACAAGTGCCTCTCCGAGCCGCGCGCGTCCATCGCCGAGCATGCGCCGCGCATGTTCACGATGAAGATCCATCCGGACAAGATCCGCGAGGTCATCGGTGCCGGCGGCAAGGTGATTCGTGGCATCGTCGAGGAATCGGGCGCCAAGGTCGATATCGAGGACGACGGCACGATCAAGATCTTCGCCGTCACCGGCGAAGCCGGCGAGCTGGCCAAGAAGCTCATCACCGATATCGTGGCTGAGGTCGAGGTCGGCAAGGTCTACGAGGGCAAGGTCGTCAAGATCATGGACTTCGGGGCCTTCGTACGCATCCTCGGTAATACCGATGGCCTGGTGCACATTTCACAGATCGCCCACCACCGGGTGGAGAAGGTCAGCGACGAGCTCCAGGAGGGCCAGACGGTGCGCGTGAAGGTGCTGGAAGTGGACCGCAGCGGCAAGATCCGCTTGTCCATGAAGGCGTTGCTGGAAGAGAAGAGCGAGGCCTGATCCCACAAGAGCAAGCGATGATGCATGCGAGAGAGGTGGGTCGATCCCGCCTCTTTTGCGTTGGAGATAAATGAACATGTCCTTTATCGAGGAGACACAGCTGGCAGGAGGCCCTTTGGTGGCCACGCATGCCATGCCCGAGGCGCATACCGTGGCCCTCGGGTTCTTTGTCGATGTCGGCAGCCGGGACGAAAGGCCGGCCGAGGCCGGCATCGCGCACGCACTGGAGCACATGCTGTTCAAGGGTACCGAAAGGCTCGATGCCATGGCATTGAACGAGCGGTTTGACCAGTTGGGCGGCACCGCCAATGCCTTCACGTCCCGCGAGCGTACCTGCTTCCATATTCATGTGATGCGTGAGGACTGGCCGGAGGCTTTGGAACTGCTTGCCGACATGCTGCGCCATCCGGCCCTGCCCGCGGACGAATGGCAGCGCGAGCGCGAGGTCATCTTTTCGGAGATGGCGATGGTCGAGGATGCACCGGACGAATGGGCCATGGAGCAGCATATGCTTGCACTGTTTCCGGGCACGGCGCTGGGCCGCTCGGTGCTGGGCGAACGCCAGAGCCTGGCGGCGGTGGGGCGAGATGATCTGGATCGCTTTCTGCGTACCCATTACCGGCCACCACGGCTAATGGTGGCTGCCGCCGGCGGCATCACGCATGCGGAGCTGATCGAGGTCATGGACAGGATCGACTGGCCGACGGCCGTGGATGACCAGGCATCGCGCCCGCCCGCACATCTGGCATCCGGGGTGCAGTTGTTACCACGGGATTCCGGGCAGGCACACCTGGTACTGTCCTATCCGGGCATCGCCGCCGCCTCCGGCGAACGGCCCGTGGCCTGGCTGGCCAACCAGCTGTTGGGTGGCGGCATGAGCTCGCACCTGTTCCGCGAGGTACGCGAGAAACGGGGGCTGGCCTATCACGTGGGTGCGCACCTGGCGCTGCTGTCCGATCTGGGCGTATGGACGGTGACCTGCGATACCGAACCGGAGCGCCTTGGCGAATGCATCGACGTCATCGCCGGTACGCTGGCTTCATTCTCCGATTCGCTGACGGAGGACGAGCTGGCGCGGGCCAAGCGCCAGTTGCAGATCCAGATGCGCATGGGCATGGATTCGGTCGAGGGAATGATGCTGTACCTGGGCGGACGGCTGGATGAGGCGGTGCTGCTTCCCCCCGATGCATGGGCTCAGGCCGTGCAGCAGGTTTCGTTGGCCAAACTGCGGCAGTGGATTGGCACGCAGCTTTCGCATCGTCCGCTGTGGACGCTTGCCGGCCAGCAGGCCGCTTTGCGGCAGGCGGAGCGCAGCTTGCGCGCCGCAAATGCGCACTGATAGGGTGATCGGATGAGTTTCAGGCAAACCCTGCGCGAAGATGTACGTATGGCCTTCGAGCGCGATCCGGCGGCCCGTTCCACCTGGGAGGTGCTGGTCTGCTATCCGGGCCTGCATGCCGTGTGGTTCTACCGGTTCGGGCACTGGTTCTGGCGTCACCGCTGGTTTTTTGTCGGGCGCCTGGTGTCCCATATCGGGCGCTGGCTGACCGGCATCGAGATCCATCCCGGGGCGACGATCGGCCGCCGTTTCTTCATCGATCACGGCATGGGCGTGGTGATCGGCGAAACGACCGAGATCGGTGATGATGTGACGCTGTACCATGGCGTGACCCTGGGCGGCACCACCTGGGAGAAGGCCAAACGGCATCCGACGCTGCAGGATGGCGTCATTGTCGGAGCCGGGGCCAAGATTCTGGGACCGATCACCATCGGCGAGCACTCCCGCATCGGCAGCAATTCGGTGGTGCTGCGCGATGTGCCGGCGCATTCGACAGTGGTCGGTATTCCGGGCACGGTGGTCGGCAAGGCCGAGGCATTGGTGACCGCCGACGGACGCCTGAATCTGGATCATCACCAGATGCCCAATCCCGTGGCCGAGGCGCTTAAGCATGTGGTGCAGATGGTCGATGACGTCAATGCGCGCGTGGATGCCATCCATCCGAAGCGCCAGACGAATGCTTCGGACAAGAAGCTGGCCGCTGATATGGAGAAGGAACACAAGGAACTCGACCGCTTTCTCGGCAGCGATATCTAGCGATTATCCCTAATACTTGACTAAAAAAGTATAGTATATGACCATAGGCCCAAGTGGGGTTTTTCCCACGGGAGGTATTCATGCGTTTGACCAGTAAAGGACGATATGCCGTGTCAGCCATGGTGGATCTGGCCCTTCATCAGCAGGAAGGCCCGGTGACGCTGGCGGCTATCGCCGAACGACAATTCATTTCCCTGTCCTATCTCGAACAGCTTTTTCGCCGCCTGCGCGAGGGAAAGCTGGTGCGCTCCGTGCGTGGACCGGGTGGCGGATATCTTCTCAACGACAATCCTGCCAACATCTCCGTCGCGGACGTGATCCGGGCGGTCGATGAAGAGGTCAAGGCGACCAAATGCGTCAATGCCATGCGCGGTTGCCATCGCGGTAACCGCTGTTCCACCCACAATCTGTGGGCGGCGCTCGGCAAACATATCTACCGCTTCCTCGATGTAGTGACCATCCAGCAGGTGTGTGAAAAGAACGTGCGCCTGGATGCGATCGACCTGCCTCCGGTTGAGAACTACCTTGTTGAGGATGAGGATGAAAGGCAGGAAATACCGATGACCATGGAGCCGAGGTTTGCGTCAACGGTATCTTGACTGCAACGCCACCTGTGCCGCGACCGACGCGGCGCTTGCGGCTGTCATGCAGGCCAGCCACGAGGCGTTCGGCAACCCGTCCAGCCTGCATTGGGCCGGCCGCGCCGCTCGCCGCGTGCTTGACGATGCGCGCGATACCCTGGCGGCGCATATCGGGACCGAGCCCGGAGCGGTGGTGTTTACATCCGGCGGTACCGAAGCCAACAACATGGCGATCTTTGGTACCCTGGCGGGTCAAAGCCCCGGGCGCATCGTCACCACGGCCATCGAGCATCCATCGGTGCTGCGCCCACTGGAACGCTTCGCGCAGCAGGGATGGGAACTGGTGCGTGTGCGGCCGGAACGGGATGGTGTGGTGGCAGCCGAGGCCATGCGCGAGGCGATCGACGGTGATACGCGCCTGGTATGCACGATGGCGGCCAACAACGAGACCGGAGTGATCCAGCCGGTGGCGCAAATCAGCCAGCATTGCCGCGCCATGCGCGTCCCGATGCTGGTGGATGCGGTGCAGGCCCTCGGCAAGATGCCCTTGGATTTGCGGGAATGGGATGCCGATTTCGTGGCGCTGTCCGCGCACAAGATCGGCGGGCCGAAGGGCGTGGGCGCACTGGTCGTGCGACGCGGGCAGACGCTGCAGGAATTGGCACCGGGCGGTGGCCAGGAGCGCAAGCGGCGCTCAGGTACCGAGAACGTGCCGGGAATCGCCGGCTTCGCCGCTGCGATCGGGCAGGTTGATTTCGAATCGATGCGCCCACTGCGCGATATGTTTGAACAGCGGTTGCTCGCCTCGTTTCCCGATGCGCACGTGTTCGCATCCACGGCAACGCGCCTGCCGAATACCAGCATGGTGCACATGCCGGGTATGGACGGCGAAACGCTGCTGATGCAGCTGGACCTGGCCGGTTTCGCGGTCGCTAGCGGTTCCGCCTGTTCGTCCGGAAAGCGCGAGCCCTCGCATGTGCTGCTGGCGATGGGGGCGTCGCAGGAAGAGGCGAGAAGCAGCCTGCGCCTCAGTTTTGGCCCCGGCAACACCATTGAGGATGTGCAGGCGCTGATCGAGGCACTGCAGGCATCGTACGGCCGGCTGCGGGCTATGGCCGGCATGCGGCGTACAGCCTGAGCATGTATCAATGACTGGGATGAGAGGTATGCCGATGGTTCCCGATATCGAATTCACCGAAGCCGCGCGTGCCCAGGCGCGGAAGGTGCTGCGCCAGGAGCAGGGCGATGGTGCCGAGGGCGGTATCCGCCTCAGTGTGCGTCGTGCCGGCTGTTCCGGCTATGAGTACGTAATGGCCTGTGCCCCGTTGCCGGAAGCGGGGGATCTGGTGCGGCATTTCGACGGTTTTGACCTGTATGTGGACAACGAGTCCTATGCCGAGGCCCTGCAGGGTGTCAGGGTCGATTTCCAGCAGGATATGCTGTCCTCGGCCTTCGTATTCATCAATCCTAACAAGAAGGGCGAGTGCGGCTGCGGGATGTCGTTTACCCTCTGATTCCACCATCGACTTTTGCCGGCATGCCGGCCATGCTTTCCACGGGCTATGCCCAGGGGGGAATCCATGCCATACGTCCTGTTGTCTATTTCAGGCCACGATCGTCCCGGCATCGTCCGCGATGTGGCCGAGGCGCTGCTGCATCTGGATGCCAACATCGAGGACTCGTCGATGACGGCACTGCGCGGGCGCTTCGCGATGATGCTGATCGTCCGCATGCCCGAGCAGGCCAGCCTCGGCGGGCTGAAGGGGGCGCTGGCCGAACTGGAACAGCGCACCAATCTCACCATCCAGTCCCAGCCCATCAGTGATCAGGAGGCGCAGGCCGAGTCCATCGAACCGGATTGCGTGGTGACGGTGCATGGCGCCGATCGCGTGGGCATCGTACATGCTGTCACCGAGGCGGTTGCCGGCTGCGGGGCCTCGGTGGTCGACCTGTCCACGCGGGCACATGGCTCGGGGGACCAAGCCGTGTACATGATGGCGCTGGAGGTGAATACGGGAACGCGGGGTGATGAGATGCGTGATGCGCTTGCAGCCGTGGCCTCGCGGCTGGGTGTGGATATCGCCGTACACGACATCGACGAAGCGGTACTCTGACGCTTGCCGTCTCCCGTGCTGACCTTGCCCGACCCAAGGCTCAGGATGCGCTCGCAGCCGGTGCGAAAGTTTTCCGGCGATTTCCCGAACAGGCTTGATGAACTGGAGCAGGCGATGCGGGCCGGACCGGGCGGGGTGGGGATCGCCGCACCCCAGATCGCTTGGCCGGTGCGGGCGGTGATCATCGACTGCCGCTCATCCCGCAGGCCATGCCGCAACCACGGGTTGCTGCGTCTGATCAATCCCGAGATCGAGTTGGGTGGAAAGCAGGTGCTGGGGCGGGAGGGCTGCCTGTCGGTGCCGGACTGGGTGGGCATGGTGCCGCGTGCCACCGAAATCTCCGTCCGTTATCAGGATGCATCGGGAAGCCGGCAGCAGCTGCAGGCCTCGGGATTCGAGGCTCGGGTCATCCAGCACGAGGTCGATCACCTGGACGGCATCCTGTTCATCGACCGTGTGGTGTCGGTGCACGACCTGATCCGCAGACCTCCAACCGACTGATCCAGCCTATTTTTCCTGCGGATTCCGGTTGAGCCTGTTGATCACCTGTATGGTGCCTGTCAGCGCGTGGCTGGACTCGTGCAGCATCACAGCGAGCAGGGGGGGATGGGCATCCAGGGCCTGACGGAAGATGTCGACCGGCAGGCTCAGCACCACGCATTCTTCCATGGCGACGATGGAGGTCAGGAAGGTGTCGGAGCCGAGTACGGAACCGGTCATCAGGGCCGCCTCGTTGGCGATCATCCGCCCCGGTTTCAGGGAGTCGAACAGGTGGCTGTTGCCATCCTTGTCGTCGGTCATCCGCCGGGCCATGCCGGAGACCAAAAAGCCGACCTCGCGAATGGGCGAGCCCGCTTCGGCGATCAGTTCGAACATCTTGTACCGGTTGATTTGCGCCCGTTCCGCCATGATGCGGCGCAATGTGACCGGTACGGTGGCCATGATGGGCATGCTGCTGAGCATCAGCATACGCTGGCGAACATGGTGCTCGTTGCGCATCGACACCTCGATTTCCGGGTGATCGAGGAACAGGCGGGTGACCATTCTCGGGGTGAACCGGATCAGGGTGGAATCGCTGTTGGCCATGATATCGGCATTGCGCGGGGTGCCATCGAGCATCGCAGACTCGCCGACCGTCTGGTTCTGACGGAGGATATCGATCAGCATCGCCTGTTTTTCATCCGCGTCGGGAAGCCAGATCGACAGCTCGCCTCGTTCGAGCACGTACACATGCTCGTCGGTTTCCCCCTGGCGCATCAGATAGCTTCCCTCGCTGACCTCGATCTGCGTCGGGCGCTCGCCGAACCGTGACCAGTGCCTGTTTCCGATATAGGGAAACAACGGACTGATGGTAACCGGCATCTGCGCCTCATCCGGAACGCCAATCAGCTTCTGCAGCTGTTCGAGCGCCTGCGCGTCATCTGCCCTGTCGAGTTGCTCGAAGCGCTTGCGCAGTTTGTCGAGCACCATCTTGGCCTTGATATCCTGCCCCAACTGCAGCAACAGCTCCGCATACCGGCGCGGGTAACGCGTATCCTCCGGGTACATCAGGGTCAGCTGCTGGTAGAGCACCGCCTTGTGCGACAGCCCCTTGTCGCCAGGTTCATTCATGGTTGCTGCGAACGACCTTGCGCATGAAGCGCGCGCGCTGTGCCTCCGCATGCCGGAACAGGTCCTCCCGCAGGGGCGGATACGCTTCGACTACATTCTTGAATGCCGCGTACGGGATATGCGCCATCGATACCTGTTCCAGGGCCATCAGGTCGGCCGGGCATGAGGCCTTGAACAGGGCCGAGGTGTCACCGACCAGTTCACCTATGGGCAGCGATTCCAGCTCGATGTACTTGCCGGTGTCCCTGCGCATGACATAGGAGGCCTTGCCGCGCAGCAACATGTCCACTTCCGTTAATTCCTCGCCGGCGTAGTGGATCATGGATTTGTTCAAATAGTGTTTGATGCGCGCCTCGCCGGCCAGATGCTGGCGCATGTGCATGGGGATGTCGCGCAGCACGCCGTTGATGGAAATCAGGGCGGTCATGTGGCGCAACTCGGCCGTTATCTCGAGCTCCTGTTGCAGATGGGGATGATTGAGGAGGAATTCGAGGGATTTTTTGCGTGGGATCTCGAGAATGACGCTGTCCTTGTTGGCCACGACATCGGCGCCGCGCGGTCCGGGATTGAGGAATGCGCCTTCCCCGAAGACGTCGCCAGCCTCGATCAGGTTCAGCATGATGGCGCGGCCACGTTCGTCCTTCTTGAATATGGCCGCCTCGCCCTTGATGACGATGAAAAGCGTATCCCCGAATTCCCCCTCGCGGCAGATATGGTGTCCCTCACGCACCTTGCGCTGATTGGTCAGCGCCCATAAGCGGCCGAGATTGCCCTCGATGATCTGCATCATCGGGTTCTCCGCCGTTTCCTGGGTGGCGATCACCTTGCCGATCACCGGGAACTCCCGGATCAGGGCGCGTGCCTTATCGTCCTGGTGTTGGTCGGTCAGCAACTGGTGCAGGCGGCGCAGTACTTCGGTGGCGGTGGTGGCCCGCTTGGCTTCGAGCAAAAGCTCCGCGTACTTGCGCAGATAGGAGGGGTTGTCCGGATAGATCTTAACCAGATCCGCATAGACATCGAGCGGGTCATCGCCGCCGTTGTTCTGCGGAGGCATCGGGATCGGAAGGGGTGTCTCATCGATGGCCATCAGACATTCTCCTCTGCCTGTTTCAGGGTTGCCAGCCCCGCCGCATTCATGCAGCGCTGTACCATCAGGTTCGGCTGTTCGCGCAGGTCGACCTCGCGTGGCTGGATGCGGTTGCCATGGCGGTCCATGGTCAGGTAAACCCTGGGCCGCAGGGGCAGGCGGGGCTGGACGCGGATTACCTGGCCGACCTCTCCCGAGTTAAGTTGCACATAGGTACCGACAGGATACAGGGATACGGATTCGATCAGTGCCTTCAGGATCGACGGGTCGAACGCGTCCTTGTACTTGTTGACCAGTTTGCGGATGGCATCTCTCGGAAGCAGACGCTCCCGGTAGGTGCGGACATGCACCAGCGCCTCGAACATCGATAGCAGGCCGACGATCCTGGCGCTGAGTGCGATATTGCTGCCGGAAAGCCCCAACGGGCCGCTGCCGTCGTAGCGCTCCTGGGCCTGCTGGGCGGCGAGCAGCAATACGGGATCGGTGACGCCGCATTGCTTCAGGTATTCGAGGCTTTTTCCGGGAGTCTTGCGGATCAGCGCCCGCTCGACATCGCTCAGGGTGCTTTCCTTCAGGCGGGTATCCACCAGGATCAGGGCCATGCCGATATTGTGCAGCATGGATGCGGCCGTATAGCGCGTGATCTCCGCCGGTTCCATATGCATCTGCATGCAAACCTTGATGCCATAGAGCATCATCATCACGGCCTTTTCCAGCAGATCACCAATGGTGGCGTGGCGATCGCGGAATTCGTCGATATGGTTCGAGATCTCCAGTTCGAGGCCGTTCAACCGTTCGCTGTCTGTGTAGACTGACTCGGTGAACCGGTCCAGATGCATCAGCAGGGGAGACAGATCCGAGGCCTTGTTGTGCCCGGCATCCTCGTAAATCCGCAACAGCGTAGCCGTGCATTCCGACAGCCAGGCCGCCTGGGTGTTGTTGTTTGTTTCCTGCATGGTCATTTCCGGCAGCAGCGGCTGGTCGGGCGTTTCCTCCGCCAGGTGCGAAACAGGCCCGAAGTTTTCCCCTTCCGTGCTGTCGGAGGCAGGCTGTGCGGATTCTTCCTGCAGTTCGGCATCGGCGATTTCGGGGGGCAGGGGTTCGGCGTCGTCGGCCTCGTTCCTGGCCTGCTGGGCCCGCAGCATGTCGATGTGGGTGCCGGAAGGCGCAGGCTGCTGCTGCGGCGTCTGCTGCCCGGTATCGGACAACTCATCCGCCAGGGGAGCGGAGGCAGAATCCGGCGATAGCGCCGATTCCTCTTGCAACCCGGCATCGGATATCCCGGGAGCCGGCTCCCGGTTCGGCGGCGTCTGCTGCCCGCTGGCCTCTCGCTTGGCACGCTGGGCACGCAGCATGTCAATGTACGTGCTCATGCCACAGCATACCTCTGCGCGGTTTGCGAGACCAGATTGCTGTCAATACGGTCGGCATGGTTGCGCATGCCCATGATCAGGCAGTTGTCCATCAGATGGTTGATGCGCCGAGGCACGCCTTCGGTCAGCCGGTAAATGCTTTCCACGGCCTGGCGCGTCAGAAACGGGTTGTCATAGCCGGCCATGCGCAGGCGGTGCAGGATGTAATGCGTGGTGCCTTCCAGGTCGAAGGGCCGCAGGTGCAGTGCCAGGGCGATCCGCTGCTGCAGTGGCGGTAGCTTGGCGATGATGGTGGACAGTTCAGGCTGGCCGACGAAGACCAGGGTGATCAGAAATCGTCCGTCAAGCTGGAAATTGAGCAACAGGCGCAACTCCTCGAATGTTTCGAGATCGGGGATGCTTTGCGCCTCGTCGATGCAAATCAGGGTATGGCGGTTTTGCTCGGCATTGACGGCCAGCAGGTCCTGGATGCGATGCAGCAGCACGCTGGTCTCCTTCGAATCCTCCTGGATGCCGAGCTGACGCGCGACCTCGGCCAGCATCTCACCGGGTTCCAGCCGGGGATAGGCGATCAGGGCGATGTCATAGGCGGAGGCGGGCAGGGACAGCAGCACGCGCTGCAGCAGCGTGGACTTGCCGCAGCCGATGTCGCCGGTCAGCAGGATCACGCCCTTGCGGCGGTGTATGCCATCCATCAGATCGTCATATGCCACATGATGCTGGGAGGATTCGAAGAAGTAGCGTTCGCCGGCCGCGTTGTCGAACGGGAAGTCACGCAGGTGCCAGTATTCGAGATACATCGGACGCCAATCAGCCGTCGCCCGGGTGTGCATGCGCGCACAAGCTGACTGCAGATCCGCTATCGGCAAGTGTGGCGTGTACGGCTTGCGGGCAGCCGCTGCCAAGGATCCGGGGGGTAATTTTCCGGGCCGGAATGGCCATCTGTTCGGCATATGGATGACACGACTTGGGCATGGTTAAAGACTATGCGCGATGCACTTGATACAAGTCAAGTGAAGAAGTGCAGAAAGAACAACTCGTATGATCCTGAAATAATTAAATAAATTTATTTTCCATGATTGACTGAAAGCACAGATTGTAGTTGACTGTCATGATGGCAGGAATGGGAACATCGGGATTTCGCCGGGCAGCGCTTCTGGCCGTCCTGATGCTGGTGTCGGCCTGCCATACCGTGGTTCCCGAACCCACCCTGCGTCTGAGCGGCAATCGTCCGCTTCCCACCTATTCCATGCACCAGATCGGCCCCCAGCGCATCGGGGCTGCGCAGGCGGTGCGTTTTGCCGATATCAACCAGGACGGACACCTGGATCTGCTGATCGGGGAGAAGCGGGGATTCAGGATCGAAGCGGGAGACGGCCACGGGCGATGGGTTTCCCTGCCCGGCCCCCGCACCGGCATCAACCCCCGTTTCATGGCCGTGGGCGATGTCAACCATGACGGCCAGCCGGATGTCTTGATCGGCGGGGGCGGCGCCCAGAAGGGGTTGCAGATATGGACCCGCGACGCTACTGGCCATCACTGGCGGCAGCTTGCCTCGCCCACGGACAGGGGCGTGTTCGTCGACGCCAAGCTGGCCGATGTCAACGAGGACGGCTGGCCGGACATCGTGGCCGTGCGCCGGGACACACCACCTGCCGGCGGCATCTATGTCTGGCTCAATGACGGCCATGGGGGATGGTTCGCCTCGGTCGGTCCCACGGTCCAAGGGCAGTTCACCGGGGTGGCGGTGGCCGATGTCAACGGCGACGGGCATGTCGATATCGTGGCCTCTCGCCGGGGTGGTCTGGGCTCGGTGAAGGCCGGCGGTGGCTGGCGGCAAGTGGGCGGCGTGCAGATATGGAAGGGAGATGGCACCGGCCGCTGGTCGCCTGAAGCCCTGCCGGCAGGTGGCGATGCCGAATCGGTAACGGTGGGCGATATCGATGGCGACGGACGGCTGGATATCGTGGCGGGCATGTACCAGCAGGGGATCCGGGCCTGGTTCGGCACCTCCTCGGGCTGGACCATGCGCGTCGTGACGAGCAAGCATACATGGAGATCGGTGCGCATCGGCGATCTGAGCGACAACGGCAAGCGTGACATCGTGGCTACCTCGGCCGATGGCAAGGGGATAGGTATCTGGGACTGGCGCGACGATCGGTTTGTACCGAGATCTGGCCTCGTACCGGATTACGGTGCCTATCTGGACATGGATCTCGGCGATGTGTTCGGCAAGGGCCAACTGGATATCGCAGCGGTGCATACCGGCGGTGCAGTCGAGGTATGGTCGGGAAGACAGGCGGCCGTTACCCGGCTTGTCGCCACCGAAGGCAATAGGATCGGCCAGCCCAAGGCCATCTTCTTCGCTACCGGATCGGCAACGCTGAACGCCAAGGCCGAGGCGCAACTGAGCTCGTGGTATCGGGCGTTGCCAAACACGAAGCTGCCCGTACTGTTCCGTCTGGAGGGCCATGCGGACCTGCGTCCGGTGCATTCCGATCTGTTTCCGAACAATGTGGCCCTTTCCCGCGCCCGTGCGGAAGCGGTGGCGGCATGGCTGAAGACGAAGGGGGTGGCGACAGCCGCGATTCGCATTGTGGCTATTGGCGATGAGCCTGCGTTGCCACCGGGCATGAATGCCGCCGCGCTGGCCAGAAATCGGCGGGTCATGGTCTCCGCGTTCGATCAGAGCCACGTGCGCATGCTGCCGGCGCAGGCGGGCGGGCCCACACGCGATCTGTTCCATGTCAGCGAAAACGACGTGTTCAAGACCATCCACGGCATCCCCGAGTACCGGGTTGGTCCGGGGGACGAGCTGTCGTTCACGTTCTGGGTGGCGGGCAAGAGCGACGAGCACAAGGTCACCGTCCAGGTCGATGGCACGGTTTCACTGCCTTATCAGGAGTCGTTGAAGGTGCAGGGGCTGACGACGACCGAGATCAAGCGGAAGATCACGCGCCTGCTGGCAAAATACGAAAAGCATCCGCGTGTGGACGTGATGGTGCTTAAGCACAGGAGCAAGACGGTCAGCATTTTCGGAGAGGTGCAAAACCTGACGCGGCAGCCTACCGGTCCAGGCACCTATTACCTCAAGGGAAAGGAATCGCTTGTGGATTTCCTGTCCCGGGCGGGCGGACCGGCCAATGATGCCGACTTGACGAAGGTGCAGATCCTGCGTCACGGGAAGACGATGACGCTGAACCTGGATCGGGCGATCAGGCAGGGGGACTGGACGGAGAACGCCATTTTGGACAATGGAGACACAATCTTCGTCCCATCCCTGGCCAAGTCCGAACGGCGTGTGTATGTGCTGGGCGATGTCAAGAAGCCCGGCATTGTCAAATTTAACGGCGACATCACCTTCCTGGATGCCATCTCGAAGAGCGGTGGTTTCGGCGATACCGCCTATCTGCAGGATATCCGCATCATACGCGGCAACAGGAAGCATCCCGAGATCCTGCCGGTGGCGTTCAATCGCTTCATGGAGCAGGGCGATTTGTCGCAGAACGTGACCCTGCAGGATAAGGATGTGATCATCGTGCCGCGCAGCCCCATCGGCAACTGGAATCACTTCATCCAGCAGATCAGTCCCACCCTGGATCTGCTGTTCAAGCCGCTGTACACTTATCAGGAACTGCTGATGATCCGCTTCCTGCAACAGCGGTTGTAATACCGATGGCGACACAGCAGTCCACGAGCGGATACGAGCTCAACCTCAACGAGTACTGGCAGGTCATTCGCCGCCGGCGCTGGATGATCCTGTTCTGCGCCGTGGCCATGGGCAGCTTCAGCTGGCTGTTCACCTGGCTGAACCAGCCGCCGCCGCTGTACAGCTCCAGCGCCCAGGTGAGGATCGATCAGACCACCAACCTGGCCAATCTGCTGATACAGGGCGGGGGTCAGCTCAGCCCGATGGATAATATGCGCACCCAGCTGATGCTGGTGAATTCCTATGCCCTGATGGAACGGGTGGCCGAGCGCATGGGCAGGATACCCAAGGACCTGACGGCCGATCAGATCCGCGCCAACCCCCAGTACATGGATGATATCATGGCCCTGAAGGGGGATGTCAGTGCGTCGCAGGAGGGCGACACCGGCATCATCACCATCACGGCAGTGTCCATCTATCCCGACATGGCCCGCGAGCTGGCACAGACGGTGGCGGATGAATTCCGCACCTACGATATCGAGGAAAAGAACCGGCGCGTTTATGAGGCCAAGAACTTCATCAAGAAACAGCTGGTGCTGGTACAGGATCGCCTGCGCAAATCGGAGGAGGCCGTGCGCAATTTCAGGCAGACCAACCATCTGTCCAACATTGGTGCCAATTCCGCGGCAATCAGCAAAATGGTCGCGGATTTCGAGTTTTCCTACCGCAAGCAGGTACAGCGGCTGAACAGCCTGCGCTTTGCGCTGAACCAGCTGCGCAGCCGTCTGAAGAGCAATACCTGGGATTATCAGGCCGTGTCCGTGCCGGACAAGGTCAGCACCTATTTTGACGGCTTGAACCAGCGCTTGGTGCAGCTGGCGCTGAAGCATACCGAACTGGCGACCAACTTCACCGATGCCTATCCGCAGATGGTCGATCTCAGGGAGCAGGCGGTCGAGATCCTGCGCAGCATGGTTGATGAGCTGGGCAGGCAGGTGAAGCTGACAACCCGGCGCATGGCGGATATCCAGAAAAGCATCGAGGCCACCGAGCGGCAGTACATGGGATTGCCGGATCAGGCGCTCGAGCTGCAGCGCCTGAAGCGCACCGTACGCATCAATGAGGATCTGTTCGATCTGCTGGAGAAGAAATATCAGGAAGTGTTGATCAAGGAGGCCGAGAAGGTTCAGGATGTCACCCTGCTCAGGCCGGCCATGCTATCGTCGGTACGGATCAATCCCGTGCGCACGGTGCAGACCGCGACGGCCGGCAGCATCCTCGGTCTGGTGCTGGGGCTGATCATTTCCCTGGTCCTGGAGACGATGGATACGTCGATCGGCACCATCGAGGAAGTGGAATCCTTCCTGGAATCGCCGGTGATCGGTTTCGTGCCGCATTTGTCCCATGACGAGGCCGCCGAGCTGTTTTCGGGCGTGGAGGGACTGGATACCTCCGGCCATCAGTTCGAGCGCCAGATACGCCTGGTGACCCATTTCTCACCACCGTCGACCATCTCGGAAGCCTATCGCAGCCTCAGGACCAATCTGATGTTTTCGCAGACGGGGGAAAAGCGCTTGGTGCTGGTGACCAGCGCCACGATCAGGGAGGGCAAGTCCACGGTCGCGTCCAACCTGGCGGTCGTCGTGGCTCAGCAGGGCGCGCGCGTGCTGCTGATCGACGCGGACCTGCGCAAGCCGATCCAGCACCATACCTTCGGCATTGCGCGCGAGCCGGGCCTCAGCGAATGCCTGATCGGTCAGACCCAGTGGCGGGATGCCGTGCGTCGCTTCTCCGATGTGATGCTCGGCGACATGGGCATCGACCGGGCCCTGCTGACCCCGGGCCTGGACCAACTGGACATCCTGACCAGCGGACGCGTCAAGGCCAATCCGCCGGACCTGCTATCCTCCCCGAACATGCGGCTGATCCTGGACGAGGTGCGGCAGGAATACGATATGGTGGTGATCGACATGCCGCCGACGCTGCATACGACGGATGCCACCATTCTCGCGCCCATGGTCGACGGGGTGCTGCTCGTCTACCACATCGGTGCGGTGGTGCGCGGGGCGCTGAAACGCGTCAAGACCTCAATCGAGAATGTCGGGGGCCATGTGCTGGGCATCGTGCTGAACGGCGTGCGTGGGGAGGTCACACCCGACTATGCCAAGTACAAGATGGATCGCTACTATACCTATGCCTACGGTGAACATGCGGGGGAAGAGAAGGCCTGGTCCGTGCAGCGGATTGAAGGGATGGTCCGAAGAAGCATGGCGAACACCTGGCGGAAGGCTCGCGGTTTTTTCAGCCGGAGTAAGGATGCAGCGGGATCTTAACCGCTTCCGCCGCCGCCGCCGCAGGCGGCAGCGCCTGCTGGCCATCATCGTCGCCGCGCTGCTCGGAGCACTGACCATCGTGCTGATGCGCTCCTGCGCCGATCGCTTCCATGGCCCGTACAACAAGGGCTACCAGCCGATGGATCAGCAGCGCCAGATGCAACAGGGGGGTGAGAACTGAGGCTGCCGAATCAAATCCGCGTCCCCTTTCCGCCGTCCATCCTGATCACGGCGCTGCTGGTGGGCATGCTGCTGTACGCCGCCTTCCTCGTGGCGCCGGATACGGTACGCATGCCGATCCTGATCCTGGCGGCACTGATGGTGGCGCTCGTGGCCTTTTCCAGCGTGGAGTTGACGCTCTACCTGCTGATCCTGTCCACGCTGCTGTCACCGCAGTTGCGTTTCGGCGGCGCTACCGCCGCCCAGATGGCGGCCGAACACATCAGCACCACCGCCTCCCGTGGCATCACGCTGCGCGTGGATGATTTGCTGTTGATACTGATCAGTCTGACCTGGCTGTTCCGCATGGCCATCTTCAAGGGACTGGGCACGGTGCGCAAGACACCGATCAACAGTCCCATCGGCTGGTACTGGCTGGCGACCGCCTTCGCCACGCTGGTCGGCTACTATGCGGGCAGGGTCGGCATGTATGGCTTCTTTTTCGTGGTCAAGTACCTGGAATATTTTGTGCTTTTCTACATGATCGTCAACCAGATCCACGATGAGCAGGCGATCCGCCGCTACATCAAGGTGATGCTGTTTACCTGCCTGGTGGTCAGCATCGTCGGTATCGCCCAGATACCGAGCGGGGCGCGGGTTTCGGCCCCGTTCGAGGGGACTGATGGCGATCCGAACACCTTCGGCGGCTATCTGGTGCTGATGTTTTCCGTGGTGCTCGGCATCTTCCTGCAAGTGCAGGATCGGGCAAGGAGGTTCAGGCTGGCCGTGCTTGGCTGTATCATCCTGGTGCCACTGGCGTTTACCGAATCCCGCTCCTCATACCTAGCATTCATGGTCGCAATCGGCATGTTCATGCTGTTTGCCAGGCAGAAGCGCCTGCTGATCATCGTCAGCCTGGTGGGGCTGACCCTGGTGCCGGTGGTGCTGCCACAGAATGTGATCCAGCGCGTCATGTACACCTTCGACCAGGCGCGCGAGTCCGGGCAGATCGCGGTGGGTGGCATGCATCTCGATACCTCGACCAGCGCGCGCCTGCGTTCCTGGGAACATGTGCTCAAGCACGATTTTCCCCGGCATCCACTGATCGGCGTCGGCGTCACCGGCGGCGAGTTTATGGATGCCCAGTATGCGCGCGTGCTGTCCGAGACGGGTATCATAGGCCTGGTGCTGTTCGTCTGGTTTCTGCGCCGGGTGTGGGTGCTGCTGCGCCGATGCTATGATCGTCTGCAGGATCCGGTGCTCAAGGGCACGGCCCTCGGCACCCTGTGCGGATACGGCGGCCTGTTGTTCCATGCCATCGGCACCAATAGTTTCATCATCGTGCGTATCATGGAGCCGTTCATGATTCTGCTCGGTCTGTTGATGGCCGCCATGCTGGTGGAGCAGGACGATGTGCAGGCGCCCGAAGCCAACCTGCAGCCGGAAACTTCCCGGTTGCAAACTGCCGGGACAGGGTGAGGATATACGGGCATGCGGTCGATGACGGGTAAATTCCTCCTGCTGGCCATGACGGCGTTGTGGCTGATGGCGGCCGGCATGCGCTCGGGTGAGGCGGCCACCATTGACGATGTGCGCCTGTGGACCGCGCCGGACCATTCCCGCTTGGTATTCGATCTGGACCATTCGATCAGTTACGACCTGTTCAGGCTGCACAATCCTGAACGCATCGTCGTGGACATGCGCCGCACGCGCCTCGGCACCAAAAGCATCGACAGCCTGCCGCTGCCCGATCCGGTGATCCAGGATATCCGGCACGGTGCGCCGAGCCCGGATGTGCTGCGCGTGGTCGTCGACGTCAAGGAGAAGGTGCAGCCCCGCTCGTTCCTGCTCAAACCGATGCAGGGCAAGCCCTATCGTCTGGTGGTCGATCTGTTGCGTCCCGAGAAAGGAGACAGGAACCAGTCGCCGATCACCGCCCAGAGCACCAGCCACGAGGTGGTGATCGCCGTCGATGCGGGACACGGGGGCGAGGATCCCGGCGCCACCGGCCCCCACGGCCTGCAGGAGAAGGTCGTGACACTGGCCGTGGCCAAGGCCCTGGCCAGGGACATCGATGCTCACCCGGGCATGCATGCCTTTCTGACCCGCACCGGCGATTATTATGTGCCGCTCGAAGAGCGCGTGCGCCTGGCGGTGCGGGCACATGCCGATCTGTTCATCAGCATCCACGCCAATTCAAGCCGCGATCATTACGTCAAGGGAGCCAGCGTGTACATGCTTTCCGAGAAAAAGGCCTCGGACAAGGTGGCGCAGATTCTGGCCGACAAGGAAAACGCCGCTGATGCGATCGGCGGGGTGATGCCGCAGGAGGTCCAGGATCCCGTGGTCAACGAGATCCTGGTGGATCTGAAGAAGCGCGAAAGCCTGAACAGCGCGCAGATCCTGGCCAAGGACATCCTGCATGATCTGGGCAAGATCGAACCGATCAAGTACCCGAAGGCCAAGAGCGCGCGCTTCGTGGTCCTGACCGAACCGCGCATGCCGAGCGTGCTGGTCGAGCTCGACTTTATCTCCAACCCGCGGCGCGAGCGCCTGCTGCGCGAGACCAGGTATCGCAAGAAGCTGGCCAGGGCCCTGAGCCAGGCCAGCCTGACCTTCCTCAAGCAGGAGGGGCGCCTGGTGGTGGCCAAGCGTAAAAGCCCCCGGGCTGCCAATCGCACATACGTGGTCAAGCCCGGGGATAACCTGTGGAAGATCTCGAAACGCTATGACGTGCCCGTCGCCGATATCCGGCAGACCAATCATCTGGATTCCTCCCAACTCTTCGTCGGCCAGCAACTGACCCTGCCGGATTCCAATTCGTGAGCACACGCCAGCTCTATCGGCGCCTGCTGGCATTCCTGCGCCCGTATTACGGGCGCCTCGGCGTAGCGATGCTTTGCATGATCGTGCTGGCAGCGTGCACCGCAGCGCTGGCCTGGGCCCTCCGCCCTGCGCTGGACGATGCGCTGACCGGCAAGAACCAGCAGATGATCTACCTGATCCCAGTCATGATCATCGGCCTGTATATCGTCAAGGGCATCGCCTACTACGGGCAGGCCTACCTGATGGGCTTCATCGGGCAGCGAGTGATCTTCGATCTGCGCAACGCGTTGTACCGCCGGCTGACCGAGCAATCCCTCGGCTTCTTCGCGCACCGCAAGACCGGCGAGATGCTGGCGCGCCTGAGCTACGACGTGACGCTGGTGCAGGCGGCGGTCAGCACCACGGTGACGTCCCTGATGCGTGACGTGGCGACCATCGTGTTCCTGATAGCTGTGATCCTTTACCAGGACTGGATGCTGGCCCTGATCTCGCTGATGGTGTTCCCGGTCGTGGTCTACCCGATCGCCCGCTTCGGGCGCAACATGCGCCGGGCCAGTCGTGACGGCCAGGTGTCGATGGGCGAGATGTCGAGCCTGGTCGAGGAGACGGTCGGCGGCATCCGCGTGGTCAAGGCCTTCGGCATGGAGGACTACGAACGTGGCCGATTCGAGCGATTCACGCGGGATTTCCTGCGCCACCAGCTGCGCACCGTGCGCGTCAGCGCCCTGTCGTTCCCGATCATGGAGCTTCTGGCCGGCTTCGGCATCGCCGGCGTGCTGCTGTACGGGGGGCTGAAGGTGGCTTCCGGGCAGACGACGGCCGGCACGCTGGTTTCGTTCCTGGCGGCGCTGATCATGCTCTACGAGCCGGTCAAGCGCCTGTCCAGCGCCAACAACCAGATCCAGCAGGGGTTGGCGGCATCCGAGCGCATCTTCGAGGTCATGGACGAACCGGTGACCATCCAGGACTCATCTTCGGCGGTACCGCTGGCCGGATTCAGGCAGGGCATTGCCTTCGAGCATGTGGCCCTGCAATACCCCGGCGCCGAGCGGCCGGTGTTACAGGATGTCAGTTTCGAGGTCGGGGTCGGCGAGGTGGTGGCGCTGGTCGGGCGCAGCGGCGCCGGCAAGAGCTCGCTGGTCAACCTGATCCCGCGCTTTATCGATGTCAGCGGCGGCACGGTGCGTATCGACGGGCACGATGTGCGCGAGCTTACGCAGGATTCGCTGCGCGCGCAGATGGCGTTCGTCACCCAGGAGGTGATTCTGTTCAACGATACGGTGCTGAGCAACATCGCCTACGGCCACGACGAGGCCGACATGGCGAAGGTGGAGGCGGTGGCGAAGGCCGCCAACGCGCACGAGTTCATCGTCAGTCTGCCGCAGGGCTACCAGACCCTGGTCGGCGAGCGCGGGGTGATCCTGTCCGGCGGTCAGCGCCAGCGCCTGTCGCTGGCCCGGGCCCTGCTGAAGGATGCGCCGATCCTGATCCTGGATGAGGCGACCAGCAGCCTGGACACCGAATCCGAGCGCCTGGTGCAGCAGGCCATCGACCGCCTGATGCAGGGGCGCACCGTCATCGTCATCGCCCACCGCCTGTCGACGATCCGCCATGCCAGCCGCATCGTCGTGCTCGATCAGGGGCGGGTGACGCAGGTCGGCACCCACGACGAGCTCTTGGCGGCGGGTGGGCTGTACGCCGAGCTGTACCACATGCAGTTCGAGTCGCAGGAACTGGAATGAACCAGCGATTCATCGGTCGCTTGGTTCCCAAAGTGATTTATCTTATCTATCGGTTTCTGTGCAAGACGATCCGTTGGGAGTATGTCGGAGATCGCTATGACAATGCGATGCCACCATTCGTTCTCGGGTACTGGCATGCAAGGATTCTGATGCTCCCGTACGCCTTTCCAGGCTGGAATGGCTCGCTCCTGATTTCGGATCACCAGGACGGCAGCTATATCGCTGATGCTGCCAAATTGATGGGCTTTGATTCCACCCGCGGTTCTTCCACCCGCGGAGGTTCGCGGGCCCTGCTGGCACTGATCCGGATTGCCAGGTCGGGATTCCCAATCGCCGTTACCCCGGATGGACCGAAGGGGCCGGCCGAAGAGATGAAAATGGGAGTCGTGCTGATGGCAAAGAAGAGTGGGCTGCCGTTTCGTTCAGCCTGTTATGCGACCCGACAGTACTGGCGCGCCGGGTCGTGGGATCGTTTTTACATCCCCAAGCCTTTTACAAGGGGTGTTTTTGTCCTCAGTGATCCCATCGTCGTCGAGGATACGGATGAAAAGACGCTTGCCCGCTTTCAAGCGGTGATGGATGAAACCCAGGCAAAAGCCGATAGTTATTTCGTATAATTTCCGCGTCCAGCCCAAAAAAAGTGGTTCACCCGACACAACCATCACGATAAATTAGGTCCATTGGTTTTGGACGGTAAATGAATGGACTGGTTAATTCCTCGACTCATCTATCTGATTCACAAGTTTCTTACGGTGACCATCCGCTGGGAATTCGTCGGCGAGCGCTACAAACCGGGCGCTGCACCCTACCTCCTCTGCTTCTGGCATGCCCGCATCCTGATGATGCCCTACGCCTACAGGGGGTGGGACGGTTCGATGATGATTTCCGAACACAAGGACGGCGTCTATATCGCCGACGCCGTAGAGTTGATGGGTATCGAATCCAGCCGCGGCTCAACCAAAAAGGGAGGGGCGCGCGTGTTCCGGGAGATGATCAGTAAGGCCAAAAAGGGCAGGGCACTCGGCATTACGCCGGACGGCCCGAAGGGGCCGCGCGAGGTGATGCAGCCGGGTACCGTGCTGCTGGCGAAGAAGAGCGGATTGCCGATTCGCCCCGCCTGCTATGCGACGAAACGGCATCGGCGGATCAATTCCTGGGACCGTTTCTACCTGCCTCTGCCGTTCACACGCGGCGTGTTCGTCATCGGCGAGCCTGTCTATGCGGACAGCGACGACAATGCCGAAAATCTGCACCGCTTCCAGCAGGCGATGGACGAGGTCCAGGCCAGGGCGGACAGCTATTTCGATTGATGGCCGCTTACAGTCAGCAGCGGACCCTCAGAGGGTCTGCAATCTCAGTAGCGATTCGGTTGTCGCACTGGATTAATAGATAGAGCAGATGCTATGTCGGCGCGTCCAGGTATTGTTGCGCAATGCCAGTTGGCATGTTTCAAAACTGTCGTAGAACTCTTCGGATATGCGTTCCGAGCATCCAAGTTCGCAGCGCCCGATGAAGTATCCACGATCGCTGTGCATGACTATGTACAAGCCGGCTCCTTTCAATGAAACCAATGAATAAAAAGGCATGCTACACGCATGCCTCCATTTTTAATATATCGCGCATGTCACGAATGGCCGGTCATGGCAGCGGCCATTGCATGTGTTAATTGGAAAGGACTCTCAGCCAGGCGCCTTCCAAGAGGCCGGCATCGACGACGATCAGCTCCGGATGGTGCCAGCGGGCGAAGATGGCATCGATGATGGCCAGGCCTGCCACGATCAGATCGGCCCGGCCCGGCTCGATGGTGCGAAGCGCCTGGCGCTTATCGTGGGTCATGGCCAGCAGGCGATCGCGCAGGGCGATGAACTCGGTATGCGGCATACGGTGGTTGTTGATGCGCGCGATGTCGTACGGATGCAGGTCGAGCTCGGTGGCGGCCAGGGTGGTGATGGTGCCGGCGGTGCCGACCAGATGCTTCGGCGCCTTCCCGTCGGGCCAGCCGTCGGCCACCGCGTCCAGATGCATGCCGGCGGTGCGCACCATGGCCCGGTAATCCTCGGCCGACGGCGGATCGCTGGCCAGATGCGCCTCCACCAGGCGCACCACCCCGAGCCGGCGGCTGACGGCATCGACGAGGGCCTCATCCCGTACGCGGATGAACTCGGTGCTGCCGCCACCGATGTCGAACAGCAGCATGTCATTTCTCGTTTCAGGACATAGCACGCCCATGGCGCCTGCCAGCGACAGCCGCGCCTCGGTGTCGCCGTCGATGATGCGCACACGGATGCCGGTCACCTCTTCGATGTGCTGGCGGAAGTCCTCGCCGTTGGCGGCCTCGCGCATCGCAGCGGTGGCCACCGCCTGGGTTCCGCCCAGGCGCGCCCCGTGTTTGGCGATCAGGTGCGCGAATTCCATCAGGGCGGCCATGGCCCGTGCCATGGCTGCTTCGGACAGCTGGCCGCTTTGGTGCAGCCCCTCACCAAGGCGCACGATGCGATGGTCGCGGTAGACATCGCGCCAGGGAGCGGCGGAGCCGGGCGGGGGATCGGCGGCGATTAGCAGGCGCAGGGTGTTCGAGCCGATGTCGATGGCGGCGCGGGTGCCGTCCATTTAGTCGATGTGTTTCACTTCGGTCTGGTGCAGTTTGGCGAGTCCGACGTAATGCGCGGCCGATCCGGGCAGGAACAGCTTCTCGCCCGCGTCCAGTTCGCGCTTCTCGCGGGCCGGCACGCCGGCGTACAGGTAGCCGCCGCGCAGCACCTTGCCCTCGGGCACCAGGGCACCGGCGGCCAGAAAGCAGCCGGTTTCCAGCACGGCGCGGTCCATGACGACCGCCCCCATGCCGACCAGGCATTCATCCTGGATCTCGCAGCCGTGCAGGATCACCCGGTGCCCGACAGTGACGCGGTCGCCGACCACGCAGGGCGTGACGCCCTCGCTGGTGTGCATCAGGGTGTGGTCCTGGATGTTGCTGTCGCGACCAATGCGGATGTCGTGTACGTCTCCTCTGAGCACGCACTGGTACCATATACTGCTGTTTTCACCGATCCACACCCTGCCGATGACCTCCGCCGAATCGGCGATGAAGGCCGAGTCGGCGATGTCCGGACGCCAGTGCCGGTAGGAGGCGATCATGCCGTCTGCGGCGTCTCCCCGGCTTGTTCCTTGTGCACCTCGGGTGGGCGCTGCGGCTGCTTGGCCGGTTCCTTGTTCTCCATGATGCGGTTGCAGCGGCCGTTGATGGCGCCGCCCTCGGCCAGCGTCAGCACCGTATACTCGACATCGCCGTTCAGCTGGCCGTTCTCGCCCACCTGCAGCGATTTCGAGGCGCGCACATTGCCGCGAACGGTGCCGTGCAGCACCAGGTGCGGCACATCCACCTCGCCCTTGATCTCGGCATTGAGGCTGACGATCAGCGTGCCCTCGTTCTTCGAGCGGATGTTTCCCTCGAATACGCCGTCGATACGCACGGCTCCCTCGAAGTCCATCTCGCCGACGAAATGGGCGTGCGAGCCGATCAGCGTGTCGATGTGCAGGCCTTCGCCGCGCATCGATGGCTTGGGTGCCGGTTTATCATTGAATTTCATTCAGTTCCTCCTTGAATGGCGATCGTGTATCGCCCTTCTTCTCTATTCCGCGAATCATAGCGTACCAACAGCAGCGAGGTCGGTTTCCAGGCCTCTTTCCAGGCCACCTTCCCGTTCACGAACTGATGGTCCACCATCTGGTACGGCAGATTCTGTTTCCCGTTGTACCACGGCAGAGCTACGACACTGCCATTGGTCGGATTCGTCACGTAGCACTTGAAGTATCCTGCCACACTTCGCGGAAAATTACCGCCCTTCACTACAATGAAGCTGTAGGCCAGCGTCTGTGCGTTACGCCACTGAGCCCGCGCGTGCACCAGCTGGACGCCGGTCTGTTTCATCGCCTTCAGCATGCTGTCGTAGACGTCGATTTGCTTGGTTTGCGCCGCGATCTTGGCCCGCATCGTCTTGGTGTCTTTCTCGTATTGCTGGATCTGCGCATCCTTGATGGAAATGGTGGCGGCGCGATCCGCAATCTCGGTCTGCAGCTTGCTGTTGTCCCGCTGCTGCTGCAGGTACTGCGCCATCAGATCCTGGTCGGCGGGCGGTCTTTTCAGTAGACCGCCGACGAAACCGCCGCCGACCAATAACAGCGCAATGGCGATGATGGTCAGCGGCCGCACCATCAGGTAGCGGGTCGGGCGGCCGGACACGTGATCGATGATCATGATCTGCCGCGGGCGCCACAGGGCATTGCCAATCGCCTTGATCAACAGCTTATATCCCTTCAGGGCCAGAGCGCATGCATGGACAGCCCGGCCGTTTCATCCAGGCCGAACATCAGGTTGGCGTTCTGCACCGCCTGGCCGGAGGCACCCTTCAGCAGGTTGTCCAGGCAGCAGATCACCACCGCCGAATCCAGGCCTGTGACGCACACGCCGATATCGCAGCGGTTGCTGCCCCTGACGCCTTGCGTCGACGGCAGCTGCCCCTCGGGCAACACCCGCACGAACGGTTCGCCGGCGAAGGCTGAGGTGAGGGCGCCATGCCAGGTTTCGGGGGCGCGGCCAGAGAGATGCAGCGTGGTCAGCATACCGCGCGTCATCGGCAGGATATGCGGCACGAACCGCACCGATGCCGTGAGCCCGGCGAAGCTCGATGCCCATTCGTCCATCTCCCAGGCATGCCGGTGGCGTGGCATGCCGTAGGCGCGTATGCCCTCGTTGACCTCGCAGAACAGCAGCTCGGTTTTGGTACTGCGGCCGGCGCCGGAGGTCCCGGACTTGGCGTCGACGATGATGCCCCTAGGCTCGATGTTGCCGGTTTTCAGCAATGGCACCAGGGGCAGCAGGGTCGAGGTCGGATAGCAGCCAGGGTTGGCGACGAGCCGGGCACCCCTGATCTGCTCGCGCGCAAACTCACTCAGGCCGTATACCGCATCGGACAGCAGCTCCGGATGGGGATGCTCGGTACCGTAGGCGGCCTTGAATGTACTGGCATCGGCATGACGGAAGTCGGCACTGAGATCGATGACCCGCTTGCCGGCCGCCAGAGCCGCCTGCACGCTGTCGGCGGCGGCGCCGTGTGGCAGGGCGGTGAACACCAGTTGCACCGAATCCGGCAATGGGGCGTCGGAGGCCCGCAGGGTGATGTCTGCGGCCGCTCCGCCGAGGCCGGGCAACGCCCGGCCGACCGTCTTGCCGGCCTGGCTGTGGGCCCCCAGATGCGCCAGATGGAAATACGGATGGGCATCAAGCAAGCGTACCAGTTCGGCGCCGGTGTAACCGGTGGATCCCAGGATGGCGACGTCGATTTTCATTGGCGCATGCTAGCGTCCCCGCCCTAGGCATCAATGGCCGCGTCGCTGCCGTCCACATCGGTGTAGGCATGGACTCTTAGCACAGTTGTTGTTCCTTCAGCAATGCGCGCATCTGTGCCAATAGACGCCGCCGGCCCAACAACAGGCGCCAGCGGGCACCGCCCGATCGGCGCCACAGGTGGGCGGCGCGGATGCCCGCCAGCAACAACGTGCGTACTTTGTCGGTATTGGCGGATTGGGAAAGGTAGTCCACCTTGCCGTGGATGATGATGCGCGGCGAGAGCGTGCTGACGGTATCGCCATACAGGCCGGCCAGACTGGCGATGACACTCGGGTGGGTGATGCTGCCGAAATAATCGGCCTGCGACCGGGCCCGCTCGATACCGGCCGCCAGCTTTGCCAGCATGCCGGTGTTGGCGGCCAGCCGGCGTTCCAGGCGCATCAGGCCGGCCCCGTAGGCCACGATGGCCTTGGCCTGGGCCAGCTGTTCGCCCTTCAGCATGCGTATGCCAAGGTGCATGCCGGTGTGGAGCCGGCGCAGGCCGCCGAAGGCCTGCTCGGGATCGTCGGTGGATGTGGCCAGCACGCTCTGCACGCAGGCCTCGAAGTCGTCGGCATCGACATTGCCCTTGCGGGCGATGCCATCGACCATATACACGGCCTGCACCAGCGCCGCGAAGGCGATGGCACGGTTGCGCACATGATGTCGGGGGTCCATCCGGTTGTGGTCGGAAGGCATGCCGCTATTGTGTCGGCATGAGCGCATACGAACAACCCATGCACAGCGAAGCCGGGCTGTTCACCCGCGCCGGTTGCGCCCTGGGGGCCGCCGAGGCTACGGCCAAGGCAGAGCAGGCGGCGTTGCTGCTGCACGATGTGCGGGCGGGGCGCTGGCAGCGCGATGCGCGGGCGACCCGAATCGACGTGCGGTTTCCGGGCCGGCCGCCGGGTCTGAAGCTGGTGCCGCCGCGCCGGGTGCCCAAGCGGGGCGTGGGCAGCCTCGCCGGTCGCCTGGCCCTGATGCACGCGGTGGCGCATATCGAGTTCAATGCCATCAATCTGGCGCTGGATGCGGTGCACCGATTTCGCGACATGCCGGATGCCTACTATGCCGACTGGCTGCAGGTGGCGGTTGAGGAGGCTCGCCATTTCGCGCTGGTGCGCGCCTACCTGCAGGGGCATGGCTCCGACTACGGCGATCATCCTGCGCATGACGGGCTGTGGCAGATGGCCGTCGATACCGCGGATGACGTGCTGGAGCGCATGGCGCTGGTGCCGAGGGTGCTGGAGGCCAGGGGGCTGGATGTGACCCCGAACCTGATCCTCAGGCTCAGGCAGGCCAAGGACACGGAGGCCGCCGATATCCTGACCGTGATCTACGAGGAGGAGCTCGGCCATGTGGCGGCCGGCACGCAGTGGTTCCGCCATCTGTGCGCCGAGCGGGGGCTGGAGCCGGTTTTCACCTTCTTCTCCCTGCTGTCCCGGCATTTCCCTGACGGCATGCACGGTCCGTACAATCTGCCGGCGCGCCGGCAGGCCGGCTTCTCGGAGCGCGAGATCGCGATCCTGACCGAGGGCTTATAGGCAGCCGCCGTCGGTTAGTGGCGCAACAGCTCAAGCGTGCGGTCCAGGCCACCGTCGTTGATGGCGTAAGGGGCCTCGGCGACCACCTTCGGCTTGGCATGAAAGGCGATGCCGAGAGCGGCCGTGCACAACATCGGCAGGTCGTTGGCTCCGTCGCCGACGGCGACGGTTTGTGACAGAGGAATGGCCCAGGCGGCGGCTTGGCTGAGCAGCGCCCGTTTCTTGGCCGCCGCATCGACGATGTCCCCCACGACGTTGCCGGTCAGCTTGCCGCCATGGATCTCCAGCACATTGGCCAGGGTGTAGTCCAGTGCCAGACGCTGCTTCAGCCGGTCGGTGAAGAAGGTGAGGCCTCCGGAGACGAGCCCGACCTTCCAGCCATGTGCATGCAGCGTGTCGATCAGCCGCTCGGCCCCGTCGGTCAGCCGTAGCCGCTGTTCGTACACCTCGTGCAGCACCGATTCGTCGAGGCCGGCCAGCAGTGATACGCGCTCGGTCAGCGAGGCGGCGAAATCGAGCTCCCCCTTCATGGCGCGTTCGGTGATGGCGGCGATCTGCGGCTTGATACCGAGGAAATCACCGACCTCGTCGAGGCACTCGCACTGGATCAGCGTCGAGTCCATGTCCATGAACAACAGGCCGGGTTCGGCGAGAAGCGGGGCGTTGTTGGGAGGCATCCGGTTCATCGCCCGCATCCTTCATCAGCATCCTGTCGATGGCAATTGGTTAGGGTCAATGCTTCGGCAGCTCGTCGAGAAAGGTGATGATCTGCTGCAACCGTTCGCCGACATCCGACCAGTCCCCAGGCATGGTCAGGCTGCCGTCGGGCTTGAGCGCGAAGCGCCTGGGTTCGGCCTGCACCCGGGTCAGCAGCTGCATGCGGTCGATCGGCGAGGCTTCGGTGAATTGCAGGCGGATGCTCCGGGATGAGGCGTCGAGCCGGCTCAGGCGCAGCTTTCTGGCCCGCCAGCGAACCCGTGCCGTTTCCAGGCATAGGCGTGCCTCGGGCGGCATGCGCCCGAAGCGGTCGGTCATTTCCTCGAACAGCAGGGTGGCCTGTGCGTCGTCGGATACGCGGGCGATGCGCCGATACAGTGCCAGGCGTTCCCCGATCTGCGGGATATAGTCCGGCGGCAGGATGGCATGGATCGCCAGGTGCATGTCCAGTGGTGTCGGCGGCGCCGACCTTTCGCCCTTCGCCTCGGCCACGGCTTCCGTCAGCATCTCCATGTACAGATCCAGGCCGATGGCCTCGATCTGACCGCTCTGCTGTGCCCCCAGCAGGTTGCCGGCGCCCCGGATCTCCATGTCCTGACGTGCCAGCATGAAGCCGGCGCCCAGCTCCGTGTATTCGGCGATGGCGGCCAGGCGTTCGCGCGCGTCCACGGTCATCGCCCGCCGATCCGGCGTGAACATATAGGCATAGGCCTGCTGATGGCTGCGCCCGACGCGCCCGCGGATCTGGTGCAATTGGGACAGCCCCAACAGATCGGCGCGTTCGACGATCAGCGTGTTGGCGTTTGGCACGTCCAGTCCGGACTCGACGATGGTCGTGCATACCAGGATGTGCAGCCTCCCCTCGTAGAAATCGAGCATGCGTCGGTCCAGCTGGGCCGCGCCCATCTGGCCGTGGGCGATGCCGATCTCGGCCTCGGGCAGCAGTTCGGCCAGGCGCTTGGCGATGCGCTCGATGCTCTGCACGTGGTTGTGCAGATAATAGACCTGGCCGCCGCGGTACATCTCGCGGCGGATTGCCTCCACCGCCAGCTGCTCGTCGAAGACGGTGACCAGGGTGCGGATGGCCTCGCGCTCGGCCGGAGGGGTGCTGATGATCGAGATGTCACGCAGGCCGGACAACGACTGGTGCAGGGTGCGCGGGATGGGCGTGGCGGTCAGCGTCAGCACATCCGAGGCATGATGCAGCGCCTTCAGCTTTTCCTTGTCCTTGACGCCGAAGCGCTGCTCCTCGTCGACGATGACCAGTCCCAGGTCGGCGAACGTGAAGGTGCCGGCCAGCATCTTGTGGGTGCCGATCAGGATGCGGATGGCCCCGGATGCGAGCTCCTGACGTATGCGCTCGCTGTGCTGCTTGCCCTGCACGCGCGACAGCAGCTCGATGCGCATGCCGGTGCCGGCGAAGCGATCGCTCAGGCTGGCGAAATGCTGGTTGGCGAGCACGGTGGTCGGGGCCAGCAGCGCCACCTGCCGGCCTGAGCGCGCCACGACGAAGGCGGCGCGCATTGCCACCTCCGTTTTGCCGAAGCCGACATCGCCGCAGATCACGCGATCCATCGGCCTGGCACGCTGCAAATCGGCGAGCACCTGGCGGATGGCCTCGGCCTGGTCATCGGTCTCCTCGAACGGAAAGCGGGCGGTGAATTCCTCGTAGGCATCGAGCAGTTCGCCATCCAGAGCGTACGGCGGCCGTTCGGCATGCTGGCGGGCCGCCTCGGTGTCGACCAGTTCGTGGGCCATGGCCAGCAGATCGTGGCGTACGCGTGCGCGGGTCTTTTTCCACTGCTCGCTGCCCAACCGGTTCAGGCTCGGCTGCTCCTCGCCGGTATAGCGGTGTAGGCGGTCCAGCTGCTCGACCGGCAGGTGGATGCTGGCATCATTCGCGTACTCGATATGCAGGAAATCGGCGGGGATGCCGTCGATATCCATCGTCGACAGGCCGCGATAGCGCCCGACGCCGTGGTCTTCGTGCACCACCGGGTCGCCGATCTTCAGCTCCTGAAGGCTGTTGAACACATCGGTGCGCACGCTCGATCGCCGGTGCTGGCGGCGCGGCAGTTTCTGGCCGAGCAACTCGCGCCCGGTCAGTACCAGCAGCCTTTCGTCCTCCAGCGCAAAGCCGGCATCGAGATAGCCGATCGTGCTCTGCACTGTGGTGCCGTCGCCGGGTCCCGGCCAGCCCTTGGTCTCTGGGATCGCCTCGGGATTGCTCCCGATAAGGGGCCGGCAGGCCTCACGCATGCGCTCTTGCTGGCCCGGGCCGTGCGCGACCAACAGCAGCCGCCAGCCGGCGCTCAGGCGCTGGCGCAGGTCATCGAGTAGTGCATGCAGCGGCTGGGGGCGCTCCTGGAAGTCGTCCAGCGCCGGGGCGGCGGGCAGTGCCCCGAAGTCAGAGGCCTCGACCTGCAGTGGCGTTTCCACCGCGTACAGCTCCTGTGGCGCGATCACCGGCTCCTGGCTCAGTCGCACCAGTTCGAACTGCGTGCGTACCTGTGCCGCAAATGCCTCGCGTGCCGCATCCAGGCCGGTGTCGGCCAGCACGCGGCAGCCCGGTGGCAGGAAACCGGGCAGGCGGGCGGTGGTATCGTAGGCCAGTGGCAGCAGCGATTCGATGCCCGGATGCGGGCGGCCGGCCTGCACGGCGGCGAGCATCGGGTGGTTTCTGAGCTGCGGGAAGCGTTCGCGGAAGGCGGCAATGAAGTGGCTTCTCCCGCCCGCATCGAGGATGACCTCACGTACCGGTACCGAGGTGAAGTGCGCCAGGGTTTCACCCGATCGCTGGCTGTCGATGTCGAAGCGACGGATGCTTTCCACCGTGTCGCCGAACAGATCGATGCGAAGCGGCTGCTCCTCGGCGGCCGGCCAGATGTCCAGCAGTCCGCCGCGGGCGGCGAATTCGCCGCGCCCGAGCACGCGCTCCACCGCCTGCATGCCGCCCTCGGCCAGACGGCGCACCAGGGCGGCGAGGTCCATCTCATCATCGACGGTCAGCTGCCACACATGCGTGGCGATAGCCTCGGGCGGGGCGATGCGCTGCAGCCAGGCCGGCAGTGCCGTCAGCACCAGACCCTGCGGGTCATGTTCGCGTAGTAGCCGCCCCAATGTGGCGAAACGCTCGCCGACGATGGCGTGGTGTGGGCTGCTGCGGTCATAGGGCAGGGTTTCCCAGGCCGGAAAGCGCCACAGGCATTGGGGTGCATCCTGCAGGTAGAAACCCAGTTCCTCGGACAGCTGCCGGTAGCGGCGCAGATCCGAACAGATGAACACCCTCAGGCCCGGCTGGCGGGCAAGCGCGGCCAGCCGGTACGACAGGCCGGCAGGGATCGGCTGCACGCTGCGCTCGCTCATGGGCGGCGCATCATGCCGCATCCGGCTGGTGAAAGCCACGGCTCCGACCGTGCATTCGCGAGCCTGTCTGTGCTAGGGTTCGGCGCCTTTTCCGGGGCGGTTGGTTGGTGTCCGGAAAGGCGCGAATTCCCGGAGGCAGGGCCGATGGCGGACGAGAGCAAGCACGAAGCACCGTTGCTGCGGGCCGAGGAGGCCTTGAACCTCGCCGAGGTGTCGGCCGAGGAACTGCGCCGGCGCCTGTCGGAGATGCATTCGCGTGAGATCGCCGCCGTCATCCTCGATTGCAGCGACGACGAACAGCGCCAGCGCCTGCTGCTGGCCGTGCCGCCGAATCAGCGCGGCGAGACCCTGCTCGAACTGCCCGAGAACATGCGTGAGAACCTGCTCGAACTGCTCGATGCGCAGCACATCGAGACCGTGGTACGCCATCTGGATTCGGACGACGCCGCCGATTTGCTGCAGGCCCTGGAGCCGGATGTAGCGCAGGCGGTGATCGAGCGTCTGGAGCCTGAGGACCGGCGGGAGCTGGAGCCCTTGATGGCCCATGACGAGGAGACGGCCGGCGGCCTGATGCAGGCCGAACTGTTCAAGGTGCGCCAGGACTGGAACATTGCCAAGATCCTCAGCGTGCTGCGGCGCTGGGGGCGCGAAATCGAGGATCTGAACTACGCCTACGTCGTCGATGGCGACAACCGCCTGGTCGGTGTCATCCCTCTGCACGAGCTGCTGTTCCAGGAGCCAGATGTGTTGGCCGGCGACGTTATGGACGCGGAATTCCCGTGCGCCGTGGCCGGGCAGGACCAGGAGGAGGTGGCGCACATCTTCGACAAGTACGATGTGTTGGCCCTACCGGTGGTCGACGAAGCCGGCATGCTGGTCGGGCGCATCACCGCCGATGACATCATCGATGTCGTGCAGGAGGAGGCCACCGAGGACATGTTCCGCCTGGCCGGCCTGTCCGACGCCGACGATCTCACCGAACCGCTGTATCGCAGTGCCTGGCGCCGCGGCGTCTGGCTGTTCGTCAACCTGCTGACGGCAATCCTGGCCTCGTATGTGGTGTCCCGCTTCCAGCACACCATCGCTGCCATCGTGGCGCTGGCGGTGCTGATGCCGATCGTCGCCGGCATGGGCGGTAATGCCGGCACGCAGACGCTGACCGTCGTCGTGCGCGGCCTGGCCCTCGGCCTGATCACCTTCAACAACGCCCGGCGCGTGCTGGTGCGCCAGATCGGCATCGGCATTATCAACGGCGTATCGCTGGGCCTGATCATGGGAGCGGTGGCATCATTGTGGTTTCCGGCCCTGGGATGGAAGCTGGGGCTGGTGATCGGCCTGGCCATGTTGACCAATATGTGCGCGGCCGGCCTGTTCGGGGCGCTGATCCCGCTGACGCTGCGATGGATCGGCATCGATCCGGCCCTGGCCTCCAGCATTTTTCTGACCACGGTTACCGACATCGTCGGCTTTGCCGCGTTCCTGGGCCTGGCCACCATGATTCTGCTGTGATAACGCCCAGGCTTCCGGCCGAGTGGGAGGCGCAGGGAGGCATCATGCTCGCCTGGCCCCATGCCGACAGCGACTGGGCGGAACTGATGCATCTGGTCGAACCATGCGTGGTGGATATCGCCACCCAGATCAGCCGGTTTGAACCGGTGCTGATTGTCGCTGACCAGGAGGCACGCGTGCAGGCGCGGCTGCTGGTGGCCGGTGCAGAGATGGAGCGGGTGCACATCGTCGAGCTGCCGACCAACGATACCTGGGCGCGTGATTTCGGCCCGATCACGGTGCAGGCGGATGACGAGCCGCAGCTGCTGGATTTCACCTTCAACGGCTGGGGATTGAAATATGCCGCCGACCGCGACAACCAGGTGACGCGCCGCCTGCATACGCGGGGTATGCTGGGTGCGTTGCCGCTGCAGACGCTCGGCCTGGTGCTCGAGGGCGGCTCGATCGACTCGGACGGCGCCGGAAGCATCCTGACCACCGCCAGCTGCCTGTTGTCGCCGAACCGCAATCCGCATCTGTCACAGGCCGACATCGAGGATGCATTAAAGCAGCACCTCGGCGCCGAACGCGTGCTATGGCTGCAGCACGGTCATTTGGCCGGCGATGATACCGACGGCCACATCGATACCCTGGCCCGTTTCGTTTCCCCCGACACCATCGTCCACATGCAATGCGACGATGCGGAGGATGAGCATTTTGAAGAGCTGGCGGCGATGCGCGATGAGCTGGCCGGTTTCACCACCGCAAGCGGGGAGCCGTACCGGCTGGTGGCGTTGCCGTGGCCCGAGGCGCGGCTGAACCGGTTCGGCGAGCGGCTGGCGCCGTCCTATGCTAATTTCCTGATGATCAACGATGCGGTGCTGGTGCCGGTCTATGGCGACGAGGCCGATGCCGGGGCGCTGGATGTACTCGCCGACTGCTTTCCGCAGCGGGTGATCGTTGCCGTACCCTGCTCGCCGCTGCTCGAACAGGGTGGCAGCCTGCACTGCATGAGCATGCAGCTGCCCGAGGGGGTATTGTCATGAGTGATGGGAACATGCTGCGCGTCGGGCTGGTGCAGCAGCGCTGCGGCAGCGATCGCGCCGCCAATCTTGCGGCCAGCGTCGAGGGTATTTCGCAGGCGGTCGGGGACGGAGCCCGCCTGGTGGTGCTGCAGGAGCTGCATGCCACGCGCTATTTCTGCCAGAGCGAGGATCCGGCCACGTTCGACCTGGCCGAGCCGATCCCCGGTCCTTCCACGGAACTGCTCGGCGAGGTGGCGCGCGAGCTGGGGGTTGTGATCGTCGCTTCGCTGTTCGAGCGCCGGGCGACGGGGCTGTATCACAACACGGCGGTGGTGCTGGAGGCCGACGGCTCGATCGCCGGGATTTATCGAAAAATGCACATCCCGGATGATCCGGCCTATTACGAGAAGTTCTATTTCACGCCAGGCGATCTCGGGTTCACGCCGATCGATACCAGCGTCGGACGGCTGGGAGTGCTGGTGTGCTGGGACCAGTGGTATCCGGAGGCGGCGCGACTGATGGCCATGGCCGGTGCCGAGCTGCTGATCTATCCGACCGCCATCGGCTGGGATCGCCAGGAGCCCGAGGACGAGTTGGTGCGCCAGCGCCAGGCCTGGGAGTTGTCGATGCGCGGGCATGCTGTGTCCAATGGCCTGCCGGTGGTGTGCGTTAACCGCACCGGCTTCGAGCCGAATGCACAGACGGAGAACGGGCTGGATTTCTGGGGTGGCAGTTTCATCGCCGGTCCGCAGGGCGAACTCATCGCCGAGGCTCCGGCCGATGCCGAGGTGGTGCTGGTGGCGGATATCGATCTGGCGCGCAGCGAGGCGGTGCGGCGCATGTGGCCGTTTCTGCGCGACCGGCGCATCGACATGTACGGCGACATCCTGTTGCGTTATCGCGATCGCTAAACAGTTCGCCTCCGGCCGGCCGTTTTGTCTTTTGACCCTGTGGTAAGGCGCGGCTAATCTTGCCGACCCATTCCTCCGGAGGTTCCATCCATGGCCGATGTGCAGCATCACCGACTGATTATCCTGGGCTCCGGCCCGGCCGGCTATACCGCCGCCATCTACGCGGCGCGCGCCAACCTGAAGCCGGTGGTCATCCAGGGCATCCAGCCCGGCGGCCAGCTGACCACCACCACCGACGTCGACAACTATCCGGGCTACAAGGACGGGGTGCAGGGGCCGGAGATGATGGAGGATTTCAAGGGGCAGGCCGAGCGCTTCGGTACCGAGATCACCTGGGACCACATCAACGAGGCCGACCTGTCGAAGCGCCCGTTCCGTCTCAAGGGGGATGAGGGCGAATACAGCTGCGATGCGCTGATCATCGCCACCGGCGCCTCGGCCAAGTACCTGGGCCTGCCCAGCGAGGAGCACTTCGCCGGCAAGGGCGTGTCCGCCTGCGCCACCTGCGACGGCTTCTTCTACCGCGGCAAGGAGGTGGCCGTGGTCGGCGGTGGCGATACGGCGGTGGAGGAGGCCATCTATCTGGCCAACCTGTGCAGCAAGGTCACCCTGATCCACCGCCGCGACGCGTTGCGCGCCGAGCCGATCATGCAGGACAAGCTGTTCGCCACGTCGAACATCGAGGTCAAATGGAACCGCGTCGTCGACGAGATCCTTGGCGACGATTCGGGCGTGACCGGCATCCGCCTGAAATCGACCGAGGACGGCAGCAGCGAGGAGATGGCGGTGCACGGCGTGTTCATCGCCATCGGCCACACACCGAACACCGATTTCCTGAAGGGCCAGTTGGTGATGGACGACACCGGCTACATCATCACCGAGGGCAAGAGCACGCATACCTCGGTGGACGGCGTGTTCGCCGCCGGCGATGTGGCCGATCCCGTGTACCGCCAAGCCGTGACCTCGGCCGGCGAGGGTTGCCGCGCAGCGCTCGATGCCGAGCGCTGGCTTTCCCGCCACTAAGCCAAGCGTTCTTTCTTGCGTGCCCAAGAAAGAACCAAAGAAGGGCACCCCGAAACCGGTCATCCCTGCGGGTACCCGGTCCCGCATTTCCGGAAGCGGCCGCGGCCCCGCCGCTCTACTCCGTTTCCGGAAACTTGTCCCGGCTGACCGCTAGCGGGGGTTGGGTGCGAAGCGGCTACGGTCGAAGACGATGGAAACCGTAGGCAGGACAAGGTTGCAAAATTGCGAGATAACCTAAAATAGCCCGGACCGGACGTTCGTGACAGACCAGGGGAGGGGACATGGAATACCGGCAGCTTGGCGAGTCCGACCTTTCCGTTTCGGCCCTGAGCCTGGGCACGATGACCTTCGGCGAGCAGAACAGCGAGGCCGAGGCGCATGCGCAGCTCGATCTGGCCGTATCCCGCGGCGTCAACCTGATCGACACGGCAGAGATGTATCCGGTACCGCCGCGCGCCGAGACCGTGCACCGCACCGAGTCCTACGTCGGCAGCTGGCTCAAGCAGCAGAAGAAGCGCGACAGGCTGATCATCGCCACCAAGATCGTCGGCCCGTCGCGGGGCTTCGCGTGGATCCGCGGCACCCCGCGCGTCAACCGCGCGCACATTCAGGCCGCGATCGAGGGCAGCCTCAGCCGCCTCAATACCGATTATGTAGACCTGTACCAGATCCATTGGCCGGACCGCTATGTGCCGATGTTCGGCGGCAGTAGCTACGACGTGACGCAGGAGCACGAGGCCACGCCGATCGCCGAGCAATTGCAGGCATTGGGTGAGTTGGTGCAGGCCGGCAAGGTGCGCTACATCGGGCTATCCAACGAGACCTCGTGGGGGGTGGCCGAGTTCGTGCGCCTGGCCGGTGAGCTGAACCTGCCGAAGGTGGTGTCGGTGCAGAATGCCTACCATCTGATGAACCGCACGTTCGAGAGCGGCCTGGCCGAGGTGTGCCGGCATACGCAGGTCGGCCTTCTGGCCTACAGCCCGCTGGCCTTCGGCTGGCTGTCCGGCAAGTACATCGCAAATCCCGAGGCGAAGGGGCGCATTACCCTGTTCCCCGGCTTCGGCCAGCGCTATGCCAAGCCGAACGTGCAGTCGGCGACGATGGAATACCTGCGCATCGCCCGCGAGGCGGGGCTGAGGCCGGCGCAGATGGCGCTGGCCTTCGCGCGCATCCGCTGGTTCACCGCCAGCGTCATCCTCGGCGCCACCAGCCTCGATCAGTTGAACGAGAACCTGGACAGCGCCGACATCGAACTGCCCCCGGATGTGCTGGCGCAGATCGAGGCGGTGCACCAGCGCTATCCCAATCCGGCGCCTTGACCCTTCTCCCCAGCGGGCGTGCCGCTTCGCCATGCGATAACCAGGCCCCTGAGTCGTCCGGCGTATGGCTCGGGCTGGCGAGGTTGGTCCTGGATCAACGCCCTTGGTGCCTTGTCTGGCTGATGCGGTAGTGTCTGGCCGGCTTGCGCCGCCCGGGGAAATCGGGATGATCGCCAATCTGGAAGGCAAGGTGTCTGAAAAAGCACTCTCCACATCCCTTGCCGGTTCCAGCCAATCCAGTGATCCGAAAGAAGGCCCTTTTTTATGACCGCACACGGCTGGAAGACCTTTCTCGTTGTCCTTGGGCCGGGCCTGGTGGTCATGCTCGCCGACACCGATGTGGGCAGCGTGGTGACCGCCGCCCAGAGTGGGGCGCAATGGGGCTACAAGCTGCTGCTGCTCCAGTTCATACTGATGCCTATCCTGTATGTGGTGCAGGAACTCACGATAAGGCTGGGTATCTACACCGGTCGTGGCCATGGCGAATTGATCCGGGAAACCTTTGGGGCTCCGTGGGCCTGGGTTTCGGTGGCCGGTCTCGGTCTGGCGACGGTCGGCGCCCTGCTGACGGAGTTTTCGGGCGTGACCGGCGTCGGCGAACTTCTGGGCATTCCGCGCTCGCTCAGCCTCGGTTTGGCGGTGGGTTTTCTCCTTACGGTGGTATGGACCGGCTCATACCTGCGGGTGGAGCGCATCGCCATTACCTTCGGTCTGTTCGAATTGTTCTTTTTCTGGGTGGCCATTGCCGCCCGTCCCGATCCGGGCATGATATGGAGCGAGTTCCTGCATGCGCCCATCGGCAATCCCCATTATCTCTATCTCGTCGCCGCCAACATCGGCGCGGTCATCATGCCGTGGATGATCTTCTATCAGCAGTCGGCGGTGGCTGACAAAGGCCTGAAGCCGGAGCATTACACCCACGCACGCTGGGACACGGCCATAGGGGCTGTGGTGACCCAGCTGGTCATGGCCGCGGTGCTGGTGGCCAGCGCTGCAACCATTGGCTCGCATTCGCCCAATGCCTCATTGGATACGGTCGGGCAGATATCCGAGGCCCTGACCCCTTATCTCGGCGTCCGCCTGGGCCAGATCGTCTTCGGCCTCGGGATCATCGGTGCCGCCATGGTGGCCTCCATTGTCGTCTCGTTGGCCGCTGCCTGGGGTTTTGGGGAGGTGATGGGCTACAAGCACTCCCTCGCCCATCACCCCAGCGAGGCCCCCTGGTTCTACCTGGTGTTTACCGTGGGGATCCTGGGGGGAGCGATCCTGGTCTACAGCGTCCCTGATCTTGTTGCCCTGAATTTGGGCGTCGAGGTCATGAACGCGCTGCTGCTTCCCCTGGTACTGGGCTTCCTGGTGGCGCTGGCGATCAAGGCCCTGCCTGCCGGCCATCGCCTGCGCGGCGGCTATATGTGGTTGGTCATCGTTGTGTCCGGCTTCACCGCCGCCCTGGGTGTGTTCGGTGGCTTGAGCAGCCTGCCGGGCCTATGAATACCTGCCACCTCTGCGTGACAAGCAGGCACTCCCGCATCAAACTTCCCGGCACCGGTCGGGGCGATCACTGTGCTCCAAGGGGATACCTGAAGATGCCGGCTCGACGGCAACCGCCGTTTATCACAATCACAGTTTAAGGATTTCAGCATGCCGAACGGGAACCAACAGCCAGCCAGTGCCGAGGAGCAGGCGCTATTCAATGTCGAGAAAATCTATACCAAGGATATCTCGTTCGAGAATCCCAATGCGCCACAGGTATTTATGGCGGTCGATACCGATCCGAAAGTCGAAATGACATTTAATATCGGGAACCGGCGGATCGATGATGATCACTGGGAGGTCTCGCTAAAGATTTCCATTCTTACCCGAAACAGCAAGGACGATAGTGTCATGTTCGAGATTGAGGTGGAGCAGGCAGCCGTGTTTCTGCTGAAAAACATTCCGGAGGAGCATCTTCCCGTTCTGCTTGGCGTAGATTGCCCATCGATCATTTTTCCCTATACGCGCCAGATCGTCAGCCAGTTGACCAGCGACGGAGGGTTTTTCCCCCTGTTGCTTGAGCCGTTCAACTTTGCCGCGACATACCAGGAAAATCTGGCGCAACAGGCACAAACGACAAATTGAGAAAGATGCCGCGCCATCCGGTTGAATCGTGGCGGGTGGCCGATGATGGCCGGAGCCGGTCATTGCGGCATCGACAATCACCGGCTCCGGCCATTCGAGTGGCTAGGCCCTTGCCCTTTCGAGGCTGACGGGCCCGCTGCCATAGACCACGACATACAGCAGACCGCCCATCATGGAGATGTTCTTCATGAAATGGATCATCTGATCCTGGGCCTGGGCGGCCGGCACCGCCCAGAAGTTGTGGAAGAACAGGGCGGTCAGGGCGGTGAACACCATCAGCACCGCCGCGGCCCAGCGGGCCTTGAAGCCGGTGATCAGCATGGTGCTGCCGGCCAGCTCGATGATGATGGCGCCGATGGCGGCCAGCTGCGGCAGCGGCAGGCCCTTGCTGGCGATGTAGCCCACCGTGCCCTCGAAGCCGGTGACCTTGCCGTAGCCGGCAAACAGGAAGATGAACGCGATCAGAAAGCGCCCGATCACCGGGCCGTAACGTTCAATATTCTGCATATTCGTTCTCCTTTTGCTGTATGTTCGGACTGTTACTGGATGCCGATCCAGGCGGGGGCGATGGCGGTGCCGTGTCCAGCGCCGTAGCCGAGGTAGATGTTCAGGCCGGCCAGCGGTTCCAGATAGCGGGCGTTGTTCAGGTTCCCGGCATCGACGGCCGAAAAACCGAGGCTGTGGACCAGTGATGAGACTGGTTCCTTGGCCTCGGCGTCGTCGCCGGCGACAAATATCGGCACGGTGGCCCCATTGAGCTTCGGGCCCTCGGCCAGCACCTGGGCGAACACGGTGTTGAACGCCTTGACCACCCTGGCCTGCGGCAGCGCCTTCTGGATCTGTTCGGCCGCGGACGTGTCATGGCCGATGGTCAGCCCCATGTAGTCGGCGGTCATCGGGTTGCTGATGTCGATGACGATCTTGCCGTCGATATTGCCGATGCCCTTCAGCGCGTCCACGGAGTCCGCATACGCGGTGGCGACGATGACGATATCGGCGCCATCGGCGGCGTTCGATGTCTTGACGGTGGCGCCGGTGGCCTCGGCCAGGGCCTTCGCCTTGTCGGCATTGCGCCCGACGACCGCCAGCCGGTGGCCGGCGTTGGTGATCTGTTTGGCCAGGGCCAAGCCCATGTTTCCTGTACCGATCAGTGTGATGTTCATGTGATGCCTCCTTTGGATGACTTGTATATGTCCGGAGCCCATGGGGATCCGACGGAAGGCATTCAATCACCGACAATTAAGTTGATAAACAAGCATATGGTAAATATATTATTGCAGATAGGTAAATAAACATGAGCATCAACCTCGTCACCTGCATGCGGGTCTTCGCCGCCGTCGTCGACACCGGCAGCTTTGCCGGCGCTTCGGACAAGCTCGATCTCTCGCGCGGCATGGCCACCCGCTACGTGGCCCAGCTGGAGCAGCATCTGGGTGTGCGCCTGCTGACCCGTTCCACCCGCCGGCTGTCGCTTACCGAGGTCGGCAGCGAGTATTACCAGCGGGCTGTGCAGGTGCTGGCGATGGTCGAGGAGTCCGAGCGGTCGCTGGCCCATCAGGCCTCGGTGCCGCGCGGCACCCTGCGCCTGAGCTCCTCGGTGGCCTTTGGCATTCACCATCTGGGCTGGGTGGTCACGGAGTACCTGCAGCAGTATCCAGAGGTGCAGATCGATGTGGTGCTGAACGATCGCACCGTCAACCTGATCGAGGAGGGGTTCGACCTGGCGATCCGCATCGGCAGGGAGCTCGAGCCCGGACTGATCGCCCGCAGGATCGCCCCGACCGAGGTCGTGGCCTGCGCCGCACCGGATTACCTGAAGCGCCTCGGCACCCCCAAGCAGCCGGAGGATCTGGTCGGGCACAACTGCCTTTCCTATGCCTACTGGAGCCTGGGCAACGAATGGCGCTTCCGCAAAAACGGGGTGGAGCGCAAGGTCGCCGTGTCGGGGAATCTCAGGGGCAACACGGGCGACATCCTGATCGATGCGGCCATCAAGGGCCTGGGCATTCTGCTGCAGCCGAGCTTCCTGGTATACGAGGCCTTAAGGGACAAGCGCCTGGTGCGCATCCTGCCGGAGTGGGAGGTCGATCCGCTGTTCGTCTATGCCGTCTATCCGGACCGCAAGTTCCTGCCGTCGAAGGTGCGCAGCTTCATCGACTTCATCGCGGATCGCATGGGCCCGGAACCCTATTGGCAACTTAAGCCGAGCTGATTGGCATCGAACCGGCATCCATCCGCGCTCCGGTTTAAGTCATGATTTAATTAACGAATGTCCGAAAGTGGCCGGAAACAATCATCGCATCAGCACTTGTTATAGGGGTAGGCGCTAGCCGAGCTTGACCGCCGTGCCGTAGGCCAGGACCTCGGTGATGTTTTCCCCGATATCGGTGGCGTCGTAACGCACCGCAATCACGGCATCGGCGCCCAACTGGTTCGCATGCTCGAGCATGCGGTCGAAGGCGTGCTGGCGTGCCTGGTCGCACATCTTGGCATAGGCCTCGATATTACCGCCGATCATCTGCTTCAGCCCGCCCAGCATGCCCTGCGCGATGCTGGGGGAGCGCACGACCACACCCCGCACGATGCCCAGATACTGCTTGACGGTGCGCCCCGCCACATCATTGCTCGTTGTCAGGATCATGTCGCCTCCCTCGGCCCCAATGGCTTTGCACGAGCATAGACCAATCGGCGCAGGGCAGGGGGGCTACAGCTCGAAGGCATCGCCCTTTTTGGGCATGGTAACCTGTGTGCTGCCCTTGATCTGTTCGGCGAAGCTTTTCATTGCTTCCTCATCGCCGTGCACCAGGATGGTGCGCTTGGGCTTCAGCGCCTTATGCCAAGCCAGCAGCTCGTCACGGTCTGCGTGCGCCGAGAAGCCGTTGATGGTGTACAGCTTGGCGTTGACCGGAATCTTCTCACCGAACAGTTTCACCTGCTTGACCCCGTCGACGAGGATGCGTGCCAGCGTACCCCGTGCGGCGTAGCCGACGAACACCACGCTGGAATCCTTGCGCCACAGGTTGTGCTTCAGATGGTGACGCACGCGCCCGCCGGTGCACATGCCGGAGCCGGCGAGAATCACCGCCCCGCCGGCCAGACGGTTCAGGGCCCTGGATTCATCGGTCTGGCGCGTGAAATGGATGCTCGGCAGCGCGAACGGATCCTTGCCTTTGGCGAACAGCTCCTTCGCCTCCGCATCGTAGCATTCGGGGTGGTGGCGGAAGATATCTGTGGCCGAGATGGCCATCGGCGAATCGAGGAACACCGGCAGCCCGCGCGGCAGGTGGCCGTCCTCGATGCCCTCGCGCAGGAAATACAGCAGCTCTTGCGCGCGCTCCAGGGCGAAGGTCGGGATGATGACATTGCCGCCGCGCGCCATGGTGTCGGTGACGGCATCGTACAATTCCTGTACCGATGGGGCGGGCGCCTTGTGCAGGCGGTCGCCGTAGGTGGTTTCCATGATCACGACATCGGCGGCCGGTGGCAGTTTCGGGTCACGCAGGATCGGATGGCCGTTGCTGCCGAGATCGCCGGAGAAAATCACCGATTGCGGCTTGGCCCCTTTCTGCTCGATACGGATTGAGGCCGAGCCGAGGATGTGGCCGGCATCGTAAAAGATGGCGCTGAGGTTTGCCGTCAGCTCAATCGGCTCCCCGTATGACGCCGTACGTCCGAAGTGTCCCATGGCATTCAGCGCGGACAGGGTCGTGTACAGCGGTTCCGGCGGCGTTTCGCCGTGGCGGTGGGCATGGCGGGCATGGCGCTCCGCCTCTTCCTCCTGCAGGTGCGCGGAGTCGAGCATCACCACGCGCGCCAGCTCGTGGGTGGCCGCCGTGGCGATGATCTCGCCGCGAAAGCCGCGGTCGACCAGCAGCGGGATGCGCCCGCAGTGGTCGAGGTGGGCGTGGGTCAGCAGCAGGATGTCGATGGACGCCGGATCGAAGCCGAAATCGTCGGCATTCTCCTCAGCAAGCTCGCGTCCACCCTGGTATAAGCCGCAATCGACAAGAATGCGCGCACCATCGGCCTCGATCATGTGACAGGAGCCGGTGACGTTGCGGTCGGCACCGTGAAAGGAAAGTTTCATGTGTTAATCCTTGCTGCAGATATAAAGCGGCTCGCCGCGCCTCCGGCCCTCGCATGCCCCCGGGGCATGGCTGGCTGCTCAGCTCTTCTTCTTTTTCTTCTTCTTCTTCTTTTTGTCCTTCTTCTTGGCGTCCTTGCCCTTTTTCGGCTTGTCGGCCTTTTTGGACTTCTTGGGCTTGTCGTCCTTCAGGGCGGCGGCGGCCTCGATCGTGGCGGCTGCGCGCTTTTCGCCGAATCCCGGTACCTGCATCAGTCCCTTGGCGCCACCCTTGACGAGCGCCTTCACCGAATCGATGCCGTGCTCGGCCAGCAGGGCGGCGGTGCTGTCGCCGATGCCTGGGATATCGGTCAGTGCGTGTTTCATGGCCCTCCCCCTCCACGAGGCTCGTCGTCCCTTCCCTGTAGGAACCCGAAAGTAAACACTCTACACACCGAGATGACAAGGCGACGACAGTGTGCCTGGCGTTGACGCCCATGGATTGGGACGTGCGGCTGGTCCATACTGCCGGCGGAGGCAGCATGCACGACCCCGACGAGCCGAAGCACGGCCCGGCATCCCATCCGGAACATAGCGATATTGCGGAGCGCCTGACCGCCATCGAACGGCGGCTGGCGGCGCTGGAAGCAAGACAGGCCGCCGGCAGACCGTCGGCAGGCGCTCCGGTACCACCGCCGCAGGCCGCGCCGGTTACACACGGCGGACATGCATTCGAGGTTAGCGAACGCTGGCTGCAGCGACTCGGCATCGCCCTGCTACTGTTCGGATTGGCCTTCCTGTTCAAGTACTCGATCGATCGCGCCTGGCTCACTCCGTGGGTACGCGTTGGGATCGTGATGGTCGCCGGAGGCACACTGTTGGCGCTGGCCTGGCGTTTCGCTGGCCCGCGCCAGCTGTTGGCGCGCACGCTGGCCGGCGGCGGCATCGCTTGCCTCTACGGCGCGATATTCGCCGCCTTCGAGCTTTACCATCTTGTCGGCTACATTCCTGCCTTCGCCGGCATGCTGCTGGTCACTGCCGCCGCCTTTGCTCTCGCCCTGGGCCGCATCGGGGTACCGATGGCAGCGCTGGGCACCGTCGGCGGTTTCGCCACACCCTTCGTGCTCTACACCGATCAGGAGAATGTCACCGGTCTGCTGTTCTATGCGGCGTTGCTGACGCTGGGTGGGCTCGGTATCTACCTGCGTCATCGCTGGCGCTCGCTGCTGTGGCTGACGGTCATCGGAGCCTGGTCGGTGGTGCTGGGGGCGTTCCTCGCCTCCCGTCATAGCGTATTCGGCCTGCCCGACCCGGATGCGTTGCCGCCATTGCGTCTGGCGGTGATCGGCTTCTGGCTGGCCTTCGCCATGCTGCCGCTGCGCGGTTGGCGGCAGGGTGTCGAGAACGCCGCCGAAACGCCGCTGGTCATGACAACGCCGGTAGTGGGGCTGATATTCTGCGAGCAGCTGTGGACGCTGGACGACGGCCGCTGGGCCGCCATCTGGGGCGGGGTAGCCATCGTCTATGCCGGCATCGCCTGGGCGATCCGGCGCCTGCCGCTGCTGTGCTGGCTGCAGATGCTGGTGGCGGTCATGCTGCTCGCGGTGGGTCTGTGGCACGTGCTTGGCGAGGACATGCTGCTGCTGGCCGTGTCTTCCGAAGCCATCGTGCTGATGGCGCTGGCGCGAAGGCTGCACTCACCATGGCCGCGGCGGATGGCACATGCGCTGTTCGCAGCCAGCCTGTATGTCGTGTTCTGGCGGCTGTTCCAGCACCCGGCGCACGGCATACCCTTCGTCAACCGCCAGGCGCTGACGGATCTGGACGTGCTTGGGCTGGCGGTGATCGCCGCCTGGTTGTCCGGCAGAAGCGGACGGGATCTGTACGCCATCTCGGTATATGCCGGACTGCTGGCGCTGGCCTACCGAGAATTCTCCGGACTTACCAATGGCCAGGCCTGGGTCAGCGCTGCCTGGGCCATGTGTGGGGCGGCGCTACTGATTGGCGCATTGCGCAGCAACCATGCCAGCATGCGCCGGCTGGCCATGGGCACGCTGGTGCTGGTGGCGGCGAAGCTGTTGCTGGTCGATCTCAGTCATATCGGCGCGGTGTGGCGCATCCTGATCAGCGCCGGCCTTGGTGCGATGTTCCTGCTGCTCAGCTATGTGCTGCCCTCGCTCGCCCGCCGTTTCTCCACAACCGTGCAACCGGAGCGTGCGGCGGGCGGTGAAGAAAAAGAGGGGCTTGGAAACGAGGAGGAGCAGGAACCCGAGACTTGAGCGGCTAAGAAGTGAAGCGTTGGCGTCGGCTAGACATTGAAACGGAAATGCATCACGTCGCCATCCTTGACGACGTAGTCCTTGCCCTCCAGGCGCATCTTGCCCGCCTCCTTGGCCTTGGCCTCGCCGCCGCAGGCGATGAAGTCGTCATAGGCGATGGTCTCGGCCCGGATGAAACCCTTCTCGAAATCGGTGTGGATCACCGCCGCCGCCTTCGGCGCGGTATCACCGCGGTGGATGGTCCAGGCGCGCACCTCCTTGACCCCGGCCGTGAAATAGGTGATCAGGCTCAGCAGCGCATAGGCCTCGCGGATCACCGTATTCAGCCCGGGCTCACTAAGCCCCAGGTCAGCAAGGAATTCGTCGCGGCTGTCCGCATCCATCGGTGCCAGCTCCGACTCGATCTGCGCCGACACCACGGCCATGCACGAGTTCTCCTCGGATGCGAACCGGGCCACCTGCGCCGAGTATTCGTTGCCTTCGGGGAGTGAACCGTCGTCGACATTGGCGATGTACAGCACCGGCTTGGCGCTGAGCAGACACAGCTCGCGTAAGGTCTCCAGGGCGTCGGCGGCCAGCTTCTGGCGGCGTACCGGCACCCCGTTCTCCAGCCCGTCGTACACCTGCTGGTACAGCGCCTGCACCGATTTCGCATCCTTGTCGCCGGCGCGCGCCACCTTCTCCACGCGTGTCAGCGCCTTCTGCACGGTGTCCAGATCGCGCAGCATCAACTCGGTGTCGATGACGCCGATGTCGGACAGCGGATCGACCTTGCCCGCCACATGCACGACGTTCTCGTCGCCGAAACAGCGCACCACATGGGCAATGGCAGCGCATTCGCGGATGTTGGCCAGAAACTGGTTGCCCAGGCCCTCGCCCTTGGAGGCGCCGGCCACCAGCCCGGCGATGTCAACGAACTCGACCACCGCATGCTGGATGGCCTGCGGCTTGACGATGGCCGCCAGCGCATCGACGCGCGGATCGGGTACCGGCACGATGCCGACATTGGGATCGATGGTGCAGAAGGGGTAGTTGGCCGCCTCGGCGCCGCCGCCGGCCAGGGCGTTGAACAATGTGGATTTGCCGACGTTGGGAAGGCCCACGATACCGATGCTCAGTGCCATGCGATCTCTCCCGACAGGAATGCTTGCCTAGCCCTCACGGCCTCGGCTCCAGCGCCAGATGGATGCGGTTGGCGGCGCGTGCCAGATCGCCCGCGAGGATCGCCGGCAGTTCGTCCACGATGGCGGCGATGGCCGCCTGTTCGCACTGCCGATCCTCGGCTGCGGCCCGGCCCAGTACCCACGGTGTGACATCGCCGCCTGCCGGAGGACGGCCGATACCGATCTTGATGCGCGCATAGGTATCTCTGCCCAGATGCTGGTGCAGGGATTTGAGGCCGTTGTGGCCGCCATGGCCGCCGCCGTGCCTGAGGCGTGTCTTGCCGGGCGGCAGGTCGAGATCATCGTAGACGACGAACACGTCCTCGATCGGCACCTTGTAGTAGCGGGCGAGCGGGGCCACGGCCTCGCCGCTGTTGTTCATAAAGGTTTGTGGCTTGACCAGCAGCACGCGCCGGCCGTCAAACTCCCAGGCCGCTACCTCGGCATGGAAACGCGGGGCGGCGGCAAAGCGCAGCCCCTGCGTTTCGGCCAGACGGTCGAGCAGGCGGAAACCGACATTGTGCCGTGTATCCCGGTATCGATCACCAGGATTGCCCAGCCCGACCAAGAGTTGCATGGACGTGCGGCCTGCGGTTTATTGGCCGCCAGTCTCCGGCTCCGCGGCTTGCTCAGTGCCTTCTTCCTCGGCTTCCGGCTGTGTCTCGACACGCGGGGCGGCGATGTGCACCACGGCGAAGTCTTCATCGTACGGTACCTCGACGCCGTCCGGCAGCTGGATTTCACTGATGTGGATCGAGTCGCCGACCTTGAGCCCGCTGCAGTCGATATCGATGTGGTCGGGGATGGCGTCGGCGCGGCAGTGCACGCCCAGTGTATGGCGGGTGATCTCCAGGGAGCCGCCAACGACGATGCCCGGGCATTTTTCGTAATTGATCGCATGCACCGGCACTTCCATGTCTACAATGGACTCGGAGGACACACGGAAGAAATCGATATGGGTGGCCGAATCCTTCAGCGGATCGTACTGCACGTCCTTGAGCAGCGCCTCGTTCTTGCCGCGCGCGCCCTTGACATTGATCTCGATGATGGCGGTGTGGAAATGCTCCTGGTTCAGCAGCTTGGACAGCGTCAGGGCGTCCATGATGATCGGCAGCTCCGGCTTGTCGCCGCCATAGATGACGCCGGGGAGCTTGCCGGCCCGGCGCAGGCGGCGGGATTCGGCCCGTCCGGTCTTTTCGCGCAGATCGGCTTCGATGACATAGTCAGACATGTGTGCCTCCTTGGATGTTGCGCCGTCGGGTCGTCCCGTGACGGCGGTGGCGGGATGATTCCCGCCGGCAGCGATCGCTCGCTGCAGAGGCGCGGCAGTCTAGGGATTTTTACTCGCTGTACAAGCTGGAGATGGAGCGGGCATCGTAGATGCGGGCGATGGCCTCGGCCATCAATGGCGCCACGGACAGCACGCGCACCTTGCCGGTATCCATGATGCGCTTCGGCTGCAGGATGGTGTCGGTGACGACAAGCTCGTGCAGCGGTGAGGCGTGTAGGCGCTCGGCGGCAGGACCGGACAGCACCCCGTGCGTGACATAGGCCGATACCTTGGTGGCGCCGCGCTCGCACAGGGCGTTGACGGCGTTGCACAGGGTGCCGGCGGTGTCGGTCATGTCATCGACCAGGATGCAGTGTTTGCCTTCGATGTCGCCGATGATGTTCATCACTTCGGCCACGTTCGGGGCCGGGCGGCGCTTGTCGACGATGGCCATGTCCACATGCAGATGCTTGGCCAGGGCGCGGGCGCGCACCACACCGCCGACGTCGGGGGAGACGATGACCACATCGTCCAGCGCGTGCTGGCGGATATCGTTCAGGATGATCGGTGCGGCATAGATGTTGTCCACGGGGATGTTGAAGAAGCCTTGGATCTGGCCGGAATGCAGGTCCAGGGTCAGCACGCGCGTGGCGCCCGCGGTGGTCAGCATGTCGGCGACGAGCTTGGCGGAGATCGGTGTGCGTCCGGCGCTCTTGCGGTCCTGGCGGGCATAGCCGAAGTAGGGGATGACGGCGCAGATCTGGCGGGCGGAGGCACGCTTGGCGGCATCGATGCAGATCAACAGCTCCATCAGGTTGTCATTGGCCGGGGCCGAGGTGCTCTGAATGACGAATACGTCCTGGCCTCGGATGGTCTCCCTGAACTGCATGAAGATCTCGCCGTCCGAGAATCGCTGGATGTAGATCTCACCCTGGGGCAGGCCGATGTGTTCGCAGATCGCCGAAGCCAGGGGAGGGTTGGAGGTGCCTGCAAAAAGGCGAAGGCGTTTGCTGTTCATCACGGCGACGGCTCCTGTATCGTGTCAGACCGACAAGCATAGTCAAAACTGGCTGGGGCGGCAGGATGATGCGGCGCTTCGCGCCTTACCCCTGCGGGGCCGGCGTTGCGCTGCTCCGCCGTTGCCTCGCTCCGCTCAGCTCGAACCTTCACGGTTCTCATCCTGCCTTCCCGTGCTTCGCCGAAGCTCGGCTTCAGCAAATGTCTGGCTGGGGCGGCAGGATTCGAACCTACGCATGACGGGATCAAAACCCGTTGCCTTACCGCTTGGCTACGCCCCAAACTTCATCCCGCAGGGGATGAAAGCGTCCGATGCGTCCTACATGCGTCCAGGTGGCCAACCCGCGACGCCTAAGGCTATCCGCCAAGCCCCGGCCTGTCTCGACATCGTCGACCAGCGCCACACAGGTGCTGCCGCTGCCGCTCATCCATGCCGGGGATGCCGCTTGGCGCATGGCGGCGAGTAGCCGCGAAAGCGCCGGTGACATGCCGATGGCCACGGGCTCGAGATCATTCTCACCGATGGCATTGCCGCTGACGGCAGTGGCCCGTTCCGAACGGGCGGCGATGGTATCGGTCACAGGCTTGTTGTGCAACGCGTCGAAGCGCCGGAACACCTCGGCGGTGGACAGGCCCTTGCCCGGATGAGCCAGTACGACGGTGGTATCCGGCAACGGCGCTGGATAGGGCGTGAGTTCCTCGCCAGCTCCATGGGCGTGGCTGGCCTCGCCGAACAGGAAACAGGGGATGTCGGCTCCAAGCGGAGCGGCGAGCCGGATCAGTTCATCGGTCGGCAGGTGCAGGCCCCACAGGTGGTTGGCCACCCATAGGGCCGTGGCGGCATCCGAGGAGCCGCCGCCCAGCCCGCCCTGCTCAGGCAGTTGCTTGTCGATATGCACCCGCATACCCGCGGCGATGCCGTAATTGGCGGCCAGGGCCACCAGCACCCGATGCACCAGGTTCGCCGGTCCCGACAGATGCGGCCGGGAGCAGCTGACCTCAATCGAGGGTGCCGCGGCCATGTGTAGATGATCGGCGATGTCCACGAATGCGAAACTGGTATCCAGCGCATGACGACCGTCCGGCAGCATGCCGCCGACATGCAGATGCAGGTTGATCTTGGCCGGTGCCGGAAAGCTCTGCACGGTGTCGTCTACGGGGCACCGATCAGCAGGATGGCGCGATTGCCGTGCAACATGTCCATCAGCGTCAGACGCCGGGCGGCACCATTCCAGGCGATGTGAATGATATCGCCATGCAAATGTGCCTCCCACCGGTCCGGGCCGATGGGCCGGAACTGTGCAGGCATGTGTCCGAGCAGGATGGCAGCCAACTGGCGGGGCGGGATGGCGATGCCGTAGGCGGCCAGATCAGCTTCGCTGATGGACCGGTGTGGGTGCGCGGGATCCTGGTTGTCGCTCAGCTGCAGATCGTCGCCGTGCCATGTCAGTTCGATGATGCGACCGGAGGCCGCATGCGTCAGCCTCAGCCAGCCGGCGGCCGGCGTGGCAGCCTTCCAGTCGATCTCGACCTGCCAGCGCCGTTCGGGCTGGATGACGATCAGCCGTCCGGAGAAAGCCGGGTAAGGGCCGATATGGGAGGCCGTACCCGTGGGCGGCCGCTGGATGGCGCAGCCGGCCAGCCAGACCAGCAACGCCAGGATCAGGAATGGGCGCAGGCGGGGCAAGGCCCTAGATGCCTTCCTTGATCTTCTTCTGCAGCAGTGCGGGATTCTTGTGCTTCAGGTGGATGGCCTTTTTCCACATGGTGCGAGCCTTGCCATGGTCGCCATGTTTCCAGTACATGTCGCCCAGATGTTCGGTCATCACCGGATCATCCTTGACGATGCCGATGGCGCGGGTCTGTACCTTGATGGCCTTGGCGTACTTGCCCTGGTGAAAATACACCCAGGCCAGCGAGTCCAGATAATAGCCATCGTTCGGCTTTACCTTCAGGGCCCGCTTGATCAGGTTTTCGGCTTCATTCAGGCGCACACCGCGCTCGGCCAGTGAATAGCCCAGGAAGTTCAGGGCCTCCGAATCGTTCGGCCGGGAGGCCAACAGCATCCGCAGGCTCTTTTCAACCTCCTTGTATTGTTTGAAATGATCGAAGGCCACGGCGCGGTTGAACAACAGACGGGTCGGCACGATCTTCAGTTTCATAGCCGGTGCCGTTTCGTCGAGCAGCAGCCGGAATTCCTGCCGGGCCAGCCGGATCATCGACATCATCAGATAGGCCTCGCCGCTGTCCGGATGGGCGGCCAGCACGGATTTCGTGCGCTTGATGGCCGCCTTGTCCTTGTGTTGCCGGAACTCGATGTCGGCGATGCGTAACTGGGCATCGGGGTACAAAGCATTGCTCGCCTTGATCGCCTGATACTGCTGCAGCGCTGGACCATCCTTCCCCTGGCCTTCCAGCGATAGCCCCAGGTAATAATGGGTCTGGTTATCCGGTCGTTTGTCTAGGGCATTCTGGAATTGTTTGGCCGCGGCGGGGTAGTTTCCCTGTTGGAAATAGAGCAGGCCAAGGGCAATCAGCACGTCCGGCTCGCCGCCGGTCTGTTGGCTTATCTGCTCATAAACAACGATGGCCTCCTTGATCCGGCCCTGCTGCACCAGTAAGCGGCCGAGCATGTTGCCGACCTGCAGGTCGTCCGGATGTTTTCTCAGGAAACTGCGCAGCAGGGATTCGGCCTCAGCCGGTTTGTGCCTCTGGATGGCGATACCGCTGAGCATCAGGATCGGGACATTGTCATCCGGAGCCAGCGCATGCATGCGCTGCAGGGCCTTGCGGGCCTTGGCGACATCGCCACGCTGCAAGTACAGCTGGGCCTCGAGTTGGCGAAGATCCGCATCGTCTCCATGTCTGATGCCGGCCTGGACTACGGCCATGGCCTTGTCCATGTGGCCGGAACCGGCCAGCCACTGGATCAGAATCTGTCGCGCGGAGACCAGGCCAGGGTGGGCATCGACCAGTTTGGAAAGTTCGGCAATGGCCTGATCGACCTTGCTGCTGCTGAACAGGGTGCGGGCGTACAGCATATCGATGTGGATGTGCTGATCCTCGCTCAGCCCGGACATGGCGCGAGCCGCCTTGATCTGTTGCAGGGCCGGCTTGGGCTGGTTCAGGCGGATATACAATTCGGCCAGTTCCATGCGCGGCTGGAAGGCGTCGGGATCCTTGGCGACCAGGGCCGAAAGAAAATGTACGGCCAGCTCCGGCTCGTTCTGCTGGATCGCATCCTCGGCGGCAAGATAGAGAAAGCCCGGATCCATTTGCTGCAGGGCATGAGCCTGGTTCAGGGGTTTGACCTGGGTGGTCGCCTTGGATGGGGAGGCCATGCCGGCGCAGCCCGTAAGGGCAAGGACAAGCGCAGCGCGAAGGAACCAGTATCTCATGAATTCTCCTGTAGAAATGTGACTGAGCAAAACCGTTGGTCGGCTCCAAGCGCCCAGCA
>Ga0307440_1000020_pt1 | contig 60762 bp, 54 predicted proteins | sample SalMarWE160410MG_FD_202150 | JGI IMG/M metagenome (GOLD analysis project Ga0307440, IMG submission 202150) | Salt marsh sediment microbial communities from the Plum Island Ecosystem LTER, Massachusetts, United States - WE1604-10 | ecosystem: Environmental > Aquatic > Marine > Intertidal zone >...
CATCGGTTCCGGGAGCGAACTCTCACAGCCAGAATAAAACAAAGCGCGGGCTCCTCCACCGTAGGGAATTCCCCCACGAACAGGGTGGGGCAACTCTCCATCGGGTGTGAGGGGCCCGCGCCTACAACTGTAGACCGGGTCGCGCGCCGCCTACATCAGTCGGCGCCGCGGCCTCTGGCCGCGTGAGCCTTCAGGAACGACTCGATCCCGCTGAGCTGGTCCGTGGTCAGGGTGTCGACCTGCATCAGATGCATGTTCTGCTGCATGCGCGGAACGACCTCGCTCCACTCGGACGCCGTGTGAGCCTTGGGTGAAGGCGTCTGGTGGCACACCGTGCACCGGCTGACGAAGACGGCCGCCTCCGGACCCGACGGTATCTCTCCGGCCTTCGCGACGGGTAGGGCGTTCCGCGTCAGGTAGGCCCGCAGGGAATCGATCTGCTCCCCGGTCGGCAGCGACCGGAAGGTCACGGCCGAGCGGAGCTGCTCCCCTCCGACGCGCTGCAGGAAGGGCCCGTTCACCCTGCCCTCGAGCAGGCTCATCCGCAGCTCCATGCGGCGCAGCAGGATGGGCCACTCCACCGCCGAGTGCATCTGGGGCGTCGGCAGCCAGTGGCACTGCGTGCAGTACGCCTGGAGAAGACCGGCCCCCGTGCTGTGTGGCTCCGGCAGAGCGGCGGCCGTGAAGCCCGCCGGGGGCAGGCCCGTCCCCAGCGACGCCACGGCACGCCAGCGCTGCGCCCGGCTCAGCTGAGCGAACTGCGGACCGCCCAGTTCCTCCATGAAGCTGTCGGCCCTGGCCACGATCGTTCCGTTCTGCGTCGACTGCGCGGCCTGCGGCGCGCCGCCTCGGGCGCACGCCACCAGGGCGAGCCCGGCCACGGCCAGCCCCAGCGGGAGAACCCAGCCGGATCCTCCCCTGCTCCGTCTGTGCGACGAGGCCGGGTGCTCGTCCGCCACTCCCTCGGTGCCCATGCTGCCTCCCTCGTGCTGTGGCGCGCCCGCTCCAGCGAGCGGACGCACCCCTGTCGTCCCTTCACCCATCCTTCGAGGTCGCGGTCGCCGAGCCCACCGTCCGTCCCATCCATCCCTGTCCGGGCGGGCTCGGCGCACTTTGCGCCGCGACGGTCTCTAGAGTGCTGAGGAAGCCCGCTCGACGCAATACGTAGGAGACGAACGGGAGCCACGGCAACGGAGGGGGTGGGATTCGAATCCACAAGGGCTCTCGACCGACGGTTTTCAGAATGGATCGGGCGGGTTTCGCAGGACTCCGTTTGAGTCCCTTCAGGTCCGCTTGAGGCTACGTGCGTTGAACTTTCATGACCAGCCCGTTTTCACGCTCCGTCACATGCGCCGTCTACAGCCGCCTCCGTCCCCGACAATTCTCCCAACGGTGACCTGAGCGACCTGCCCCGCTCGCCTCCACAGTCGTCGGTCATGGCGGCACCGAACCACAAGTCGCTCCTGGAGTGTCGGGATCGGAGCTGGCTACGCCCACTCCGTCCCGCCTACGAGAGCGACCGAGCTGTCACATTCTCAGCCGCCACGACCGTCACATTTACGACCGCCGCTGACACTCCCATGACCTGCAGGTCCCGACCGGAGCCTCGCCCAAGGCGACGAAGGGACCGTCCTTCGACCTGTCGACCTGCACCAGCTCGGCCCAGTACGTGGCCGTTGATCTGGACACCCTGGATGGCACGGGGAGCGTGGCGTTTGGCATCAACACGGCCGGCCAGGTGGTGGGAGAGAGCCAGATCTCCGGCGTCGCCGCGTGGCATGCCTTCCTGTGGCAGGACGGTACGATGCAGGACCTGGGCACCCTGGGCGGCGCATAGAGCGGGGCCGGGGGCATCACTACGGGCGGGCAGGTAGCAGGTTCGAGCCAGACCACAGACGGCGTGCCGCACGCCACCCTCTGGCCCCTGATCACTCCCGTCGAGCAGGTGGACAACCTCCCTGGGAAGCACACTGCTCACGGACGCGGACGTTGTCCACGTGAGCGAGAACGTGGAATCGCGCTACCTGGCCATGTTCGAGGCCCATGTCAGGAATCCCGAGCCGGGTGCGCTTCGTTTCGACGACGGGCAACTCGACCACGCGTGGGCCGTACGTAGGGGGCGACGACTCGAAGTCTGGTCCATCCCGATGCTGGCGCGGCTGATGGACACGCAGCTGGACCAGGCCCCGGTCTATCACGAATTCGTGGAGCCGGCCGGCATGACGCATGGGGCGATCGTCACGGCCCCGGTCTCTTCCGAAGAGGCCATCCTCGGCATGTCACATTCGCAGCCTGGCCGCACCGACTTCTGCGAGAGGAGGGCTCTCGGCCTGATGCGCCTGGTGGCACCCGCCTTCAAGGCAGAGGTCGATACGCTCCTCCGGCTGCAGCCGATCTGGAGCTCGCTGGCGCGTACCCTGGATGACCTCGCCCACGCGCTCGCCGTGTTCGATGCCGGCGGCCGGCTGCTCTAACAGACCCGAGCCCTCCAGGTCCTGGACCGGGAGGAAGCGGCGGAAGGCACTCTCTCCGAAGAGATCCATTGCCTGGCGGCGACCGTGACGAACCGGCGGCTGCCCCCAACCCCCGACGCGGTCGTTCGGTCCGGCACGGCGACGGTGGAAGTCGAGACCCCGACGGCCAGGTACGTGCTCCGAGCCACCCGGGTGCGCGCCGGACTGCTGTCGATAGATGTATCCGTCCTCATCAGCGTGGAGCGTCTCACCCCCCGCATGCCCGATCCGGGGACGCTGATGGAACGCTATGGGCTCACGCCGCGGCAGGCGGAGGTAGTCGTTCTGCTCGCCCGAGGTCTCTCGGACGCTGAGATCGCGGAGCGGCTCTCGATCAGCCCCCACACGGTCCACCACCACACAGAGTTGGTGTTCCTGGCGCTGGGGATCCACACCAGGAAGGGGCTGGGCCTCAAGCTCCTGGAGGACGAGGGGACCTAGCTCGCCGGCGACCGTTACGGCTCAAGTATCCGCGTCACCCGGGTCCTCCACCGCCTCGGCCGAGGACCTCCAGGACACCGGCCGCTCCGTCAGCCATCGCACCGCGTGCAGCGGTAGCCAGGATTCAGCTCGAAGGCGCCGGCCTCGATCCCCCCCGCCGCCTCCAGCAGCATTCCCGGCATGCGTCCGACCTGCTCTTCGCCGTGGCGGGCCACCTCGAAGGACGTCTGCGAGGGGAGGCGGTCGAGCGTCAAGCGGCCGACGTCCCTGCCCAGCTTCTGCTCGGTCTCGGTCCCGCCCGCGGTCGTGTTGTCGATCCAGTCCACGTAGCCCGGGAACGGTAGGCCCTCGACCTTGAAGGCGAAGCGCTCCTGGACGGCGAGCGCGAGCTCAAAGCCGTCGGCGCGCTTCCGGTGGTAGGGCTCGACCATGGCGAGGCCGTCGGCCTTCGTTACATCTCGCGACTCGCGTAGATTACCTTTGGTGCACGTTCCGGACTCGAGAGCCCCGGATGTCGGAGCTCACCGCAGCGACTCGGGCATGCCCTCACCCCCTGCACCTTCTGGAAGGAGCTCCCAGCACCGTGCCACTTCCGACCTTTCGGTCCGTCGCCGCTCGCATGGATGGAGTCCGCTCTCCGGTCAGACTCCGGGGCATATCGCCCGACGCCGTCGAGAGGCTGCTCGATCCTGACGACCTGTTCTGGCTCGGCTATCGGTCCGGGCCCAATGGACCTTCCCTGGACGAGCTCTGCCCGACGGTGGCCGCGGGCGATCACCGGGTCGCCGTGGACAACACGCGCGGGTACATGGACGGCCGGGACAAGGGTCTCTGGCAGGTGCATCGACACCTCAAGGACCACGAAGCCGTCTCGCTCCGAAGCCTCCTCGCTCGCCACGACCGATCGGAGCGCAGCCGCGCCCATCACGTGCTGTGGTACAACACCTACCTGCTGCGGCCGTTCTGGGTGGGGGTTCCCGGCTCCGGCCGCATGTTCCAGATCGAGGCGACCCCCGACTCCGACCACCGCAGGACCCAGATCGGCGCCGCCATCGAGGAGGTCGGATACAGCATCGCCGGGCTGTGCGAGGTGTGGAACGACGACGATCGAGGAGCCCTGCTGCGGGAGATACCGCATCGCGAGTCGAAGACGGGCGTCCGAACACCCACCGTGGGGAGCGGCCCCCTGGGGGTCGAGAGCCTGAAGGGCAGCGGGCTGGTCACGCTCACCCGGGGACCGGACGACGCACGGCCGCACATCATGCGCGACGAGCACACGACGTTCAGCGATCAGGGAGAACCGTTCAGGGACACTGACGCCTACTCGCGCAAAGGCGTGCTCCTGACCGAGATCGACCTCGGCCCGGGTCACCTCGACCTGTACACGACGCACCTCATCAGCGGGGGAGGCGTTCCCGAGACGATCCGGGCGTCGATGTCCGGATTCCCGCTCCGACCGCTGAGAGAGATCCGGGCCCGGCAGATCCGCGAGCTCGCGGAGTTCATCGCCCGCACGCACAAGCCCGAGAACCCCGCTCTGGTGCTCGGCGACTTCAACGTCCATGCGAAGCCCGGCGATGCGGCCACGGAGTACCAGGGCCTCCTGAAGGCAATGTACGCTCTCGGGCTGCAGGACGCGTGGCTCGGTCGCGGAAGTCCGTGGGGCGACTCCTACGAGCCCGCGTCCGCGTGCGAGCGCGACGCGACGAGCGGGCCGGCCGGGCTATGCGTGGACTACCCCGAGGACCGGGGCCCGGCGGAGGAGTCGAACCGCTTCGACTACGTCTTTCTGGAGTTCCCGAGCCCCCACCACGCGTTCCAATTGGATATCGGTCGGATTCGGCGTGCATCGTTCTGGCGCGGCGGCGACGAACCGCCGCCCTACCTCTCGGATCACCTCGGGCTCGACTTCACCCTGGTCGCCAGCCCTCGGTAGCCGGGCGCCGCCACGTGTCGGCGTTCATCTCGAAAGGCTGAACTGGTCTGTGAAGTTGTTGTCGAACACGCCCAGGGCGTTGAACCGGCGGTACGCCGCCAGCCACTTGTCCAGGCGTGGGAAGGCCGCCTCGAGGTCGCTCCGGTTCATCTCGGTGTACTTGCCCAGGTGCGGCCGGACGGGGATCCGACCCTCGTCGATGAGCGCTCGCTCCATCGCCGCCAGCTCGCGCTTGGCGAGGACCATCCGCCGCTCGACTTCCGCCTCCCGGCCCGCTTCGATGAGGATCGGAACCTCGATCATCGCGGTGAAGCGGCCCTGCGAGGCGTCCAGGTAGTGCGCGGAGGGACCCGTGAACCGGATGCCCATCGGCGTGGCGAACAGGGAGTCGCTCTGGCCGATGAACTCGAGCACCCTCCCGACGGTCTCAGCCGTCGAATTCACGGGCACCGCGAACTCGGTGGAGATGGCCCGATCGGGCGGCTCGGGAGCTTCGTCGGGGCCCGTGGTGTTCCTGAGTCTTCGGAGCGCGATGTAGCTGGCGGACGCGGTGCGCCTCTTCACGAACGGCGGGCGGTTCGCTTCGGGCTCGAAATAGTAGTTCTTGAGCTTGTTGCCGATGCCGGGTCGATGCGAGTCGGGAGCCGGATGGCCGCCGATGATGGCCCGGACGATGTCTCGCACCGTCGTCCGCCTTCTCTCGGGTGGCCAGTCGGGCCGCCACGAGTCGGGCTTGGACTCGGCGCCCGTCTCTGCGTGCCGCTTGATGAGGCACGTGACGTTGTCGACGGGCGGATCGGCCTGCCGCTCCGCAATGTTGACCAGCACCCCCACGTGCCGGTGGTCAAGCAGGAACTCCGGCACGTCCACGTCTCCCTCGATGCGCATCTTCGGACCAGCGAGCCGGCGCTCGAGTCCCTCCAGATCGGTGAGCTCGCTGCTCTCCTCAAGCCAGTACTCGTCGCGGACCTCAAGAGTGTAGGCGACCGCGATCCCCATGCATCCGTAGCCCACCACGACGGAGCGGAACAGATCGGTGTCCTGCAGCAGGACCATCCCGTGCCGCCCGAAGTCCCGCTCGAACCGGACGGGATCGGTGATCCCGTGCTCGGGCTCCAGCCGCAGCGGCTGGACCACGTGTCTGCCCGTGTCGGTCGCGAGGAGGGTCACGAGTTCGACGGAGCGGACGAAGTCGGCCATGGTGGCCAGCAGGAGACCCGTCCCGTGCGTGCCGGTGTTCACCGCTCCGGCGACCGTCTGCCCGTCGAAGGAACCCATGTTCATCAGGGCGCGGCGGGCATCGGGCAGGATGCTCCGGTTCAGCTTCTTGATGGTGGTGCCCGCCCGCACGCGGATCAGGTGCTCAGCGTCCACGCCCGGACGGATCCAACCCTCGTGAGCGAGTTTCCCCTGGAGCGCCGAGAGATCCACCCGGATGTCCCGGACGTCCGCTCCCGGGCAGGCCGCGTTGGAGTGGGAATGCCCGGAGCCCACAGCCCGGATCCGGACGCCGCGTCGCACCGCCTCCTGTAGGGCGCCGATCACCTGGGCGCGTTGCGTCGGACGGACCGTGAAGGTAGAGACGGCATGGTCCCCCAGCCAGTTCGCCCACGCACTGACCGAGAGCTCGGGCGGATCCTCCGGAAGCGCCGCGAACTGCTCTCGAAGACCGACGGGGCGCGCTGCCTCCCCGTGCCGGCGTGCCAGGTCGTCCAGGCCCGCCGCTTCGTCGTCCTCGCCGCGGGCCCGGATCAGCGTTCGGAACGAGAGGGGCATGCCAGTGCTCCGGCTGGAGTGGAGGCGTAATCCAAACTAGTCCGGACACTCGAGGGGCACCACGGTCGACTCGCCGGCCCCGGTGTCCACGACTCCCTCCGTGCGGAGGTCGGAGTTATAGTTATGGAGGCTCTTATTTTCCGACAGCCTCATCCCAGGACCCCGGGGGATCCCATGGCGACCGACATCGTGCTGACGCAAGACGAGGTGCAGCTCATCGGCCAGGTCTCGGGCCGGTCCAAGGAGGACGCCGAGGACACGTTCAAGCTCGATACCGTCCACGGGAACCTCCGCCTCGGAAGGGGACAGCAGGATGGCGACGTGTTCCTGGACGACGGAGAGGGCAAGAGGCGCGTGCACCTGTCGGCAGGTGAGCAGAGCCGGGACGCCAGCGTCCGTGTTCTGGTGGACGGCAGTCTCGGCAACGTGACCTTGGGCGGGGACGACGCCGACGGCGACCTCGTGATGCTCGACGGTCACGGCACGGCGACCGTCCATATCACGGCGGGCGGCGGTCCCATCCAGAGCACAGCCCGGGTCCTCCTGGACGCGGAACACGGGGTCTTCGTTCTGCGGAATCACGAAAACGACGTGATCCTGGATGTCCGCGGCAACGCGCTCAAAGTGACCACGACCGGCGGCATGGTCGTACAGGCCGGGCACACATCGACCTTCCTCGGGCCCAACGGGGCCATGGTCGTTGGCGGTGGGAAGCGGGTGGAGATCACGCCCGGAGACGTGAAGGTCCACACGGGCGACAAAACCATCTCCCTGACCGACCTCGAGGAGCGAGTCGCGGCCCTCGAAGGCTGAGGGGCTCGGCCACCTTCCCCAGATCCCGACGCTCGCCTCACTTCTCGAAGGAGACCGTCCGTGCGAATCGTGGCCATTGGGGACTCCGTCGTGTGGGGACAGGGGCTCCTCCACGAAGACAAGTTCGTCCGCATCGTAGCCGATCAGCTGGGCGGGGACCTCGAGGTTCCCGGGGACTTCCTGGCCCATTCCGGCGCGGTGATCGGACCGGCGGACCCCGACGGCTGCCAGGGGGTGGACGCCCGGATCACGGATTTCACGGCGCGCGGGGAGGTGCCCTGTGACGCACCGACCGTCGTCAAACAGCTGGCGGACGTCACGGACCCGGAGAGCGTGGACCTGCTCATCCTGGACGGAGGGGCCAACGACCTCGAGTCGGGCTTCTTCATGACCCTCGTGGACCCCCTCAAGACGCTCCCCGGGTTGGAGCGAAAGATGGGGCGTGCCTTCCTCGGGGTGCCGGCTCTCATCGCCAAGGCCCGAGCTCGATGCCCGAACGCCGTGATCGTCTACACGGGCTACTACGCCGGGGTCTCCCGGGAGACCGACACGCGCGCCATCGACAAGCTAGCTTTTCTCCAGTTCATGTCCAACAACGCGGTCACGGCGCTCGCCCTCGTCGCCGCACGGAACTCGATCGTCATCAACAACCTGTTCTTCGGACACGACCAGCTCCGCCGGATCCGCAGGGCCGTGTCCGAAGCCATGTCGGACCCGGAGGTTCGGGGACCCGGCATCCTTTTCGCCCACCCCAGGTTCGCGTCCACGAACGCCCTTGGCGCCCGCGGAGGCGACGGGTGGGTCCAGCTGGTGCTGGGGACGTACATCGACGACGCCCAGTTCGACGTCCGCAAGGTAGCCTGCAGGATCCAATACGGTCCCGATGCGGATGCCCTCCTCGCGCAACTCGATAACGCGGCGCGGGACGGCCCGCCTCGTGCGGTCGGCCCCGAGCTCCTGGCCCTGCGGGAGGAGCTGCTGGGCGAGCCGTTCGAGCGATTCACCTGCCAGATCGCGGGGAACTTCCATCCCACGGTGGAGGGGGCTCGGAAGGGCTACGCCAGGGCGGTCCTCGATGCGTTCCATTCGAATCAAACGATCTCGGTCGGCGACCTGGCGCACGAGCTCGCACCGACCACCGGTTCGGTGCGACGAGGCCTGCGCCGGTACGGCCTCGATGGACTCGCCGATCAACAGGGCAACGTGAGCCTCCGAGACGTGAACCAGCACCTGGTGGCCGACGTGCTCATGGTGGCGGTCCAGACCGGTCACCGGGATGGTCCGTTCGGAGGCGGCGAAGGAACGGACCACGAGATCCACCTGGACCTGGGGCGCCGCTCCTGGCACCTGACGAGGGCGGCCGGGCGTAGTCGGCATCGACATCCCGTCAACGAGTTCCAGGCGAGCGAGGAGCCTCACCTGTTCACGGTGGATCCGTCATACGCTCCGGACGATGGAGCTGGGGAGGGCGAGCCCCTGAGGCTCTCGGACATCACCCGGGTCCGGATCCGAAAAGTGGTGGATCAGCCCGCCGTGTCACCCGACCTCTTCCTGGGCAACGTCATGCTCACTCTGAACGAGCGCGTCGTCATCTACGACGCCAGCGGAGGCTCGGGCTCCGCCGACGCCATCGACAAGGCGCTGACGCATGACGATCCCACGTGGACCTCGGGCGAGCAGGATACTCCCTTGTATCCGCTTCCCGAGTAGCCGACCGATATAGCCGGGAGGCGAGATGGCCAAGCAAACAGCCAGGGTGGGCGGCGTGCGGGTCGTGTTCCGGACCTTCGACCTGAACCTGGGCGTCTTCCGGCGCATGGGGTGTAGCGTTCACCTCAAGGGGGGGCGCCGGACGACCGGCGACATCCACCTTGTGAACACGTACTACGCATCGGTGGACGGGGTCACCCTGGACGTGGCGACGGTCGAGAAGGAGCGCCGGGGCGTGAAGCACTGTTCCCTCGCCGACTTCTGGGTCGGTCTCTCGGCCACGGTCGACACGGGAGGTGACGTGTCTCCCGGCTCCGCTCCACAGGCGTCCGTGGACGGAGTCAGGACCGCCGCCATGGTCGTCGTGAACGGTGAGAGCCACAGGTTCACGGGAGAGACCTGACCGGAATCCGGGCGTCCCTTACGGCTCCGGGCACCCTCACGGATGACCCCGGCAACCCGCACCTCCCTGACCGGGCAGCCGATCCATCCCCGGCGGCGCGGCTCGCGATCACGACCACCATGCAGGAGGCGCCGTGACGTCCACGCTAGCGGAGGCGCTCCACGACATCGGCCTCGCGCCGCCCTTCAGCTGGCGCAGGACCATCACCGGCCCGCGCCCCCGCCGTCTGAGTGAGCTCATCGCCGCATGCCGCCCGCCGCGCATGGCCGATTGGACCAATCCCACCAGGTCTCGGGTCGAGAACCAGGACTACACCGAGGAAGCCAACGGTATGGTCACGGACGGATCGGCCTGGTATGTCACGAGCAACGCTGATGATCGGCGAGAGGGACTGTACAAGCTGAGTCTGGGTTTCGACGTGCTCGGCAGGCTCGCCGCGCCGCTCGATCCGGACGATACCCATCTGGGTTCCCTGTGTGTCCGCGACGGGCTGCTCTACGTGCCCTGCCAGCGACGCTACGGCATCTGGGTCGTCTCTTCGGATCTCCAGTCCAGCACCTTCCTAGCCATCGACCAGCTCCCCGACGGTGACCTGTTCGCGTGGTGCGACATCCACCCCGCCAACGGGCTGATCTACACCTGCAATTTTTCCAACCCCACGCAAATGCGGGCCTACGAGATCGCCAGCACGCAGGCGGTCTACCGCCCGGAGCAAGATATCCCGATCCTCCAGCCCGGAGACGGAAAACGCACCGACCAGGTACAGTCGGCGTGCTTCACTTCGCATCACAGGTGGTTCGCCGTCTGCGACGTCGATGGTGCCGAGCGCATCCACTGTCACACGACCCTCACCGGACGGTTCCTGGATCGCCGTACCCTGCGCGCCAGCGCCGACGAGGACACCTGGCCTCATAGTCAACCTGAGGGCCGCTGGCCACGTAACGAGCTCGAGGGCATCTGGATTCACCCACTCCAGACCACCGACGGAACGCCCGTGGAAGTGCATGTCCTGGAGCTCAACAACGAAGTGGGCTCGCCGGACGACATCTACCTCTGGCACTTCTCCGCGCCGGACCCTTCCGCGCTGTGGGCGGCGCATCTCAGGCCCACGGGATCATTTTCTCGAACCTGGCTCGACCCGTCGTCCGCTTGGGCCTGCTGGCGTAGGGGACCGGGACCGGCGGGCGATCGAGATTTCGACCCGCGCCTGGGCCAGGCCGAGGGCTCGGACGCGTGGCCCTTCCTCCTCGGCGACGTCGAGCGCACAGTGCGGCGCATGCCTCTCTGGAAGCTCCAGACCGTGGGGAGCCGGAAGCTCGCCTCCACAGTCGTCGGTCATGGCGGCACCGAACCACAAGTCGCTGGGCGGAGGGGAGCGATGGTTCGGAACCGCTTTCGCGGTCGAGACCCGCCGGGTCGCCGTACGGGCCGACGCGAGCACGGGACGTGGTGACCTAACGTGAGCTCGCGCCGATGCCGCTGCGGACGTTCGCCCCTGACGCCGGGGGACGATCCGATCCGGAACCTGGGCACCCTGAGCCATAAGGTGGCGATCCTGGCGCAGACGCCGGTCCTCCTCATCTGAGCGGGTATGAGAAGTGCGGGGTGTGGAGAGCATCCACGGAGAGGAGGAAAGCGATGGTGAGGAACGGCTTTCGCAGTCGAGACCGGTCCAAAGCGCGGATCGGACTCCTGCTGGTGGCGGTCGCGGCGCTCGGGGCCTGCAGTTCGACCACCCAGATCGGAGACCTGCTGGCCGATCCGGGGCGATACGATGGGCGCAAGGTCCGGGTCGAGGGGGAGGTGGGCTCCTCGGTCGGGCTCCTGGGTCACGGGGCCTACCAGATCGACGACGGGACCGGCTCGCTCCCGGTGGTGAGCAAGCAGTTCGGCGTGCCGGCCCAGAGGACGCATGTCACGGTGGAGGGGATCTTCCACGCCCTGTTCACGCTGGGGTCGCGCAGCGTGGCGATCCTGGAGCAGACGCGCAGCGTCATCCCCTGACGACGCGACCGCTCTCCGGCCGGTCCCGCCGCCCGCTCGAGAGACTCGGGGCGTCTCGCGCGCCTTCCACTTCCGCCCGCGTGAGATACGTTTCCAGGTGGGTCCGGACGAGGCGGTGCAGGACCGTTCGTTCGGGGCGCCGGCGGCGGTACACGCCTGAACTCCCGGCCATGCCACAGGGCTCTCGGGCCTCTGCCTGAACCTCCCCCCCGTGCGCGGCCGCGATCCACCCTGGTCCGGTCTATGCCGTCGAGGATGGCTGGAGGGCGCTGGCCCGCTGTCTGCCCCGGCATTCCGAAGGGAGCTCCGTCGCCACCAGCGCGGCCGGCCGGCGCCGCCAGTCGTTGCGGTGCAAGCGGAGGGGGTGGGATTCGAACCCACATGGGGCTTTCGCCCCGCCGGTTTTCAAGACCGGTGCATTGCCGTTCTGCCACCCCTCCGGCACGGCCAAGCTAACGCGGTTCGTCCGGGCTTCCCACCGGTCGGCGGTGCGGGAACGTGACATCCGCCCGACACCATGCGCTGCGCCCGGCCAACACGGCCGACCTTTTGTTGAAACTATTAGATGCTAGAAATTATATAACGAATTATATTAGAACCACTTACAGATGTCGCACAGCTGGCATTCTCCATGCATCTCTGTCCGTTTCGACATGACAACCGACAGGACGTTCTCCAGCCTCCCCTGGACGGGCCGTCTCCGCGCTTCGGTCGCAGGGACGGCCTCCGGGCAGCAGACGCGCGGAGGGCGTCCTCCGAGGTCGTCCGCGCGTCCCCCCTCCGCTTCTCCCCGCTCCGTGCACCAGCCGCATGACGCCTCCATTCCCCGTTCCGCGTCCGTCGCAGGAGCGACACGAAGGGCGCGCCGATCCCGCGCGGGCCGGCGCGCGATCTCCCCAGAAAGGACAGCTCGGACATGAACCCTCAGGCGCAGCATAGAGCGGACTCGGCCGCACCCTTCCCGTTCACCACCCGGCTAGCGCAGATGGTCCGCCGGGTCGCACGACGGATCAGCCCCGACGGAAGACCGGACCGACGCCTGGACGCGCCCGAGTGGTGGGACCGGATCTACCGGAATCGGGGACCGTTCGCCGCCTCGGGGCACTACGGGGCACCGGAGGACCTCAACGCACAAGGCTTCTCCGACCGCTGGAGGACGCTGAGAGACGTGATCGAGGCGCACACCGCGCCGGGCCATCGTCTTCTCGAAGTGGGCTGTGGCAACGGGCGCATGACCCGCGAGCTACTCGCCATGGGGTTCGACGTGACCGCCTTCGACGTCTCGGACGAGGCCCTCCGCCTGGCCCGTAGCTACGTCGGTGCGACCGCGCCCTGCCGGTGGCTGCGGTCCTCGGCCACCACGTTCGACTCGGAGATCCGGTTCGATGCCGTGCTGTGTGCGGGCGTGCTATGCGCTGTCGTCGACGACGACGAGCACGCGCGCGCCGTGGCCAATCTCGTCCGCCACGTTGCCCCGGGGGGTCGCTTCATCCTCGAGGAGATCATGATTCCCCTGGTCGATGTGGCCGACCATCCTTACCAGCCGGGCTCCCGCATCCGGCTGCGGACCCAGGAAGCCTACGAAGCCCTGCTGGAGGAGGCCGGCTACCGTGCTCTCGACGTCGTCTACCACGTGAATCCGGTTTTCCACCAGACCTGGACCCTCATGGTGTTCGCGCGAGACGGAGTCGAGCTCGTCGACTAGGGCGGCACGGACCCCGTGGCGCTCCGGGGCGCCACGACCTACCCTGCCCGACATGCCGCAGGAACCGTCCTCCCGTCCCTCGCTCCGCGAAACGCTCTCCGGGAACCCCCTCGGCCTGGGGATCACCTCCTTCTGGGCGGACGTGGCGGGAGAGATGATGTACCCGCTCCTTCCGGCGTTCCTCACGGTCGTGCTGGGCGCCAACGCGGCCTTCCTGGGCCTCGTGGAAGGCGTGGCGGAGAGCACGGCCAGCCTGCTCAAGCTGGGCGGCGGCTGGCTCTCGGACCGGCTGGGCGTCCGCAAGCCCCTGGCGGCGTGGGGCTACGGCATCGCGGCCATAGCCCGGCCCCTCCTCGCCCTGGTGACGGCGCCCTGGCAGCTCCTCGTCGCCCGGGCCGCCGACCGTGCCGGCAAGGGGATCCGCGCCGCGCCGCGCGACGCTCTCCTCGCCGGGTCGGTGGACGCGGAGCGGAGGGGCGTGGCCTTCGGCTTCCAGCGGGCCATGGACAATGCGGGAGCCGTGGTGGGCCCTCTCGTGGCCGCCGGCCTCATGGCCCTGTGGGCCGGGGGCTACCGGCGCGTGTTCGCGCTCTCGGCGGTTCCGGGCGTGCTCTCGGTCCTGGCCGTCCTGCGCCTGACGCGGGAGGTCGGGCCAGGCGGGGCCGCGGCGGGCCTCGGACCCGAGGCGGTCGGCGGCGCGGAGCCCGAAGGTCCCGCCCTGCCCTCCCGCCCGCGCCTGTCGCTCACCGCGTTCGGCGAACCCTTCCGGGGCTACCTGGGCGCCGTCTTCCTGTTCACCCTCGGCAACTCCTCGGATGCCTTCCTCCTGCTGCGGGCGGGACAGCTCGGCGTGGCCACCGCCGCCATCCCCCTCCTGTGGGCCGCGTTCAACCTCTCGAAGACCGTGTGGAACCTGCCCGGAGGCGCACTGTCGGACCGGCTCGGACCCCGGCGTTCGATCCTGCTCGGCTGGGGCCTGTACGCGCTCGTGTACGCGGGCTTCGCGCTCGCCGGCCATACGTGGCACGCCTGGGCGCTGTTTCTCGTGTACGGGCTGTTCTACGGGCTCACGGAGGCGCCGGAGCGGGCCTACGTGGCCCAGATGGCACCCGAGGAGCTCCGCAGCATGGCCTACGGCACCTTCCACTTCGCGGTCGGGCTCGCCGCCCTGCCCGCCAGCCTCCTGTTCGGGGCCGTGTGGGAGATGGTGAGCCCCTCCGCGGCGTTCCTGGTGGGGGCGGGGCTCGGGGTGGCCGCGGCGATCCTCCTGACCCTGCTCACGCCGTCGCGGCCGGCACCCGCCTAGCGCCGCGGCGCGGGGCGGGTGCCGGAACCCCGGACCGGGGCGCGCCGGGAGGGAGGCCGACGGCTCCCGGAAACGGCGGCCCTACCGCCCCGGAGAGTCTCCGATCCGCGACCAGCGCACGGACGTGACGACCGGGAGGGGCCGGGGCGAGGAGGTGTCGTAGGACCAGTACAGGAAGGCCAGCTTCCCCTCGAACCGCGAGCGATCCAGGAAGCCCCAGAAGCGCGAGTCGAGGCTGTGCTCGCGGTTGTCCCCCATGACGAAGTACTGGTGCGGCGGCACCACGATCGGTCCCCAGTTCTCCAGCGTGGGGCGGTAGGTCTTCCGGTCCACGCCGGGAGCCAGGAACCGATACTGCCACACCATCCACGGGTGGGTCTGGTCGGCCACCGTCGAGTCGCGCACCACGTACGGCTCGACCTGCGGCTTGCCGTCTCGGATGAGGGTGCCGTCGCGCATGGCCAGCGTGTCGCCCGGCACCCCGATGACGCGCTTGACCACGTCCACGTCCGGCTCCCAGGCGGGCCGGAAGATGGCGATCTCGCCCCGCCGCGGGTCCTGGTAGCCCGGCAGCCGGGCGTGCGTCCCGGGAATGGGCGCCCCGTAGGCGACCTTGTTCACCATGAGGACGTCGCCCACCAGGAGCGTGTTCTCCATGGAGCCCGAGGAGATGTAGAAGCTCTGCAGGAGGAAGGTCCGGACGACCAGGAACAGCACGATCGCGAACAGGATCGTCTTCGTCCACTCCCACAGGGCGCTGGTGCGCGCGGGCGGAGCGCCGGCCGCCGGGCCACCCTTCGGCGACCTGTCGCCGGCCCCGGGCGAGGCCGCGCCTCCCCGGGACGATCCCTTCCGGCCGGATCCGCCCTCCGGTCCGCTCGACTTCGACTTTCGCTTCCTGGCCATCGGCCCCCGTCGGAATGGATGGTCGGACGCCTCCGAGGATAGGGGTACGGCGCCCGCGGGGCCACACCGGCATCCCGGCCTCCCGGGGTTTCGCGGCCGCCTCGGGCGCCGCTAGCTTTCGGCGGCCGTCACGGCGGCCTCGGTGAGAGCCCCCGGCGTCCACCGACGCGCTTCCCTGGGAACCCGTACCCGGAGTGAGCCCATGCACGGCCCCGCCTCCGAAAGCGTCTCCCGCTCGACCTTCGCGGCCCTCCTCACCGTCCTGGTCGTCTCCGCGTGCCTCGCCGGCGCCTCGACGGTCGCGCGCGCCCAGGACGCGAGCGCCGCGCCGAACAGCGAGCGTCTCACCCTCGACAAGTACATGGACATGGAGGGCGTGCGGGACCCGAGGCTGTCCCCCTCCGGCCGCGAGATCGCGTACGTGCGGAGCTGGATCGACCCGATGGCCGACAGCCACAAGTCGGCCGTGTGGATCATGAACGCCGACGGCTCCCGGAATCGCTACCTCGTGGAGGGCGGCTCGCCCCGCTGGTCGCCCTCGGGCGACCGGCTGGCCTTCCTGGCTTGCGGCACCGCCGGTGGGGACCGCAGCGCCCTCGAAGACTGCGAGGAGGGCTCCCACCGCCAGATCTACGTGCGCATCATGGCGGGAATGGGCGCAGGCTCGGTGACGCAGGTGACCCGGCTCACCCACAGCGCCTCGGACGTCGCCTGGTCGCCGGACGGCGCGACGCTCGCCTTCCGCTCCTTCGTGCCCTCGCGCGACAAGTGGACGATCGACCTGCCACACCGTCCCGAGGGCGCGAAGTGGACGCCCGACCCGCGGGTGGTGGACCGCCTGGACTACCGCGCCGACCGCCGCGGCTTCCTCCCGAAGGGCTTCCGGCACCTGTTCACGGTCCCGTCCACGGGTGGCACGCCCCGGCAGGTCACCGACGGCGAATGGGATGACGGGGCGCCCGCCTGGAGCCCCGACGGGAAGACCCTCTACTTCGACGGGCTCCGGCTTCCCGACGCGGACTACCATCTGCGGGAGTCCGAGATCTACGCGGTCGACGCGGCCTCGAAGCGGGTCCGGCAGCTCACCCACCGGCACGGACCCGACCACTCCCCGGTGGTGTCCCCGGACGGCCGTCACATCGCCTACGTGGGGATCGACTCCTCCCACTGGACCTACTCGGTGCAGAAGCTCTACGTCATGGGAGCCGACGGGTCCGCGGCCCACGCGGTCGAGGGCGACCTGGACCGGAGCCCCTCCGACGTCACCTGGGCGCCCGGCTCGGACGGCGTGTACTTCACGGTCGCCGACCACGGCGTGCACGACGTGGTCTTCGCCGACCTCCAGGGCCGCGTGCGGCGCGTGACCCACGGCGAGCACGTCCTGTCGCTGTCCGACATCGGGAAGGACGGCACGGCCGTCGGGGTGATGTCGACGCCCCACCGGCCGGGCGACATCGTCTCCTTCGCCCTCGACCACCCCGATCCGCGGTGGCTCACGGCGGTGAACCAGGACGTGCTGGGCGACGTCGAGCTCGGGGAGGTGGAGGAGATCGAGTTCAGGTCGAAGGACGGCCTCCCGATCCAGGGATGGATCGTCAAGCCACCCGATTTCGACCCGGGGAAGAAGTACCCGCTCATCCTCCACATCCACGGCGGGCCGTGGGCCATGTACGGTGTGGGGTTCAACTTCTCCTTCCAGGACTTCGCGGCCAACGACTACGTGGTCCTGTACGTCAACCCGCGCGGCTCCACCGGTTACGGCTCGGACTTCGTGCATGGCATCGAGCACGCCTACCCGGGCCAGGACTTCGACGACCTCGTGGCGGGCGTCGACGCGGTGCTGAAGCGCGGCTACGTGAACCCGAAGGACCTGTACGTGACCGGCTGCAGCGGCGGAGGGGCGCTTTCGGCCTGGACGGTGGGCCACACGGACCGGTTCGCGGCCGCCGTCGTCCGCTGCCCTGTGATCGACTGGCTCTCCTTCGTGGGGACGACGGACGGGCCCTACTGGTACCACAACTTCGCCCATTTTCCCTGGGAGGACCCGTCCGAGCACCTGCGGCGCTCGCCCCTCACGTACGTGGGGAACGTGACCACGCCCACGCTGCTCATGACCGGCGTGCTGGACATGCGCACGCCGATCTCGCAGACGGAGGAGTTCTACGACGCGCTCAAGATCCGGAAGGTGCCCACCAAGATGATCCGCATGAACAAGGAGTACCACGGCACCGGGTCGCAGCCGTCCAACTTCCTGCGCACGCAGCTCTACATCATGAAGTGGTTCGGAGAGTACATGACCGACGACGTCGCCGCGGGCCGCAAGGACGGCCACCTGGCCGGGGGAGCGTAGGCCCCGCCGCGCGGAACCCCGGGGGGCGCGGCGGCCTCAGCCGAACAGCGCCGCGCCCCCCACCACCAGGACCACCACCCCGACCGAGATCTTGAGCGCCGCCGAAGCGGCCCGCCCGAGGACGGCCCCCCAGCCCACCCGGGCCGCGGTCGGCGCATGCCGCGTCTCCCACAGGGCCGCGGCCGCCGCTCCGACGAACGTGCCGAGCACGCCCGCCACCAGGGTGCCCACCACCGGGATCGGCGAGCCGACCGCCGCCCCCACGAATCCGCCCAGGATCGCGCCCCAGAACGCCCACCCCGAGCCCCCGTAGCGCGCCGAGATCCGCTTCACCAGGGCCCACTCGGCCGCCTCCGCCGCCGCCACCAGGCCGACCAGGAGGGCGAGCGTGACCCACCCGACCCGACCCGCCACCGTGCCGGCGATCGGCACCAGGAGCATGAGCCACGTGCCCGGGAGTCCCAGCGGGACGAGGAGGAGGCACAGGGCCATGAAGGCGACGCCGAGCACCAGCAGGATGGTGGTCATGGAACGGTGCGCGGGCGCACTCCGTTGAAGGGAGGAGCGGGCTCCGGTCCGGCTTGCGGCCGCCGGGAGCACGCTCCTATGGTGGCGGAGGCCGGACGGTCGCGCCAGTCCAGGGAGGTATCGCCGTGCACGAGCGCCTCGCATCCCGCACGGGCCTCGTCGGCTTCACGGGGCTCATCGCCGCCGCCCTCGTCGCCGCGTCCGGCGCCCACCGCCCGGCCGCGGCCCAGGAGCCGGGCACCCTGGTGGGGCGCGTCGTCACCTCCCCCGACCGCGCGCCCGTCGCGGGGGCCCGTGTGGCCATCGTCGGCGCGCGGGACACGGCCGTCACCGACGAGGACGGCCTGTTTCGATTCCGGGGCCTCTCCGCCGCGCCCCTCGTACTCCGCATCGAGTACCTGGGCATGCGGTCCCGAGACGTCCCCGTGGATCTCGATCCCCGGGGTCCGTCGTCCCTGGAGGTCGCCGTGCGGATGTCGGTGATCCCCGTGGCCGAGCTCTTCGTCGCGGTGGACCAGAGCCTGCCGGTGAGCAAGCTGTACGACTTCTACCGGCGCATGGCCCACGGGCACGGCTACTTCTTCACGCGCGCGGACGTCCTGCGCAGGCACCCGGCCCGCGTCACGGACCTGCTGCAGCGGGTCCCGGGCATCGACGTGGGCCCGCACCGGCTGGGGCGCATCTCGGTGACCATGGGGCGCCGGAAGGGCTGCGTGCCCGAGTACTACGTGGATGGGGCCCGGGCGCCCTACTTCGATCTGGACGACCTCCAGCCCGCCGACCTGGCCGGCCTCGAGGTCTACCGGGGGAACTCAGAGGTCCCACTCGAGTTCAAAGCGTTCGAACGATGCGGAGCGATTATCGTCTGGACGCGGGATCCGGGGGCCGGACGCTGACCCACGGAGCCCCATGCGCCGGGCGCCCGTGACCGCGCCCCGAACGCACCGGGAGGACGACGAGACCGTGCCCCGAACGACCCATGCGCGACCCTGCCGCCGGAGCCCCACGGCTACCACCCTCCCGGCGATCCTCCTCCTGCTCCTGGCCTCGGCTCTCCCGCTGGGCGCCCAGGACCGGCAGGAGAAGAGCGAGCTTCCCGTCGACACGACCGCCACCCTGACGGGCACGGTCGTCTCGGCCATGACGGGCGGTCGCCTGGCCAACGCGCGGGTCGTCTTGATCGAGTCCGGCTTCGGTGCCTTCACGGACAGCACCGGGGCGTTCCGCATTCCCAGGGTCCCGTCCGGGCTGGACACGGTGGAGGTCTCGCTGCTGGGGTACGCCAGCGCCAAGGCCCCGCTCCTCCTCCAGAAGGGGGCCACCACCACGGCCACCTTCTCGCTGAGCCAGACCGTGCTCAGGGTCGAAGAGCTCCACGTCGAGGTGAAGCGGGCCGCCGGCATGGGCAAGCTGGCGCAGTTCGACGAGCACCGCCTCCACGGTCTGGGGTTCTACATCACCCCGCAGATGATCGAGAAGCGCCACGCTCAGCACCCCAGCGACCTGCTGCGCATGGTCCCCGGTCTCGAGGTCGGTCCCTACAACCTGGGCCACGCCAACGTCCGGGTGGTCCGGGCCACGCTCAACTGCAATCCGCCGATCTACGTGGATGGCATCCTGAGCCCCAGCCTGTCGATCGACGACCTGAACCGTGACGACATCATGGCCATCGAGGTCTACCGCGGGCCGTCCGAGACGCCGGCGGAGTACGAACAGGGGCGGAACAACTGCGGGGCCGTGGTCGTGTGGACGCAGGCAGGGGGCACGCAGGATGGGCACTGAGGTGGCCGGACGGGACGGGCGCGCGGGGCGGGTCGCCGGGCTCGCGTTCCTTGCCTGCACGCTGCTCCTGCCGGCCGGCGCCACGGCCCAGCAGTCGGGCGCCGATACCGCCACCACGGCGGGCCCGGACACGGCCGGAACGGCCATCCCGGCCGGGGAGCGCACGTCGACCCTGGAGGGCCAGGTCGTCTCGGCCATGACGGGAGGCCCCCTGCCCAACGCGCTCGTGTCGCTCGGGGGAACCAGGCTCGGCGCCTACTCGGACAGCACCGGGCACTTCGTCATCCAGGACGCTCCGGCCGGTCTCCTGCCCGTGAAGGTCCGCCTGATCGGCTTCGCCAACCAGCAGGTCCAGGTGCGGCTCCAGCCGAGCGCCATCACGCACGTCACCCTGCTCCTCAGCCAGACCGTGCTGCGGGTGGAGGCGCTCCACGTGGAGGTCAAGGCGGCCCCCACCGAGACCAAGGAGCTCAAGGGGTTCTACGCGCGCATGCACCGCACGGCCGGCTTCTTCATCACGCCGCAGATGGTCAAGAAGCTGGCCCCAGAGCACCCGAGCGACCTGCTGCGGGTCGTGCCGGGCGTGCAGGTCGGGCCGTGGCAGCTGGGCGAGGGCGCGCCGGTCTACTTCACCCGCAGCCGCATGGACTGCAACGCCTATCTGATCGTGGACGGCCTGCGCGAGCGTGGCATGACCATCGACGACCTCAACGAGGCCGACATCCTGGCCATCGAGGTCTACCACGGTCCCTCCGAGACGCCCCCCGCCTTCCGGTTCCAGGAGGGCTCGTGCGGCACGATCGTCGTATGGACCAGGAGCGGGGGCGCCCCGGCCGACACGACGGGAGATTGAGCGTCGGCCCGGCGCCGGCGCGCGCGGCGGCCGCCTAGGGCTCGATCTCGATCTCGACCTGCGCGGTCTCGCGGAGCTCGGGGTCCAGCGAGTGGTAGACGCTGCAGTACCTGTCCAGCGACAGCGCCACGGCCCGTTCCACCTTCGCCCGGTCCACGTCGCCCCGCACCCTGAAGCGCAGGCGCAGCCGGGTGTAGCGCCGCGGCGGCTCCTCCCTCCGCTCGCCCCCCATCTCCACCGTGAGCCCCTCCAGCGGCTGGCGGCCCTTGCGCAGGATGTCGACCACGTCGATGGCCGAGCAGGCACCGATGGCCTCGAGGAGCAGCTGCGTGGGCGAGGCTCCCGCCTGGCCGTCCCCGTCGATCGACGTCACCTTGCCGCCCCGCGTGACTCCCTCCAGCCGGAAGTCGTCCTGCCACGTCAGGCTCACGATCGCGTCCCGTCGGTCCATGCCGGCCTCTCTCCCGCTCGCCTCGATCGCCTCTCGCCCCGCCCACGTTGCGGAGCCTCCGCGAGGCAGGAATGTTGAGAGGGACGGACCCGGCCGCCACCGGGGCCCCTGCACGGGACCCGCCCCTGAAACCCGCCCTCGGATGGACTCGTAGGTTGGGGTGGAGGTGATGCTGACATGATCGACATGCTGATGATGGGCATAGCCGGCGCGGGCGTGGTGACGAGCTACCTCACCGTGCGCCGGTTCGTGCGGGACCGACTTCGCTACGTGGATGCGGTGCGCAAGCCGTCGGCGCCCTTCGTGGCCGGCGCGGTGGCCACCCTGGCGGCGGCGCCCGTGGCGTGGCTCCTCCCCGTGATCGGAGGCGGCTCGGCGCTGCTGTTCGGCGTGGCCGTAGGCGCCGGAGTCGTTTCGGGCCGCCGCGACATGAAGCGGCTGCCGCCCGGCTGACCCTCCGCCGGCGGCCCTTGCCGCCGCGAGGTGAGCCCCCGACCTTGCGCCGCTCTCGGGCGGTCCGGGTTCCGCGGCGCGGAGGACGAGGTTGGGGGGAGATGGACTCCAGGAGCGGGCGGAGGGCTGGCGCGTGGGTGCGGCCCTCGCCGTCGTGTACCTGGTGTGGGGCTCCACCTTCCTGGCCATCCGCTACGCCGTCCGCACCCTCCCTCCCCTGCTCATGGCCGGCGCGCGCTACTCCATCGCCGGCGGCATCCTGTACGGATTCCTCCGCCTGAAGGGCGCCCGTCCGCCGTCGCGGTCGCAGTGGCTCAGCGCCCTGGTGGTGGGAGCCCTCATGATCGGGCTCGGGAACGGTCTCCTCACCTGGTCGGAGCTCGTGGTCCCCTCTGGCACGGCCGCCCTCCTGGTCGCTGCCATGCCGTTGTGGATGGTGCTCCTGGACTGGCTCGTCTTCGGCGGGCGGAGGCCGCGCCTTCCGGTCGGCCTGGGCCTGGTGGCGGGATTCGCCGGAGTGGCCCTTCTCCTCGGTCCCTCGCGCGGCTCGGGCGGGGGGCACGCCGCCCTGCTCAGCGGCTTCGCGATCCTGGTCGGCACCCTCGGGTGGGCCTACGGGTCCCTGTGGTCGCGGGGCGCCGCCATGGCCGACCCGCCGCTCCTCGGAACGGCGTCGCACATGCTCGCCGGCGGCCTCCTCCTCGTGGCCGCGGGCCTCGCCCTGGGAGAGGGCGGTGACCTGTCCGTGCGCGCCGCCTCGACGCGGTCGCTTCTCAGCTTCGCCTATCTCATCGTGCTCGGGTCGCTGGTCACCTACACGACCTACATGTGGCTGCTACGCCACGCGCAGGCGTCGCTGGTCAGCACCTACGCCTACGTGAATCCCGTGGTGGCCGTGTTCCTGGGATGGCTGCTGGCCGGCGAGGCCGTCACGGCCCGCACCCTGGTGGCGGCGACCGTCATCGTCGGGGCCGTGGCCCTCATCGTCACCTTTCGGAGGGCCGGCCCCCGGCCGCCGGCGCGTTCGCTGACGAGGGCGGCCGGTACGTAGACGGCACCGGGCCGGGATCGGCTCGCCGGCTTCCGTCAGGCCCCGGGGAGTCCGCCGAACACGACGGGCAGGAGGAGCCAGGTCGCCAGCACCAGGAGCCCCAGGAAGAGGGCGTTGAGGAGGATCCCGGCCCGGGCCATCTGCGGCACCGTGAGGGCACCGCTACCGTAGACGATGGCGTTGGGCGGCGTGGCCACCGGCAGCATGAAGGCGCAGCTCGCCGCCACCGCGGCCGGGACGACCAGCGACATCGGCGCCAGCCCGACCCCGACGGCGACCGAGGCGAGCACCGGCAGGAAGGCCGCGGCCGTGGCCGTGTTGCTGGTGAGCTCGGTGAGCAGGATCACGATCGCCGCCGTCACGGCCACCAGGGCGAGAGGCGGCACCCCCGCCAGGGAGCGCGCCACGCCCCCGATCGCCTCGGTGAGGCCGGATGACTGGAACGCCGACGCCAGGCTGAGCCCGCCCCCGAACAGGAGCAGCACGCCCCACGGCAACCCGCGGGCATCCTCCCAGTCCAGGAGCGCCTCCCCCGACCCGCCCCCGGCCGGGAGGAGGAAGAGCAGCACGCCCCCGCCCACGCCGATGCCCGCGTCGGAGAGCCCCGCCACCAGCCGGCCGAGCAGCGGGCGCGTCACCCACAGGAGGGCGATGACCACGAACACGACGGCCACCCGCCGCTCGGGCCCGCGCAGCGGTCCGAGCGCGCTCCGCTGCCGCCGCAGGAGCTCCCGCCCACCCTCGATGGACTCGCTCCCCAGCCTCGTCACCAGGCGGGTGAGGACGAGGTAGGCGAGCGGCAGGCCGACCAGGACGAGCGGCACGCCGAACGCCATCCAGCGGGCGAAGCCGATGCGGACGCCGTACTCCTCGGACATGAAGGCGGCCAGGAAGGCGTTGGGAGGGGTGCCGATGAGGGTGCCCAGCCCGCCTATGCTGGCCGAGTAGGCGATCCCGAGCATGAGCGCCACGGCGAGGTCGCTCCGGCCCGATTCGTCCGGCTCGAGCAGCTCCAGGACCGACAGGCCGATCGGGAGCATGATCATGGCGGTCGCGGTGTTGCTCACCCACATGCTGAGGAGCGCGGTGGCCAGCATGAAGCCGCCCACCACCCCGCGCGGCGATGTCCCGGAGAAGCCCACCACCCGGAGCGCGATGCGTCGCGGGAGCCCCCACCTCTCCATCCCGCGCGCCAGCAGAAAGCCGCCCAGGAACAGGAACACGAGGTCGTTCGCGTAGGGAGCGGCCGCCGCGCCGATCTCGGCGATGCCGAGGGGCGGGAACAGCACGATCGGAAGGAGCGAGGTGACCGGAATCGGCAGGGCCTCCGTCACCCACCATGTGGCCATGAGCATGGCGCAGGCGGCCGTCCGCCACGCCGCCACCGTCATCCCGCCGGGCGGCTGGATCACGAGGCCGACCGCCAGGAACGCGAGGCCGAGGCCGAGGCCCACCCGACGCCTGACCGGCCCGGCCCGCCCGAAGCCGCCCCCCCGCGTGCCACCCGGCGCCATCCCCATGCAGCCTCCCGCGTGCTGGCGTCACGCCCGGACGGGATCCGCGTCCCGCCCCGCGCCCGCCAACCTACGGCCGCCTCCGCCGGCTGTCTCCCCACCCGCGTGCAGCCTCGAGGCGGGGCCGATAACATGAACGTCGGTTCCACGTCCCGACACCAGACGGATTTCGGCACCCGATGGAGGCGAGCATGCGCGAGCCGATCTACCTGACCCTCCTCCTGAGCGCCGCCGTGGCGGACACCACGGTGACGTACGGAACCGTGGACGGCCGGACGCGCACGCTGGCCTTCCTGGACGAGCACCTGAACAGCGGGGCCTGACCGCGTGGAGATCCGACCCCTCGCATCCTGGAGCGAGTACCGGGCCTGCGAGGCCGTGCAGCGCGAGGTGTGGGGGGAGGCGTTCACCGAGCTGGCCCCGGCCAGTCTCCTCAAGATCGCCCAGCACGTCGGTGGGGTGACCTCGGGGGCCTTCGACGAGACGGGGGCGCTGGTGGGATTCGTGTACGGGCTCACCGGCCTCGAGCACGGCCGGCCGGTGCACTGGTCCCACATGCTCGCCGTGCGCGGGACCCACCGCGGGCGGGGCCTGGGGAGGGCCCTGAAGCGACACCAGCGCGAGCGGCTCGTGGCGGCCGGCATCGAGATCTGCTACTGGACCTATGACCCTATCATGTCGTCGAATGCACACCTCAACCTGAACCATTTTCTAGCAAGAGTGGATCGCTACGTGGTGGACATGTACGGGGAGACCGGCAGCCACCTGCACGAGGGGCTGGGCACCGACCGGTTCGTGGTGGTGTGGCCTCTGGACGAAAGCGCGCCGGACCCGTTCGACGCCGCGGACCCGGAGCGCGCCCTGCGCGAGGCCGAGCTCGGGAGGCACGCGGCGGCGGCGCTGGCCAATCCCGGCGGCGCGGACGACGCCCCGCTCCCCGACGGCCCGGCGGTCCGGGTGGCGATTCCGGCCGACGTCCTCGCCGTGCGCCACCGGGACCCCGGGGCCGCCCGCCGGTGGCGCACCTCCACGCGCCGCGCCTTCCGTCACTACCTGGGGGCTGGCTACCGGGTGGCGGGCTACCTGCCCCCGGCCCCCGGCGACCCGGAGGGGCACTACGTCCTGCTCCGCGGTGAACGCCTGTGATCCCGCCCCTCCGTGCCGACCGCCTCGTGCTGCGCGAGCTGAGCATGCCCCTGCGACAGCCGTTCCGCATCTCCTCGGGCGAGATGTCCGATCGGCGCGTGTTCCTCCTCGAGCTTCGCCACCCGGACGGGGCGGTGGGATGGGGCGAGTGCGTGGCGGGCACGAGGCCCAACTACAGTCCCGAGACCACCGACACGGCGTGGCTGGCCATCACCCGCTGGCTGGCGCCCCGGGCGCTGGGACGGGAGTTCGCCGGTGCCCGGGACGTGGCTCCCGTCCTCGCCGAGGACATCCGGGGGCACCTGATGGCGAAGGCCGCCGTCGAGATGAGCTTCTGGGCCCTCGAGGCCGACCTCCGGGGCGAGCCGCTGGCGCGGCTCCTGGGCGGCACGCGCGACCGGGTCGCGGCGGGCATTTCGCTGGGCATCCAGGAGAGCCCCGCCGCCCTGGCCGAGAAGGTGTCCGCGGGCCGGGACGAGGGCTACCGGCGGATCAAGGTCAAGATCGAGCCGGAACGCGACGTGGCCTTCGTGGCCGCGGCCCGGGCCGCGGCCGGACCGGACCTGCCCCTCAGCGCCGACGCCAACGCGGCCTACGGACGCGGGGACGCCGAGCGGCTCGCGGAGCTCGACCCCTTCGGCCTGGTCTACCTGGAGCAGCCGCTCGAGGCGGACGACTTCCTGGGCCTGGCGCGGCTGCAGGCGAGGCTGCGGACGCCGCTGTGCCTGGACGAGTCGATCGAGTCCGCGGCCCGGGCCGCGGACATGCTGGAGCTGGACGCCGGGCGGGTCATCAACCTCAAGCCCGGCCGTGTGGGCGGCTTCGCCTCCTCGCTGGGCATCCACGAGCTGTGCCGCGAGCGCGGTGTCCCCCTGTGGTGCGGCGGCATGCTCGAGAGCGGCATCGGTCGGGCGCACAACGTGGCGCTCGCCTCCCTGCCCGGCTTCACGCTGCCGGGCGACCTGTCGGCCAGCGCCCGCTACTGGGAGCGCGACATCGTCCGGCCCGAGTGGACGCTCGAGGCCGACGGGACGCTGCGGGTCCCGCTCGAGGAACCGGGCATCGGTGTCGCGGTCGACCTGGACCGGATCGACGATCTCACGGTGCGAAGGGAGATCCTCGAGGCCTGAGGGATCATCGAGGCCTGGGGAGAGCCGGCCGCGGCCCCGACCCCGGGCCTCAGCCGGTTCGCTCGCGCACCCGGCGGACGACCTCCCGATAGCGCTCCCGGACCTCGCCGCCCTCCGGGGGGTGCCCGCCACGGGCCACGCGCCGCCCGCCCACGTAGACGTCCCCCAGGTCCGCGCGAGACGCCCCGGTGACCAGGGCATCCAGGACCGCCTCGCCCCCCTGGCCCAGCCAGGGCGCCGCGTCCTCGTCCAGCACGACGAGGTCGGCGAAGCGGCCCGGCTCCAGCAAGCCTACGGGCAGGCCGAGCGCCGCCGCGCCGCCGGCCGCGCACCGGCGCCACAGGGGACCGCCCAGCCCTTCGGCCCCGGCCAGCCGCGCCCGGGCCCCGGACGAGAGCCGCTGCCCGAACTCCAGCCAGCGCAACTCGCCGACCGCGTCGATGCGGACGTTTCCGTCCGAGCCCACCGCGATCCCGCCGCCGCTGGCGACGTGCTCCGCCGCGGGGAACAGGCCGTCCCCGAGCCACGCCTCGGTCAGGGGACACAGCGCCGTCGTGGCGCCCGCGGCGCGGATCCGGACGAGCTCGCCCGGCGTGGCGTGCGTGGCGTGCACCAGGGTCCAGCGCGCCCCGAGGGGCGCGTGCCGGTCCAGGAGGTCGATGGGCGTCGTGCCGTGCGCCGCCCGGCACGCCTCCACCTCGGCCGGCTGCTCGGACACGTGCACGTGGACCGGAAAGGCGTCGCCCAGCACCTCGCGCGCTCCCTCGAGCAGCGCCGGCAGGTGCCCCGGATCCACCGCGCGCAGCGAGTGGGGCGCCACCCCCAGGCTCCAGGCCGGTCCGGAGCGTCCGTCCCGCGCGGCCTCCTCCGATCTCCGCCGTGCCGAGAGGCCGGCGAGGAGCCGGAGGTAGCCCGGCAGTCCTCCCGCGGAGAAGGGTCGCTGCTCGGGGCGCAGGGGCTCGCCGAAGCCCCCGCGCTCGTACAGCACCGGGAGCAGGACCAGCCGGATGCCCGCGTCCCGGGCGGCGCCGAGGATGGCGTCCGCCATGTCCGCGGGACCCGCCCCGTCGGCGCCGTGGTGCAGGTAGTGGAACTCGGCCACGCTGGTGAACCCGGCGGCCAGCATCTCCCCGAACGCGAACCGGGCCACGGCCGCCACGTCTTCGGACGTGAGCGAATCCGCCAGCCCGTACATCGCCTCGCGCCAGCTCCAGAAGCTGTCCTCGCCCCGGCGCGCCTCGCCGCGGCCCGCCAGGGCCCGCTGGAAGGCGTGGCTGTGCGCGTTCGGCATGCCCGGCAGGGCCAGGTAACCGTCCCACGGGCCCGGGTCGGGCTCCACGGCCGCGATGCGACCCTCGTCGTCCACGACCAGGGCCCGGCCCTCCGCCAGGCCGCCCGGCTCGAGGAGATAGCGGAAGGAGATCCTCATGCGTCCGTCCGCCACGCCACCCGGCCTCCGATGACGGTGGCGACGCAGGCGTTGGGCCGGTGGTGGTAGAGCCACGTCTCGACATCCGGCGCGTCGAGGATGGCGAAGTCGGCGGCCTTTCCCTTCTCGAGCGATCCCGCCCGCTCCTCCTCTCCGCAGGCCCGCGCCGCGATCAGGGTGGCGCCCTTGAGCGCTTCCGCGGGCGTGAGCCCACCCTGGACGCAGGCCAGCGTCATGGCCAGCGGGAGATCGTAGCTCGGAGCCGAGCCGGGGTTGAAGTCGGTCGCCACGGCCACCGCGACGCCGTCCCGCACCATGCGGCGGGCCGGAGCGGGGGGGGCGCCCAGGTAGAGCGAGGCGAGCGGGAGCGCGACGCCCACCGTGGACGCGGCCGCCAGCGCCCGGATCCCGGCGGGCGAGACGTGCTCGAGGTGGTCGGCCGAGACCGCGTCGAGCTCGGCCGCGAGCTCGGCCCCGCCGCCGTCCCGCAGCTGGTCGACGTGGAGCCGGGGCGCCATGCCGTGCTTCCGGCCCGCCTCCAGGACCCGCCGCGCGTCGGCCGGCGTGAACGCCCCCTCCTCGACGAACACGTCGCAGAAACGGGCCAGCCCCTCCTCGGCGGCCGCGGGGACGATCTCCTCGCACACCAGCCACACGTAGCCTTCGCGGTCCCCGGCGTACTCCGGCGGCACCGCATGCGCGGCCAGCAGGGTGGGCACCAGCGCCTGCGGGACGCGCTCGGCCAGGCGGCGGTAGACCCGCAGGAGCTTGATCTCCTGGTGGAGGTCGAGCCCGTAGCCGCTCTTGGCCTCCACCGTGGTGACGCCCAGGGCCAGCATCCGCTCCAGGAAACCGGCGGCGCGCTCGACCAGCTCGTCCTCCGACGTCTCGCGCGTGGCGCGCACGGTGGCGAGGATACCGCCGCCCGCCCGCGCGATGTCAGCGTAGGTCTCGCCCCGGGCACGCCGCACGAACTCGTCGGCGCGCCACCCGCCGAAGGCCAGGTGCGTGTGGCAGTCGACCAGGCCCGGAACCACGAGGCGGCCGGCGGCGTCCAGGTCGTCGTCGGACTTCCAGGCCGCCAGGCGCCGGGGCATCTTCGCCTGCGGCCCGGCCCAGGTGATGCGGCCGTCGTCGTCCCAGGCCAGCGCGGCCTCGGGGACCGCGTGGATCTCCGCCTGCCCCCCCTCGGCCGCGCAGGTGGCCAGGAGGCCGATGTTGCGGAGGGCGGGCACCTCAGCCGATCCCGGAGGCCGGGGGACCGTCCAGCATGGGGACGTCGACGCCCCGCTCGCGGGCCGTGTGGATGGCCTCCTCGTAGCCGGCGTCAGCGTGGCGCGCCACGCCCGAGCCCGGGTCGGCCGTGAGCACCCGCTCCAGCCGCCGGTCGGCCATCTCCGAGCCCTCGGCCACGCACACCATGCCCCCGTGGATCGAGTAGCCGATCCCGACGCCTCCGCCGTGGTGCAGGGACACCCAGCTGGCGCCGCACGCCGTGTTGAGGAGGGCGTTGAGCAGCGGCCAGTCGGCGATCGCGTCGGAGCCGTCCTTCATCCCCTCCGTCTCCCGGTTGGGCGAAGCCACCGAGCCCGTGTCCAGGTGGTCGCGGCCGATCACGATGGGGGCGTCCACCTTCCCCTTCCGGACCAGCCAGTTGAAGCGCAGCCCCATCTCGGCGCGCTCGCCGTACTCCAGCCAGCAGATCCGGGCCGGGAGCCCCTGGAAGTGCACCTGGTCCTGCGCCTTCCGGATCCAGCGCGCCAGGCTCTCCTTCTCCGGGAAGGTCTCGAGCACGGCCCGGTCGGTCTCGTAGATGTCCTCGGGGTTCCCGGACAGCGCCGCCCACCGGAAGGGGCCGGCGCCGCGGCAGAACAGCGGGCGGATGAAGGCGGGCACGAAGCCGGGGATGTCGAACGCCTCGTCCAGGCCGCGGTTGTCGGCCACCTGTCCCCGGATGTTGTTGCCGTAGTCGAAGGTGATGGCGCCCTTCTTCTGCAGGGAGAGCATGGCCTCCACGTGGCGGACCATGGAGTCGAGGACGCGGGTCTCGTAGCCCTCCGGGTCGTCCTCGCGCATCCGCTCCGCCTCCTCCAGCGACACCCCGCTCGGGATGTAGCCGATGCGGAGGTCGTGGGCGGAGGTCTGGTCGGTGAGGAAGTCGGGGACCACGTCGCGGCGGTCGAGCTCGGGGATCACGTCGGCCGCGTTCCCCACGAGCCCCACGCTGAGCGCCTCGCCCTTCTCCTTCGCGTCGAGGACGAGCTCCAGCGCCTCGTCCAGGTCATGGGCCAGCCGGTCGCAGTAGCCCGTGTCCACGCGGCGCCGGATCCTGGCCTCGTCCACCTCGACGCCCAGCAAGGCGCCGCCGTTCATGGTGGCGGCCAGCGGCTGCGCGCCCCCCATGCCGCCCAACCCCGAGGTCACCACCAGGCGCCCCGACAGGTCGCCGCCGAAGTGCTGCCGGGCCGCCTCGGCGAAGGTCTCGTAGGTGCCCTGCAGGATGCCCTGCGTCCCGATGTAGATCCAGGAGCCGGCCGTCATCTGGCCGAACATGGTGAGGCCGAGGGCCTCCAGCCGCCGGAACTCGTCCCAGGTGGCCCAGCGCGGCACCAGGTGCGCGTTGGCGATGAGCACGCGCGGTGCCTCCTCGTGCGTGCGGAACACGCCCACCGGCTTCCCGCTCTGCACGAGCATCGTCTCGTCGTTCTCGAGGCGGCGCAGGGTGTCGACGATGGCGTGGTAGCAGTCCCAGTTCCGCGCCGCCTTCCCCGCCCCGCCGTAGACGATGAGCTCCTCGGGCTTCTCGGCCACCTCGGGATCGAGGTTGTTCATGAGCATCCTGAGAGCCGCCTCCTGGTGCCAGCCCTTGCAGGAGAGCTCGGTGCCGCGCGGGGCGCGGACCGTCTCGGGTGCGGCGGTGGTCGTCATCGGTGCCTCCAGCGGTTGGTCGGATCCCGGGGCGTGCCGCCCCGCCTCATCGTAGATCCCGCGGCCGTTACGGGCCAGCGGGCCCGATCTCGAGCCCGGCCTGGAGGGCGCGGCCCGCCACCGGCTGGCCGAGGACGGCCGCGGGCCGACCCGGCTGTCGCGCGGGGCGGGCCCGACCGTAGCTTCGGCCGCGCCCGAGACCGATCCACACTGCGGCGGCCGGAGGACGATGCGAACATGCGACGGCGGACCGCGGGAGACGCGGTGAAGGGCCGCTTCCCTCCCGGGATCCGTTACATGGCGGGAGCCGCCTTCGGGTTCAGCCTCATGAGCCTGTTCGTGAAGATCGCCGGACAGAGGCTGCCCACGGCCGAGGTGGTCCTGGCCCGCGGCGTCGTCATCGTGCTGGTGACGCGCATCCTGCTGTGGCGGGCGGGGATCGCCCCGTGGGGGACCAGGAAGGGGCTCCTCCTCCTGCGCGGCCTGTTCGGCTTCGCGGCGGTCGGCTGCTTCTACTACGCCATCGCCCACATCCCGCTGGCCGATGCCACGGTCATCCAGTACACGAACCCGGTGTGGACGGCGCTCCTCGCCGCCGCCGTGCTGGACGAGCATCTCCGCCCCGTGGAGGTCGTGGGCACGGCCGCCTGCCTGGCCGGCGTCCTGCTGGTGGCGCGCCCCTCCTTCCTGTTCGGGGCCGAGAGCGCCCACCTCGATCCCCTGGTGGCCGGCATCGCCCTCGCCGGCTCGATGCTGAGCGCGGCCGCCTACGTCACCGTCCGCAAGCTCGGGGAGAGCGAAGACGCCCTGGTGATCGTGTTCTACTTCGCCCTGGTCAGCACGGTCGGGTCCCTTCCCGTGGCCGCCACCGAGGCGGTGTGGCCCACGGGCGGGGAGTGGCTGGCGCTGCTCGGCGTGGGGGTGACGGCGCAGGCGGCCCAGCTCCTCATGACGCATGGCCTCAAGCGGGAGCGGGCCGGCCGCGCCATGGCGGTCGGCTACCTGCAGATCGTGTTCGCCGGCCTGTGGGGGGCCCTGTTCTTCGCCGAGATCCCGGGCCTGTGGAGCTACGCGGGCGCCGCCCTCGTGGTCGCCGGCACCTGGATGATCGGCCGGCGGGGGACCTCGGGGGCGGCCCCAGCCTAGAGCTCCGCGCCCCCCGTCTCCGAGGGCGGCCGACCGCCCGGCTCCAGCCCCATCCACGCTCCGTACAGCTCCGGCCGCCGGTCGCGCCAGAACAGGCGCCTCGCGTGCGAGCGCTCGCACGCCGCCCGGTCCACGTCGGCGATCACCAGATCCTCCTCGCCACTCGCGCCCCTCGCCGTGACCCGCCCCTCGGGGTCGACCACGAAGGACTCCCCCGCGAAGGCCAGCTCGCCCTCCTCGCCCACGCGGTTGCACAGGGCGGCCCAGTAGCCGTTCTGGAAGGCCGCCGCGCGCACCTCGGCCTCGTACAGTCCCTCGGGCCACTCTCCCACCGTGCCGGCCTGCGGGATCACGACCAGCTCGGCACCGGCCACGCCCAGGGCGCGCATGTACTCGGGGTAGTGGCGGTCGTAGCAGATGGCCACGCCGACCCGCCCCACGGCCGTGTCGTACACCGGCGCCCCCCGGTCGCCGGGATGGTAGTACGCCTGCTCGTGGAAGCCCGGGTAGTCGGTGATGTGGACCATGCGGGTCACGCCGAGGAGCGAGCCGTCGGCATCGATCACGGGCGAGCTGTCGAAGCGGCGGCCCCGCTGGTCCACCTCGTACAGGTTGAACACGACCACCAGGGAGAGCTCCGCCGCCCGGCGGGCGATCCGCCCGGTCGTCGGACCCGGCACGGGCTCGGCCAGTCCGTCGGAGCCCTCCCAGCACCGAAGTCTCGGGAAGAACGGCTCCAGGGCCAGCTCCGGGAACGCCACCAGCCCGGCGCCCGCCTCCGCCGCCCGCCCCATCGCCTCCAGCGCCGCCTCCAGGTTCCGCTCCCGGTCCGGACCCGCCCGACCCTGCACCAACGCGATCCTCATCGGCTCCTCCGCGCGTGTCCGCTCCGTGTCACCCTCGAGGTGCGCATCCTACGTCTTGCCGCGCGCCGGGTCACGGTCCGAGATTGGCCCGCCGCTCCCGCGGCCGATCCGGTCCGGGAGCGCGGTGCGCACGAACAGTCTCAGCAGGGAGTCCTCACATGATCGACCTCGACCCCGTCCGACCCGGTCCGTCCCGGGTTCGCCGCCTCCTCCTCGCCGCCTGCACCCTCCTCCTCGGCCTCCTCCTCGCTCCGCCGGGCGCGGCCGCGCTCGGCGCGCAGGAGGCCGGACACGGCGGCGGCGAGGCCGAGGGTGCCAAGCCCCTGCCCACGATCGAGGTGAAGACGAAGGGCATGGAGCCCATGCCCGGCTACTTCGACCTGTACTGGGACGGCCAGGCCGACAAGCTCTACCTGGAGGTCGACCGTTTCGACCACGAGTTCCTGTACCAGGAGTCACTGGCCACCGGGCTCGGCTCGAACCCGGTGGGCCTGGACCGGGGCCAGGAGGGCACGACCCGAGTCCTGGTGGCGAGGCGCGTGGGCCGCAGGATCCTGTTCGTCGAGCCCAACCTCGGCTACCGGGCGCGGAGCGGCAGCGAGGCCGAGAAGGCGGCCGTGCGCGAGGCGTTCGCGCCGGGCACCGTGTGGGGCTTCGACGCCGTGGCCCGCACGGGCGACCGGTGGCTGGTGGACGCGACGCCCTTCTTCATCCGCGACGCACACGGGGTCGTCCAGACCCTGAAGCGCACGGACCAGGGCGACTTCAAGCTGGACGCGAGCCGCAGCACGATCTACCTGCCCCGCACGAAGGCGTTTCCGAAGAACACCGAGGTCGAGGCGTGGCTGACCTACACGAGTCCCCGGCCCGGGCCACTCGTGCGCCGAACGGCGGCCGACGCGGAGGCCGTGTCGCTGCGGGCCCACTATTCCCTCGTGCAGCTCCCCGACGACGGCTACCAGCCGCGCCGCGCGGACCCGCGCGTCGGGACCTTCGCGGTCGGCTTCCAGGACTACGCGGTGCCCATCGACCAGGACATCCACGTGCGCTGGGCCACCCGTCACCTCCTGGTGAAGAAGGACCCGGACGCGGCCGTGTCCGAACCGGTGAAGCCGCTCGTCTACTACGTGGATCCGGGGATCCCCGAGCCCATCCGCAGCGCGGTCATGGAGGGGATCTCGTGGTGGTCGAAGGCGTTCGAGGCCGCCGGCTTCAAGAACGCCTTCCAGGTGAAGGTGCTGCCCGACAGCGCCGATCCCATGGATCTGCGCTACAACATCGTGCACTGGACGCACCGCCGGACGCGCGGCTGGTCGTACGGCGCCTCGGTGGTCGACCCGCGCACGGGCGAGATCCTCAAGGCCAACGTCAACCTGGGCAGCCTGCGCCTGCGCCAGGACCACCTCATCGGGCAGGGGCTCGTGCCGAGCTACGCGGGAGCGGCGGCCGACGGTGCCGGGATGGGCACCGATGCCCGGGGCGTGGGCGGCTGCGACTACGGCGAGGGGCCCTCGTTCGGCTACCTGGCCGACCTGGACCCGAACACGACCCCGACCGGGATGGCGCTGGCCCGCGTCCGCCAGCTGGCGGCGCACGAGGTCGGCCACACGCTCGGCCTGGCCCACAACTTCATGGCCAGCACCTACGGCCGGGCCAGCGTCATGGACTATCCGGCGCCGGCCGTGAACATCCGCGACGACGGCACGCTCGACCTGTCGGACGCGTACGGGGTGGGCGTGGGCGCCTACGACCTGTTCGCGATCAAGTGGCTGTACAGCCAGTTCCCGAAGGGCACGGATGAGGCCGCGGCCCTGGACTCGATCGTTCAGGACGGGCTGAGCAAGGGGTACGGCTTCATCACCGACGCCGACGCGCGGCCGGCCGGCGCGGCGCACCCGCTGGCCGCCCTGTGGGACAACGGCTCGAACCCCGTGGACTACCTGGAGCACGAGCTCCAGGTCCGGAAGGTGGGGCTGGAGCACTTCGGTCCGGCCATGATCCGGAAGGGCGAGCCGATGGCCTCGCTCGAGTACGTGCTCGTCCCGCTCTACCTGCACCACCGCTACCAGCTCAACGCCGCCGCCCACAGCCTGGGAGGGGACGACTACCGCTTCGCCATGCGGGGCGATGGCCAGACGCCGAACACGCCGGTGGCCCCGGCCGAGCAGGAGAAGGCGCTCCGGGAGATGCTCTCGACCCTGGAGCCCTCCTTCCTGGCGATCCCGAACCGCATCCTGGACCTGATCCCGCCACCGGCCTACGGGATGGCGCCCGGCGAGAGCTTCGATTCGCGCACGGCGCCGGTGTTCGACCCCCTGGGCGTGGCCGGCTCCTCGGCGCGCTTCACGCTGGACCTCATCCTCCAGCCGCAGCGCATGGCGAGGCTGGTGGCGCAGCACGCCCGCGACCCGAAGGAGCCCGGCCTGGCGCAGGTGCTGGACCGGACGCTGGACGCCACCTGGCGCGCCCCCGCCCCGGACGACGGCTACCGGCTCGCCATCCGCCGCACCGTGGACCGCGTCTTCCTGGACCGGCTCCTGGATCAGGCCGGTAGCGGCCAGAACACCGAGCTGGTGCGGGCCGAGCTCGACGCGGGGATCCGGTCCCTGCGCGACTGGCTGGCCGCGCGGCCCCACCCGGATCCCGTGCAGGCCAAGGCGCTCGAGGACATCCAGCGCTGGATGGCGCGCCCCCAGGGCACCACGCCCCCGGCGACCGTCGAGCAGCTCCCGCCGGGCGACCCGATCGGCAGCGGTGGCGGCGGGCGCTGAGCGCGTCCTCGTGAGACTCCCGCGCTCGGGCCGGTGAGCCCGACGGCGGCTTGCCGCCCGCGCCGGGGCGGGCGAAGTTGTGCCCGCCCCGGGGGCCGCCCGCTCGGCCCCTCGTCCGACCCGCCGCATCCCGCGCCGGAGCGCGCATTCCTCGAGGAGGCGGAGCACGCATGAGCACCTCGACGTCCACGTCCGAAGTCACGGCGAGCTCGACCCGGCCCGGCGCGCCGCCCCGCGACGGCTTCTTCGGCCACCCGCGCGGGCTGGCGACGCTGTTCTTCACCGAGATGTGGGAGCGGTTCAGCTACTACGGCATGCGCGGCATCCTCATCCTGTTCATGGTCGACGCCGCGACCACGGGCGGCATGGGCCTCACCGACAAGCGGGCCGCGGCCATCTACGGCCTGTACACGGCGGGCGTCTACCTCCTGGCCCTGCCGGGGGGCTGGATCGCCGACCGCATCCTGGGCCAGCGCAGCGCCGTCTTCCTGGGCGGGGTCGTCATCGCCTGCGGGCACTTCAGCATGGCGATCCCCACCACCGGGACGTTCTTCCTGGGCCTGGCGCTCATCGTGATCGGCACCGGCCTCCTCAAGCCCAACGTGAGCTCCATCGTCGGGGACCTGTACCCCGAGGGCGGCGCCCGCCGCGACGCCGGCTTCTCGGTGTTCTACATGGGGATCAACCTCGGCGCCTTCGTGGGACCGATCATCTGCGGCTTCCTGGGCGAGAAGATCAACTGGCACCTGGGCTTCAGCGCCGCCGGAATCGGCATGGTGCTGGGCCTGATCCAGTACAAGCTCGGCGGCAAGTACCTGGGTGACTGCGGGTACATGGAGCCCGAGGAGGAGGCGCGACGACCGGCCGCGCTGCGCTGGCTCGTGGCCGGCCTGGCCGCGTTCGCCGCGATCGTCGTGGCGCTGGCGCTGCTCCAGGCCGGCGGCGCGATCCAGATCACCTTCGAGAAGGTGGCCGAGGGCGCGGCGTTCGTGATCATGGGCGTGGCGGTCCTCTACTTCGGCTCCGTGCTCGCCTTCGGCGAGCTCACGGGCGTACAGAAGAAGCGCGTGGTCGTGATCTTCCTCCTGTTCTTGGCGGCGGCGCTGTTCTGGTCGGGCTTCGAGCAGGCCGGCTCCTCCATGAACCTGTTCGCCGAACGGCTCACGAACCGGACCGTGTTCGGGTGGCAGGCGCCGGCGAGCGCGCTCCAGGCCGTGAACCCCCTGTTCATCATCATATTCGCTCCCCTGTTCGGCTCCCTGTGGGTGTGGCTTAACGCCCGGAAGAGGGAGCCCTCGATCCCGGTCAAGTTCGGGATGGGACTCCTCCTCCTCGCGGTGAGCTTCCTGGTCATGACGTGGGCGGCCACCAACGCCAGCGAGACACACCGGGTGACGCCCTTCTTCCTCATCGCCGCCTACTTCTTCCAGACGTGTGGCGAGCTGTCGCTCAGCCCGGTCGGTCTCTCCAGCGTGACGAAGCTGGCTCCGAAGCGGCTGGTGAGTCAGATGATGGGCACCTGGTTCATGGGCTCGGCGCTCGGGAACCTGATCGCGGGACTGGTGGCCGGGCAGTTCCAGAGCGTTCCGCTCCCCGAGCTGTTCGGGCGGGTCGCCCTGTGGGCGGCGGCCGGGGGCTTCCTCATGCTGCTGTTCTTCAAGCCGATCAAGAAGCTGATGGGCGGCGTGCGGTGAACCGGCGCTGATGGACGCCCGTCCGCGCCTGATGCCCCCGGGGCTCACGCGGCGTCAGCGCCGCGTGTACGGCGCCGTGACGCTGTTCTTCATCATCGTGTTCTTCGCGCTGATGTGGCCCGTCTACCCGCTGTTCTCGGGCATCCGGCCCGTGGTCCTCGGGATGCCCTTTTCGCTCGTCTACCTGGTCGTCATCCTGGCCGTCTCCTTCCTGGTGCTGCTCGGCCTGTTCGCGTGGGAGGGCCGCGCCGACCGGCGGGACCGCTCCTGATGCCCGACTGGATCATCATCCTGGCCGTGACGGTCGGCTACCTGCTGGCCTCGCTGCTGGTCGGCCTGGCCTCGGGGGGCGAGGCCTCCAAGACCACCGAGGGCTACGTGGCCGGCGACCGGTCGCTCGGCTTCGTCATCCTCTATTTCATCATGGGCGCCTCGATCTTCAGCGCCTTCGCCTTCCTGGGCGGACCGGGCTGGGCCTACTCGCGGGGCGCGGCGGCCTTCTACATCCTCGCCTACGGCACGGTCGGCCTCGTGCCCTGGTACTTCTTCGGGCCGCGCATCGCCCGCCTCGGGCGCCGGCGGGGCTACGTGACCCAGGCCGAGCTGTTCGCCGACCGCTTCCAGAGCGCCGGGCTGTCGGGCCTCCTGGCCGTCGTGTCGCTGGTAGGGTTCATCCCATACCTCATGCTGCAGATGACGGGGGCGGGCTACGTATTCAGCGTGGTGACGGGAGGCCGGATGCCGGTGTGGGCGGGAGCGCTCCTCGCCTACGGCGTGGTGCTGATCTACGTGTTCCGGAGCGGCGTCATGGGGGTGGGCTGGACCAACACCTTCCAGGGCATCTTCATGATGGCGCTGGCCTGGGGTCTCGGCCTGTATCTACCCCACCGGCTGTACGGCGGCGTGGGGCCGATGTTCGCCGCGATCGCGAAGGCGGCCCCCAAGATGCTCGAGGCCCCGGGCCTCGGGGCCGACGGGCACCCGTGGACGTGGGGAGCCTACTCGAGCGCCGTGGCCATCTCGGTGCTGGGCTTCGGCGTGTGGCCCCACACCTTCATGAAGATCTACACGGCGCGCAGCGAGCGGACGCTGAAGCGCACGATCGTGTGGTACCCGACCTTCCAGATGTTCCTGGTGCCGATCCTGTTCATCGGCTTCTCGGGGGTCCTGGCCTTCCCGGGCGTGAACCCGGCCGACAAGATCCTGCCGACCGTGGTCACCTCGATCGGGCTCCCCCCGGTCGTGGTCGGCCTGTTCTGCGCCGGCGCCCTGGCGGCCTCCATGTCGACCGGGGACGCGCTCCTGCACGCCGCCGCCTCGGTGACGATCAAGGACCTGTGGCGCCCCCTGTTCCGGCCCGACCTGGCCGGGGGCACCGAGCGCAGGCTCATCCAGACGCTCGTCATCGTCATCGGCGCCCTGGCCTACGCCCTGGCCATCTTCGCCCACATGTCCCTGGTCGCGCTGCTCCTCCTCTCGTACGGCTTCATCGCGCAGTTCTTCCCGCTCCTGTGCGCGACCTTCCTGTGGCCCCGGGCCACGCGCGCGGGCGCCGTGGCGGGGCTGCTGGCGGGCTTCGTGGTCACGGTGATCTGGAACTTCGTGCCGGCCCTGCAGTGGCAGGGGATCCGTGCGGGCATCTGGGGGGTGGCCGCCAACGTGTTCGTCATGGTGGCCGTGTCGCTGGCCACCCCGCCCATGGACGAAGCGCACGTGGCGGCCTTCGTGGTCGGCCGGGAGCCCGCGCCGGGGTCGCCCTAGCCGGCGGCGCTCTCGCCGCCGGCGGCTTTCCACGCGGCCGGCCACGCCCCGGCCAGCGCCTCGGCGATGTCGAGGGCCCGCTCCAGCTCCGACAGCTCCACCGACTCCCGGACGGTGTGGGCCAGGGCCTCTTCCCCGGGCCCGATTCCGATCACGGTGGAGCCGTGCGCCACGAAGTGGCCTCCGTCGGTGGCGAACTTCCACACGCCGACCGGAGGCCTCCGGCCCAGCGCCCGCTCGAGGACGTCGCCGGCCGTCACCACCGCGGGGTCGCCGGCGGCGCGCACCCAGGACGGGTTCACGGCCGGGACCTCCCGGACCAGCCCCGTCCACGTGGCGTGCTCGACCGCCGGCACGAGGATCTGGGCCGTGGCCCCCGAGACCGCCGCCGCCGCCTCCTCGAGCGCCGGGGCGAGCAGGGCACGGAGGATCTCGGGCGTCGTGTCGGGTCCGGTGCGCACGTCCAGGGTGAGCCACACCTCTCCCGGGACCACGTTGCGGCTCACCTGGTCGGTCCGGATCAGCGTCGGGGCCACCGACGTGGGGCCCAGCTCGGGGTCCTCGGGGAGGTCGACCGAAGGGAGCCGCTCGAGGAAGCCGGCCACCACGTACAGCGGGTTCACGCCGCGCTCGGGCGCGCTGGCGTGGACGCTCCGGCCGGTGGAGTGGAGCCGGAGCTCGGTCCGCCCCCGGTGGCCGCGCCGCAGCTCGTTCGAGCTCGGCTCTCCGATCACCACGAGGTCGGTGGCGAGGCGCTCGGCCAGGTAGCGGGCTCCGAGCCCCCCGATCTCCTCCTGGACGACCGCGCTCACGTACACGTCGGACGGCGGGCGCGCCCCATCGGCCAGGAGGCGAGCGACGCCGTGCACCTGGGTCGCGAGCGGTCCCTTGATGTCCACGGCCCCTCGGCCCCACACGCGGCCATCGGCGATCTCCCCGCCGAAGGGCGGGTGCGGCCAGCGACCCGGGTCCCCGACGTCGACGTGGTCCAGGTGGGTGTTGAACATCAGCGAGGGCCGCCGCGCCTCGCCGCGCACCAGGCCGACCACGTTGCCGGCCTCGTCCACCGACACCTCGTCGTAGCCGAGCGCCTCCATCTCGTCCCGCACGACGGCCGCCGTCCCCTCCTCCTCGCCCGGCAGTCCGGGCGTCCGGATGAGCCGCTGCAGGAAGTCGACGGTCCGGTCCAGATCGATCATGGTCCTCCTCGCATGCGTGTCGGCGCCGTTTCCGGGGCTCAACCTACGCCCCTCCCCGCCCCGGCGCCTCGTTGCGCATCCCTCGGTCCGCGTCCTAGCATCCCGGACCCGCGAACCCCGGATGGAGAGTCTCCCTCGATGCGATCCGAGAACAGCCGCCGCGCCGCGGTCCTCTGCGCCCTGGCACTCGCCGGCCTGCCAGGCGCCGCCCTGGCGCGGTCGCCGGGCGGGTCGTCGCCGGCGAGCACGACGCGTCCCGCCGCCGCTCCGCCCGTTCGCTACGAGATCCGCTTCCCGAACGCCGCCCACCACGAGGCCGAGGTGAGCGTGACCTTCGCCGGCCTCGGGTCCGCACCGCTCGAGCTGCAGATGAGCCGTTCCTCGCCGGGCCGCTACGCGCTGCACGAGTTCGCCAAGAACGTGTACGGGCTGGCCGCCGCCGGGCCGGACGGGGAGGCCCTCTCCGTCGAGAAGGTCACCCCCTCCCGCTGGAGGGTGGCACGACACGGGGCGTCCGTCACCGTGCGCTACACGCTGTTCGGGGACCACGCGGACGGCACCTACCCGGGCATCGACCGCACCCACGCCCACCTCAACATGCCGGCCGCCTTCCTGTACGCGCGCGGGCTCGAGGACCGGCCCATCGTGATCACCTTCCGTCTCCCGGAGGGTTCGGGCTGGAAGGTGGGCACGCAGCTCGAGCCCACCTCGGACCCGGAGCGCTTCACCGCCCCCGACCTCCAGTACTTCATGGACAGCCCCACCGAGCTGTCCGACTTCGACGAGCGCGCCTGGCGGGAGCCCTCGGGGGACACCGCCTACACTCTCCGACTGTTCGTCCACCACCGGGGCTCGAAACAGGACCTGGACCGCTACGAGTCCATGGTGAAGCGGATCGTCCGGGAGGAGAAGGCCGTGTTCGGGGAGCTGGCGCCGTACGACTACGGCACCTACACCTTCCTGGCCGGCTACCTGCCCTGGGTGTACGGGGACGGCATGGAGCACAGGAACTCCACCTTCCTCACCAGCACGCGGCCCCTGACCGATTCCGCCGACGCCGTCCGGGACCTGGGCGCCCTCGCGCACGAGTTCTTCCACTCGTGGAACATGGAACGCATCCGCGACCGGGCCATCGAGCCCTTCGACTTCGCGCACGTGGACATGTCGGGGCTGCTGTGGTTCGGGGAGGGCTTCACGCAGTACTACGGGCAGATCGCGATGGAGCGGGCCGGATTCACCGGGCGGCGGGACTACCTGGACGGCCTGGCCCGCACGCTGGACTACGTGGTCGACTCCCCGGGGCGGAGGTTCCGGGGACCGATCGGGATGAGCCGCTACTCGCCCTTCGTGGACGCGGCCCGCTGGGTGGACCGCACCAACGCGCCCAACACGTTCATCTCCTACTACAGCTACGGGGCGGTGCTGGCCGCGGGGCTCGACCTCGAGCTCCGCACCCGCTACCACCTCACCCTGGACGACTACATGCGGGCCATGTGGAAGCGTTACGGGCTCACGGGGACCCCGTACACGCTGGAGGGCCTGCGCGCGACCCTGGGCCGGGTCACGGGCGACACGGCCTTCGCCCGTCACTTCTTCGCGGAGGAGATCGAGGGGCGCCGCCTCCCCGACTTCGCCGCGCTCCTCGGCCGGGCGGGGCTGCTGCTGCGCCCGGCGCACCCGGACCGGGCCACGCTCGGCGGCGCGCGGCTCGTGGTGGGAGACAGCGGCGTCCGGGTCGCCTCCGGCACCCTGATCGGCAGCCCCCTGTACGCCGCCGGGGTCGACATGGATGATGTGCTACTGGAAATGGACGGACGTAAGATACTGTATATACAGGATATCACCGGCGTCGTTTCCGCCCACGCGCCTGGCGACAGCGTCACCCTCATCTACGCCGCGCGCGACGGCCGGCACCGGGCCCGGGTGGCCCTCGCGGCCGACCCGTCGCGGGAGATCGTCCCCTTCGAGAAAGCCGGGCGGCCGGTCACGGACGCCATGCGCCGCCTGCGTGAGGCGTGGCTGGGGTCCGAGGTCTCCAGGGGCCCGTGAGCTTCGACCTCCGGCACGATGTCCCGCTGGCGCCGCTCACCACCCTGGGGCTGGGCGGTCCGGCCTCGCACCTGGCCGACGCCGGGGACGCCGCTGGCGTGCGGGAGGCCCTCGATTGGAGCCGGGAGCGGGACGTCCCCGTCCTCATACTGGGGGGCGGCAGCAACGTGATCCTGCCCGACGCCGGCTTCGAGGGGCTCGTGCTCCGCGCCCGGGCGCCCGGCGTGTCCTTCGAAGAGGGAGCGGGGCGCGGGGAGGCGGCGGGCCGGGTCGTGGTCAGGGCGGGAGCCGGCGTCTCGTGGGACGAGGTCGTCCGGGCCTCCGTCGAGCGCGGCCTCGTGGGCATCGAGTGCCTGTCCGGGATCCCGGGATGGTGCGGGGCGGCGCCCATGCAGAACATCGGGGCCTACGGCCAGGAGCTGGCCGAGACCCTGGTGGCCGTGACGGCCTACGACCGGGACGACGGCGAGGTCGTGCGCCTTCCATCCGACGCCTGCGGCTTCGGCTACCGGACCAGCTGCTTCAAGGCCGCCGACCGCGACCGTTTCGTGATCCTCTCCCTCGAGCTCGCCCTCGCCCCGGACGCCCGGCCGCGACCGCGCTACCCGGAGCTGGCCGAGGCCGTGGCTCGCGAGGCTGACCTCGCCACCCTGTCGCCCGGGGAGGCCGTGCGGCTGGTGCGGGAGCGCGTCCTGGCCCTTCGGCGCGCCAAGTCCATGGTGATCGACCCGGACGACCCCGACACTCGCTCGGCCGGCTCCTTCTTCCTCAACCCGGTGCTCAGCGCCCGCGCCTTCGACGGCCTGGTCGAGAGGCTCGCGGAGCACGGCATCGCGGCCCCGGTCCCGTCCTACCCCTCCCCCGGCGGCGTGAAGGTCCCGGCGGCGTGGCTCGTCGAGCGCGCGGGTTTCCGCAAGGGCGAGCGCCGCGGGGGCGTCGGGATCTCGTCGGTGCACGCCCTGGCGCTGGTGAACCGGGACGGCACCGCCGCGGAGCTGCTCGAGCTCGCGGCGTCCATCCAGGACGCGGTAGAACGCATCTCCGGTCTGAGGCTGGAGATCGAGCCCACCATCGTGGAGAATCCACCCGCCTGATCGGACCGACCGGGAGCCCGGGCTGTACAGACGGTGCTGGCCCCTGTTCACTTGTGGCCGGATCAGACCCGCCGCGGTGGCGGCGAAGCACGCCGCGCGGCGGACAGACGTTCCATCACACAGCGGCCACGAGCCATGAGCGACCACAACCCAGACCTCCCTCGACTCCCGGAGCCGATCTCCGGCCTCCGGGAGATCGCCATGAACCTCTCGTGGCGCTGGAATCCGCGCGCCCGATATCTGTTCCGGAGGCTGGACCGGCCGCTGTGGCACCGGACCCGACACAATCCGGTCGCCATCCTCCGCGAGGTCGATCCGGCGCGCCTCGCGCGCCTGGCCGAGGACGTCGACTTCCGCCGCCTGCACGACGAGGTGCTGGCCGACTGCCGACAGGAGGACTCCCGCGCGGGCACCTGGATGGCGGCCGAGCACCCCGACTTCGGGGACCGCCCGGTGGCCTATTTCTGCGCCGAGTTCGGGCTCCACAACTCGGTCCCGATCTACTCCGGCGGCCTCGGCGTGCTGGCGGGCGACCACTGCAAGACCGCCTCGGACCTCGGCCTGCCCCTCGTGGGCGTGGGGCTGCTGTACGTGAAGGGGTACTTCGACCAGACCATCCGGCTGGACGGGTGGCAGGAGGACACGGAGGCGGCCTTCGACCCGGCCTCCACCCCGCTCGTGCCGGTCCCCGGCCGTGACGGCGACCGGAGGGTGGCGCGGCTCGAGATCAACGGCCACGACCTCGCCATCGGGGCCTGGAAGCTGCGGGTCGGCCGGGTGCCGATCTACCTCCTGGACACGGACCTGGAGGAGAACCGGCCGGAGGACCGCCAGCTGGCCAGTCGGCTGTACCCGGGCGGCCGCCTGGAGCGACTCCAGCAGGAGTGGATTCTGGGCGCGGGCGGGGTCCGGGTGCTGCGTGCCGTGGGCGTGGAGCCCGTGGCGTGGCACGCGAACGAGGGCCACGCGGCGTTCATGCTGCTGGAGCGCGTGCGCGAGCGCATGGAGCGTGGCTCCACCTGGGAGGAGGCCGTCGCGCACGTGCGCGCTTCGAGCGTGTTCACCACCCACACCCCCGTGCCGGCGGGCCACGACATCTTCCCCCTCGAGCAGGTCGAGGCCTGCGCCGCCCGGCTCCTGGACGCGCCGGGCATGAGCACATCCCGCCTGGCCGAGGTGGGCCGCGGCCTGGAGGGCCCTGCGGGCTTCCACATGACGGCCCTCGCCATCCGCCTCTCCGGCGGCCTCAACGGGGTGTCGGAAACGCACGGACGGGTGACACGCCGGATGTGGCACGCCCTGTGGCCCGACCGCGCCGTGGAGGACGTCCCTGTCGGGCACATCACGAACGGCGTGCACCTGTCGACCTGGATGTCCCATTCCCTCATGTCGCTCCTGGACGGACACCTCGGCGCGGGATGGGTGCACCGGATCGCCGACCCGCGGCTGTGGGAGGCGATCCGCGACCTGGACGACGAGGGGCTGTGGCGCGTGCACCGGCGGCGCAAGGAGACTCTGCTCGCCTTCGTGCGCGAGCGGGCCCGCCACCGGTGGGCCGAGCACTGGGGCGACAGCGGCCACCTCGTCGGCGCCGGCACCCTCCTCGCCCCCGACGCGCTCACGATCGGCTTCGCGCGTCGCTTCGCGGAGTACAAGCGCGCCGACCTCCTCTTCCGGGACGCGGACCGGCTGCGCCGGCTGGTGACCGACCCGCACCGGCCCGTTCAGGTGGTGTTCGCGGGCAAGGCCCACCCGGCGGACGACCAGGGGAAGCGCATCCTGCAGCGCGTGTACGAGGCGGCCCGCGATCCCGGGTTCGAGGGACGCATCGCCTTCCTCGAGGACTACGAGCTCCACATGGCGCACCGGCTCGTGCAGGGGGTGGACCTGTGGCTCAACCTCCCCCGCCCTCCCCTCGAGGCCTGCGGAACGAGCGGCATGAAGGCTGCGCTGAACGCAGTGCCCCAGCTCGGCACGTGCGACGGATGGTGGGCCGAGGGCTACGAGGGCTCGAACGGCTGGCAGATCCCCCCCGCACCGGAGGAGGAGGACGTCGACGCGTGGGACGCACGGCACCTGTACGAGATCCTCGAAGAGAGGGTCGTGCCGCTGTACTACGAGGGCGAGCGCCATGCCGCGCCCCGCGGCTGGGTCGCGGTCATGAAGGAGGCCCTCCGCATCGGCGGGAGCCGGTTCACCGCGCGCCGGATGCTGCGCGAGTACGTGTCGGACTACTATCTCCCCGCCCGCAGAGGGGCGCTCTCGGGCGCCCCGGTCGAAGCCGGGTGACCGCGTGAGGCCGGCTCCGCGCGTCGTCCACCTGGTCGCGGAGTACTGGCCCTACGCTCAGACGGGCGGCCTGGCCGAGGCGGTGCGCGGCCTCGCCGTCCACCAGGCCCGGTCGGGGATGGAGGTCACCGTCGTCCTGCCCCTGTACCGCGGAGTGCGCGAGGGGCCGGCCACCCTGGAGCCGGTGGGCCCGGCCGCCGAGCTCTCCCTCGGCGGCGAACAGCGGACCGTCCGGGTGTGGCACGCCTCGGGCGCCTCGGTCGAGCCCGGCCCGGAGGTCCTGTTCGTCGAGCACGACCCCTTCTTCGATCGCGACGGGCTGTACGGGGACGGAGGCGCGGACTACCCCGACAACCCGCTCCGCTTCGCGCTGTTCGGACGCGCCGTCGCCGAGCGCATCGTCGCCCCGAAGGCGGCGGAGCCGGGCCGGGAGCCGGTAGTCGTCCACATCCACGACTGGCACGCCGCCCCGGCCCTGCTCTACCTGCCCGCCGGCACGGGGCCGGGCCGCGCGGCCCGCGTGCTGACCGTCCACAACGCCGCCTTCCAGGGCCGCTTCGGCATCGACCTCGAGCCGGAGCTCTCCCTCCCCGGGGACGGCGACGTCCACGGGACCCTGGAGTGGGACGGCGAGCTCAACTTCCTCAAGGCCGCCCTCGTCCTGGCCGACGTGGTCACGACGGTGAGCCCCACGCACGCCACCGAGCTGTGCACCGAGGAGGGGGGCTTCGGACTCGATCCGATGTTCCGCGAGCTGGGGGACCGGCTGATCGGGATCCTCAACGGGATCGACACCGAGCTGTGGGACCCCGCCGACGACGAGTTCGTCCCGCCACCCTTCGTCTTCGACGCGGACGACCCTTCGGGGAAGCTCCGGGCCAAGGAGGCGCTGCAGCGAGCGGCGGGGCTCCCCGTCCGGCCGGAGGTCCCGCTGTTCGGCATGGCGGCCCGACTGGCGCGCCAGAAGGGCATCGACCTCCTGCTCGAGGGTCGTTGCCTGGAGCGGGCTCCTGCCCAGTTCATCCTCCTCGGGAGCGGCGACCGGTGGTACGAGGAGAACCTGGTGGCCCGCGCCCGGCCCGACCGGGTGGTCGTGGACGCTCTGTTCAGCGAACGCAAGGAGCACGAGCTGCTCGCCGCCGCCGATTCGCTCCTCATGCCATCCCTGTACGAGCCCTGCGGCCTCACGCAGATGCGCGCCCAGCGCTACGGCGCCCTGCCGGTGGCGCGCCGGGTCGGAGGGCTGGCCGACACGATCGAGGACGGCGTGACGGGCTTCCTGTTCGGGGCCTTCGAGCCCGGGGCCCTGGACGACGCCGTGGACCGGGCCATCCAGGCTTACGGCGACGCGGCCGGGTGGGCTGCCATGCGCCGGACGGCCATGCACCGGCCGTTCGGTTGGTCGGAACCGGCGGCCGCCTACGCGGCGTTGTACGGTCGGGCGCTGGCACGACGCGGAGGCGCCTGAGCCGACCGAGGCGAGAGCGGGAGCTTGGTCCCCGTCTGGCCCGGACGCGGCGCCCCGCATAGTTTTCTGGTCGGAATCTGTAACCAGTGTCGTTCGGCGTCTCCAGAGAGGGGTTCGGATGGCCCGGCACGACGCGCGCACCCAGTATCGTGTGGCCCTGGCGGCCGGCCTCGTCGGCTCGGTCGTCATCCACGGGCTGCTGCTCCTGTTTGCCCCGGCCTTGCCCATCGGCAACGCCGTCGCGCGGGCGAGCGCCCTGCAGGTGGTCGACATCCCGCCGGCCCCCACCCCCGCCCCGCCGGAGGCGCAGGTCCCCGAGGAGCCGGCCCCCATCCCCACGCCGGCCATGCCGGTGGCCGCGGCCCTGGACGAGCCGCCCGACGCGCCCCAGCTGATCCCCTACGAGATCGCCCCCAAGCTCGAGAACCCCGCCGAGGTCCAGCGCATCCTCCAGGACCTGTATCCGGCCGAGTACCGGGACCAGAGGATCGGGGGCGTGGTCGTCCTGTGGCTGTACATCGACACGGAGGGGAACGTGGCCCGCGTGCTGGTGCGGGCCCCCAGCGGCCACGCGGGCTTCGACGAGGCCGCCCAGGCGGTCGCGCACCGGATGGCGTTCCGCCCCGCCTACATCCACGGCCATCCCGTCGGCGTGTGGGTCTCCCAGGGGATCCGCTTCACCGTGCGTCAGACGGCCGACACCAACGCCCTCCGGTCCGTCCCGCACCAGAGCCCGGTGGCCTCGAACCGGACCGGAGGTCACGGGCCCTAGCCTTCCGCCCGCGCCTCGACCTCCTGTCGGCGGCGGCGGTCGAGCCGCCTCCAGCGGGACAGCCGCACGGCCACGTGCCACCCGAACAGGGCGGCGCCTACCACCTCCAGGACCCTTCCGGCGAGCACCGCCCACCCGGCTCCGGCCAGGGCACCGGCGGCCGCGCAGGCGACCCCGGACGCCACCCCGGCCGCCCCCGCACCGGCGGCCCGGGGCGCGGGACGCCGCCCGCCGGCGCGCGGCAGGATCCAGTAGGCCACGCCCAGGGCCAGCTGCACCAGCCAGCCCACGGCGAGCAGCTCCACGTGGACCGGGACGAGACGGACGAGGCCTCCGGTCGCCGACGGGTCCAGCGGGGGGACGGCCAGGAGCGCCGCCCCCAGGAGCGCGCCCAGGACGAGACACACGAGCGACGCGCGCACGGCCCACACGGTCAGCCTGGGCACGTCAGCTCCCGCGAACGCGCGGCCACAGGACGGCGGCGAAGGTGAAGAGCGCGGCCGCCTGCGTCACGGCCGACAGGACGAGCAGCGTTCCCCACGGCGCACCGCCCCACGCGGCCCGGGAGGGCTCCGCGACCACCCGCATCCCCAGCCCGCCGTACAGCAGCGCGTACACGATCCACAGGGGCGCGTCGCGCCCCCGCGAGGGGAACAGCCAGTGGGCCACCCCCACGACCAGGCCCGTGAGCCAGCCCACGACCAGGAGATGCATCCTCACCGGCTCCAGGGCCGGAATGCGCGGGCCGACGCCTCCGGGCAGCGCGCCCAGGACGCCGGCCAGCAGGCCCGCGGCCAGGCAGGCGAGCGCCGTGCGCACGAAGGCCCGGCTGACGCGCGGCACGGCCGACTAGGAGGCCGGGAGCAAGGGGAGGACGGCGACCCAGACCCGCTCGTCCGCCCGGTAGGAGCGGTAGGACGACGCGTCGAAGCGATCCGCCCGCTCGGCGCACATCTCGTAGTACAGGGGCTTCGGGTCGTGGTCGTTCACGATCGTGAGGGCCTGGCCGGGCCCGAGCGCGGCGAAGCGCTCGTGGATGGTGGCATGCTTGGCCGGCCCGTCCAGCCTGCGCACGTCCAGCAGATAGGGCCCCTGCAGCGCGCCTTCCTCCTGGACCGGGCGGTCGGGCCGTCCGCTCGGCTCCCGCGTCGCGCGCGCGGAGGCCGGCTCCCGGAAGGCCCCGCCGCAGCGATCGTCGGTGCCGCGAGCCTCTCCCTCGTCGGTCTCGAGCTCCGCCGCCGCGCCCTCCTCGTCGCCCGCTCGATGGAACCACACCCGCCAGTCGTCCGGCGCCAGCCGCTCCGCCCGGGCGCTGAACCCGCGCTCGGCCAGTACGGCGTACAGCGGCACGGGCTCGAACGGAGCGCGCAGGCACAGCACGTGGCCCGCGGGCACGCGGCCGGCGTGCTCGAGGATGGTGGCCAGGGGCTCCTCGCCGCGGGCCAGGATCGGTCGCACGTCCAGGTCGTGGACGAGCGCCTCGGGGACCGCCTCCGGCGCGGAGCGGCCCTCCGGGTCGGCGTTACGGATCGAGAACAGCTTCATGGTGCACCTCGGTCTTCGGAGTCGCGTTCGGAGTCGTGGTTCGGACTCGTGGGTCCGCCGGGCCGGTGGCGCTCAGCCCCAGCCACGGATCATGTCGGGGTGCCAGGCCGGCTCGGCCGTGTAGCACAGCTCCACCCGGCCCACCTGGGGCAGGGCCTCGAGCGTGGCCCGCATGGCCCGCTCCAGGTGCGCGGCCAGGGGGCATCCCGGCGTGGTGAACGTGTGGACGACGCGCACCCCTTCGCCGGTCCACTCGATGCCGTACACGAGCCCCAGCCGCACGACGTCCAGCCCCACCTCGGGGTCCACCACCCGCCGCAGGGCCGCCGCGATCCCGGCCGCGCCGGGGTGCACGACGAAGGCCGGCCCCGCCGGCCCGTTCACGCCGGCCTCCGCCGCGCCACGCCGGCGAGCTGCACGGCCTGGAGGAGGGCGCCGCACGCCAGGCTCGCCGCCGCGGCGCGCGTGACGGCGGCCGAACCGGCCAGGACCGCCCCCACGAGAGCGGCGGCGCCCGCCGCCTGGAGCCCGGCGGCCACGAGGGCCGGGCCGCGCGCGAACAGCTCGGCCACCATCGGCACCGGCCGCTCCGAGGCCACCGGGCCGAACCGGTGATGCCAGACCAGGAACGGCAGGATCTTGTACTGGTGCCCCGCCACGAACAGGCCGAGGCCTCCCACCACCAGAGCCGCCACGTACGCGGTGGCCAGGCGCGGTGAGGTGCCGGGCACCAGCATGGCGGGCACCCCCAGGACGAGCGCCACGGCCAGCAGGGCCAGGGCCACCGCCACCAGCCGCATGCCCGGATCGAGGGAGGGCCGGCGCCGGGCCCGGAAGTGGAGGGCGGCCTGCCACAGGAAGGCGGCGGCGCCCGCGGCCAGCAGACCGCCGCCCGCCGGCATGGCGGCCAGGGGGAGCACGTGGTGCGCGAGCGCCAGGACGCCCGCCCCCAGCGCCAGCAGCCAGGCCGCCGCCCGGCCGGGCCCCTCCGTGACCCCGTGGCTGAGCAGGAACATGGGCAGCAGCCTCCGGGAGACGCCCACGATCACCAGGAGCACCCAGCCCGCCGCGGCCACGTGCAGGTGGAGCGCGATGAGCAGGAAGCGGCCCGGGCCCAGGAAGCCGGTGCGCAGGTTGAGCGCCAGGAGCGCCCCCAGCGACACGGCCACGACCAGGAACCCGTCCGCCGCGGCCAGGCAGCCCCACGTGGTGTCCCGGCGGGCGGTGCTCCGCAAGGCGGCGGCCAGGTGCGCGGCGAACAGCAGGAGCCCGGTCCCGAGCGTCCCCGCTCCGATCACGACCAGCGCCGTCCTGCCGGCCGCGAGCCCGAAGACGAACAGGCCGACCCCGACCACGTGCAGCGCGAAGGTCACGTGCGCCAGGCGCGGCCACGGGAACCGTCCGCCGAGCGCCACGGGCAGCAGCTGGTAGAGGGCCCCCATGATCGAGGTCGTGATCCAGCCCAGCGTGAACAGGTGGGCCACCGCCGCCACCCGCGGGTCGGCGTAGCCGCCGCGGGCCAGCGACGGCGCCACCACCCACAGCCCGATCCCGCCGGCCGCGTAGAACCCGAGGGCGGCCAGCAGGTGCTCGGCCGGGACCCGGAGCGGAACCCCGGGCGCCGGGGCCGCGACGGCCTCCGGGGCGGGGGCCGCGATGGGGTCCATCTCAGGCGCCGGCGTCACCGGGACGCAGGGCCCGGAGCAGCGCCTCGAGATCGAGGTCGTGCAGGCGGGCGGCCTCCCGCAGCGGCAGATCGCCGCCACAGCACAGGTCGAGACCGTGCCCGAGGAGGACCTCCCGGGCGCCGGGGAGTCGCCGCACGAGCTCGTGCAGGGTGAGCCCCGAGAGCTCGGTGCCGGAAGTCGAGACGGGTTGCATGGCGGATCTCCTCGTCGCCGGGCATGTGACCTCGGGCCGCCCGGTGGTGCCCGGCCTGCTCGCCGGTCGGTCCCTGCCTCCGACACCTACGATGGGACGGGCGGGAGGAGTTGTCAAGATTGTCATCATGTTTATATTGTAAAATGCGGCTGGCCCCGTCGCCGTGCTATCGTTGGCGGGTATCACGAGCACCTTCAGCAACGGGCAGGCACGAACGTGGACGAAGCCGACACTCAGCGACCCGAGGAGCTCCTGGCTCCCGGCATGAGCGATACGCGCCGCCGGCTCCTCCTGCGGCTCAAGCGGCACGGGGCCATGACGCTGGCCACGATCTCGGAGGCGTTCGACCTCTCTCCCGAGACGCTGCGCAGCCACCTGCGCGACCTCGAAGCGGAGGGGTTGGTAGAGCGGGCCGGGGTTCGGAGGCACGGGCGGGGCCGGCCCGAGGTGATCTACCAGCTGGCCCCCGCCGCCGAACCGCTGTTCCCGCAGCGCGAGGGCGAGGTGCTGGGCGAGCTCGCCGCCTTCCTGGTCCGCAGCGGCCGTCAGGACCTCATCCAGGGCTTCTTCGACGAGCGCATGGCCACGCGCCGCACCGAGGCGCTGCGGCGCGTGGAGGGGCTCGAGGGACGGGCCCGCATGGAGGAGATCGCCGACCTCCTCACCGAAGAGGGCTTCATGGCGGAGGTGGAGACCTCCGCCGACGGAGAAGCCGAGCTCCGCCTGTGTCACTGCCCGATCCGGGAGCTGGTGGACGTGTCGTCCGTCCCGTGCCGGGCCGAGATCGGCCTGGTCCGCGAGCTCCTGGGCGAGCGATTGGCCCGGAACAGCTACATCCCGAACGGCGAGCCCGCCTGCAGCTACTCGCCCGGGCCCCGGGATGGAGCGAGGAACGAGCCGGCCGCGGAGGCCGCCGGCTAGCGGCCGGCTCCCCGCGTCGGGCACGGGTCCCCCCTCCGGCGGCGCGTGGCAGGCATCCTGCTGAGCGTGACGGGGTGACCGATCCGAGGACCCTTCCCCCCGTTGCGGCGGAGTCTCGCTCGTGGACATCCCGACGGCCCTGGCGGCCATCCTCCGGCACACGGTCGGCATGGCCTGGAAGATCGCGTGGGGCCTGGCGCTCGGCTTCATGATCTCCGGAGCGATCCAGGCGTTCGTGTCTCGGGAGGAGATCGCCCGCCACCTGGGCCGGCCGACGCTCCGGGCCCTCGCCCTGGCCAGCTTCTTCGGGTTCGCGTCCTCCTCCTGCTCCTACGCCGCCGCGGCCATGAGCAAGACCCTGTTCCAGAAGGGGTCGCACATCGTCAACGCCACGGCCTTCCTGTTCGCCTCCACCAACCTCGTGATCGAGATCGGCCTCATCATCTGGGTGCTGCTGGGATGGCAGTTCGTCCTCGCCGAGTTCGTCGGGGGGATCCTGCTCATCGTGGTGATGGCCGTCCTCCTGCGCTGGTTCGCGCCGGCCGGGGTGTTCGAGGAGGCCCGCCGGCACCTGGACGAGGCCGGAGGCGGAGGCCACGAGCATCACGGCCACGGCGAGACGCTGCCGGCCTCCGCGCTCCTCTCCCGGCGAGGGCTGGCGGCCACGGGACGCTACCTGTCGACGGACGTGCGCATGGTGGGCAGGGACATCGTCCTCGGGCTGGTCATCGCGGGCACCCTGGCGGCGCTGGTCCCGCAGGAGTGGTGGCGGTCCCTGTTCCTGACGGCGGGATCGGGCGGCGCCGTCCACCCGGGATTCTGGGTGAGCGTGGAGAACGCGGTGGTGGGACCGGTAATCGCCATCGTCTCGTTCGTGTGCTCGGTGGGCAACATCCCGATGGCGTCGGTGCTGTGGGCGGGAGGGATCTCCTTTGGCGGGGTCGTGGCGTTCATCTTCGCCGACCTGGTCACGATCCCGATGGTGCTGGTGTACCGGCGCTACTACGGCTGGAAGCCGGCGCTGGTGTATGCCGGCTACCTCCTGGCGACCATGGTGGTCACGGCGCTGATCGTGGACGGCCTGTTCCGGCTCACGGGGATGGCGCCCGAGGTGCCGGTCGCGGCCCGCAGGGGCCTCCAGCACGTGGACTACTTCGCGTGGGACTACACGGCGTGGCTGAACCTGGTGTTCGTGCCGCTGGCCGCGGGCCTGTGGTGGCTGGGGTCACGCCGCGCCGAGGTGGGAGAGCACCGGCACGGCGGGTAGTCGGCCCGGCTCCTAGCCCGCCACGCCGTACTGGGCCACCGCCTTGACCATGTCGGTGGTGCTGAGCAGGCCGACCAGGCTCCCATCCTCCATCACGAGCACCCGGTGGACGCCCGTGCGCAGCATGTAGCGGGCGGCGTCCCGGATGCTGTCGTCGGGGCCGACCGAGGACACCTTCCGGGTCATGATCTCCTCGACGGTGTGGTCGTCGAACACGTTCCACTCCGGCGCGTCGGGGCTGGCGAGTCGCTCGACCACGTCCACCCCAGCGTCGGCCCAGTAGGCCAGGAAGTAGGCGGCCGTGGGATCGTCGGGCGCCTCCGCGGCCCGTTCTTCCTCCTCCGAGAGGCCATCGGGCTCGGAGGGAAAGTCCCGTTCCGTCGGCGAGCCCGGCGCGTCGGCGGCGAACATGGCCAGGTCCGAGGCGCTCACCACGCCGACCACCTCGTGGCCGGCGAGCACGGGTAGGCCCGTCACTCCCGACGTGACCAGCGTCTCGGCGGCTTCCCGCAGCGTAAGGTCCGGCGACACGGTCACCACGTCCAGCGTCATGACGTCCCGTACGCGCAGCATCTTGCGACTCCTCGGACTCGTGTCTCGCGTCCCCGGCATCCCCTGCCCTCGCGCCGGCCGCCGGAGCCATCCGGCCCCGTTGCGCGCAAGCTAGGGCAGGCCGTCCCGAGCGGCTGTCCTGCACTTCCCGTTTCGAAGTGTGGGGGGATTCTCGCGGCGCGCCGGCCGCATCGTGGAGCGGGCCCGGCGCCGCTGGCAGCCAGCGCCCGCGACTGCCGGCCGCGTCCCCCGCGACGGCCGGCCGCGTCCTTCGCGCTGACGTCCGCGTCGACGTCCGCGTTGACGTCCGCGCCGCCGGCCGGCATCGTGCGGCCGCGAAGGATGATCAACCCCACCAGGAGCCGAGCATGTCCCGTCCCGTCGACGCCGCCCCGGGCCGCGCGCCCCGCCGTCCGCTGGCCCTCGCCGCGGCGCTCGCGGCGGTGCTGGCCGTGCCCGCCGCCCTCGCCGCGGCGGCCCCGCTCCTCGCCGCTCCGCCCGCGGCGGCCGACACGACCTTCGGCGCCCTGCGCTGGCGCTCGATCGGTCCGTTCGAGGGAGGACGCGTCGAGGCGGTCACCGGGGTGCCGGGCCAGCCGAGCACCTTCTACTTCGGGGCCGTGGTCGGGGGCGTGTGGAAGACGACCGACGCGGGCGGCCACTGGAGGCCGGTGTTCGACGGGCAGCCGATCGCCTCGATCGGCGCCATCGCGGTGGCGCCCTCCGACCCCAACGTGATCTACGTGGGCACCGGGGAGCCCGACCCGCGCGGCGACATCTCGTTCGGCGACGGGGTCTACAAGTCCACCGACGGCGGCAAGACGTGGACGAACGTCGGCCTGCGCGACACGCGCCACATCGGCGACATCGTGGTCGATCCGCGCGACCCGGACGTGGTGTACGTGGCGGCGCTCGGCCACATGTTCGGCCCCAACGAGCAGCGCGGCGTGTTCCGCTCCACCGATGGCGGCAAGACGTGGGAGAAGGTCCTGTACCGGGACGAAAACACGGGCGCGGTCGACCTGTCGATCGACCCGAACAACCCGCGCGTCCTGTTCGCGGCGCTGTGGCAGGTTCGGCGCCGCCCGTGGCAGCTGGTGAACGGCGGGCCGGGCAGCGGCGTGTACGAGTCCACCGACGGCGGCTCCACCTGGACGCAGGTCCAGGGGCGCGGCCTCCCCTCGGGCACCCTGGGGCGGCTGTCCGTGTCGGTGTCGGGCGCCGACGGCGAGGTCGTCTACCTGCTGGTCAACCACAAGACGAAGGGCGGCCTGTACCGCTCCGACGACGGCGGGGCCACCTGGACGCTGGTGAACGACAGCCAGACGATCCAGCAGCGGCCGTGGTACTACTTCCGTGTGTACGCCGACCCGAAGGACCCGAACACGGTCTACGTGTGCAACTTCCTCTTCCACCGCTCGACCGACGGGGGCCGCACGTTCGGCACGATCCGGCTCCCGCACGTCGACAACCACGCCCTGTGGATCGACCCGTCGGACCCGAGCCGCATGATCGAGGGGAACGACGGCGGCGCCACGGTCACCCTGAACGGCGGCCGCGACTGGAGCTCGGAGTCCAACCAGCCCACCGGCCAGTTCTACCACGTGAACGTGGACGACCGCTTCCCCTACTGGCTGTACGGGGCCCAGCAGGACCGCGGCACCATCGCCATCGCCAGCGCCTCCTACCGCGGCGGGATCACCGACAAGGACTGGTACAACGTGGGCGGCGGGGAGAGCAGCTACGTGCTGCCCCGGCCGGGCGACCCGAGCGTCGTGTACGCGGGCTCCTACTTCGGCTACACCACCCGCATGGACGTGAGCACGGGGCAGACCCGGAACGTGAGCCCCTGGCCCCTGAACCCCGAGGGCGCGCCCGCCAAGGCGGTCAAGTACCGGTTCAGCTGGGTGTCGCCCACGGCGGTCGACCCGCGCCACCCGAACGTGGTCTACGCCGGGTCGCAGAAGCTGCTGAAGTCGACCGATGAGGGGGCGAGCTGGACGGAGATCAGCCCCGACCTCACCCGGAACGACACCACGAAGCAGGTACGCTCGGGCGGCCCGGTCACGTGGGACAACGTGGGGGCCGAATACTACGACGTGATCTACACGATCGCCCTGTCGCCGAAGGCCGAGGGCGAGATCTGGGTGGGCTCGGACGACGGGCTGGTGCACCTGACGCGCGACGGCGGGCAGCACTGGACGGACGTGACCCCGAAGGGCATGCCGACCTGGGCCAAGGTGAGCCTCATCGAGGCCTCGCCGCACGACCCGGCCACCGCGTACGCGGCCGTGGACGCCCACAAGGCGGACGACTTCACCCCGTACTTCTACCGCACGCACGACTACGGGCAGCACTGGACCCTGATCACCAGCGGGATCCAGGCGCCCTCGTTCGCGCGCGCCATCCGCGAGGACCCGGTCCGCAAGGGCCTCCTGTACGCGGCCACCGAGCTGGGCGTGTACGTGTCCTTCGACGACGGCGACCACTGGCGCTCGCTGCAGACCAACCTGCCCACGACCTCGGTGCGCGACCTGGCCGTCAAGGACGGGGACCTGGCCATCGCGACCCACGGCCGCGGCTTCTGGATCCTGGACGACCTGGCGCCGCTCCGGGGCTGGACGCCCGAGGTGGCCTCGGCGCCGCTGCACCTGTTCACCCCCGACACCGCCTACCGCACCGAGGCGGCGGGCGGCCGCGTGTCGCCCGGCGAGGCGGCGGGCCAGAACCCGCCGCGCGGAGCCATCCTGGACTGGTCGCTGGCCTCGGCCGCGACCGACTCGGTGCGGCTCGACATCGTGGACGGGAGCGGCGCGGTGATCCGGAGCTTCCGGCGCCCGCTGGAAGGTTCGGGCGGCTCCGCGGCGGGGTCGAGCGCCGGACGCGGCGGCGCGTCCGGCGGCCTCCCCGCCCACGCCGGCGTGAACCGCTTCGTGTGGAACCTGCGCTACGCCGGCGCCCCGCCTCTCCGGGTGCCGGGCGGCGCGGTGTTCGAGGCGGGCGGTCCGGCGGCGCCCCGCGCCTTGCCGGGCACCTACACGGTGCGGCTCACGGTGGACGGCCGCACCGAGACGGCGCCGCTGCAGGTGGCGCTCGACCCGCGCGTCGAGGCGAGCCCCGAGGACCTTCAGGCCCAGCTCGACCTCATGCTGAAGCTGCGCCAGGCGATGACGGACGACCACGTCGCCTTCAACCGGATCGCCGGGGTGCGCGAGCAGCTGGGCGTGCTGGAGCGGCAGCTGGGGAGCGACGCGTCCCACGCCTCCGTGGTCGCCGCCGTGAAGAAGCTGGACGAGCGTGCCGACTCGACCGCCACGCAGCTGTTCCAGTTCCGGGCGAAGGTGCCCAAGGAGCTGTTCATGAACCACCCAGCCACCCTGAACGTGAAGCTGGCCTCGTTGCAGGGCTCGGTGGACGCGGCCGACGCGGCCCCCACCGCGCAGCAGGTGGACGTGTACGACCTGCTGCGGAAACGGCTGGACGACGTGCTGACCGAGTGGAACGAGATCCGCACCAAGGAGATCCCGGCGCTCAACGAGCAGCTGCGCGCGGCCGGGATCGGACCGGTGTTCGTGCCGGGGGGCGGCGGGGAGTAGGAGGCCGAGCGGGCGGAGGCTGGCCCGGGCCTCGGGTCGCGGCGACGCCTCCCTTCCCCGGCCCTTGACCGTGCGGCGAGATCGGGCGTAGATCGTTTCTTGGAAGTTCGAGGCCCCATCCGGACCCGGACCGGCGGCACCGCCGACTCCGGAGGTCGCGCTCCTCCCTGCCTCCTCACCCCGGTGCAAGGAATCCTACCATGCCCGCGACGGCCCACACGCGCCCTCTCTCCCCCCGGCTCCGGGCCTCCCCCCCGATCCGGGCGGCGCTTCTCCGCACGACGCTCCTCGTGGGCCCGCTGAGCCTGCTCGCCTGCGGCGGCGGCGGCGCGAGCTCGACCGGACCCGACACGGGCAGCCTGTCGGTGACCACCAAGACGAGCGGCCAGAGCCTGGACCCGGACGGCTACACGGTGACGGTGGACGGCGGGCAGGCGACCTCGATCGGGACCAACGACTCGAAGGCGTTCGCGAGCCTGTCCCCGGGGAGCCACGAGGTCGAGCTGTCCGACGTGCGGGCCAACTGCGCGGTGGGCGGCGACAACCCGCGATCCGTGTCGATCGACGCGGGAGCCAGATCCGGCGCGCTGTTCGACGTCACCTGCCAGCAGGCGCTCGTCGACCGGATCGCGTTCTCGACGACGCGGGATGGCAACATCGAGGTCTACGTCATGAACCCGGACGGCTCGGAGCCGGTCGACCTCAGCAACGATCCGTCGAGCGACGGGAGTCCCGCCATCTCCCCGGACGGAACGAAGGTCGCGTTCGTGACCTACCGGGACGGCAACAACGAGATCTACGTCATGAACGCCGACGGGTCCGACCCGGTGGACCTTACCAACGACGTGGCCGATGACGGGGGTCCCGCCTGGTCTCCCGACGGCTCGCAGATCGCATTCTGGACCGACCGGGACGGCAACGCCGAGATCTACGTCATGAACGCGGACGGCTCGAACCCCATTCGCCTCACCAACAACCCGGCCGTCGACTCGAAGCCCGCGTGGTCGCCCGACGGATCGCAGATCGCGTTCGTGTCGAACCGCCCGGGCAACGACGACGTCTACGTCATGGACGCCGCCGGCTCCGACCCCGCCGACCTCACCAACGACCCGGCGACGGACACCGATCCCGCCTGGTCTCCCGACGGATCGCAGATCGCCTTCGCGACGAACCGGGACGGCAACCTCGAGGTCTACGTCATGGGCGCCGATGGCTCGAGTCCCCTCCGGCTCACCCACGGCTCGGGCGTCGAGGTGGGTCCGACCTGGTCGCCCGACGGATCGAAGATCGCGTTCCAGGGGGACAAGAACGCGGTGGCCGACATCTGGGTCATGGACGCCGACGGCTCCAACCAGGTCGACGTCACCCTGACCCCGGCCAGCGAGGGCGAGCCCGCGTGGAGCCGGCTCCAGTAGGGCCCCGGACCGGGAAGACGAGGAGCACGATCATGCGCCCGACGGCCCACGCACGACACCTTTCCACGCTGCTCGGCGCGGCGACTCTTCGCTCGACGCTGCTCGCCGGGACGCTGGGTCTGCTGGCCTGCGGCGGTGGCGGAGGCGCCACCGGCCCGGCGACGGGCAGCCTGACCGTGACCACCTCGACGACGGGACAGGACCCGGACCCGGACGGCTACACGCTGACCCTGGACGGCGGGCAGGCGACCCCCATCGGGACGAGCGACACGCACACGTTCCCCGGCCTCTCCACCGGGAGCCACGAGATCGAGCTGGCCGACGTCCGGGCCAACTGCGGCGTGGGCGCCGACGACCCCCGGTCGGTGTCGGTGGACGCGGGGGCCACGGCCAGCACGACGTTCGACGTCACCTGCAAGCAGGCGCTCATCGGCCAGATCGCGTTCGTGGCCTTGCGGCAGTTCACGCCGCAGGTCTACGTCATGAACGCCGACGGCTCCGACCAGGTCAGCCTCGTGAACTGGCCGGCCCAGGAAGCGGCCATCTCACCCGGCGGGACCCGGGTCGCGTTCAGCGGCCCCTCGGCCACGGCGGGCGGCCTGGACATCCACCTGGTGAACGCCGACGGCTCCAGCCGCGTCGACATCACCAGCGACTCCGCCGGCCAGGACGACCATCCCGCCTGGTCGCCGGACGGGTCCAGGATCGCCTACGATCGGTACCGGAATGGCGACACCGAGATCTACGTCATGAACGCCGACGGCTCGGATACGGCGAACCTCACGAACGACCCGGGAGCCGAGGACCGAGAGCCCACCTGGTCGCCCGACGGATCGCAGATCGCGTTCTCCACGAACCGGGACGGGAATTTCGAGATCTACGTCATGAACGCCGATGGCTCGAATCCTGTCCGCCTCACCCACGAATCCGGAGCCGTCGATTCCCATCCCGCGTGGTCGCCCGACGGGACGAAGATCGCGTTCGCGACGGACCGGGACGGGAACCTCGAGGTCTACGTGATGGACGCCGACGGCTCGAATCCGGTTCGCCTCACCCACGGCACCGGAACCGAGACGGAGCCCACCTGGTCGCCCGACGGATCGCAGATCGCGTTTACGGGCGACAGGAACGGCGTGGCCGACATCTGGGTGATGGACGCCGACGGCTCCAACCAGGTCGATGTCACGATGACCCCGACCATCGAGGGCTCCGCCTCGTGGAGCCCGGTCCAGTAGGCTCAGCGCCAGGTGCGCCGCAGCGGGTGCGCCTCGGTGTTGAACACGACGAGTGAGGTGTCCGCGGCGGCCGGCGAGGTCCTCAGCGGCAGCACCGAGTCGGGCGAGAACAG